>Ga0075030_100004846_pt1 | contig 12159 bp, 9 predicted proteins | sample LitLauG_LLR_2012_FD_71393 | JGI IMG/M metagenome (GOLD analysis project Ga0075030, IMG submission 71393) | Freshwater sediment microbial communities from Pennsylvania, USA - Little Laurel Run_MetaG_LLR_2012 | ecosystem: Environmental > Aquatic > Freshwater > Creek > Sediment | place: USA... | reverse complement strand
CAGTGCGCCTCGAGGTCACCACAACACGCCCAACCTACCGGCGCGGGTGGGTCGGACCGTGGCATCGCCCTAGGCTCTGCGGCCCATGGCACCCCCCTCCCAGCGCACCCTCGCCCTCGCGGCGCGCCTCGAGGGCGCCGAGGGCTACGACCTCGTCGTCGCCGACGCCCGCTGGGTGGCCCCCTGGCTGCGCGAACTGGTCCTCTCGGGGCCGCTCGCGGACATGGGTCCATTGGCCGGCCAGGACCTCATGGTGGCCGTGGGCGACGACGAGCTGCAGGCCCGCTGGCGGCGCTACACGATCGAGTCGTTCGACGCCGCGGCGGGCACCGCGACCCTGTGGGTCTCGACGCGGTCCCGCGGCCCGGGGGCGAGATGGGCGGCCGCGGCGCACGAGGGCGATCGCGTCGAGGTGATCGGCCCGCGCGGCAAGGTCCGCCTCGACGACGCCGCGTCGCACCACGTCTTCGTCGTCGACGACGCCGGGATCGCCGCGATGCGCGCGATGGCCACCGCACGTCCGGCCGCCACGACGGCCACGTGCCTCGTCGCCGCGCACCCCCGCATCGAGGGGGCCGACGGCGCCGAGCAGTGGTTCGAGGACCACGACGCGCTGCTCGGCGCGCTCGGTGCTGCCCTGGGCGCGGCGCGGGGCGCGGCGCACGCCTACGTCCTGTGCGAGCTGGGGCTCATGCGCGCGGTCGCGGCGCGCCTCGGCGCCGAGGGGCTCGGCGCCGACCAGCTCGACGCGAAGCCCTACTGGCGCGCGGACCGGGCCAACGAGGACCACGGCGAGCCCGACAAGGCCACGCCGATCGGCGAGCCGGCCCGCTCCTAGAGGGCCACGACGGCGCAGAGCACGACGGGGCTGCGGCGCACCGACTGGCCGAGGAACCGCCCCGCGGCACGCTTGGCAACGCGGTTCAGCGCGTCCGCGTCGCGCTCGCCCGAGGACAGCGCGTCCTCGATCGCCTTGGCGACGACCTCGGCGGTGCGCACGCGCAGCGCGGACTCCTGCGCGCCCTCGAACCACCCGCGGGTCGACACGGTCGGCCACGCCACGATCCGCGCCTCTTCGAGGTCGACGCCCGCGGCGATGAGCACGACGCCCTCGGTCGCGAGCATGCGGCGGTCCTCGAGGGGGCGCTCGTCGATGTCGCCGGTGTGCCCGTCGACGTAGTGGAACCCCGCGGGCACGCGCGGGCCGCGGCGCAGCCCCGCACCGTCGAGGACCACCGAGTCGCCGTCCTCGCACAGCAGCACGCCGGAGGGGTCCACGCCCATCTTCAGCGCGAGCTCGGCGTGGTGCACGAGGTGGCGGTACTCGCCGTGGACCGGCACGAACGAGGTGGGCTTGGTCAGCTGCAGCATCGTGCGCAGCTCACCCTGGCGCGCGTGGCCCGAGACGTGGACGCGCTCGTGCGCGGAGTGCAGCACCTCGGCGCCGCGGCGGTGCAGGTCGTCGATCACACGGCCGACGGAGAACTCGTTGCCCGGGATCGGGTGGCTCGACAGGACCACGGTGTCGTCGGGGCCGAGCTCGAGCTGCTTCATGTCGCCCCCGGCCATCCGCGACAGCGCCGAGAGCGGCTCGCCCTGGGACCCGGTGCACAGCACCAGGGCCTCGGAGGGCTTCAGCCGGCCGAGCGCCTTGGCGTCGACGAACGTCGTCGCGTCGCACTTGAGCAGCCCCAGGCGACGCCCGAGGTCGACGTTCTTGAGCATCGAGCGCCCGAGCAGGACCACCTTTCGGTCCTGGACCGCCGCGGCGTCGAGCACCTGCTGGATGCGGTGGATGTGCGACGCGAAGCACGCGACGATCAGCCGGCGCTCGGGCCGCTCCAAGAACAGCCGCCGCAGCGCGGGCCCCACGGTGGACTCCGAGTCGGTGTACCCCGGCTCCTCTGCGTTGGTCGAGTCCGCGAGCAGCAGCGACACGCCCTCGTCGCCCAGCGCGGCGAGCCGCGCGAGGTCCGTGCGGCGCCCGTCGATGGGCTGCAGGTCGAGCTTGAAGTCACCGGAGTGCACGATGATCCCGAGCGGGGTGTGCAGCGCCAGGGCGAACGCGCTGGGCACCGAGTGGGTCACGGGGATGAACTCGACGTCGCAGGGCCCGATGCGCCGCCGCTCGCCGTCGCGGACCTCGATGAACTCGGTGTCCTTGGCGAGCCCCGCCTCTTCGAGGCGGTGCGCGGCGAACCCCAGTGTCAGCGCCGAGCCGTAGATCGGTACCTGCAGCGACGGCAGCAGGTAGCGCAACCCGCCCGTGTGGTCCTCGTGGCCGTGGGTGAGCAGGATCCCGTCGACGCGGTCCTTGTTCTCGATCAGCCAGGTGAACTCGGGCAGGATCAGGTCCACGCCGTGCATGTCGGGCTCGGGGAACATGAGGCCGACGTCGACGACCAGCAGCCGGCCGTTGACCTCGATCGCGCAGCAGTTCCTCCCGATCTCGCCGAGGCCGCCGAGGAACGTGACGCGGACGGCCGCGTCAGCCATGGAGTGCGGGGAACCCCGCCGCGACCGCGCGCGCCGCGGCATCGAGTTCGGCGTCGGCGACGCCGAGCGGCAGGCGGCACTGGCCCACGCGCACGCCGAGCGCGCGCAGCACCGCCTTGGCGGGCAGCGGGTTCGGCCAGCGCTCCGAGCTCTCGAAGCTGAACGACTCGAGGCACCCGTCGTGCACCGCGAGCGAGCCCGAGAGGTCGCCCTTGAAGAACAGGTCGATCGCGCGGCCCATCTCGGCGCCGCACCAGTGCGAGGCGACCGAGATGACGCCGACGGCGCCGACCGACAGGAACGGCAGCAACAGTGCGTCGTCGCCCGCGTAGACCTCGAAGCCCGCGGGGGCGGCGGCGACGAGCCGCGCCGCGCCGAACAGGTCCCCCGAGGCGTCCTTGACCGCCAGGACGTTGGCGTGCTCGCCGGCGAGCGACAGCAGCGTCGCGGCCTCGATGCGCCGCCCCGAGCGCACGGGGATGTCGTAGACGATGACCGGCAGCGTGGTCGCCGCGGCGATCGCCGCGAGGTGCGCGCGGATGCCCGACTGGCCCGGGCGCGAGTAGTAGGGGCACACCGCGAGGATCCCGTCGACGCCCGTGGCCACGGCGCGCTCGGTGATCTCGACGTCATGGGCGGTGTTGTTGCCGGTGGTCCCCGCGATGACCGGGACGTCGACGGCGCCCGCGACCGCGGCGAACAGGTCCAGCTTCTCTTCGTCCGAGAGCACCGGGCCCTCCCCGGTGGTCCCCGAGACGACGAGCCCGTCGGAGCCGTGCTCGACGAGCCAGCGCGCGAGTGCCGCCGCGGCGTCGAGGTCCAGCGCGCCGTCGTCGTCGAACGGCGTGACCATCGCGGTCAGGAGTCGACCGAACCGACCCGCTGGCATGCAGCGAACCTACCAGCAGCCCCTAGATGTCGTCGCGGTCCGCCGGGCTCCCGTCGGCGGCCTGGTCGATCTCGAGCGTCGTGTCCTCGAAGTCCTCGTAGGCGATGACGCCCATCTCGGTGAACTTCGTGCGCAGCCAGCCGTCCGCGGCGTCGAGCAGGCCCAGCTTCTTGCAGTTCGGGACGATCTTGGAGAACAGCACCGACTGGAACTCCTGGCGCTGGGGGTCCTGTCGGGCGAGCACCGCCATGTCCTTGGGGGTCACCCCCATGCGGTCCCAGATCTCCTGGCCCGCCATGCGGTCGCGCATCCGCACGGCCGCCTCGTAGGCGAACTCCTGGCGCTCGCGGATCTCCGCCGCGCTCATCTCGGCGTAGATCTCCTGGAGGCTCAGGATCCCGAAGGCGACGTGGCGGGCCTCGTCGGCCATCACGTAGCGCAGCAGCTTCTTGAGCAGCGGGTCCGGGGTGAGGTTGTGCATGAAGCTGAACGCCGCGAGCGCGAGGCCCTCGACCATGATCTGCATCCCGAGGTAGGTCATGTCCCAGCGGCTGTCGGCGATGATGTCGTCGAGCAGCATGCCCAGGTGCCCGTTGATCTGGTAGGTCCCCGAGCACTTCTCCTGGAGGTACCTGGAGAACACCTCGACGTGACGGGCCTCGTCGACGACCTGGGTGGCCGCGTAGTACTTCGCGTCGATCCACGGCACGGTCTCGACGATCTTGGCGGTGCACAGCAGTGCGCCCTGCTCGCCGTGGAGGAACTGGCTCAGCGTCCAGTTCTGGTTCTCGATGTTGAGGTGGATCCACTCCTTCTCGCCCCACGCCGCGAGCGGCGTGCCTGACAGGTCCGCGCCGGCGAGCGGGCCGCGCGCGCCGTCGAGGTACAGCTGCTTGGCGAGGGCCTCTTGGTCCACCGGGGTCTCCCAGGGAAGGTCCGTGCGGCCGTTCCACTGCGCGCCCTTGGCCTTCTCGTAGAGCTTGTCGAGCTTGGGTCGCGCGCCCTTGGTGTAGTCCCAGGTGAACTCCGCGGCGCACTGGTCGTCGACGACGTGCACGCCGCTCGGCTCGATCTGGCCGATCAGCGAGTAGATCTCGAGGTGGTCGTTGACGTCCTCCCGACCGAGCAGCTCGAGGTTGGTGCGCATCTCACCGTGGGACTCCGTGCCGGGCATCTTCGCCTCCTAGGTAGCGGCCGAATTGTGCCACAGGGAAAGACACTGATGCAGCACGTGTCTCAGTGCCTCACGTCCTCGGCGAGCGCAAGGACGCCGGGCAGGACGTGGCGGTCCACGAGCACCTCGACGCTGGCCGGATCGCACAGGTCGACGCCGTCGGTCGGGAACAGCAGGAACGACAGCACGATGCGCGTCACCCACTCCCCCGCCCGGCGGGCGGCCTCGGGCTCCAGGTGGCGCTCGAGCAGCGGCCCGACGGCGTCGGTCGCGACCTCGAGGGTCCGGTCCATCTGCTCGAACTCGACGTGGGTGAGCACGGTCGCGGGCTCCTCGAACATCAGGCGCTGGAGCAGCGCGTTGTCGGTCAGCCAGCGCGCCGCGGCGCACAGGCCGAGGGCCAGCTCCTCGCGCAGCCCGCCCGCCTCGGCCAGGGCGACCCCGATCGATGCGAGCAGGTCGGCGCGCTCGCCCTCGAGCAGCGCGGCGAGGATCGTGTCGCGCCCCCCGGGGAACGCGCGGTACAGCGTGGCGCGGCTGATCCCCGCGGCCGCGGCGATGTCGTCGACCGTGGTGCGCCGAAGCCCCTGGGCCGCGATGCACGCGCGCGCCGCGGCGAGGACCCGCTCGCGCACCGCGGCCGTGGTCGCGTCGGTCATCGTCGCGCCTCGATGCCCGCGAGCAGCTCGCAGCGCACGAGCCGGCGGACCTGCTCGGGGTCGTCGAGGTCCCAGCGCCCCGGCGAGGCGATGTAGCTGAGGACCATGTGGGCGAGGAAGTCCGCGTGGCGCTCCGCGCACTCGGGGTCCTCGTCGCCGTGGGTGACGAGGAACGGCATGAGGAAGTCGGCGACCAGCGCCAGGGTGGGGCGCGAGGCGCGCACCAGGGTCGGCTCGAGCAGCTCGGGCTGCTCGCGCAGCACGATCTGGAGCACCTCGAGCTCGGCGAGCGCACGGTGCGCCACGACCAGGCCCCGCTCGACGACCTCGGCCAGGGAGCGCGCGTCCTCGACGGCGAGGCTCAGGCGCAGGAAGAAGCGCTGGTGCTCGTAGGCGACGAGCGCGTCGAGCAGCTCGTCGCGGCCGCCGGGGAAGTGCCGGTAGATCGTCGCGCGCGAGCAGCCCGACTCGCGCGCGACGTCCTCGACCGACGTGCGGCGCACGCCGCCCGCGCAGATCGCGCGGTTCGTGCCCTCGAGGATCCGCCGGCGCACCTCTTGGTGGTACGTCGGGTTCATCTGGCGAGGACCGCGTCCAGCCCGACGGCGACCCCGTTGATCGACCCGATCCCGCGCACCGACAGGAGCAGGCCCGCCATGAAGCTCTCGCGGTCGTAGGTGTCGTGGCGCAGCACGAGGCCCTCCCCGGGCGCGCCGAAGTGGACCTCTTGGTGCGCGAGCAGACCGGGCAGCCGGACGCTGTGGATCCGGATGCCGCCCGCGCCCAGGGCGCCGCGGGCGCCCTCGAGGGTCTCGGTGGTCGTCGGGTCCGCGGGCGCGCCCGCGCCGCTCGCGGTGCGCGCCTCGGCGATCGCGCGGGCCGTGGCGATCGAGGTCCCCGAGGGGGCGTCGCGCTTGCGGTCGTGGTGCAGCTCGATGACCTCGACGCTCTCGAAGTACGGCGCCGCCTGCGCGGCGAACCGCGCGACGAGCACCGCGCCGATCGAGAAGTTCGGCACCACGAGGATCCGCGCCCCGCTGCGAGCGGCGCGCTGCGCTGTGACGCGGAGGTCCTCGTCGCTCAGCCCGCTCGTGCCGATCACCGCGCTCGCGCCGTGCTCGGCGACCCACGCGATCGTGCGGCGCGCCGCGGCGGCGACCGAGACGTCGACGACCACGTCGAGCCCGGCGGGGTCCAGATCTTCGATCGCCGCGACCCAGCGCGCCCCGGGGGGCGCGACGGGCTCGGTGGGGTCCACGAGCGCGACCAGCGACAGGTCCTGTGCCGCGCCGATCGCCTGGGTCGCCGCGGTCCCCATCTTCCCGGACGCACCGACGATCGCCACGCGCTGCATTGTGCGACCCTACCGAACCGGCCTCGGCGCCTCGGGCTCCCCGCGCGTCAGGCCGCGGGGCGCGAGCGGCGTCGGGTGAGCGCGAGCCAGGCGCCGCCGGCGAGCAGCGCCGCGAGCGACACCGACGTGGCCACGATGCCCGCGCGCAGGTGCGGCGCGTGGTAGCTGAACTGCACCGTCGAGGTCCCCGCGGGCAGCGCCACGGACTGGATCAGCCCCGCGGGCGCGACGGCGACGACGCGGCGCGGCGCCCCCGGGCGCGTGATCGTCGCGACCCATCCGGGCAGCCAGGCCTCGGAGCGCACGAGGGTCACCGGCGCGCTCGCGTGCACCGCCACGCTCAGGGTCCCCGCGATCGAGCGCGCCACCACGCGCACGCTCGAGCCGGGCCGCGGCGGGGCGAGCCAGACGGTGGGCGCGACCTCGCGGGTGCGGAAGAACGACAGCTCGCCGTCGACGCGGACGAGGCGCCACCCGCCCCCCTCGAGTCCGAGCTGCATGGGCGTGTTGAGCCACCACGAGGTCCCCGAGGCCGTCGTGAGCACCGTCGAGTACAGCTGGAACCCGCGGGGGTCGAGCAGGTCGACGTAGGCGGCGACGGGGTGCGTGGGGAACGTCGCGGTGATCGGTCCGGTCGCCCCGACGGTGCCCCCGCGGTAGACGACCGGCACGTGCAGCACCCGCCCGTGGACGTCGTAGAGGACCGCGTGGGGGCGCACCCGCGTCGTGGCGAGGCTCGCGACGAACGCGAGCCGGCCGACGGCGGCGACCTGCCCGAAGTAGCGGCGCGCGAAGGTCTGCACGGCGGGCGGCCCGCACGAGGTCGACGAGGTCGCCGTCGAGGTGGGCTCGGACTCTGCGAGGCCGTTGGTCGCCACCGCCATCGTCGCGAGCCGCAGGGGCACGAACTCGCCGCGCGCCAGCGCGCACCCGTCGAGCGTGCCGAGCAGCCGGGTGCCCGTGACGGCGTTGTAGCGGGCCGAGATCAGCGAGCCGTAGCCCTGGACGCTCGGCAGCTGGGTGAAGACGTTGAGGTTCCCGAGGCCGATCGGCGCGGTCACGTGGTACGCGGCGATCGAGGGGTCCACGAGCGCGGTGCGGCCCGCGGCGCCGAGCGAGCTGCGCGCGAGCGCGCGGTCCGGGTACGGCGAGCGCAGCCCGGTGACGAGGCCGGTCTCGTAGAACACGTTGAACCCCACGAGGTCGACGATCGCGATGACCACGAGCCACCGTCCGAGCGCGGCGAGGCGCCGTCGTCCCGCGAGCAGCGCCGCGACGCAGGCGACGGCGAGGCACAGCGACACCGCCACGGTGACGCGGATCCCCTGGGCGATCGCGGCCGTGCCGGGCGAGGCGAGGAGCACCTGGGTCACGAACCCCGGCGAGGCGAGCGCGACCGCGCAGAGCGCCGCGGTGAGCGCCGCGGGCGCGATGACGACGTAGCGGCGCGCCCCGAGGAGCGACGCCTCGGCAGGGCGGCGCCCGAGCACGGCGTCGAGCCACCACGTCAGCAGCACCGTCGCGCCGAGGTCGACGATCGCGAGGTTGCGCGACTGCAGCCGTGTGCGGCCGAACACCGGGATCTCGTGGAGCACCGGGCCGAGCGGCGTGGTGTTGCCCATCGTGAGCACCACGCCGACGACGAAGAGCACGAGGAACGTGACCAGCAGGCGGCGCGGCGCGCTCGAGCGCCCGACGCACTGGGCGGCGAACGCGACGACGGCGGTGATCGCGAGCAGGCCCACGTAGCCGGTGACCTCGGGGAGGTTGTAGGAGCCGAAGAACCTCGGCGTCCCGAGGATCCCGTTGTCGCCGAGGAGCCCCTGGGAGACGAGCAGCGACAGCCACCGCCAGCCCATCGAGCCCGCGCCGAAGAACGAGTACGAGATCTCGGAGCGCTCCGAGAGGGTCACGAACCCCCATCCCGGCAGGAGCTGGACGAGCGCGAGCGCGACGCCCCACGCGGTGCCGAGCGCGGTCGCGAGCACGTAGGCGACGCGGCCGAGGACCGTGGCGCGCCGCACCCCGCCGTGGGCGACCAGCGCGCAGAGCGCCACGACGGGCACGACGATCTCGGCGTCGGCGATCGAGCGGGGCTCGCCGGTCAGGCAGATCAGCCCCACGCACGCGGCGAGGCCAAGCAGCCCCGGTGCGCTGCGCCTCGCCACGGCGTAGGCGCGCTCGCCGGCGTGGCTCCCGAGCAGGGCGCGCCCGAGGCACAGCTGGGAGAGCACCAGCCACGGCAGCCAGGCCTGGCCCTGGATCACCGCGATGTGTATCTGCTGGCCGATCATCGCGCCGCTGAACGCGTAGGCCGCCGCGCCGACAGCCGCGCCGAGCGGACGCGCGCCCAGCCAGCGGGCGAGCACGTACAGGCCGATCCCCGCGCACCAGTAGACGGCGAGCAAGTTGAGCACCCAGGCGAACAGCGGCGGCCCGACGACGAACAGCAGCGTCCCGGGGTACGCCGCGCCCGCGTTCATCCCGCCGAGCAGCGGCGTGCCCGAGTCCGAGTACGGGTTCCACAGCGGCCAGTGCCCCGAGCGGATCTGCTGGCCGGTGAGCACGCGCAGCGGGTAGTTCTGGATCAGGTTGTCCCCGACGATCGCGGGGTGCCCGAGGGCCGCGGGGAGCACGAAGAGCACCGTGGGGATCGCCACGAGCACGCCGATCGCGAGGCGGTCGCCGCGCGACCAGCTCCGCGGCGACCACCACCGCGCGGGCAGCCGCCCTATCGCCACCCCGGCCCCTCGAGGCGGAAGCTCGATGCGACGCCGTCGTCGAAGGGCCCGACGACCACGAGCGTCCTCGGCGCGCCCGCCACGAGCGCGGCGACCTCCGCGACGTCGGCGGTGCGCACCGAGGCGACGCCCTCGAGGACCGCGTCGAGGCTGCGGACCTCCCCGTCGAGCAGGACCGAGCCCCCGATGCGGCCCATGACCTGCCCGGAGTCCTCGGTCGACAGCAGCGCGTCGGCGCGCAGGGCCTGCTTGGCGATCTCGACCTCGCGCTCGGTGGCGCCGCCGTTGGCGACGTCGTCGACCTCGATGGCGACGAGCTCGAGGACCCGCTCGGCGTGCTCGGGCGCGCAGCCCGCCGCGATGCAAATCGCCCCGTCGTCGCTGAACTGCGCGCGCTCGGAGTACACCTGGTACGCGAGCCCCGCGCGCTCGCGGATCGAGGTGAACAGCCGAGAGGACAGTCCGCCCCCGAGCAGCTGGTCGTAGACGCGGAAGGCGTCGCGGCGCGGGTCGCCGCGCGGGGGGATCCGAACGCCGACGACCACCTGTGACTGCTCGTTGGTCGTGCGGACGACCTCGCGGTGCGCGAGCGACGCGCGCCGCGGACCGCCGTCGTCGCGCGGTGTCGTCGCGCGCGCGGGCCACGCGCCGACGGCCTTGGCGACCGCGTCGTGGTCCACGTCGCCCGCGGCGGCGACCACGAGGTTCGCGGGCCCGTAGTGCTCGACGAAGAACCGCCGCACGTCGTCGTCGCCGATGGCGCGGACGGTCTCGAGGGTCCCGAGCGGGTCGCGCCCGAGTGGGTGACCGCCGAAGACGGCCTCGAAGAACCGCTCGGCGGCCACGCTGCCCGGGTCGTCGCGCGAGCCCAGGATCTCGTCTTCGATCACCGTGCGCTCCGCCTCGATGTCCTCGTGGCGCAGCGCGGGGTCCGTGAGGATCGCGCCGAGGATCGACAGCCCGACGTCGAGGTCCTCGCCGAGGAGCCGCACCCAAAAGCAGGTGTGCTCGCGCGCGGTGTAGGCGTTGGACTGGCCGCCGACGCGGTCGAGCGTCTCGGCGATGCTCACCGCGTCGAGCGTGTCGGTCCCCTTGAACAAGAGGTGCTCGAGGAAGTGCGACGAGCCCGCCAAGGCGGCGGGCTCATGTCGCGATCCGATGGCGGCGAAGACGCCGAGCGACGCCGAGCGCGCGCCGTCGAGGGCCTCGGTGACGAGTTGGCACCCGTTGTCGAGGCGCTCGACGACGGCGCGCGCGGCCTGCACGGCCGGTGCTACCGGCGGCGCCGGGGGTTCCGCGGGCGCCGCGAACCGTCGTCCTCGGACAGTGCGGGGCTCGCGGGGCCCAGGTCGCCGAGCTCCTCGGCGAGCTGTGCCTCGAAGGTGTCCTCGAAGGAGACCTTGGGCGCCGACGACGAGCTGGACGTCGAGGCGCCAGCGGCCGGTGCGGCCGAGGACGACTGGACGACCGCGATCGCCTCGACGTCGCCGGCGAGCGACAAGGAGACCTTGCCCTGCGGGTCGATGTCGTCGACCTTGACCTCGAGGGCCTGGCCGAGCACGAGCACGTCCTCGACCTGGTTGACGCGCTTGCCGCCCGTGAGCGCCGAGAGCTTCGAGATGTGCAGCAGCCCGTCGCGGCCCGGGAGGATGTTGACGAAGGCGCCGAACTTGGTGAGGTTGACGACCTTGCCCGGGTAGACCGCGCCGACGTCGGCGGTCGGCGGGTCGAGGATCATCTCGATGCGCCGGCGCGCCTCGGTCACCGCGTTGCCGTCCTTGGCGCCGATCGTGACCGTGCCGACCACGCCGTCGTCGTCGACGGCGATGTCCGCGCCGGTCTCCTGCTGGAGCGTGTTGATGACCTTGCCCTTCGGGCCGATGACCTCGCCGATCTTGTCGATCGGGATCTCGAAGCTCACGATCTTCGGCGCGCCCGCAGCGACCTCGCTGCGCGGCTCGGCGATCGCCGCGGTGATCACGTCGAGGATCTTGAGGCGCGCGACCTTGGCCTGCTGGAGCGCCTGGGAGAGCACGTCGGAGGGCAGCCCGTCGATCTTGGTGTCCAGCTGCAGCGCGGTCACCGTGTCGGTGGTGCCCGCGACCTTGAAGTCCATGTCGCCGAACGCGTCCTCGGCGCCAAGGATGTCGGTCAGCGTCACGTAGCGGCCCTCGTCATAGACGAGGCCCATCGCGATGCCGGCGACCGGCGCCTTGATCGGCACGCCCGCGGCCATGAGCGACAGCGTCGAGCCGCAGACCGACGCCATCGACGTCGAGCCGTTGGACGCCATGACGTCAGAGACCAGACGCAGCGTGTAGGGGAAGTCCTCCTGGCTCGGCAGCACCGGCACGAGCGCGCGCTCGGCGAGCATCCCGTGGCCGACCTCGCGGCGCTTGGGGGCGCCGACGCGGCCGGTCTCCCCCGTCGAGTACGGCGGGAAGTTGTAGTGGTGCATGTAGCGCTTGGTCGAGTCCGGGCCGATCGTGTCGAGCAGCTGGTTCATCCTCGGCATCCCGAGGGTGGCCACGTTGACCACCTGGGTCTCGCCGCGCTGGAACATCGAGGAGCCGTGGACCATGGGGAACAGGTCGACCTCGGCGGTCAGCGGGCGGATCTCCTCGGTGGTGCGGCCGTCGATGCGCAGGCCCTCGTGGACGATCCGGCGGCGCACGACCTTCTTGGTCAGCGAGCGGATCGCGGGCTTGAGCTCGCCCTCGCGGTCGGGGAACTCGCCGGCGAGGGCCGCGACGATGGCCTTGGTCGCCTCGTCGGTCGCGGCCTGGCGCTCGGCCTTGCCGGCGATCGCCTGGGCGGCGGCCAGCGGCTCGGTGCCCACGGCCTCG
>Ga0075030_100004844_pt1 | contig 12161 bp, 8 predicted proteins | sample LitLauG_LLR_2012_FD_71393 | JGI IMG/M metagenome (GOLD analysis project Ga0075030, IMG submission 71393) | Freshwater sediment microbial communities from Pennsylvania, USA - Little Laurel Run_MetaG_LLR_2012 | ecosystem: Environmental > Aquatic > Freshwater > Creek > Sediment | place: USA... | reverse complement strand
GCGTGGACCGTCCGCGTTTGGCAGCGGCCTTGTCGCGTGCGCTCGGCGCGACCGCGGGTGCTTTCGGTGCGCTGGGTGCAAAGACTTTGGAAAGAAACGCGTACAGCACCCTATTCAATCTTGAGTATTATCGAAGTTTCGTCGATGAAATTGGCGAAGCAAATTTTCTTTTTCAAGACGGGGAATTGACCTCAACGTGAATCTGCTGAAGAGCCGTCACGCTCCTCCTACCGATACAGGGAAAATAACCGGCACGCCATGAAATGGATTTCGACGCACCTCCCGCTTTGATGGTTGTTCTCGAATGCCATCGCGGAGTGATTCGCCAAACGGGACGAGGAGTACAATCCAAAGCGGATCGACTGGAATGAACCAGATTATCTCCACCGGATTCATGACCAGGATACAAAAGATCGAGCGCGAGAATGGGCGCGATCTGACTTCCAAAAGGAGCTTTTGCAGAGATCCAGTTCAATAGTAATCAGGACCTGTTACTCAGTTGCCGGTGGTGGATACTGTCCGCGACGGCACTGCTCATGCGTTCTGCAAAGTGACGCAATGTATACTTTGCTTGAACGCTGCTTCTGGCATTGGCTCCCAAACGAGCGGCCTCCGATGAATTTTGCAGCAGAAAATTCAGCTTGCTGCGCAAGGCCACGGGATCCCCGGGCGGCACATGAAGTCCATTCCATCCGTCCACGATAAAATCATCGTGCTGCTTGATTCGCGTTACAATGACCGGCTTGCCCATCGCCATGGCCTCAAGAATAACCGTATATCCGGCTGAGAACGGCACATCAAGTAGGGGCACAACGACGATTTGCGACTCCGCATAAAGTTGCCTAAGTGCGCTATAATTGCCATAGCTCCGGGCTTCGACTCTCGGTGGCAGAGAGTGGTCGGAAATATTGAGTTTCTGCTTGAACCACGGACTGTCTGCAGCGATTTTGAGATCGACATTGATGGTCTTTGCCGCTTCGATCAGTGTTGCATAATCGCGACTTGCCATGCCAGCGCTGCAGATCTGACTACGTTGTGGCACATCTGGCATCGGCTTAAAGAAATCGTGGTCCACGTGCCAGTAGAGCATCTGGATTTGGTCGGGAGCCATGGGCGCTTGCGCGGTGAGGATGTCCGCCTGACTATTAGATAAGCACTGGAATTTTGCAATAGCCGAGCCGACGCGAAGAGACTTCAGGAAAAAAGTAGGTCTTCGTGTTGCGATGTTATGGCACGTCATAATTAGAGGGGTTCGACATCGCGCCGCCTTCAGCAGGAGTGCCAGCCGCAATCCGACATCTTCGCCAGTAGCAATCACAGCGTCATATGGTTGCAACTGACGCAGGGCAGTAAATGCAATCGCCCATTGATGGCCAAAACGATTCTGGATGAGCTTGGAGAATGGGTTGTTGGATTGGGCAATTGTTCGGATATCAATAATGTCTGGTGCGAACGTGTCTCTGAGAATGAAATAATCAGGTGTCGGATTTTCGTGCGGCTTTGGGCGCGCAGTGGAGGTGATATCCACGCCGCTGATCAACAAGAGACGCATTGGCCGAATACCCGAATGGTTTCAAGTAAATTGCAAGAAATATTGAGTGGCTGAGAATTTCCGCTAACCAAGTAATGCAATGCTGTGCTCATGGCCAATCAAGCCGGATGCGAGAAGTCAAACCTTCTCTCACTATGCGGCTGCGCAGCGCCTCTGTTGGGGCAATAAGACTCGCATTCATGCTCTCGTGCGTTTCGCAAATCAGAAGATCGATGCGTTCAATGGCCCCGCTATCAATCAAGTGATTGATCACGGGTATTTCCGATCCTTCAATATCCAGTTTCAGCAACCTGATGCGCCCTGACCTGTTGAGCACCCACTCTGCCAGATCAATGCAAGCTATGTCGTAATTGACAAACGAATCGTCAGACGGCGCAATCCGGGTGCTATCGGGATGAAAGGAACCAGCCACACTGGTGTCCCAGTTCAAATCGGACGATTGCTTAAGGACCCGCAGCCTCAGAACGCAGGCACGGTCCATCGCTCCATTATGATGGATCGTAACGTTGTGCACGTGCTTGAAGCGTTCCCGCAATATTTGGTAACAGTGGGGATTGGGCTCAAAAGCATGGATGGCGGCACCTGTGCGAGCAAATTGCGAAGTCACCTGCCCCACATTCGCGCCGCAGTCGACGATTGTATCGCCTGGCGAGACCACAAATTCCGTTCGCACTTGGTGCAACCGTAAGATGGGCGAACGCCTCAGCTTCTGAAAGGCCAATTCGACAACGCCACTGCGTCTGATTCGACGAGCTGTTTGACTGGATCGCAACTTGTCTTCTGCGAATCGCTGCAATTCAGTGAAACGCATTTCATCACCGCGGTAGGAGTGCTGACACATCAGCGAAGGCGTACATGGTGCGGGTCTGGTCGACAATGTCCCATCATCAGATAGTGTAAACAGCTGTCGTCGGGTCCCACGAGCGTTGCAATATCCGGACTGCATCGTCATGCCCTGATCGGTGACACTCGAGGTTGGCGCCTGTGAAGGACAGAAAACGCTTGCGACGTAGGTTTGTTGGGATCTACGGATCGGCGCGAATCCGAGTTGTGGCCAGAGGGTGAAATATTAATCATAAGGGGGGGAAGTGCTTCCTAGCGTTGTCTGACCTCAATATGCTCGTCGAAAGACCTTCGGGTATCCAAAAAGCATGCCGCTTCTACGACAAGTCCCACACAACCTGATCGACAAGGCGGCTTCGCGTCACGTGGCGCGTACGGAAGTGCCTCTTTACGGCGCCCGGGCGCTGGCGATAATACCTGTATTAGGGTTTGTACAACTCGCTATCTTGGCTCCGTTACTGTTAAAATTAGGTATATTGGCTAGTGACGGGGTGAGTTTACAAAATAGACTTTTTTGGATAGTACTGGCCGCAACAGCGATTTATCTTGTTTACAAGAACCGCGACCGCGTCAACGAGACGTTTGTCCGGTCGGTGCCCATCATTGCACTGTCGATTTATCTGTCGTTTGCCGCCGCCAGTATCGGCTGGGCATTCAGCCCGGATTACGCTCTTCCACGGTTCTTTGGCGAGACCATGCTGATTGCCACGGTCATTTTACCCTACACGTTGCCGGTTTCAACAGCTCACACCCTGCAGCGTCTGCACATGTGCTGCGTCGTTGGCCTTTTGATAAACGCCGTTTTTGTCGTCACAACGGACCCAACTCCCATTGGCCACGCCGGCTATTTCAATCATAAGCAGGCGCTCGGTACTTTTTCTGCGATAACGATCATATTGTCACTCCACGAAGTATTTCGCGGCGGCTGGCGCCGGTTCTTAGGGATTGCCGCTATCTGTATTGCCGTTTGGATTATTATCGAAAGCGAGTCGAAGGGATCATTTATATTCTTATTCGTGACGATTGCTTTGACTGCGCTTCTTCTGCTGCTAGGGAAATTAACCAAGGTGTCGCCAGCCTGGTTTATTGCGGCTATGACATTTATGCTGTTGTTACTTGCGTACGGTGGGGTCGATCCTATTAGTCGAATTTCCTACTGGTCCTACGGTGACTCGACGATCACCGGCCGAACCCAAATTTGGGAATTCATAAATTATCATATTTCTCAAAATTATTGGTTCGGATGGGGTTTTCATTCATATTGGTTCATACCCAATTCTCCCCATAACGAGGCGACTGGATTTATCAGGGAGATGCTATCGAGCCATAGCGGATATATGGAACTGAAATTGGAAACAGGATATATTGGTTATTGGCTATTCTTGTGTTTCATCTACACGTCACTTAATTGTGTGGAAAGCGTGCGTATCAATGATTCGCTTCAGGTGTGGGCATTTCTTTCAATAATGATATTTGTTATGCTTATCAACCTTATCGAGTCTGTCTGGATAACGGCCAACCCGCTTTGGTTCCTGTTTCTTGTGGCGACGGCCGAAGTGATCCGTAGCGCGAGTGTAGGTACTCGGAAAGCTATTCGTTCTCCTGCGTTTGTTGGGGCGATCGGTCAATCGCCCTATGCATCACGATGACTGCCGCCATGCTAGTGGCATCTTGGCTCGGATGGCAATGCCGGCGCAGGCGATGATCGACGGACTTGGCCAGTGAGTGGCTGACAGTCTCGAGGGTCAGGCCGAGATTGTCGCCGAAGCCACGACGTGTCGCCGGCAGCTCAATTCGAAAGCCGCGCAGTTCCGCTGGCCCGCTGGGGTGCGATGGCGCTATTTGAAAGCGTCACTACCCGGTGGCAGCCGTCGAGTCGGCCGGCCAGTTCCCAAGGAATTCGTCGCGCCCGATTGGGCCGAAGTTCCCGTCTTCCATACGTTCAACTGCGATTACATATAAATCATAGTCATGCCGAATCTAGCGGTATGGTTAATACCGCCGCACACTTCTGCTTTGTTCTCGCCAGGAGCAAGGGTCATCGAGGTAACCAAGTTCTCAAGATCACTAGCGAAGTGTTGGCAAATTCGCTTATGTGCATCGGTGTACCGAGCTGGTTACATGGATGCGGGAGCTGGTGGCGTGAGCGTTCCTCTTGAAGAGATCGAAGCAACAACTTCGCTTCGTAAGACGCCGTCGGATGGTTTTGCACTCACGGCGTTCACGCCAAAATCTTCGTCGGGCCTGCCGCTTTTCGTCCTGCCCCACGCTCTCGCTGCCGCCGAAGGGTTGACGATCTTCTTATCAGCGATAGTAGCTAAAGCTGTGTATCTTGATGTATACGTTGGGACCGACGTATCGTTGCAGACAGACATCATAGTTGCCGCGTGCATGGGTGTCGCACTATATGCTTTTTACTTGCAAATGGGCCTTTACGACGTCGGTATGTTGATCGGACCACAAATCGGCTTTGGTAAGCTGATCGGAGGGATCATCTTAGCCTTCCTGACTGTACTCGGACTTCTCTATGCGACAAAACAGATCGGCCCGCTCTCGCGCGGCTGGTTTGTCGTATGGTTCTGCCTGTCCAGCTTGACGATTATTGTCATTCGGATCTTGTTTTCTGGTTGGGTCAAGCGCGGAACGGCGACAGGTCGAATCATTCAGCGCATCGCTATCGTTGGCAGCTCGAATTTTGTACTGAATTTGGCGAAGATTGTACGCGAGACTGAAGAATTGTCCGGCGCTATCGATCTCTATCATTGCGGTCCCGAAGAGTCCGACATTCGGTTTGTAGGAGGTCTTCGCGACCTCGAGACCGCTATGGCCGATCGACCTTACGATCGCGTCGTAGTGGCCATTCCCGGCGCTGAAAGCGACTTGATCCGGACGGCGGTGCGATCCCTCGGGGCCTTTACGACTGAGCTTCTCCTCTGCACCGACCTGAAGCAGATGCCCGTAGCTACGAGCGGTACGCGCCGGTTCGGTGGAGTGCGGACTGATATCGTCCACTTGGTGCCGCTATCGGAGCGTTCCGGTTTGACCAAGCGCGGGGTCGATATCTTAGTAGCGGCAATCGGTCTGGTGCTTCTCGCGCCCGCATTTATGTTCGTGGCGCTCGCCATCAAACGAGACAGCCGCGGGCCGGTTTTTTTCAGGCAACGGCGACTGGGCCAGAACGGCTCCATCTTCAGAATATACAAATTCCGATCGATGACCGTCGAAGAAGATGGGCATTTCATCGCGCAGGCCACCCGGAATGACAAGCGCGTCACTCCGGTGGGTCGGATATTACGGTCGACCAGTTTCGACGAACTCCCCCAACTGATTAATGTGTTGGCGGGCGAAATGTCTATCGTCGGACCCCGACCGCATGCGATCGCACATGACATGGATTTCGAACAGAAGTTCGACCTCTTTGCGCGCCGCCGCCGGGTCAAGCCGGGCATTACCGGCTGGGCTCAAGTCAACGGCTTCCGTGGTGAGGCCAAGACCCCGGAGGACGTCCGCAAACGGATGGAATACGATCTCCACTACATCGACAATTGGTCGATCTGGTTCGACCTTGAGATCATGATTCGTACCGTGTTCGTGATGGCCAGGGGTGCCTATTGAGGCGCCCACATTGGGAAAACGCGGCGATTGAGAGCCCGACAGCAACGGAGCCCTTGAGGCCTGCCAGACGACTGTTGAGTAAAGGTCATTGAAATGTCGAACGTTGGCTTGGTGGCTGAGGGTGTAAAGATCAACTGCCATTTGCTCCGCATCGCGACCGGGAGGGTCGTTGCGGATCGTAAGCAACACTTTGCATTGTGGCGTCTGCTTCCCAATTCCGCGCGCTTCGGGCGCCGCTTTTTCTTCCGTGTCATGGCGCTGCCAAGCGCGATCTGGCCGGGCCTCACGGCCAAGTCCGCAACAATGGAGGGCAAAGCCGCTGCCGGCGCCGAGGGAGTGTCGACCGCGCTCCGACCGGCCGCAAATCGACTGCTGCCTGTCAAAGCGCGTGCAGGAATCCCGGTTGCGACCGCATTGCAAGGGAGCCTCCGCTCGACGGCATCCCTTGGCGGTGGTGAGATCTTGTTGACGGTCTCGGGTACCATCCCTGAATCGATCGCTTCGGACGTTGCACAGCAACGGCGTCCTCGAGCGGACTATTTGGAACTGTCGCGCAGATTGAAGGCCGACCTGTTGGACTACGCCAAGGCCCGCTCACTGACTGGTGCTGCCGGTGGTTGGCTGGAGACGATCGCCGGATCGAATGTCATGCTTGCCTATGGGTGCTGGCTCGTCCGTGATCGGTATCGGGCCATCATCACTGATGGCGAGCAAGTGGGGCTGCCGCTGGCATCGCTACTGAAATTTTCGCGAGGCCGGCGCCCGCGGCATATCATGATCACCCACGTCATCTCGGCAGCAAAGAAGACGCTTCTGCTGGACGTTCTTGGGCTGGTCTCCCAGATCGATACGTTCGTCGTCTATAGCAGCTCGCAGCTGGAGTATCTGCGTCGCCGCTGGCCGATGGCCGAGGATCAGCTGGCCCTGATCCCATTCATGGTCGATGAGGAATTCTTCAATCCTGAGAAGCTGGTTCCGATGCCCGTGCCGAGGTCACGCATCTGCGCAGTCGGTCTTGAGCGCCGCGATTACCCAACTCTGCTCAAGGCGGTCGATGGTCTGGACGTCGACGTCGTCATCGCCGCGGCATCTCCTTGGTCCAAGCGAAAGCAGGACTTGGGCTCTCCGGACATCCCTTCAAATGTGACTGTGAAGAAATTTACCCAGTTCGAGTTGCGGCAGCTTCTTGCCGATTGCGAGTTCTCGGTCATGCCTTTGCAGCCCGTCGATTTCCAGGCGGGGATCACGGCAATTCTAGAAGCGATGGCCATGGGCAAAGCGGTCGTCTGCTCCGAGATTCCCGGTCAGACAGACGCTATCGTCAACGGTGAAACTGGACGGTATGTACCAGCCGGCGATGCGGCGGCACTCCGCGTCGAGATTATGCGGCTACTCTCTGAGCGAGACGAAATCGCCCGCCTCGGTGCCAACGCGCGCAAGGCTGTCGTGCAGGAATTCGGGTTGAATAGGTACACTGAGCGGCTTTCGGCCATTGTGGACGCTGCGCTCAACAGGGCGGCTACCGCCGACGGTCTCGCGATACTCCACTAGACGCTGAGCCACGCCCCCCAACCCACATTGAAATCGTGAAGAATGGACGATTTGTCTGAAAAACGCGCATCGGGCCAAACTGCTCGAAATTTCCTGCTTCTTGGCGGCGGCCAGGTGCTGAGCACAATGCTCGGCATTCTGTTTACAGCCACACTCGGGCGCACCCTCGGGCCATCCAACTTCGGTACCTATTATCTCATTATGACGACCGCCGGGTTTTTCAGTGTCGTCGTTGATTGGGGACAGTTCAGCTATGTCGTACGCGAAATTGCGCGGGGTCGCACTGATCGCGGCGCGTTCCTCGGAAGTGCAGCTTTCTTGCGGACGGTTGGTGTTATAGTCTCGGCCGCTGCTGGGTTCGCGACAGGTCGTATTGCGGGTTATTCAAATGAGGCCCTTTGGCTTATCCCAGCGGCCGTCGTGGCCTCATTTCCAGCTACATTCGTCCAATTCCTCGGTTACGCATTCCGCGGAATCAATCGTACCGAAATCGATGTCATATCCGGCTTGGCGGCCAAAGCCGTCGGTACGATCGCGACCATTCTCGTGCTCTATCTCGGCGGCGGCCTGCGAGCGGCAGTGCTAGTCCCCGCAGTAGGCGGCTTAGTGGGCCTGATCTATAGCTTTGACATGCTGCGTAAGGTTGGTATACAGATCACATCGCCGGTGGGGGCAACCGTACGCGAAGTGTTTGTCGCGGGCGCGCCCTTGTTCTTGATGGCATTGACGATCTCGGTGCATAGTTTTCTAGATGTCACACTGTTGGCGATCCTCGCGACTGCGCAAGTTGTCGGCTGGCTTGGCGCCGCGCGCACTTTCATCGGTGTTCTCATGACACCGGCGACGATCCTGGCGATGGCGTCTTTCCCAGAAATGTGCCGTGCGGTCGATATTCCGCAGGATTTCAAGCATGTCGTCTCCTCATCGGCACGGGTGCTGTTGGCGGCCGGTTCCCTTGCGGCGTGCCTGCTATTCACGTTCGCCCTTCCAGCCGTCGGTCTGGTCTATGGGCATCCGCGCTTCGACCCCAGCGCCGTCATCCTGGAAGTTTGCGCGCCGTTCTTTCCGATCTTTTTCATCAATTTCTTGATGGGCAATGCCGCGATCGCAATGAAGAAAAGCATGCAAATCGCCTCGGCGAAACTAGTCTGTGTGGCGATTTCCGGTGTCTTAAGTTGGTTCCTCATTCAACACTTCCAGGCTGTCTACAACAATGGAGCCATCGGCCTCCTAATATCCTACGGTGCTACCGAACTGCTAATGTCGGCGGCCTACATTGCCATCCTGCCGCAAGGGCTGGTTGCCAAGACCGTGTCAGGCCATTTGCTTCGTGCGTATGCTGTCGCGGGCCTGGCCGCTTTGGCAGGGGGCGCAGTAGCCTCGATGCTTCCGGTCTGGCTCACGTTCGGCATCGTTATTGCTGTCTTTACCATAGTGGCGATGTCGGTCGGGCTTGTTCAGCTAACGGATTTTGAGAGCGCTATACGAATGGTTCAATCGTTCCTCGACCGTATCAAGTTGTCGAAACGATAACTGTGGGTTCGCGATGACGGCGGCGCCCAGCATGAACTCGCCTTTGGAGCGAAGGACCATGACCAAATACGACATTGGGTTTGTGCTTGAGCAAGCCCTGGGTCACATTACCCACACCAAGAACCTCCAGTCTCACGTTTCTGGTGATGCCGAGGTCAATCCGCACTGGGCACTGATCGATTTTGATTCGGAGGGATTGGCGGCGCGCATTCCCATCTACCGAAGTAATTGGTCAGTACGCGCCGGCGTGCGAGCCAACAGGCAACTGAGTTCCCTCACTCGGCACGCAAGGCTCGACGTCTTGTTCTTCCATACACAGGTGCCCGCGATCCTGGCACAGCGGTGGATGTACCGTATTCCAAGCGTCATCTCGCTGGATGCTACACCGGTGCAATACGATCAGCTCGGCCAGTACTACCGGCACAAGAGCGGTCCCAGTTCCGTGGAATGGATCAAGAAGCGCTTGAACCGGAGTGCGTATGTCGCTGCTCGTCATATCGTCGTCTGGGCCGATTGGACCAAACGCAGTTTGGTGCGAGACTACGACGTACCCGACGATAAGATAACGGTGATCCCTCCCGGGGTTACAATCGCTGATTGGGTGCGCCCGGCACCGCGCCAGTCCCCAGGCGGCACGGTCAAGATCCTCTTCGTTGGCGGCGACTTCGAGCGGAAGGGCGGTAAGCTGTTGTTGGAGGCGTTTCGCGCACTGATGCCACTCGAAGCCGAATTGCATATCGTTACCAAGGACCCAATCGGGGCCGAAGACAACGTTTTCGTTTACAGGGATTTGAAACCGAACAGTGCCGAACTCAAGCAGCTCTACCATAGTTGCGATATCTTCGCCTTGCCGACGTATGCTGATTGCTTGCCCATGGTCCTGTCTGAGGCCGCTGCCGCGGAACTGGCGATCGTTTCGACAAACATCGCCGGGATACCGGAAATCGTCCAGCGGGGAAGGACGGGCTTGACCATTTCGCCGGGAGACACGCGCGCCCTCGTCGAAGCCTTGAGAGCGCTTGTCCAAAAGCCTGAGTTGCGCCTGGAGCTTGCATCACAGGCACGTAATCATGTCGCGGAAGCCTACGATGCCCAAACCAACACCCGACGGCTCCTCACCCTGCTGAAGTCAGAAGTCCGGAATCAATTGTCGTAACATCAAGTTGGGAGGCGCGGCGAGGTCAGCGTACGTATGCCGCGAGCAATCTGATATAATAGGCTTGGTAACCCGTCGAAGGCTCGGTGACCTGCCATGAATCGGCTGGCCAGTTGTCATTGAACTGAAGATAGGATTTGGCTGGCGGTTGCCCTATCGGCGGGTTGAAGCTTCGCTGGCAGACTTGAGCCGCTGGGGGGCTTCCGCATGAAGAGATGCCTGGAGCGCGCGGGTCACGGCAGCAGGAATCGAGCGCGAATGCCGGGTTGGGTCCACCGACGAGAAAGCCGGGAGGCGGACCCGGCTGGACTTTCGAAGTTCGATCCCACTGCGTCCCTCGGGCAAACCAGGCGTGGTACATCGTGTTCGCCGAATGTGTGGCACCCTCTTGCTTCATGTTGGTGAGATAAACGAGCCCGAGTGGATTAACCCCGTGAATGTAGTGAACGTAGTCAAGTGCTGCGTCGCGCGCGGCGGCTCTGAGTAGCGGGTCATCGGTGTGCAGGGCGACCAGCTGAAACAACCGAGCTTGCATTGCCTTCGTTTTGTTACTGCCCCAGGTGTATTGCGGAATAGGTGCACGGTAGGGGTCGGTGCTTTTCAGATCCTCGGCAAACTTGGCAGCCGTCGCGCCAGCATACTTTAGAAACCAGCCCTGAATCTGCCGGGCCAGGGGGCTCGCGATGCCGCGACTGCGGGAGAGCCGCAGGAGCGTCTCGTGGGCATCGATCTCCCAGATGGACGGTTCCTGCTGCGGTATCAAGGCCATCGCGTGAGTTTCGACGAACTCCTTAAGCGAGGCATCGCCGGACATATCGTAGAGAGCGAGTGCCGCCTCGAACTGCGCCAGACTGCGCTGTTGATCGCTCAGCTCTTGCTGACCGTATGCGAGCCCTTTGGATCCCGGCTGCCGAACTTCGTCGTTGTTCCAATAGGTGACGGACGGGTTTGCTGCCGCCCAATTCCAAGCGTCATGGGCCCGGTTGCGCATTTCAATGACGAAAGCCTTTTGATCGGGCCGGTTGAGTGTCTCGTAGACTTCGGCAGCTGTGGCGAACGCGGTTGCCGCCACGAGTGTCGCGGCCGTTGTGGGCGGTCCGTAATAGCTCGGGCCGGTAGCCCGCGACGGGGGTGACGCCGAAGCTAAACTCTGCACACATAAGACGGCGCCATCGGGACCTTGCATCCGCGCGAGCCAGTCCAATGACCATTTCACTTCATCAAGAATGTCCGGTACGGAGTTACCCGATTCAGGGATCTCCCAATTATCGCCAAACGCTTGCGGATTTTCTTCGTATGCGCGTAGCAGGACCACAATGTTGTGTGCGGCCCAGATCGTATATTTGTTGTAGTCGCCCGCGTCGTACCACCCGCCCCGCAAATCCCGAGCCCGTGGTGCCTTGGCATCGCCGGCGTGGACGGACCCGGGCCAGGGCATAGAGAAGGGATCTTGCCCGGGCCCAAGATGGCTCGCTGCGTCCGCCCAGGCTTGACCGGCATACCTGCTTTGTTTGTCTCCGCCCGCACGCTGATAGAAGAACATCTTCATGGCCCGAACAAGAACGGGCCGGTAGACATCGTCCGCGATCGAAAACTCGGCCGACCGTACCTTCTTGTCCAAGTCGACGACGACGTAATGACCTGGCCGCGACAGCTCCGAAAAGTCAAACCACCAGGCATGATCACCAGAATTCGGATCGATCGCGCCAGCGTTCCACGGTTCGGGCTCGCCGGTGAACACGACTTTTCCGCTCGTAACTTCGACGACATCCATCGTCTTGCCGGGAGCAAATCGCGCGACCGCATCGTAGCCGATTTCGGGATCGCGAATGACAGCGAACTTATGGCTCATTGGCAGATAGCCGAATTGGTCCACGACAATCGTGGGGATGGGCCCGTTCGCACCAGTTG
>Ga0075030_100004843_pt1 | contig 12162 bp, 15 predicted proteins | sample LitLauG_LLR_2012_FD_71393 | JGI IMG/M metagenome (GOLD analysis project Ga0075030, IMG submission 71393) | Freshwater sediment microbial communities from Pennsylvania, USA - Little Laurel Run_MetaG_LLR_2012 | ecosystem: Environmental > Aquatic > Freshwater > Creek > Sediment | place: USA... | reverse complement strand
CATCGAGATGTTCTACAACCCAAGGCGCCGGCATTCGACCCTTGGGCAGATCAGCCCGGTAGAGTTCGAAAGACGCTACGCGGTTCAAGCAAAGTGTCCGTGAGCGTGGGGGAAACCCAAGCGTCGCATCAAAGAAGTTGCCAAGATTCCAGGCGGCAACTCCCCCACAGGGCGAGTTGCCAAGTTCGCTCGAGCTCTGACGAGCATGTCACCCGTTACGGCGCGCCGGACGCGCCGCATCAACCCCACCGTTTCAATCGGCTACAACGTCGAGACCCGCGCCAATGCTGGTTCTCCGCCGAAAAGGGGGTCAGTTGCGTAGTAACACCCAAGGGCAAAAAAAGAGCCTGGTCTGAGACCAGGCTCTGAAAGCACCACTCAAGGAGGAGACAGGAGAGTGTTCGAACTTGCGTCCGAACTAGTGGTGCCAAGGAGACGTAAAAGGTTTACGCGGCTTTGCGGGCCTTCACTTTGGCGGCGTCGTTCGCGGCCGTGGCGGCATTAAGAGTTGCCGAGGCGGCTGCCGTGAAATTCGATTCGGCCCAGTCGGTGGCCTGGCGGGCCGCCTTGCTGGCGGTGTCAAAAGCGGTGTTGGCGGCGGCAAACGCGGTCTTGAACATGGTGACAGCGGGTTCCGAACCTGCGGGGGCGCTCTTGGCCGCCATATCGATGAATTCGGACATCTTGCGGTTGGTCTCGCTCAACTGCGCTTCGAAAATCTTCGTAAGCTCGGCGCTCGTTGCCGAGGCGATGCCATAGGCATTTCGGGAGTAGCCCACGAACTTCTCAACCGTGGGCTGCGCTGCACCGGTGGCCAGCGCGATGAACTCCTGCGGATCCTTTGCGCCAAGCAGGGTATGACTTGCTTCCGAGGCATCGGCAAACGCTGCCCGGGCAGCAGTGATGTTGAGGTTGACCAGCTTCTCGGTCGCCGCGAACAGCGTTTGACCAATCGTGCTGAGCGCTTCCATTTGGGTCTTTTGCATTTCAACCAATTCCGTGATGTTCGTTGCCATGACACTTCTCCAGGAGGTTCGATTTGGTATGTTCTCTGCGCGGGCGATCAACCGATCAGGCCGCGGATGCTCGAGTCCTTCACCCGTCTGCGAACGCCAGCGAACCACAGGAGCACGGTTTGCATTGTATGGTGCTTTGCACAAAAGTCAAGGCGAAGTGGCGTGATGCGGGCATCATGGTGCACGCATAAATTGAATTAATATTTATATTTATCATTAACTTAATTGAATATTTGGGGTGTAGGCATGGGTATCCTCGAAGTGCTGTCGCGACGCACCAATATCGGCGGGTATCCGCTGGCCCGGCGAGCGAAGGCGTCATGAGCGCGGATACGCGTACGCCGCCCGGACCGGCTGCGATCGTGGATGCGGCCATTACCTCGCGCCGCTCGATCCGCGCCTTCCTGCCCGAGACGGTTCCCCGGGCGGTACTGGAGGAGATCCTGCAGGTCGCCGCGCGCGCGCCCAGCGGCACGAATACACAGCCCTGGCGTGTTCATGTGCTGACTGGCGCTGCGTTGCGTGGGCTATCCGACGAAATCCTCGCCGTCATGAGCGATCCTGCGCGCCTGGCCCAGTGCAAGGACGATTACACCTACTACCCCGAGAAATGGGTGGAACCGTACCTTTCGCGGCGCCGCAAGGTCGGCTGGGACCTTTATGGACTGCTGGGCATAGGCCGTGCCGACAAGGATCGGATCCAGGCGCAGCAAGCCCGCAATTTTCGTTTTTTCGACGCGCCCGTGGGCCTGATCTTTTCCATCGACCGCGTCATGGCGCAGGGCAGCTGGCTCGATTACGGCATGTTCCTGCAGAACATCATGGTGGCGGCGCGGGCGCGCGGACTCGATACCTGTCCGCAAGCTGCCTTCATCCAGTTTCATGACCTCATTCGCGCCCGCCTGGGAATCGGGGCGGATCACGCCATCGTCTGTGGCATGTCGTTGGGATTTGCCGACATGAGCCGCATAGAAAACACCCTGGTAACCGATCGCGAGGGCGTGGCGAACTTCGTCGATTTTCGCGATTCGTAGCGCCGTGCCGCCGCCGTCCGCGGCGAGCCCGGTCGTTTGGCGAGTTCACCCAATTGGGGCACCAGTGGTTACAATGGCGGTAGGGGTAAAAAGCCCCACGCAGCCGCCGAAAACAGGATGGTAAGTGCCTGCTTCAGCTGTCTGGGTGGCCGCAGTGGCGTAATCCGGGCGATGTCCGCGCCGCCTGAGGGCCGATACTCCTCGTGGTCCCGGCACCGCCAATGGCCGGCAGCCCGATCGCACCGACCGTGCCCACGGGCTACGGAAGGCGCATTTTTCTAGGAACTGCAGCGCATGCTTTCACGCATTCCCGTGCGGATGCAACAGCCAGGTCGCCGTTCATTATCTGCGGTGACGCGGTCGTCCGTGATGCCGGTAAAAGCGATGCGGTTGGCATGGCTCGCCCTGGGTTTGGCCGCGGCAGCCGCGCTGGCACTGGTACCCATGCCATCACGGGCCGTTCAGGAAGAGACGCTGGAACTGCCCGTACTGGCCGGCGCGGACGCACCGGTGGGCATGTTGCCCGTGCGCCGGCCGGTATCGCTGGCCCGCGCCGTCGATCGCGTGCCGGCCATCAAGTCGGCTTTCGCCGTCGTGGTGGACCAGGACACGAACGAAGTCCTGATGCAGAAGAATCCCGACGAAGTTGCCTCGATCGCGTCGATCACCAAGCTGATGACCGCCATGGTCACGCTGGACGCGCATCTGCCGCTCGATGAAAACCTCCAGCTCACGCGCGACGATCGCACCGTCGTCGGCTGGAAGGGATCCTCATTGCGCGCTGGTGTGCGCCTGACGCGCGAGCAGGCGTTGCACCTGGCATTGATGTCCTCGGAGAATCATGCGGCGCAGCTGCTGGGGCGAACCTACCCGGGCGGGGTCGACGCCGCGGTCACGGCCATGAACGCCAAGGCACGCATGCTGGGCATGAACGACACGGTTTTTGCAGACCCCTCGGGGCTCTCGCCGCTCAATCGGGCCAGCCCCAATGATCTCGTGCGACTGGTCAAGGCCGCCTACGATTACCCGGAGATCCGCGAATTCTCCGTCTCATCCGATTACGAACTGCCCATGGGCAAGCACCTGGTGCGCTTTCACAGCACCAACAAGCTCACCACCAAGGCCGACTGGCAGATCGGCCTGCAAAAGACCGGCACCTTGAGCGCGGCAGGGCAGTGCCTGGTGATGCAAACGGTCATAGAAGGGCGCCGGGTGGTCATGGTGCTCCTCGATGCCATCGGCCGTCATTCGCGTTTTGCCGACGCCCAGCGCATCCACGACTGGCTGGTGGCGCGCGGTCCTGGCACCAAGGCCGCTGTTACCGAATAGCGCGGCCTCCGGCGCGGCGCCGGTTACGTGGCGTCCGGCGCTGTTTACACACCTTGACGGTTTGCCTGCCGGCTATTTTGCCGGCGCGGCGCTTGCCGTGGAACTGTCGTATCCCAGGCCCGTGGAAATGCGCGTCGCCGTGGTCATGAGGTCATCGATCCATGCATCCTGCATGCGCTCGGAAGGCGCTGACAGGGAGAGTCCGGCGACGATGGCGCCGCTGTCGTCGCGGATCGCCGCGGCAATGCAGCGCACGCCCGGTTCAAGTTCCTCGTTGTCGCGCGCAAATCCGCGCACGCGCACCTGCGCCAGTTCCCGATCAAGACGCGCCGGATCGGTGATGCTGTTGCGCGTATGGCCCGCCAGCCCTGTGCGGGTGGCATAGGAGCGCACCACCCGCGCATCGTCGTAGGCCAGGAACAGCTTGCCGCTGGAGGTGAGGTGGAGCATGGCGCGGCCGCCGATGGCGCGCACGACCTGCATGCCGGACCGTTCGCTGTAGGATCGTTCAACGTAGACGATCTCATCGCCCTGGCGCACCGAAAGGTTCACGGTCTGCCCGGTGCGCCGGTGCAACTCGCGCATGGGTTCGATCGCCGCTTCGCGCACGCTCAAGCGAGCCTTTACAAGGTTGCCCAGTTCAAGCAGGCGCATCCCCAGCCGGTAGGAGCCCGCCTGTTCGCCGCGATCGACGAAGCGCCCCAGCACCATGTCGTTGAGGATGCGGTGGGCGGTGGAAGGATGCAGCCCGGTGGCCTGCGATAGCTCCTTGAGGCTGACCGAGCCGGAACGTTCGGCCAGGACGTCGAGCAGGCTCATCATCCGGTCAATGACCTGGATGGCCGTACGCTCCTTGCTGGCAACACCGGCGTCGACTCCGGCCCGAACGGATCCTGCAGCCGGCGCTGCGCCTGCAGGCAGAACAGAGGATTTACTGGAAACGGCTCGCATGTTGCGCTGCCATAAATTTCATCTAGTTGGATTGTATACCGCAATGCGGAAAAAACGTCCAGCGGTTTTGGGTACGATGCAAGTTGCCGGAGGCCAGACGAAATTGCCGGCGCCGCCCGCCGCGGTGCTCTATGCCGCCCGCACAATCCCGTGCTGGGCCAGCGCCGCGCGGCACTGAGCAACCAGCGCCGGGCCGGTGTAGATGAGGCCGGTGTAGAGCTGTACGAGACTTGCTCCCGCCCGCATTTTTTCCACGGCGTCCTGCGGATCTACGATGCCGCCCACGGCAATGATGGGCAGGGTGCCCTGCAGATGCCCTGCCAGAAGCCTTACAACCTCGGTTGCGCGGGCGCGCAGCGGTCGCCCCGACAGTCCCCCGGCCTCGCCCGCATGGCGCAGCCCGGCCACGGGCTCGCGGGCAATGGTGGTGTTGGTGGCGATAACCGCGTCTATGCCGCGGGCCACCAGCGTATCGGCCAGACGCGGCAGCGCCGCGTCGTCCAGGTCGGGGGCAATTTTCACCGCCAGCGGAACGCGGCGGCCGTGCTGCTGGCTCAGCGCTTCGCGCTCGGCAGCAAGCGCCGCAAGCAGCTGGTCGAGCGGTTCGTCCTGCTGCAGGCTGCGCAGCCCCTGCGTATTGGGCGACGAGATGTTGATCGTGACGTATCCCGCGTGGGGATAAACCGCAGCCAGGCACGCGCGGTAATCGTCGAGCGCCGCCGTGACCGGGGTGAGCGCATTCTTGCCAATATTGAGGCCCAGCACGCCGCGGTAGCTGGCCCTCTGGACATTGGCAACGAACTGCGCAACGCCGCCATTGTTGAATCCGAGGCGGTTGATCAGGGCCTGCGCCTGGGGCAGCCGGAACATGCGAGGCCTGGGGTTTCCGGGCTGGGGCAGCGGCGTGACCGTGCCCACCTCGATGAAACCGAAACCCATTGCGCCCAGTGCATCGATGTGCGCGCCGTTCTTGTCCAGACCGGCCGCCAGCCCGACCGGATTGGGAAACCGCAGGCCCATGACGGTCACCGGCTCGCCCTCGAGCGGCACGTCCAGCAGCCGGGCGGGACCCAGGTCATGCGCGCGCTGCAGTCCCTCGAGCGTGAGTTCGTGCGCCCGTTCGGGGTCGAGCGCGAACAGCAGCGGCCGGGCGAGGCCGTAGAGGGCGGAGCAGCCCAGTGCGCCGCTCACGCCGCCGTCGGGGCGCCGCGCAGCCAGCGTCCCTGTTGCAGCGTTTCAACGGGTTGGAACCTGGCCTTGTAGGCCATCTTGTTGCTCTCGCCAATCCAGTATCCGAGGTAGAGGTACGGCAGGGCCAGATTCTTGCACTGGGAGATCTGCCAGAGAACGTTGTAGGTACCGTAACTTGCGCCCGGCTCATCGGGGTCGTAGAAGGTGTAGACCGAGGACAGGCCGTCGCTCAGCACGTCGATGATGGAGACCATGCGCAGCGTACCCAGGGCTCCGCTGGGCGCGTGCGGCGCCACCGGGTCGCGGAATTCGACGAGGCGCGTGTTGACCTTGGTCTGCAGCAGGAACTGGGAATATTGCTCGCGGCTGTCGTTATCCATGCCGCCGCCGGAATGGCGCGAGGCCTGGTAGCGCAGGTACAGGTCGTAATGTTCGTGGTCGAACGCCAGCGAGACCACCCGGGCGTCAAGACACTGGTGCGTCTTCAAGGCCCGCCGCTGGCTGCGCGTTGGAGCATATTCCTGCACCGGTACACGCACCGGTACGCAGGCGCGGCAGCCTTCGCAATTGGGCCGATAGGTGAAGATACCGCTGCGGCGAAAGCCCGCCCGTACCAGTTCGCTGTAGACGTCGGCATTGATGAGGTGGGCAGGCGTGGCTACCTGGGAGCGCGCCTGGCGCCCGTCGACGTAGCTGCACGGGTAGGGTGCCGTTGCATAGAACTGCAACGTCGAGAACGGCAACTCCTTGAGATTGGCCACCGGTCAGTACTTTTCCAGAAGACTGTTCAACGGAGTGTTGCGGTAAGGGCGCCAGTTGACCGGTGCCAGGGTTGCTGCCTGCGCCACGTGCGCGCAAAAAGCGCGTCGCGGCATTTCCCGACCCCCCAGCGAGGCCAGATGGGACGTCCTTTGCTGGCAGTCTATCACCGGCACTTGCTCTTGCGACAGCAGCGCGACGAGCCCCGCCAGTGCAATCTTGGATGCGTCCGTGACGCGGGCAAACATCGATTCGCCGAAGAACATCCGCCCCATGGCTACCCCGTAAGCACCGCCCACCAGCAGGCCGTCTTTCCAGACTTCGGCGCTGTGCGCCATGTCCAATGCGGCCAGCCCGCAGTACGCGGCGATGATCTCCTCGCTGATCCAGGTGCCGTCCTGGCCGTCCCGTGGCTGGGCGCAGGCGCGCACGACCGCGGCAAAATCGTGGTCAAGGCGCAGTTCCCAGGCTGGATCGCCCCTCACGGTACGCAAGGTCTTGCGCAGCGAACGCGACACCCGGAAATCAGCCGTGCGCAGCACCATCCGCGGATCCGGGCACCACCAGAGCACCGGGTCGCCCTCCGAGTACCACGGAAATATTCCCTGCGGGTAGGCAACCAAGAGGTCGCCGGTCGTGACGGACTCCGACGCCGCGAGCAGCCCGTTGGGCGTGTCCAGTGCCTCGGCGACATCCGGAAAGGGTGCTCCCGGTTGCCGCCAGGCAATCATCCTTGACCGGTGGTTCCGGCCAGCGGACGCGACGGAAGTTCGCGGGTATGCGTGCCGTAACTGCCGCGCGCCCGGTCCGCGAAAAACAGCCGTAGCGTGGTGGAAACCGTGCGAAAGGCCAGATCGTCCCAGGGGATTTCGCTCTCCAGAAACAGGCGCACATCCAGGCTCTCTATGCCGGCGCTGAAATCGCGGTCTAGCAATTGTGCGCGGTAAAAAAGATGTATCTGCTCGACGCTGGGCACGTCGATCATGGTGAACAGCGGACCCAGGGTGATGCGCGCGTTGGCTTCCTCGGCGGTTTCCCGCCGGGCGCCTTCGCCGGCAGTTTCGCCGACCTCCATGAAGCCCGCCGGCAGGGTCCAGAATCCCAGCCGCGGCTCTATGGCCCGCTTGCACAGCAGCACCCGGTCTTCCCATACCGGTATCGTGCCCACCACGGGGCGCGGGTTCAGGTAGTGGACGGCGCCGCAGCGGTCACAGCAGTCCCGCTCCCGGGAGTCGCCCTCGGGAATGCGGCGCGTGATGGCGTTGCCGCAAACAGAGCAGAACAAGGCATGGGGACGGATCATGGCCAGGGAAGTGTAGCAACGCAGCCCCAGGGCTGCGCCTGCACGCTCACTCTGCGGTGCAAAGGGGCCTGAAGTGGCGCCCCGTGATATGAAGCCCGCGCCGGTGAGATGTGCCGCGCGCCGCCATTGCGCGCTCTGGCGAGGTTTCGAAAACTCGTGTAACATCGGCAGTCTTCGGTGTTGCAAAACCCCTGAATTTTTTCTGCGGGGCATTGAGCAGCACCTAAACCGCACCGCGCCCGCGCGGTCGGCCACCCAATGACGCGGGGTGGAGCAGTCTGGCAGCTCGTCGGGCTCATAACCCGAAGGTCACAGGTTCAAATCCTGTCCCCGCAACCAAACAAATCAAGTAGTTACGCTGAAACGGCCGCCTTGAAAGCGGCCGTTTTTGCATTCCGTGCCCATTTCGTGCCCATCTTGTGCCCAAGTCGTGCCCACGCGGTTTGTGGCGCAGTGCTCTAGACCGGCCAGTTTGACCGTCGGTCACCTCTTGGTGCTTGCGTCCTCAATGGCCTTCGACAGCGCTGCACGCTCCGACCTGCGGCGCCGGTACGACAAGGACTGTGCTCATCGGGTCGGACGGATGTCCGCCAACGCTGTGAACGTGCGACTCACAAAAAGATGGATCGCAGCCATTCCATCACGCTATTCCACCAGCCATTCGCCTTGGGGGCCGAGGTGTTTGTGGTCGGCGATGTCGACCTCGGCGCCATTGACGCTATCTGCTTTGCCGCGAAGTAGGCTTCTTTTCTCTTGCGGTCCAGGGTGCGTCCACGATCGATTTCGTCCCCGGACATCTGCCCAGCCCATACGACGCGGTTCTGTCGAATGAAATAGTGGGATTGGCAAGGATGATTCCAATTGCCGATCGAAGGGTGCAGCGTGACGGCACCTCGTGAGACCGTGAGTTTCCAATCGGTCGGCGTCAGCGGCGTCACGATCTTCACGCCGCAGCCGCAGCAGCACGTATGCGCCGCCGTTCCGTATTTCTTCGATACGTAGAGCGTCCCCTCTTCAAGCGTGCCTGGGATGTAGTCGACGAAAGCTGGGGTGATGGTTTCCCTTTTCACGTGCGCACATCCTTTGTCAACCCGTGGGTCGTGATCGCATAGACGGAGTGGTGCTCGTGGATGTGTTCGAGATAGAAGCCGCAGTACTTTTTCCACTTGATGACTGCGAGCGCGGCGTTGAGGGCGTTCATGTCGGCTACCTGAATATTCGAGGGGTAGATACCATCGACTTGCGCCTCCGCAAACGACACACGATCGGACAGATGGTCAAGTTGCATGGGAGTGCTGAGGGTCACTCGGCACTGTCCCATGAGGCTCTCGTGCCGAAACATTTGCAAGTCCATGCCGACGTCAATGAACGGTACCCCTGCCGCGTGCAGCGCGTCGACAATCGCTTTCCGGGCTTCCGGCTTGTCGATGCAGACGAAGACGAACCCGAAGGTACTTAGCTCGCCGGCGTTTCCAGCGTCAATATGGTAGGCGTGGGGAACCATGCCCCGGCGCATCTTGCTGTAGATCCCTGCGAAATAGTCTACTTTGAATGGGCTGGTGAGCTCGGCAATACTCGGCGCGCCAGGCGATCGAAAGGCGTTGTGCTGGGAAAACCGATCACCATCAAATAGGTGAATTTCCTGCACGTGCGTCTTGGCGACGAGATCGAGAACGTAGGAACCGGTCCCGCCGAGGCCAACAATCGCCAGCCGCGGCATCTTGAGCTTTTGCGATATCGCCCCGATGCCGGCGCGGCTTGTCGCTGTGTCCGGATAATGGAAGACCGACCCGCCGCTGTTTATCGCCACTTCGGCATCAACAGGCTGGACATTGGCGTCGATTGACCGGGCGGGGGAAGAAATGATATCTGCGTACTGCTTTACCTTGGCGTAATAATCCGCGTAGGGAACGGCGTTCAGCGGCTTTGCCGAAAAGCTGTGGTCGACCACGATCCCGTCACCGCGGTCGGTTCGCTGCGAGCCGTGCTTGATGCCGAAGATCTCGGTTCCGTCGACGTTGCAGGGGTGCTCGCCGATAAACCAGGCTTGATGGGTATCGGAGACTGGCCGAGTCGTGGTGCCGGCATTTACGGTCAAAGGCGCAACAAGCAAGCCCCAGCGGACTTCACGCCGGGAATTAACGTACGGGATCTCGACCAGGATATGAAGGCCGGTTCCCTCAACAATGCGCAGCCGGTACCCTTCATTGCGCAGGCGCAGAAGATCGGGGCTATGACTTATCAGTGTTTCCGACATTGAAGATCATTCCGTTTTCGATCTCCACCGATTCCCCCTTCACGAGGGACCCATCGCGGCCGTTCGAATAGGTGTAGGTCACGGTGTAGGTGATGTTCTCCCCGAAGGGGCCGTTCGGGAAGGCGAGGAGACAGACCTCGTGAAACGTCAGGCGGTTCTTGTCGACTTCCTTCTGCTCGCCGTTGACGATGATCTGGAAGTGCGAGTGGTGTTCGCGGCTTTCGTTCTGTTCGCTCATCTCTTGCTCCTATCGTCCGAGTGATGCGTGCTTTATCTTCCGATTTTTCCTATGGCCTTCGCCACTTGTCCGGTTTGCTGCCCGTCGTGAAGCGCATGCGCTCGACGAGAACCGCCGCCTCCGGGTCAATACCGGGACGCACCGGCAAGCGGACACTGGTTCAAGGACAGCAGGTTGTCGTTCCAGTATCCGTCGGCGTGTGTGCGGAGGTAGGGCGCCTTTCCGGCTACGCGCACCACGGCAATATCTGCGCGCTTTCCGGTACGCGGGTCCTGCACGAAGAACGTATCGGCGCCCGCGTCGATGTTGGCGATGACCTGTTCGCGCGTCCACAGCCATTGCGGCGGATTGCCAAGATGCGTGATGTGCTCGTGTGGGCTAAGGGGGTGTGGTTTGGTGATGCAGGTAACTCGGACATCGGCCATGTTTTCCATTCCTTTCGCTTGCCTTCGCCGTATTCGTCAACTACGATACGACGGATTCGTCATGCAATAGTCACAAAAAGTGCCCCAAAGGGGCAATGACGAGAACGTCATACATAACTATACGGAGGCGTAATGCCGGCGTCAAGTACCCCGTCCGAAGCATTCCCGGACCGATTGCGCTGCGCACGCGAGTATCGTGGCCTCAATCAGGGTGAGCTGGCCGCGCGCGCACGATTGCAGCCATCGGCGATTTCGCATTTTGAGACCGGCACCCGCAAGCCGTCCTTCGATAACCTGCGCCTTTTGGCAGACGCGCTCGATGTGACGACCGACTACTTGCTGGGGCGAGTCGACGAGTTTAAGAAATTGGCTGGTGCCGACAAGCTGCACCGGCACTACGACGCCTTGCAGGATGAAGACCGCCGGTTTGCCGATGAGCTCATCAGCCTCTTGGCCAGTAAAGCAGAGGGCCGCAAATCCAGTAAGAAATGAGCCGCGACCCCTACCAGTTCGGAGCCCAGGCAGCGGAACAGCTTGTCAAGGGCTGGAAGCTTTCGACGCTACCCATTGACCCGTTCGCGATCGCGAGCGAACGGGGGATCACGGTGGCAGCAAAGCCGGCAAGCAGCCCCGGTGTATCCGGAATGCTGGTTCGCCTCGGCAACGAGTTCGCCATTGGTTTCGCCACGCACATCGACAATGAGGCGTTCCAGCGTTATAGCGTGAGCCATGAGCTTGGGCACTATTTTTTGCCCGGCCATGGCGACGCCGTCATGGATGCCCGTGGCGTCCACGAGTCCCGAGCGCAATACGCCTCGAAGGACCGATACGAGATGGAGGCGGACGGCTTTGCGGCCGGACTGCTCATGCCGCGCCATCTTTTCTTCCCGGCCCTGGAGCGGGCTGGCAGCGGTCTCGCGGCCGTAGAAACCCTCGCGACCCTCTGCAAGACGTCTCTGCACGCCACGGCCATACGATTCGCCCAGTGCTCTCGCGACCCAGTGGCCGTCGTCGTGACAACAGGTAAGCGGATCGACCATTGCTTCATGTCAGAGGCGTTGAAAGGCGTGAAGGACATAGATTGGCTGCGCAAGCGAGAGGCCATTCCTGCCGACACGCCGACGTCCCATTTCAATCAAGATGCCGAAAACGTGCGCCGCGCCCGTCGGGTTGAAGAAACCTCGAATCTTCAGCAGTGGCTCGGTGGCCAGCGAAGCATCGAGATCAGCGAAGACGTCGTTGGTCTCGGCAGCTACGGTCGGACGCTGACGGTCCTTTACGACATCGACATTCCTGACAACGACGAGGAGGAAGACGAGCGAAATCTTATCGAGTCTTGGACGCCGCGCTTTCGACGCTAGGGCTTCTGACGTCCTTGCGCTGCAGGCTGACAAGCACCTTGCGGAAGCTGTCAAGGCCGGCTTCGAGGTTGTCGATAATCTCCTCGGCAAGATCGTCCGGCTCGGGAAGGTTGTCGAGATCCGTGAGGCTCTTGTCCTTCAGCCAGAACACGTCAAGGCTTGTCTTATCTCGCGCTACTGACCTGGGGGGCGTTTTTAGGACCATTTGAAACATGAGAGGATGGCTTCTTGCCTGAGCGAGGAGCCCATGCGAAAGAGCCGTTTTACCGAAGACCAGATGGTCAAGATCCTGCGGGAG
>Ga0075030_100004842_pt1 | contig 12163 bp, 6 predicted proteins | sample LitLauG_LLR_2012_FD_71393 | JGI IMG/M metagenome (GOLD analysis project Ga0075030, IMG submission 71393) | Freshwater sediment microbial communities from Pennsylvania, USA - Little Laurel Run_MetaG_LLR_2012 | ecosystem: Environmental > Aquatic > Freshwater > Creek > Sediment | place: USA... | reverse complement strand
CGAAGGCAAGAGCGATGTGCCCCGCCATCATCAGCGTTCCACCGATCAAGACAGCGCGGACGTACCCCGTCAATCGGTCGGCGATCAGACCGCCGATGAAGGGGGTGAAGTACACCAGCGACATGTACCAGGTCGCCACGTCCGAGGACTTTGATTTGCCGAACTTGAGGTATTCGTCAAGGTAGAGAGCCAGGATATTCAGCATCAAGTAGAAGCTGAACCGTTCCCACATCTCGGTGAAAAAGAGCGTGTAAAGGCCCTTGGGGTGGTCGAAAAACGAGCGTAGAAGCCCCCCTTTCGATGCACCCTTGGTGGTTCCGACGTCGGCGGGGTCGGGCATGTCCACAACGTCGGGCTGAAGGGGCAGGTGGGCTTCCCGCGAGTCTGGGGACGACATGGGGATCGGCTTCCTCAACGATGCGGGATGGGTGAACGCGATGGCGTCGTCGATCACCCCGAGACGCGATATCCCGGGGCCTTGGCTGGAGATCCGGACCGAGAAAAATCATCCGGCGACCCAGATTACTCAAAGCCGAGCCATTTCCCAAGAGCCTGGCGGCACATCCCCGGGTGGATTCGTCGCCAAGCCACCAGAAATCAGTTCCGTCGACCCGTCGATCCGGGAGGCTTCTCCGGAGCGCGGGGCGCGGGCAACCACTTCAGCAAATACGACATGCACGCAACCGGCCCGGGATCTTTGAAGAGCAGGGGGGCGCGAATCAGCTCAGCGTGATTCGCGTGAAGCACGACAGGTTCCGGAGCCCCGGCAAGCTTCGTTCTGGACACCGAAACGCAGCCGTCGCCGGTTCCGTCGGTCACCTCGTCGAGCCTGTCGGAAAGGTCGTCGCCGATCGTTTTCCGAGCGAGCACTCCGAACATCCCCGACTGACTTCGTGCCAGGTTCGCCTGATCCTCGATCTGCTTTCGGGCCGCGACCGGCAGGATTCCGGAATCTCCGGCGATGATGTGGTAGGCGACGCCCTCGCGCCGACCTCGTCCATTCAACGTCTTAAGGAACCGACTGCCGGGAACCATGTCGGAGGCCGCTTCGCCCAAGCCGTCGCCAAGATGCGCGAGGGCGTCCGAAGGCCGTTTCCCGTTCAGGGCTTCAAGCCCCTTGAACAACTGTAGCACCGTCTGAGTTCGCGCCAGATGCGACCCCTGATTCACTGGCGCAACCATGATCAACGCGTCAACGTCTCGCCCGTGGGACTCACCCTCGACATAATCACGAGCGAGCAGCGTCCCCATTGAGTGGCCGACGATCGACCAGGCTTGCTTCTCTCCGCGTTCACGACGAAACGTCAACCAGTCTCTCGCAAACACCCGGCACGATTCTTCGAGGCTGCGATTGTACGGAAAGTCATACACGACAATACCATAGCCCGCGTTTTCGAGCCAGGGAATCATGTGGACGAACCCGTACGACGACGAGTTCACCCCGTGGACGAGACAGATCGTCGGTTTCGATGGGTCGTTAGGCTGGTACGACTTCAGTGCATGCATGCCGTACTGCAATCTTCGTCGGGCTTCGGCCTCACACTTGGCGGCAAGTTCTCCGATCCTTCTCGCCCATTCGGGGCGACGTCCGGGAGTGGTGAGTGCGCGGTCGACGAGGATCACGAGCGCTTTCGGTTCGACGTTGATTTTGACGTCGTCACCGAGAGTCGCCTCCAGCATCTTGCGGCTTAGAGTGCCGGCCAGCCCGTTCAGCGACAATTTGAGGTTGCCGGGCGGGCGGTCGATCTCCAATCCAGTCGCCTTGGCGGCACGAACGACGAACTCGGCAAGATCAACTTCGCTGGAGGCGGTTGTTGGAACCACAATCCGGATCGGTTCGGCGGTCGCGGGATCAGGCGGATCGGAAGCGAACAAACAGAGTCCCGTTACGATCGCGAGCGTTCCGAACATGGGTTGAAGCTCCTCGAATTACGAAATCGTCGCGGGCACAATCAAAAGGCGAGATGTCCTGAGCAATAGCGTTGCCATCGACAATCCAAAAAAACAACGACCCGACAAAAAGCCAAGATCAAACGGAATTCGTAGGGTGGGCCAGCGCAGCACAACCCACCGTAAGTAGCCTAATCGTGGTGGGTTGCGCTTCGCTGACCCACCCAACGCGGATGCTGGATTCTCGTTCTTTATCGGATCGTTGAAAAAAAACGCCCCGGGAGCCGGTAAGGCTCCCCGGGGCAACTGTACGTAAGGTAGGTCGAGTCTTCAAAGCCAACAAAATACTGATATAATCACAAGTTAAAGCTGACGATCTTCTTTCGAACCTCGGTAATGAGCCGAATCAAATGATCGACAGCATGCTGAAGGTCGTCATTGTTGTTGATAACGTATTCGTATCGAGGCTTTTCTGCCAATTCTCTCTTTGCGAGGTCCAGCCTCAAATCGTTTTGTCTCGGATCGTCTCGAGCGCGCGACCTGATTCTTCTCTCCAACGTCGTATTCCTTGACATAACAATTGTCGTGTGCCTTGACATAAAAAATTTTGGGTGTGAAAAGGGAACCGGGCTCGGCTCCGATTGATGACGCTCTTCCTAGGAATCGCACCGCGACCGATCGACCTGACACGTTTTGGGAAGAGATAAATTTAGAGAAGTGCCCAAGGCGATAAACAATCATCGAATTCAGAAGTCCCGTGAGTCGCTGTATCGGGGCGTCTGCGCGACGCTCCCTATCGGACTTGCGCAACGACGCAGGGCCGCATTGAGTCGGCAGATCGCGTGGGCCTTGGCGTCGAAGTCGGGGTCATGGCTATTGAGCCAGTAGACGCTTCGACGCGGTTTCAGGTCGGCCTCGTCGAGCACCCTCCAGATCGTCGAGCGGCTCATGGCCTGGTCGTGCTGGGTTCGGTTGATCATCGCGGCGGCCAACTCATCAAGTGCCAATCCGTTTGAGTCTGCTTATATTCGGTGGTCGTACTGCTGGCGATGGAGATGGAGATGACATCAAGCCGTTGCGAGGGGGGGAAAAACTCCGCGGCCGACCCGACCGCGGAGCATCCTGAAGCCCGGCCAAACCTTGCTCCTGATAAAGGTGTTGGCATGAGAGGCCATCCGTGTCTCGCGGTCGAATGGTGATCACTCAGGACGACGATTTCTGGATCTCATAAATCGCCCAGATTGTCCAGAGCAACTAAATCTGGGGGATGATTTACGAAACGTACATGTAGCTTCGCCCTCCCGTCCCAACAGTCTCACGATTGGCCGCGCCAAGTATATCTCGCCGAATCGTGCTGGTCGAAGTGCGGTGGGCGGCCAGGATCGAGGAGTGAAATCGCTGGAACTCCGAAGGGGGGAAACCGACAGTGTCGGGCTCACTGGCCTTGGTCGCGACACGTCTCGGCCCATGTTATTATCCGGATACGTTCCGCGGAACGGTTGGCACGCTCGACAACCGTTCCCTCATGGACTTGTATGTAGTGCTCCAAGCTTCCGACGATCGCAAGGCGCGTCCGCGTGCCAAGGTCGGTCGTTCACTCAACGGGTGGAACCGCAATGAGTCGCGAGATCACGGAACGCCGGCGCTCCTGGCTCAGCGGCGAGCTCGACACCTGGCGAAGCCTCGGGCTTATCAGTGAGGACCAGGCGCGCGAGGTTCTCTCGCTCTACACCACGCCGCAAGAGTTCATTGCCCGGCGGCAATCGAAGGGCGTGATGGTGTTGATGGCCCTGGCCGCGACGCTCGTCGGGCTCAGCTTGCTGCTGGTGATCGGGTACAACTGGTCCGATATACCCGACTTCGCCAAGGTCACGGCGGTCTTCGGATCGCTTATCGTCACCCACGCGGCGGGCGCGGGGCTGAGGTGGCGAAAAGGCCTCCGGCGGGAGTCGGAGATTCTCTTCTTTATCGGTTGCATCATTTACGGATCGGGAATATGGCTCCTCGCCCAGATCTTTAACATCAGTTCCGAGGACGCCGGCGGCTTCTGGTGGTGGGCGCTCGGCGTGCTGCCGTTCGCTCTGATCCTCGACACGCTCCTCCTTCACATCGTCTTCGTGGCCCTGATGGCGATCTGGGCGGGGACGGAAGTGCTGAACTACTCGAACCTTGGCTTCTGGCTCTTCCGACGGTTTCCCTACATCCCAGACGGCGCGTTCAGCCTCGTCCCGCTCTCCGCGCCTGGCCTGATCTGGGCGTACAAAAAGCGCGACCCGCGGGCGGTTGCGCTGTACGTCGCACTCTTCACCTGGTGGGTGATCCTTCAAGCGTTCGCCTGGAACTTCGGGAGAAGCTCGATCGAATTCATCGGCGCGGTCGGGGCCTTACTCTTGCTCGCCGCTCAGGCCCACCGGCCGGAAAGCCCCATGGCTGTGCCTTATAGGCTCTATGGGAGCGGCATTCTGGCAGGCGTGCTCTTGCCGTTAAGTTACCACGCGGTGAACGAACAACTCAGCCGCGGGATGGATGCCGACCTCTTGCAAAAGCTCGCCCCGACGGTCGCAATACTCTTCCTCGCGGCCATCACGCTCGCCGAGGTGGTCTTCGCCCGGAGGCGGGCGGCGTTGAAGTCCGGTATCGCCCCGTTGGGGGTTGTCGACGACCTGGTCTCGCTGGCGAAACGGCAGTCGGGTCCTTGCTTGCTGCTCGTCTTTTTCGTGGGGTTGGCGTTTTGGCGGCCGATCATTGGAGAGCCATTCTTGCCCACGCTGCTGGCCAACGTGGCGATGCTCGGCCTTGCGTTTTGGCTGATCAAGATTGGCCTCGCCGAGGACAAGGGTCGGCCGTTCGGCGCGGGAGTGTTGTATTTCTTGCTCTGGGCCGTGCTCCGCTACATCGATCTCTTCGGCGCTTACGGTGGGATGCTCGGCGGGGCCTTGATGTTCTTCCTCTGCGGTGCAACGCTCTTTGGCGTGGCCCTCTACTGGCGAAACCGGAAGGCGGTGTCCCTTGTCTGACCACCCGGAATACCTTGCCCCCGCCTCCGCCGTCATTGACGACGAGGTCGGCTCCGTCAGACCTCATGCTCCGTCCTCGGGCTCTTGGCGAGAGCGGGCCGTGATTCTCGCGGCCGTGGTGTTCCAGGTCGTCGTACTGGCCGCCATGATCACGCGAAACACCGTCCCTTTCATCGGCGGTCAAACGGTCCTCCTCCGTGTCGTACCGGTCGACCCCCGCGACCTCATGCGTGGCGATTATGTGACTCTCAGCTATGACATCAGCAGGATGTCACCGGCGATGATGGGGAGCATGCGATCCGGCGACTCGTCGAACCGAAAAGTCTATGTCTCCCTCGTACCCGAACCCGACGGCCGCCATTTCAAAGGAAGCGCCGTAAGCTTCACCCGACCCGCGACCGAGCCCTACATCCAAGGAACGGTCTCGGGCTGGGGACGAATTACTTTTGGGATCGAGTCATATTACGTGCAAGAAGGCAAGGGGCACGACTATGAGAACGCCGTGCGGGAGCGGAGGCTTTCCGCCGAGGTCGTCCTCGGCTCTGACGGCATGCCGAGCCTGCGAGGGCTGGTGATCGAATAAACTCCGGACTTGCTCACGGATATCAATTTGAGAGCAAATGTTTGTTCAGGCCAAGAGGCCGTTGACTACTTCACCTTTAACGTCAGTCAGTCGAAAGTCGCGCCCCTGGTATCGGTAAGTGAGACGGGTGTGGTCGATCCCGAGGAGCCGAAGCACCGTGGCGTGTAGGTCGTGGACATGGACCGGGTCTCGCGCGATGTTGTAGCTGAAGTCGTCGGTCTCGCCGTGGCTATGACCGGGTTTGACCCCACCTCCGGCCATCCAGACGGAGAAGCAACGCGGATGATGATCGCGCCCGTAATCGTCCGCGGTGAGCGTTCCCTGGCAGTATGCGGTCCGGCCGAACTCGCCTCCCCAGATGACCAGGGTGTCTTCCAGGAGCCCGCGTCGCTTGAGGTCGGTGACGAGTGCGGCGGACGCCTGGTCCGTGTCGCGACACTGACCGGCGATCTGTTTGGGCAGCGCGGTATGCTGGTCCCATCCGCGATGGAAAAGCTGGATGAAGCGGACTCCACGTTCTGAAAGGCGTCGCGCGAGCAAGCAGTTGGCGGCGTACGTGCCAGGCTTGCGAGAATCCGGGCCGTAAAGGCTGAAGATATGGTCAGGTTCATCGGAGATATCAGTGAGCTCGGGAACAGAAGTTTGCATGCGAAACGCTAACTCGAACTGGGCAATCCGAGTGGCGATCTCCGGGTCACCGGTCTCGGCCAGTTTCCGCTGGTTCAAACGCGTAAGGTCGTCAAGAATGCGACGGCGGGTTTCCTTGCTTACTCCGGGCGGGTTCGAAAGATGGAGTACGGGATCACCGACGGAACGGAACTTGACCCCCTGATAACGCGTCGGGAGAAAGCCACTGCCCCAGAGCCGATCGTAGAGTGGCTGGTCGTTCGGGTTGCCACTTCCCTGAGACACCATGACGACAAAGGCAGGCAGGTCGGCGTTCTCGTTACCCAGCCCGTACGAGAGCCAGGCCCCGATGCTCGGGCGGCCGGCAAGCTGGGCTCCTGTTTGCAGGAAGGTGACTGCCGGGTCGTGATTGATCGCCTCGGTGTAGAGCGACTTGACAACGCAAATGTCATCCGCGAGTTTCGCGGTGTGTGGCAGTAGCTCGCTGAACCATGTTCCGGACTGTCCATGTCTCGCGAACTTGAACCTCGACGGTGCGACCGGGAAACTCGACTGGCGAGAGGTCATGCCTGTAAGTCGCTGGCCCTTCCGAATGGAGTCGGGAAGCTCCTCGCCTCGAAGATCACGCAGGTTGGGTTTCGGATCGAAGAGGTCGAGTTGCGAAGGAGCGCCGGATTGAAAGAGCCAGATCACCCGCTTGGCCCGCGGCGGGAAGTGCGGCAGGCCTTGAGGTTCGGCGGCCGTCGAGCCGGATTCAAGCAATGATGACAGTGCGGCGAGGCCGATCCCGCCTGTGGCAAGGCCGAAAACCTGACGGCGGGTCAGTGTGAGATCATCAGGAAGTAATGGTTTCAATGTTGATCTCGCTTTCCGGCCAATTCAGTCTTTCGTGATTGTCTCGTCCAGGCTGAGGATAAGGTTGGCCACCGCGGTGAAAGCCGCATGTTCGATCGTGTCGAGCGACTCATCCTTCGGACTTTCGCCGACTTTAAGTAGATCAATCGCGGCTTTCGGGTGCTCTCGGAAATGCTTGCGGTGCGATTGGATTGCGTCATGGAGGACGTCGAGATCTTTCGGGTGGGGTCGACGCGCCGTGGCCAACCGAAATGCAAAGCTCAACCGAGAATCATCGGTCTTTCCACCCTCTCGCAAAGCCCTGGCGGCCAAGACCCGAGCGGCCTCCACAAATGTCACGTCGTTTAAAATCGTGAGTGCCTGAAGCGGAGTATCCGTACGAATCTGTCTTACGGAGCAGACTTCTCGTCCTGGTGCGTCAAACGTTGCCATCGTTGGAGGCGGAATCGTTCGCTTCCAGAACGTGTAAAGGCTCCGCCGATAAAGGTCCGCGCCGTGGCTTTGCTGATACTCAGAGTCGGAAAGTTCTTTCCAGAGTCCGGCAGGCTGATAAGGCTTGACCGAGGGACCACCAACCTGCTCAACCAGCAATCCTGCCATCGCGAGCGCGCCGTCACGGATCATCTCGGCCGAGAGCCTGATGCGTGGCCCCCGCCCCAGGAGCCGGTTTTCCGGGTCGGATCGCAGGAGTTCCGGGTTGACCTTGGAGTCTTGACGATAGGTCGCGCTCGTGACGATCAGTCGCTGCAAGGCTTTGACATTCCATCCGGAATGGATAAATTCGGAGGCCAGCCAGTCGAGCAATTCTGGATGGCTCGGTGGTGATCCCTGCGCACCGAAGTCTTCGGTCGTCCGGACGATTCCGAAGCCAAAGTAACGCTGCCAATCCCGGTTCACGGCCACTTTCGCCGTCAAGGGATGCGAAGGATCGACCAGCCAGCGAGCCAAAGCGAGCCTGTTGGCCGGAGCGTTGCTCGGCAAACGCGGGAAGCACGAGGGTACACCTGGCTCGACACGTAGTCCCGGTTTATCATATTCGCCTCTGCTCAGAATAAAGGTCGGCTTTGGTGAGGTTCGTTCACGCATCACCATGGTCGTTGGAAAACTTTCGAGGAGCCGGGCACGTTCCTTCCGTAGCGAGCTTAAACGAAGCCAGGCGTCGCGGACGTTTTCCGGGGCACGGTTCGCCAGGAAGAACATCGCCAATTTCGACGATTGCGACGAAGAGCGAGCGTTTTGAGGCAGCGCGGCGATCGCGCCAACCGACTCCAACACATTCAGAATGCCCACTTCTTCGGGCGTGAGAACGTCATTGTAGATTCTGACATCATCAATCTTACCTCGAAACCGCGACTCGCCACCCGCTCCGACGAGGAACGGGGCTTGGCTTTCGAACGTCTGGTTTAACTCATCAAGAAGAACTCGCGAAGCTTCCGGACGGCCGTCGATATAGATCATTACGCCACCGGCCAGGCGCGATCCGTCATACGTCACGGCGACATGATGCCAGCCTTGCGATGGCAGGGGATTCACTGTTTCGACCCGCATGGCATCGTCGAGCCAACGCTTGGTCATGTGAACTTGAATCTTTCCTCCTTCAATCACCACGGCGTAGCCATCGGAACGGTCTGCCTTACCCATCCTTGAGACCAAAGGTCCACCGTCTCCACCATCAAGCGCCACCCACGCCGCGATCGTGAACTTGTCGTAGAACCCGAACTTTCCGACATTCCCGGCGTCGACGAAAGAACGGCCATCAAACGCGACGGCCTGACCGATCCGTCCGGCGGTGTGTTTGATCCCCTGGCCGTCCTGAAGCTTCCCCGTCGTTTTACCTTCGTCGAGTGTGAGAAGCGTGGCAAGGTTCCTGGTCACAGACCAGTCGGCCCCTTCCGATAACGCGACCGTTGGCTCCCACGCCGCCTGAGCCGTCGCAAGCGTCGGTCGGAGTGTTTCGAAGGCGGCTTTGGCGTCACGCAAATTCGATTCGAGCTTCTCTAACTTTGTCCGTTGGTCGCGTGTGGGAGAGGGGAAGACCGGCGGTGAGTTGCCGTACTTGATGGCGCGGCCGCGTTCGGGGACGTTGTTAAAATATGCAAAGAACTGATAAAACTCGCGCTGAGTGATCGGGTCGAATTTGTGATCGTGGCATCGGGCGCATCCGAGTGTCAATCCGAGCCAGACCGTTGCTGTGGTGTCGACGCGGTCGACAACGTATTCAACGGCGTATTCCTCGGGGATGATTCCCCCTTCGGCGTTCCCCCGGTGGTTCCGATTGAATCCCGTGGCGATGATCTGGTCCGGCGTCGGGTTCGGCAAGAGATCGCCGGCGATTTGCTCGACCGTGAATTGATCAAACGGCATGTTTCCGTTGTAGGCGTCGATGACCCAGTCACGCCAGCGCCACATGAAGCGTTCGCCATCGCTTTGATATCCACTTGTGTCGGCATATCGAGCAGCTTCAAGCCAAGGCACCGCCATCCGTTCGCCGTGGCGAGGAGACGCGAGCAGGCGATCCACGACGGTCTCATAGGCCGTCGGAGATTGATCGGCGAGAAAGGAATCGATCTCGATTGGCGTTGGTGGAATGCCTGTCAGGTCGAGAGTGACTCGGCGGAGCAGCGTGATCCGGTCGGCCTCGCGCGAAGGGGCCATTCCCTCGTGCTCAAGGCGTTCCAGCACGAACCGATCAATGGGATTACGAACCCAGTTCGCGTTCTTGACGGTGGGGATTTCCGGCCGAGAAAGGGCTTGAAAGGCTTTTTGAGGTTCCCAGGTCGCCCCTTGTTCAATCCAGCGACGGATCAGCGCCTTCTGGTCGGGCCGGACGACTTTGCCCGAATCGGGGGGTGGCATTCTCTCGGTGTCGTCTTCGGACGTGATCCGTTGATAGAGTTCACTGGCGGAAGGATCGCCCGCGACGACGACGCGCTTACCGTCGTGAATGGTGCGCAAGCCTTCCGCGGTATCAAGGCGGAGGTTGGATTTTCGACGGGCGGTATCCGGGCCGTGGCAGCGAAGGCAAAGGTCGGAGAGGATCGGTCGGATGTCACGGTCGAAGCGCACCGGTGGCGCAGGCGGTTCCGCGCCGATGCTTGATGCGGTACCGCAAACCGCGAACACGGAGAACAAGACGGCGACCGCCCCCGTAAGGGTCATCTCGATCTTGAGAGGACCGAACATGCGCCACTCCTGTCGACCGGAATCGGGACGGATTGAGTCGGAAATTAACGATCGGGAAGCCTCTCATGTCACTTTACAGTCTGTGCGATGCCAGGGCAAATGCACACCCTCGAGAGGAGAGAAGAGCAGGGCGGGGCGGGGGAACTGCGGTTCGTCGCCGTCGTTAACGATAAAACGGCCGCGATTTGAGCCACCTTGGCCCATACTTCGGCTCAGGACGTCCGACTTCCACGGCACCAAGGTCTGGAGCGCGGCCGGCATAACCGTCGTTCACGGTCGGAATGACCGCGCCGGCATCCACGGCTTTGCTTGAGGGTTTGAGTCGGAAATTGAGGTCCATGGCATGATAAACCGCGTGACGGTTCGCCGGATCGGGGGGAGCCAGTTCTTCAAAATCGCTGAAATCGACCATGATTCCGTGCATTTCCTGCATCGTCGCTGCGCGGAGATCGGCAAGCGTGGCAAAGCGCCTCCAATCTTCCGGCGTGGGCTCATAGAGTTTCTGTCCGGGTTTTGGAGCCACCCAGAGGAACTGCTCGGTTACGCCCTTATTGGGACGGAACCCATTGTAGTCCGAACTGTACGCATCCGTCGAATTTGCCCAGGTCATGATGCCACGCCCGGGAGTATCCCTCCCCAGAAACAAGTTATTGCGAAAGTGCATGTTCGTCGAAGATTCTTTCAGGACTTGTTCGCCGATGATCGTGTTGTGAAAAACAAACAGGCCCGCGGGATGTGCCGAGAATTTGAAGGAGACCCCCGAGGGTACGTGATAGAGGATGTTGCCGATAAAATAGACGGGGCCACCGAAAACCGGCTGAGAACTGTATCCGCCCATCGCGGCGTTGACCCCACGGTTGTTCATCACTCGAACATTGTGAACTCCCCCGTCGGTTTCCACAAAGTCGTCATTGAACAAGTGAAGATCATTGTTATAGATATCGATCGATGACGCCTGTTGATCGGGATCTTGCGGAGGTGTTCCGTAGGTTGAGATGCCGATTCCGTCGTGGAAGTAGGCGATCGCATTATGAGCGATCACGTGACCTGGACCATAGACCTTGATCGCGTAGTAACTTGTAAGCTGATGCGATCCATAAGGCCCGGCGCTGGCCCACAAGGGGCCGGTCCAGCCGATCAGCCGGAACCGGTCGTCTCGGCCAAGAAAGAGGTTGTCGGCGATATAGAAGTCGCTGGAGCCGGCGTACTCGGTCCAGACGCCGAACCCGACGTGCTCGAAACGGCAGTTTTTGACCGTCAATCCCACTGCGCCGAGCACTTCTTTCTGACCTGCGAAAATGCCGACGTCGGTGTTACGAATCGTGAGACCGTCGAAGATGTGATTTCGTGATGCCATCACATCGAACAATCGGTGATTTCCGGCACCGTCGAAGACAACTTCGCCATCGCCGGCCGCCTTGATCGTGATCGGCTTCTCCGGCGTCCCCTTCAACGTCAGGGACATGGTGCCGTCGAAGGGTGTCATCATCGGGTCGACATAATTGAGACGCTCATTCTTATAGAGCCCGGCATGCATCAGGATCGTGTCGCCCGGCTGTGCCCGACGTTCCCAGACGACACTCCAATCACCCAGGCCCGCGCCGTAGTAGGCCTGCAAAAGGCTCGTGAAGCTGGGTTCCTGACGCTTTCCTTGAAAGTCGGGCGGGTAGACATGAAGCGTCCGACCTTCCTTGAAGGGTTGAGGCTCGCTTCGGGTTTTCACTCGCACCGTGCGGTTTGCATCACCGTTTACTCCGTCCGGATCAGCCATCTGGAACCGGCACTCATATTCGGTTCCCGGTCGTAAATTGAGAATGCTACCGGCAAACCCTTCAGGAACCGTGTAATCGAGATTTTCGCGACGCCGATAGATGTTCTCGCCACCGATCCGGACAAGGGGCATCGCTTTGCGCCAGTCGGATTCTCCGACGGCGCGAAACTCCACGGTCACCGTCGCATTCCGGTTGGCATCTCCGCGGATTTCCCATTCAAAGCCCAGGTTCAACAG
>Ga0075030_100004840_pt1 | contig 12167 bp, 8 predicted proteins | sample LitLauG_LLR_2012_FD_71393 | JGI IMG/M metagenome (GOLD analysis project Ga0075030, IMG submission 71393) | Freshwater sediment microbial communities from Pennsylvania, USA - Little Laurel Run_MetaG_LLR_2012 | ecosystem: Environmental > Aquatic > Freshwater > Creek > Sediment | place: USA... | reverse complement strand
CATTTCGTTTGTGTAATAGAGGAATACGACTTTCTGGTAGCGCTCCGGTAGAAGCTTCATGGCGCGGGCGAGCGTGGTCTGCAGCTGCCGGCGCGCACAGACACGGTCGGGCTGTAGGTCCGGCGTGTCGGCAAAATCCTGAACGCGGTCCAGGTCGTCTTCACTATGGACGGTGGTCGAGACCAGGCTTATGGTGAGCAACTCGCTGCTCATCCGGCGCAACCGCTCGATTCCGATGCCCATCGCCTGTGCCACTTCGCTTTCCAGGGGCGTTCGTCCCAGCCTGGTGGATAGGTCGCGCGTCACCGTCTCCATTTGTTTCTGCCGTTTGCGCATGTCGCGGGAAGCCCAGTCCAATTGCCGCAGGCTGTCGAGAATGGCGCCTTTGATGCGATGCTTCGCGTAGCTTTGGAACGCCACATTCTTCGCGGCATCAAACTTCTCGACAGCATCGAACAACCCCAGCACCCCGGCGTGTATCAGATCGTCCACATCTACATGCACCGGAAGATTCTCGTGGACCCGAATCGCGATCGCTTTCACAAGGGAAAGATGATTGAGCACGATCTGATCGCGAACTGTCTGGGAAACCTTCGGCCGCTGCCGTATAGACACACTTTGCCCTTGCATCGCTTTCCGTCCTTTTCTGATTTCCGGATTGCCGGCCCGATGGGCCCGACAGCGAGTAAGGGTGCAACAGTAGTGCCAGAAATATTAGGTTATAAGTACCTTATTTTCTTATTTGGCGGCGGTCGCACTCCGTTCCTTTCAGAACGGTGATTCAATTTGAAACCTGCGGCGTTCCAGTATGAATTGCTGGGTTGGCTCACGGCAGCCTGGCGTATTCCGCCTGGGCGCGCATTCCCGCGCAAAAAAAGTCCGGCCGCCGGCGTCAACGCCGGGGCCGGACTGGGAGGAGAGAGAGCGATAAGGCCGGTTAGAAGAGGTAGCTGAGTCCCACCATGGGCACTATATCCTGCAGCAGACTGCCGAACTTGGCGCCCGGGGCGGGAGCGATCAGGTTCGTCGGGAAGGCCGTAATATAGTCGCGGAATTCGGTTCGCAGGATGAGCCTGGGGGTCAGAGCGTACTTCATGCCCGCGCCGATGCTGGCCATCGGCTTCAGAACCGTTGTTTTGGTGAAATAGCCGTACTGGCTAAGCGGCTGATACGCGGCTTCCTGGCCAGTGCCGCGGAACACTTTCATGCCTCCCCCAACTGCCACGAAGAACTCACGCTTCGATCCAGCCCGATTGGTGTGAAGGATGAGGTCATAGTGCACCACGTGGGCCTGCCCGGAGAAAGCGGCTTCTGAGCCGCCGCTTTGAATGTGCAGGTTGTTCTGCAGGTAAGCGTAGCGGAATTCGCCGCCGATGTGGCTGTACAAATTCTGCGCCAGGAATGCGCCGGCGACGCCGCCGGTTTGGAAACCGGTGGTCGCTCCGCCCGCCACTCCGGTCACAGCAACATTGCTGAGAAAGCCGGCCCCGCCGACCCCTCCAAACTCCCACTTTTGCCCCCAACCGAAGGTGGCCGCACTCACGAACAAAAACGATAATCCAAGTAGTCTCATTAGATTTTCCTGTGGTTCCCTTAATTCACCACGCGCACGCTCAGCGAGGTGGAGGCGCCACCCTGGTCGATCACCAGGGGAATCTCCATGCCCTGGGGTGGTTTCGCGGGGACGGTGGCGTTGATTTGGTATACACCGACTTCACCCGGAGCGAGGCCGGCATAGCTGATATTCATGGAAACTCCGCCCAGCGTAACGGCGGGTACGATGACCGCCGCGGGAAGAGGATCCGACGGAGCGGGAAGGCCCGTGTCCACCGGCGGGGAAGTGCGGCCCAGGCCGGTCGCGTAAATAACGATTTGATCGCCCGAATGGAGCGGATTGGTCGGTGTTACCAGTTCATTATTGTCGGCACGGATGACGGTGGCCAATCCGGTCATCGGACCGGCCGCGCCGGAACGGAAGATACTGGGCGCCGCGGGCATGATGCTGAAGTAGAAGTTGTCACTGATGCCTCCGGGAGTGCGCAGGGTCATGGTCGCGTTGCCGTCCACGTTAAAAGGAAGCTGGCCGTTGATCTGGCTGCTGGAGACGAACAGCATGGGCATTGGGACGCCATTGATGGTCAAGCAGGATTCCCCCAGGGCCAGGGGCAGCGGAATCTCGGAAGTGGCCATATTGACCGGGCTCATCTGGGAGCCGAAGACGCTGATCAGGCCGCCGGGCGCGACGGGTTGCGTAAAATCGGCGGCGTTGGTTACCTTGCTGATCTGGGGCGAGGCCACCGCGGCATCATAATTCCAGGGCAGTACGGTGACTCCGGAAACGGTAAGCGAGATGACGGCGCTGCGATCGTATAGCGGCGCCAGCGAGCGGACGAACGGCTGAGCGGAGGTGGTGGCGAGCGGCGCTTCCGCCATCCGGGTCGGCCGGGCTCCGCCGGTGGCCGCCGGGTCTACCCGCTGGATGACGCCGGGGCTGGAGAGCGCAGCCACCGTTGTCCGGAAACCCCACTGGTCGACAAACGCGAAACCGGAAGGCTGGCCGGAAGCCACCTCCAATGTGCCCATTGCCACCAGCGAAGAGTTCAGCACATTGCTGCCTACCACGTACGAGTTGTAGCTGGAGGCCGCATACGCGCCCTGCAGGGCCGTGAAATCGTGCCGCGAGACAGTGAAGGTATCGGCACTCGCGTCGTACAGCAGTACGTTTCCATCCGGCGAGGCCACCAGAATGCTGGAGCCGTTGGGCGCGGGCGCCAGCACCGCGGAGGCACTAATGTTGTTCACGAACACGCCCAGGCTGGGCAAGGTGGAAGCCGTGCGGCCCAGAAAATCGATGCGATCGACCGCTCCGGGGCCTCCTGCACCAGTCGCATTGCGGGACAGCGCCAACATGGCGTTGCCGGATTCCGCAATCGAGCGCGGATAGTGCCCCGAGGGAAACCGGATGGGGAGCTGTGGTTGGAGCGTATCGAGATCGTAGACGTAAGCCAGTTGCGAGTTGTCGTGGCCCACCACCAGGTATTTCCGGTCGAAGGTAAAGGCCATCTGCGTGGGCGTGGTGGAGGTGCGCAGCGTGGCGATCTGCTGATACGTCGTGCTGTCAAACACCAGAACCTGATTGGCATCCTGACGGACCACGTAGAAGCGGTTGCGAATGGGATCGGCCAGGACATCGGTCAGAGTCCCGGGAATGTCGATCGTGGTGCCGCGCTGATCGGGGTTGCGATTGTTGATCAGCAGGCGCACGGAAGGCGGCAAGTTGACCGCGCTCGCCGAATTGATGGTAAGGGGCACGACGAGAGTGCCGTTTTGATTCTGGAAAGCGCTGGGGTCCACGCGGACTTGCACGGTGGCCGGCGTAATTCCGGCGGAAGGCGAAATGGTCACACCTGTGACTCCGGCGGAGATGACAAAATCGGTATTCCCGCCGCCCGGATCGGTAATCGTGAGGGTCTGGACAATCACTTTTTGATCGCAAAAATTGCCGCGGGCCACTACGTCGCTTTGCGAAGCGGCCAGGCGGTGGAACTGATTCAGACGGCCAACCGGAAGGACCGTCACGCCGCTGTCGGAAACAGCGTAAACCAAGTCTGCGGCTTTACTCAAAACCATTCTGCCCACGATGTTCTCGGCCAGGGAAAGCTGGTCGCGCACGGTCAAATTGTCGGCATCCAGGATGGATAGTACCGGCGGCATAGCGGAGGGCGCTGCCGCCGGCGGGGGTGCGGGGCTGCCTGCGGGTGTGGTTGTGGGCTGGTTGGTGAGGATTTGAGCATAGATCGTATTGGAATTGGAGTCGACGGCGTTGCCCCCAATGTTGGCGGATTGCGCCCCGTTCGGGAACTGTGCCAGATCGAAGCCGGGGAGATTGACCACCCATTTGTACATTCCGACCATGGCCCAGGAGCCGTCCGCCGCGACGCTAATGCGCGGCAGCGGCTGGGGCGAAGAAACGATGTTCAGTCCGGTCACATAGCCGGTGGTCGCGTCGTATCGAAAGAATCCCTGGCCGCCAGTGGCGCCGGCCGCCACGCCATAGATGATCTTGGCGTCCGGAGTCGCCGCCATGGAGGCCGCGATCACCTGCGCCGGGAAGTTGCCTAGAGCGGTGGGTAGAGTCTGCCCGAGGTAAGCGTACGTGTTCACGACCTTCATGGCTCCCGAAACCGGATCGAACAGGATCAGACTGGTCGTAGTGGTAATCAACGCGCGTCCGTCGGCTGCGAAGGCCACCCCCAGCGGCGGATCGCCGGTCGTGAACGTCTGCCTGGTATTACTGTTCAAGTTGATGACCGTCAGGACGTTGTGGCTGGTCTGCGGCGAGGCGAAGTTTCCATAGTGGACCACCACCAGGAATTGCGAATCCGGTGATAGGGCCAGAGCGCCGGGCTGAGCAGCGACATTCATCGAAGTGCGGATGGAATAGTCCGCCGTGGACATGACGTCAATCCGGTTGGCCGTGAAGTTGGCGATGTACAGCACCTTCCGCGACTCGTCGAGGGCGATGTCGGAGGCCTGGCCGCCGATGGGAACGACTTTCCCGAAATTAGCCGCGGAACCGGGCAGGGCCGCACCGGTCAGAACCGTCAGAATGGCAAGGGTAATGAGGCAGCAGTTGCAGCGCATAATGTTAGGTCTTCGCGAACGTTTCCGATTTAATGCCCATCGTAGGTTCAAATCAATGATCGATATGGCTAATACATCGTGCATTACCAAAGTTAGCCATGTATTTGCAGGGATTTGCGCCTATACTGCCCAGGGAAAAGGGCCTCTCCAATCATGAATAAATTCATTGCAAAATCAGTGCAATCTTTCGCTGTGATTCTGCTGTGGACAGGCTTGGCGCCGCTGCCCCGCGCCCAGGCTCAGGGCTCGGTCACCCGGGTTTCCACCGTCCCCGATGGCGCCGGGTTCACTGTGGATGGCACGTATTACAATCAGGCCGCCAGCTTTATCTGGCCCGCCGGCAGCAAGCACACCCTCAGCGTGAACACCCTGATACAAAGCGATGGGTTGGGGACCACGCAATTTACATTTGCCAATTGGGCCATCGGCTCAACCGTGTTGGCGCAAAACCCTCTCGTTATTACGGCAGATCCTTCTATCAGCGAAATTCACGCGGTTTTTGTGGTGTCGTATGCTTTGTTTGTCCGATTTTACCGATGCTTTGACGTTTTAAAGTGTGTGCCGCCGGGCACCGTCTATGTCAATGGGACGCAAACTTTTGCTGATTTCACACTCTATTTCCCCGTCGGCAGCACGGTTGTGTTGCAGGCCGCACCGAATCCCGGTTATGTATTCACGGGATGGCAGCCCGGCTTCAACCAGGTCATTCAAGGATTCCTGGACACGGTGACCATGAACGCGCCAGTGGAGGCCTATCCGGGATTTCAGGTGACCCGCCCGATTACCTTCAACACGGATCCGCCTGGGCTGCAGGTGCTGGCCGATCGCTCACCGGTGAATACGCCTATCACGATGGAGTGGGCGTGGGACAGCACGCACACGGTAGGCCCGGTTTCTCCGCAGCAGGACACGCACGGGCTGTACTGGGCGTTCTCGTCCTGGAGCGACGGCGGCGCTTCGGTCCACGCTTATCAGGTAGCGGAAATGACGACCCCCGATTCCTTGACTGCCACCTACGTCCGGGCCGAGCCCGTAGGAGTGGTGACGTCGCCGGCGGGTTTGACGATCAAGGTTGACGGGCGCGACAACTGGCCGTCAAACACTTTCCTGTGGGGCGTGGGCGAGGTGCATCATCTGGAAGCGGCGGCGCAGCAAACCGATGCGCAGGGCCGTGGGTGGACCTTTACGGGATGGTCGAATTTGGCCCCGGGCGCAGCGGGCGCGCAGGATTTCGTGGTCCCCGCGGACAAAGTCGATGGCGGTGTGACGCTGACGGCATCGTATCAGGTGCTCGGCCGGCTGACAGTGACGAGCTCGGTGGCCGGAGTCTCGGTGCAGGTGGACGGTTCGAACTGCAGTACGCCGTGCGACGTGCAGCGGCCCCAGGGGACGCAAGTACGGGTGAGCGCTCCGGCCAGCCAGCCGCTCGGAGCCGGAACGCGCGCGGATTTCCTGGGATGGTCGGATGGCGCGAGCGGGGATCGAGTGTTTACGTTGGGCAAAGACGCCTTGACGTTGACGGCGAATTACCACTCGCTGAACCTGCTGAACGCGCTGGCGAATCCTCCCGAAGGCGCGGCCTTGCAGATGCAGCCCGCCTCCGGCGACGGATATTACGATGCGCAGACCATGGTTAGAGTGAGCTTGACGGCGTTGCCCGGATATCGATTTCGCCAATGGGATGGGGATCTGAGCGGCTCTTCGCCGACAGGGGTCGTGGCCATGAGCGCACCGCGTATGGTGCGGGCCATGCTGGATCGTGTGCCCTACATCGCACCGGCCGGAGTGGTCAATGCGGCCGCCGCTACGCCGCAAACGGGAATCGCTCCCGGCTCCATCGCGTCGATCTTCGGTGCCTTGATGGGAACCGACACGGCCTTGGGACCGCCGAGCCCCCTGGCCCAGTCGTTGAGCGGCGTAACGGTAACCAGCGGGGATCGCATACTGCCGCTGTTTTTCGTTTCGCCAACCCAGATCAATTTCCTGCTGCCGCCGGATTTCCCGCCGGGGCCGGCTGGATTAACGGTCAGTGTCACGGGGCAGGCCGATTTGCGATCGGCTTTCCAGGTAGTTCGGAATGCGCCCGGTCTGTTTCCACAGGCCATCGACGGCCAGTCTTTCGCTCTCGTCATGCACGAAAACGGCTCGCCGGTGACCCCGGCGGCGCCGGCCAAAATCGGAGAACTGCTCACGGCGTATGGAACCGGATTTGGTCCCACGGACCAGACCCGCCCCGCGGGCTTTGCCATACCGGATCAACCGCGGTTTTCGATTACCGATCCGGTGAGCGTGGCGATCGGCGATAACGTCATTCCGGCCGAGGCTGCCTTCGCGGCTCCCGGACTGGTGGGAATCGACGCGCTGCAATTCCGTCTGGCCGATGGCTCCCTGTCGGGTACCAACGCGCCGTTGCATCTCAGCAGCAACGGGCAGGACAGCAACACACTCCCGCTGCCGGTCCAGTAGCAGGCCTCGGTGCGGCGTCGGCAACCGTCCTGTCGCGCTCCCCCGATCGGACCGTGTTCTCCGGCCCGCACAAACAATAAAAAGGGACAGCCCCGAGCGGCTGTCCCTTTTTATCACACGGAGAGGATCGATCGTCTAGTATTGCCGGGGCGCCATGGGGCGCAGCGGCGCGGGGAAGCGGGTGGGAGCTTCGGCTCGCTCGGCGGGTTTTTCCAGGACCAGCGAGCGTAGGCCCGGCATGGGGTTGAAGCCCGCGCGGTGGCCCTTTTCGGCTACCGGAAGTTGCCCCGTCGTCAGGTTCTTCAGGCCGAACAACGCCAGCTCGAACCGGTCCTTTACGCCGACTTTCTGGAAGAGGCGCGAAAGATAAACTTTCACGGTCCCCTCGGAGATCATTAAGGTAGTGGCGATTTCTTTGTTCTTCAGTCCCTGGGACAGAAGGCTGACCAGTTGGCCTTCGCGCTGCGTCAGCGCTACTCGCCGCGCGCACAGGAAGCTGTCGGTGAGGGCCTTTTCAAACCACAACTCGCCGGCCTGCACCTTTTGGAGACACTTCACTTGCAGGTCGGTAGGCAGAGTCTTGCGCAAAATGCCGCGCACCCCGAGGCCCATGGCCTGAAACGCCAATTCGGTCGAAATCGAATTCACCCACAGGACGATCCGGCAACTGGCCATGGCGTGCTTCAGCTCGCTCAACACGCCGAAGGTGATTTCGGGAGTCAGGTCCATGAGGACCAGATCCGGAGAACCGTGCGCGATTTGCTCGAGCAGCCCCCCCACGGTGCCGCAGGTTGGCAGCAATTCGAATTGCTCGACCTGTCGCAAGATCGACTCGAGCCCCTTGGCCAGGATTGGCTCGTCACTATAGAGAAGAATTCGCGTCATGTTGTGTCGTCCACCTCGGAAACGCCGAGTTATTGTTCACCCAAAAATACCGGCTAATAACCGGCTGATAACGGCGAGTCTTTTTGCATTGTGAATCCATTTACTTCAGTTGTCAACATAAAATTATGGCAACTTTTGGAGAATATTCTGAGGGTATTTAATTTGATTTAGACCGGCTGTTGAATACCCCCTCATTAGTGCATTTAAGCCGCTGACGGTAATGACATTGGATGATAACGGCCAGTATCTGCAAGTGGTTTGCAGAGCGCTTCGAGAGGCGATAATCCATGCTAATTTTCCGGCGAAAATGACCGCGCAATGAGGGAATAAAAGTTGGCAAACGTGGACTTGATAACCTTCGCCAACGCCATGATGTAACCCATTTACCATATTGATCCAAGGCGGCTCTGGGAGCTAAATTCGCGATGGCGTCACAACCGAAAATGAAGAATATCAACAGGCGTGAGAGCCCGCGCATCGATATTAAGCTCCGGTGCCACATCACCTCGCCGGCGTTGTGGGCTCGCGGCGCGATGTATACGGAAAACATCAGCCGGAGCGGCATCTTGATCGCCTGGGGTACTGAAGACGCTTCGCTGTCGCTGCCTTCGGTAGGGCATATCCTGACCCTGGAAGTCGAGTTGCCGGCCCATCACGGGTTCGGGCAGAAGTGCATTCACTGCCAGGGCACAGTATCGCGCGTGTGGCGGCCGGAACACGACCACCCGCGCGTAGCGCTCCAGGTGAACTACATGGATTTCCGGTCGTTCCACGACCAGCTCCGCACCATGGAGACCCTGCATCCGGTGGCCAACGGTTGGATGGCTTGATATGGACTCCCGCCAGCCCCCATTCGCAGTCAAATTGCTGCCGTCCCTGACGGATTTCGCTTTTCTCTTGCCCGTTGTTTTCTTGTTTGGGCGTATGGAAGGAGTGAAGACCCTGCTCAGCGATTGCGATACGGGCTGGCATATCCGCACGGGCGAATGGATCGTGAGCAACCATCAGGTGCCCGTGCGCGATTTTTTTTCATTTACCAAAGCGGGCGAGACGTGGTACGCGTGGGAGTGGCTTTCTGACGTCCTGTTCGCCTGGCTGAACAGTCATGGCGGGCTGGCCACGGTGGTGCTGGCGAGCATTGTGTTGCTCGCCGTCACGTTCACCTTATTATTCCGGCTGGCGCGCCGCGGAGCAAATCCGATCGTGGCGTTTGTGGTGACGGTGGTGGCCGCTGCCACCTCCTCCATTCACTGGCTGGCGCGGCCCCACCTGTTCTCATTATTGTTCCTGGTGCTGTTTTATGGCGCCCTGGAGCGGGTGCGCGGTGGGCAGAGCCGCTTTCGAGGCATTCCTTACCTGGTCCTGCTGCCTCTGGCCACGATCTTGTGGACCAACCTGCACGGTGGCTTTTTTATCGGAATCATCATGATCGGCGCCTACGGCGTGGGCGAGACACTGAAGATCGCCTTCGCGCCGGACCGCAGCCGGTTGCAGCCGGAGCGCAGGCGGGCGATTCACTACTTCCTGTCGGCGGCGGCCTGCCTGGCCGCCAGCCTGATCAATCCCTACACCTATCATCTGCACCAGCACGTGCTCGAATACCTGGGCGATCCTTACCAGTCGCAACACATCGTGGAATTCCTGTCGGTGAGTTTTCACCATCCGGTGGCCATCTTTTTTGAAGGACTGCTGGTGGCGGGCGCCGGGGCGGCGTTCTGGAGCCTGGCGAAGGGCAGTTACACGGAGCCGCTGCTGCTGTTGATCTGGGGGCATGCGGCGCTATTGGCTTCCCGCAACCTTCCTCTGTACGCCATCGTGGCCACCCCGCTGGTGGCCTCGGCCATCGATGGATGGCTGCGGAAATTACCGGCTCTGGAGGTTGCGGGGTGGCTGAGGAGGGTTACGAGTAAGCTTCTCGCGATCGCCGCGGAGACGTCGGAAACCGACTCGTTGCCCCGCTGGCATCTGGCGAGCGTTATGGGAATTCTCGTGGTGGCCGCCCTGCTGTATGCCCCCGCTCCGCCGCGGCGCTTCCGCTCGGAGTACGATCCGAAGTCCTATCCGGCTGGAGCGGTGACCATGCTGCGGACGGCTTCCTCCCCCCGTATCTTCACCAACGACGAGTGGGGCGATTATCTGATTTACCAACTCTATCCGCGAACGCGGGTGTTCGTGGACGGCCGCAGCGATTTTTACGGCGACAGCTTCGAGCAGGAATACCTCGACGTGATGAACGTGAAATACGGCTGGGAGAAGACGCTAACCCATTTTGAGATTGACACGATTTTATTGCCCCCGGACGCGGCCCTGGCCGGCGCGCTGAAGGAGTCCAGCCGCTGGAGGGTGGTCTACGACGATGGAGTCGCGCTGGTGTTCCGGTCTTCGAAGGCCGCGGGCGATTCGATATCCACTACCTCGGGTAGGGGAACAGGCCGTGATCGCGAGGTCACGAAAACCCAGGCGCGTGATCAAACGATCACTAAGATCAAAACCAAAACTTAGGAGCGAACCTAATGACCATGTTGCATAACTTGTGGAACGACGAACAGGGGCAGGACCTCATTGAGTACACCCTGCTCATGGCATTTGTGGCGCTGGCCTCCGCCGCCCTTTTTCTGGGCGCGGGCGGCAGCATCAAAGGCATTTGGGTCACGACCAACAGCCAATTGGCCGCAGCCAATACGCAGGCCAGCTAACGCCGTCCGGGGGGGCGTGCCGGCGCTGCGCGGCAACTATCCGGCATGCCCCCTTTCGATGGCAGGGCTCAGGGTTGGGGTGGGTTCCGAGCCGGGGTAACGGACGGAACGGGGAACAGGAATGAATAAACGATTCGTGGCGGTTCTGATATTCGCGTTTATCGTGGCCTCAGGCGCCAGTCTGATGCTGTACCGGTTGATGTCCAACCGGACTCCGGCCACCAAGGCGGCGCCGGCATCGGTCAAGCTCGCGCTGGCTTCGCGCGATCTGGAATTGGGCGCTTTGCTGCGCGAAGAAGATGTCACGCTGGCGGACTGGCCCGGTCCGGTGCCGGCCGGCGCTTTGATGCGCGCGCAGGACGCGGTGGGACGGGGAGTCATCACCAAAATGATTGCCAAGGAGCCGATCCTGGAATTGCGCCTCGCGCCCAAAGGGGCCGGCGGCGGATTCGCGGTGATGATTCCCAAAGGCATGCGCGCGGTGGCGGTGCCGGTCAATGAAGTGGTTGGAGTGGCCGGATTCGTGGTGCCCGGCATGCACGTGGACGTGCTGATTTCGGGAGCGCCGCCCACCGGAACAGCCAGCCAGGGCACTCTGACCAAGACGCTGCTGCAAAATATCGAAGTGCTTTCCGCGGGACAGGATTTCAAGAAAGATGCGGAGGGAAAGCCGGTTGCCGTGCAGGTGGTGAATCTGCTGGTGACGCCGGAACAGGCTGAGCAACTCAGTCTTGCCAGCCACCAGACCACCATTCAACTGGTGCTGCGAAACCCGCTCGATCGCGAAACGACTAAAACGGCTGGAGCGGCCATGGGCTCTCTGTTCGGCGGCAAGTACAAGGCGCCGGAGACCGCCGCCCTGGGGCCCGATTTTGGTGAAGCGCCCGCCCCGCGGCCGCGCCCGCGTCCGGTGGTGAGGCCCGTCGTCCAGGAACTGCCGCCTCCGCCTCCGAAAAAAGAACCGGCGTTTGTGATGGAGATCATCACCGGAACCAAGAAGGCCGAGACCAAGTTCGATGGCAGTGGGGAGGGTAAATAGGTGTCAGGAAACAGGTATTTCTCAGGCACGCTGTTGGCCGCGGTTATGGTGTGGGCCGGGGCGCCATCCGGCGCCCGCGCGGACGAGGTCCTGAGTGCCGCGATTCAAAATGAGCCGGCGCCCCAAAATGAAGCGGCGGCCAATGCTCCCGGGAAGCTCACACTGACCGTGGGCAAGTCACTCATCATCGACAGCCCCATCAACATCAAACGCCTGTCGGTCGCCAATGACGACCTGGTGCAAGCGGTGGCGGTCGACCCCAAGCAAGTCCTGATTAACGGCAAAGCCCCGGGCGAAACCTCCCTCATCGTGTGGCAGGATAACGGCAGCCGTCTGCTGTACGACCTGACCGTGCGCATGAGTCCTCAGAAGCTGGACGCGGTACGGGAGCAGTTGGGCCGCGAATTTCCCGGCGAGAACCTCAACGTCACTTACGA
>Ga0075030_100004838_pt1 | contig 12168 bp, 23 predicted proteins | sample LitLauG_LLR_2012_FD_71393 | JGI IMG/M metagenome (GOLD analysis project Ga0075030, IMG submission 71393) | Freshwater sediment microbial communities from Pennsylvania, USA - Little Laurel Run_MetaG_LLR_2012 | ecosystem: Environmental > Aquatic > Freshwater > Creek > Sediment | place: USA... | reverse complement strand
TCGCGGTCGAGCACTTCCACGTCGGCGTCGGTCTCGATTTGGCCGCTGCGAACGTCGCCGGGATGGTCCACCGAGAGGCGCACGGTCTTGATGCCTTCGCCCATCAGCTTGAAGGGAATCTGTTTCAGGTTGAGGATGATATCGGTGGCGTCCTCCACCACTCCCGGAATGGGGCTGAATTCGTGTTCCACGGCTTCGATGCGGACAGCCGTGATGGCCGCGCCCTCGATGGAGCTGAGCAGGACGCGCCGCAGCCCGTTGCCAATCGTGGTACCGAATCCCCGTTGAAAAGGTTGTGCCGTAAACATACCATACCGGTCCGTCAAGGTCTCGGTATTAGCGACTAGACGCTTTGGTTTCTGGAAGCCTTTGAACATAGTTAGAACCTCGTCTATTTCGAGTACAATTCCACGATGAGCTGCTCGTTCAGTTGAATCTGCACCAACTCATCGCGCTTCGGCAGAGCCTGGACCCGGCCTTTCAGGGCCTCGCGATCGACATCGATCCAGTTTGGCGCGGGGGCGTGAGCCGTCGCGTCGCGAGCGGCCAGGATGGTCGGGTTGTTCTTGCTGCTCTCGCGAACCGCGACCATATCGCCCACCTTTACCTGGGCCGAGGGAATATTGCACTTGCGGCCGTTGATTTCGATGTGGCCATGCCTTACGACCTGCCGGGCCTGAGCGCGGCTAGTGCCGAACCCCATGCGAAAAATCACGTTATCCAGGCGCCGCTCCAGGCCGGTCATCAGATTTTCGCCGGTGATGCCTTTGGCGAGGGCGGCCTTCTCGAAGGCGTTGCGGAACTGCGTCTCGAGCACTCCGTAGACACGGCGGACTTTTTGCTTTTCGCGAAGCTGCAGGCCATAGCCCACGAGCTTCGCTTTCCGGTCTTTGCCATGCTGCCCGGGTACGAAGTTGCGCTTTTCGATGGCGCACTTCTCGCTGTGGCAGCGCTCACCCTTAAGATAAAGTTTCATGCCTTCGCGCCGGCATTGCCGGCAAACCGGGCCGATGTATCGTGCCAATTTCTTACTCCTTACCTTTCTTCTTCCTTCAGGTGCGGTTTACAGCCTTGGCCGGCCTTCCTCCCGCTTCACCACATCCGCTCGCTTATGGCCGCGGTTCGGTGCTGGAGCCGCGACGATGGGGAGCGGTTCCTACACTCTCCGCTTTTTGGGCGGGCGGCAGCCGTTATGCGGCATGGGCGTCGAATCCTTGATCGTACGCACCTCGATGCCTGCCGTCGATAGCGCGCGGACGGCCGATTCTCGGCCCGAGCCGGGGCCGCTGACTCGAACTTCCACGGTGCGCAGCCCGCTTTCGGAAGCCTTGTTGGCGGCCGTCATGGAAGCCTGCTGGGCGGCAAACGGCGTACCCTTGCGCGAGCCGCGGAACCCCAGCGAGCCCGCGCTCGACCAGGCAATCACATTGCCTTCCTGGTCGGCGATGGTAACGATGGTGTTGTTAAACGTGGCCTGGATGTGCACGATGCCCGTATGGACGACGCGCTTTTCCTTCTTCTTGAAGCTCTTCTTCTTGCCTGCTTTAACCGGTGCTTTCGCCATACTAAGTCTTTCCCGTTGCCTTCTTCTTGTTGGCTACCGTTCCGCGGCGCGGACCCTTACGGGTGCGAGCGTTGGTGTGGGTGCGCTGCCCGCGCACCGGCAAGCCGCGCCGATGCCGCAGCCCGCGATAGGAACCCATCTCGATGTGCCGCTTGATATTCATCGAGATTTCTTTACGCAGGTCGCCTTCCACGGCGCCCTCTTCCTCGAGAATCTGGCGGACGCGGTTTACTTCGTCCTCGGTTAAATCCCGCACCTTCTTATCAAATTCGATGCCGGCCCGATAGAGCAGCGAGCGGGAGCGCGTACGGCCTACGCCGTAAATGTACGTCAACCCGATCTCGGCCCTCTTGGCGGGCGGCAGATCCACACCGGCAATACGTGCCATAGTTTAACTCCTCGTTATCCCTGTCTCTGTTTGTGCTTCGGGTTTACGCAGATGACCCGGACCACGCCCTCGCGATGGATCACCTTGCACTTGTCGCAAATTTTCTTAACGGACGCTCGTACTTTCATGACTACCTTTCAAGGTCTGGTCAAAACCCAAGGACCGTTGTCCGTGACCGCCACACAATGCTCGAAGTGCGCCGAATTGGAGCCGTCTTTGGTCACGGCCGTCCACCGGTCCCTCAGGACGACAGCCTCCGGCCGGCCGGCGTTCACCATAGGCTCGACCGCCAGCACCATGCCCTCCTTTAACCGCGGGTTCTCGTTCTTCCGATCCACGTAATTAGGAACCTGCGGCTCTTCATGGAGCTGCGTCCCGATTCCGTGGCCCACGTATTCGCGCACAATGGAAAAGCCATTCGATTTGACGTGCTGTTCCACGGCGCCGCAAACGTCAAACAGGCGATTTCCCGAGCGGACCCGGTCGATCGCCAATTCCAGGGAATCCTGGGTCACCTGCAGCAGTTTCCTGGTCTGCTCGCTCACTTCGCCCACCGGCACCGTTAACGCGGAATCGCCGTAATACCCGTCCAGCTTCACCCCGGTATCGATGGACACGATATCGCCCGGCTTGAGGAGCCGTTTGGGATTCGGCATGCCATGGACGATCTCGTTATTGACCGAAGTGCACAACACAAACTTGTAAGCCTCGCCGGCGGCGGGAACGTAGTAGCCCTTAAAAGCGGGCCTGGCCCCGGCATCGCCGATCATCTTTTCGGCGGCGACTTCGAGGTCCATCGTGCTGATCCCTTCCAGCACCATCTCCCTCAACTTCTGCAGAATCTGCCATACCAGCAGACCGCTGCGCCGCATCTTGTCCAATTCAGCGGCGGTTTTGCGTACGATCATGCGACTCCATCGTCTGGCAAATCCTTTGAAAAATCTTCTCCGGCGGATCGCGATCGGCCTTAATTTCGTGAACTTCGCGTCCGACGGATTGGAAATACTCCAGTACGGGGCGGGTCTGGCGCTCATAGGCGTCCAGACGTTCCCGAATTACGTCTTCCCGGTCATCCTCCCGAATCACCAACCGATGGCCATCCAAATCGCACAACTCATCCACCAGAGGAGGCTGGGAAGCGATGTTATACAGGGTGCCGCAGTGAGGACACTGCCGCCGCCCGGTCAAGCGGGCAATAATTATATTGTAATCAACCGCGAGGTGAATCACCACCTCCCGGATTCCTCGCCGGTCGAACCACTGGCAGAGATGATCGGCCTGGGTCTTGGTGCGTGGGTAGCCATCGAGGATGAACCCTTTGCCGGCATCCGGCTGAGTGAGCCGCTCCTCGACCATGCGGTTGACCACCTGGTCGGGAACCAGCGCCCCAGCGTGCATGGTAGCCGCTACGGCAGTGCCCCCTTCCGCTCCTCGCCGGATTCGTTCCCGGAGCATGTCGCCGGTGGAGATGTGCGGGATGCCCAGACACTGGTGCAACATCTTGGCTTGCGTGCCTTTACCCGAACCTGGGGAGCCGAATAGGACGATGGCGTTCACGAGAGCCTAGAACGAACTCCTTCGCCCGCGAATGCGTCCACTTCTCGGCGTGAAACCCTCGTAGTGGCGCATGATGAGCTGGGCCTCGATCTGATTGATCGTGTCCATGGCGACGCCCACCACAATCAGAAGCGACGTTCCCCCGAAGTAGAACTGCACGTTCAAGCCTTCCAGCAGGAACCGCGGAACGACCCGGTCCATCCAATTGCCCACCAGCGCGAGGTGGTTGAGCTTGATGCCCGAAATCATGATATCCGGGATGAGGCACAGGATCGAGAGATAAATGCCGCCAACCACCGTGATCTTGGTCAGGATGGCATTCATGTAATCGGCGGTGTTCCGCCCCGGGCGGATGCCTGGAATGAAGCCACCGTACTTGCGCATGTTGTCCGCGGCTTCGTTGGGGTTGAAAATGATCGACACGTAGAAGAAGCAGAAGAAAATGATGCCCGCGACGAACAGGACATAGTACAGCGGCTCGCCGTGCTGGATGGAACGCAGGGTGTTCGAGAGCCAGGTGATATTCTTCACGGCCGGAAGCTGCGACAGAGTGGAGGGGAAGGCCAGAATCGAGGAGGCGAAGATCACCGGGATGACGCCGCCCGCATTCACTTTGAGCGGCATATGGGTCGACTGCCCGCCCATGACCCGCCGCCCCACCACGCGCTTGGCGTATTGGACCGGAATGCGCCGCTCGCCCCGCTCCACCAGGACGATGAAGGCTACCACCGCCACCATCATCACCAGCAGCACGATCAGCGTAAGCGCGTTCCACTCGTGCGTCACGAAGGTATTGGTGTAGACGTTGCTAATGGCATTCGGCAGACCCACGACGATGCCGGTAAAGATGATGAGCGACATGCCGTTGCCCACGCCGCGCTCGCTGATCTGCTCGCCCAGCCACATGATGAAGGCGGTGCCGGTAGTCAGGGAAATGATGGTGAGGAGGACGAAGCCGAGACCCGGACTGATGACGATCCCCTGCTGCATCGACTGGAGGCCCTGGGCGATGCCGAACGACTGCAGAATCGAAAGAATGATGGTCAGGTAGCGGGTCCACTGCGTGATCTTGCGGCGCCCCAGTTCCCCCTCTTTCTGCAGCTTCTCGAGGGTGGGGACCACGACGGTCAACAACTGCAGAATGATGGACGCCGTAATGTACGGCATGATCCCCAGGGCGAAGATCGTCAGGCGGCGGATGTTGCCGCCGGCGAAGAGATCGAAAAACCCGAAGATCGAGCCCGAGGCGGAAGTGAAGAATTCTTCCCAGCGCTGGATATTAATGCCCGGCGTCGGGATATGTCCGCCCAGGCGGTAGACGGCCAGCAGCCCTAGCGTAAACAGGAGCCTCTTACGAAGGTCCGGAACGCGAAAGATATTCGCGAACGCTTCCAATAGCTTATTCATGATGCCCTACGATTCCCGGCGCTACTCGGTGGGAGCGCCGTGCCCAGAGGGCACCCGCTGCGCCGTGCCCCCGGCCTTCTGGATCTTCTCCAGGGCCGATTTCGAAAAATGGTGGGCTTCCACCGTAATTTTACGCGTCAACTGGCCGGTGCCGAGGATCTTGAGGCCCTCGCCCAGCTTCTTAATCACTCCGAGCTCGCGCAGACGGTCCGCGCTGAACGTATCGCCTTCCAGCTTTTCCAAGCGTCCCAGGTTGACGATGGCCCACTGCTTCTTAAAGATATTGGTAAAACCGCGCTTGGGCAAGCGGCGATGCAGGGGCATCTGCCCGCCCTCGAAACCGCGCTTCTGGCCGAATCCGGTACCGGCACGTTGCCCCTTACTGCCGCGCGTGGCGGTCTTACCGTGTCCCGAACCCATGCCGCGGCCGATCCGTTTGCGCATCTTGGTCTGCCCGGCAGGCGGTCTCAATCCGCTAAGATTCATTGCTTTCTCCCAGGAACCGCTCCCTCACCGTCGCGGCTCCGTTACGATCTCCAGCAAATGCGGGATCTTATTCACCATACCGCGGAACACGGGGGAATCGGGGCGCTCCACGATCTGGTTGATTTTCCGCAGGCCCAGCCCCTTCACGATCCTCTTGTGTTTTTCCGGAGTGCAGATCGGGCTGTGCGCGAGCTTGATTCTGATTTTGCCTTCCATCACAATTTCTCCACGGCCAAGCCGCGCATTTCAGCGACGGCGGTGCGATCGCGCAGCGATTCCAGCGCTACGATGGTGGCCTTGACCACGTTGTGGGGATTGCGCCGGCCAATCGACTTGGTGAGCACGTTGGGAATGCCGCATGCGGAGATCACCGCCCGCACGGCGCCGCCGGCAATGACGCCGGTGCCTTCCGGGGCCGGCTTCAGCAGCACCTGGGAACTCGCGAATTGGCCCAGGACCTGGTGCGGGATCGTGGTATTGAGGACATTGATGCGGCGCAGGTTCTTCTTGGCCGATTCGATACCTTTGCGAATCGCGGAAGGCACTTCCTTGGCCTTCCCGACTCCCCAGCCCACTACCTTGGCGGACGGGTCGCCGATCACCACCAGCGCGGAAAAGCTCAGGTTTTTGCCGCCCTTGACCACCTTGGTGACGCGGTTAATCGCCACCACCTGCTCTTTGAGATTGAGGGTCGCCGGGTCTATGCGTTTTACGATAGCCATCTGTTAAAACTCCAGTCCCGCGGCGCGGGCCGCCTCGGCCAGGGCCTTCACGCGGCCATGATAGTGATACCCACCGCGGTCGAAAACCACTTGCTTGATGCCCTTTTCCTTAGCACGCACGGCGACCGTAGTTCCGATGGTTTTCGCGGCAGCCAGGTTCCCGCCCTCGGTCTTGGCGCCCTTGTCCACCGAAGAGGCCGACACCAGGGTCGTACCCACCGAATCGTCGATGATTTGGGCGTAAATATGGGCCACACTGCGAAAGACCGCCAGCCGCGGACGCTCCGCGGTGCCGCGCAGCTTGCGCCGGATGCGCGCATGGATGCGGTTGCGGATTTCCTTCTTTTCGATCTTACGAATCATTTGGCACTCGCTCCGGTCTTCCCGACCTTCTTGCGCAACGCTTCGCCGGTGTAGCGGATACCCTTGTTCTTGTATGGGTCGGGCTTACGAAGCGCGCGGATATTAGCCGCAACCTGGCCCAGCATCTGCCGGTCGTAGCCCGACAAAACCAGGTGTGTCTGCTTGTCGATCTTCATGTCGACGCCCTCGGGCAGCAGGAACTCGATGGGATGCGAATAGCCCAAGGTGAATGTGGCGACCTTGCCCTTGACGTCGGCGCGATAGCCGATACCCACGATGTCCAGTTCGCGCGTGAAGCCGCCCGAGACGCCCTGCACCGCGTTCGCGGCCAGCGCCCGCGTGAGCCCGTGCAGGGCGGCGTGGTCGTCGGAGACGCGCTTCAGTTCGAGCTTGCCGTCCGTCTGTACGATGGTGATGCCCGGAGGGATCGGCACAGTCAGCTTGCCCTTCGGACCGGTCACTTGCAATTGTTCGCCGATTTGCACTTTCACGCCGCCAGGCAGCGGAATCGGCTTTTTCCCAATTCTAGACATAAGTCCTCGTTACCAAACCCGGCACAAAATCTCGCCGCCGACGTGTTCCTTGTGCGCATCGCGACCGGTCATCACGCCGCGTGCCGTGGTCAGGATGTTGATCCCCATACCGCCCAGCACGCGCGGAATCTCGGTCTGGCCCACATACACCCGGCAGCCCGGACGCGATACGCGCTCAATGGCCGAGATCACCGGAGAGTTATCGGTGCTGTACTTCAAATAAATCTTAATGGTCTTCTTGACGCCTTCTTCGGCTACTTTGTAGTTGGCAATGTAGCCTTCCTCTTTGAGAATGCGTGCGATCTCCGTTTTCACCTTGGAGGCGGGCACGTCCACCTTCGGATGGCGCGCCTGGATCGCGTTGCGCACGCGCGTCAGCATGTCGGCAATGGGATCAGTGGTCATGTTTCTCCTGGAGCAATTCGGCGAGCGGCTGCAAAACCCGTCCGGAGTTTGGGGGTTTCGTAGACTGTCCCCGAATTGCGATCGCTATCGTCATCTTTTACCAGCTCGCCTTGATCACGCCGGGGATCTCGCCATTGAGGGCGAGTTGCCGGAAGCAGAGGCGGCAGATGCCGAACTTCCGCAAGAATGCCCGCGGGCGGCCACAGCGCCAGCAACGGTTGCGGTGCTTGCAGCGCAGCTTGGGCGTCTTATCCTTCACAGCCTTCTCGAGCTTCAGATCCTTCGCGATTTTGGCGGTTGTAGCCATCTTTACTCCTACTGCCGGAACGGCATACCCATTTGCTTTAGCAGGGCCAAACCCTCGGCGTCGGTTTTGGCCGTGGTCGTAATGGAAATATTCATGCCCTTGGTTTTATCGACCTTGGCGTAATCGATTTCGGGGAAGATCAACTGGTCCCTGATACCGAGGGTGTAGTTCCCGCGCCCGTCGAACGATTTCGTCGATAGCCCGCGGAAGTCGCGCACACGGGGCAGGGCCACATTGACCAAGCGGTCGAAGAATTCGTACATGCGGTCGCCACGCAGGGTCACCATACAGCCGATGGACTGCCCTTCGCGCAGCTTAAATTGCGCGATCGACTTGGTGGCCTTGGTCACCACGGGCTTCTGGCCGGCGATTTGTCCCAGCTCGTTGACCGCGCCGTCCATCAGCTTGGCGTTTTGCGTGGCCTCTCCCAAGCCGATGTTGACCGAAATTTTCTCGATCTTCGGCACCGCCATTACATTCTTGTACCCGAATTCCTTGGTCAGCGTCGGTATTACCTTCGTGTGATAAAGCTCTCTCAATCGTGCTGCCATAAATTCCTCGTCTACTTCTTGTCCAGCGTGGAGCCGCATTTGCGGCATACCCTGGTACGACGGGTTCTTCCGCCGGGGATGTGGTCCACGTGGTGGCCAATGCGGACGGCCTTGTTGCAACCGGGACACACGATCAGCACGTTGGAAACCGCGATCGGGCTTTCGCGCTCCGCGATGCCGCCTTTCACCTGACGGCTGGGGTTCGGCCGCGTATGGCGCTTGACCATGGAGACGTGCTCGACCAGGATCCGGCCGCGCTCGTGGTCCACGCGCAGAACGCGCCCGGTCTTACCCTTGTCCCGTCCGGAGATGACCTTAACCGTGTCTTCCCTCTTCAATTCGATCCGGGCCGGCGGCGCCGGAATCTTCTTTGCGACTGCCATTAAATCACCTCAGGGGCCAGGGAAACGATTTTCATAAACCGCTTGTCGCGCAACTCCCTGGCCACCGGCCCGAACACGCGGGTCCCGACCGGCTCTCCCACTTCGTTGATGAGCACCGCGGCATTGGAATCGAACCGGATATAAGTACCATCCCGGCGCCGCGTCTCCTTGCGCATGCGGACGATCACGCAGCGCACAACCTTGCCCTTCTTAATCGCTGAATCCGGAGCCGCCTCTTTCACGCTGGCGGTGATCACGTCACCGAGCCCGGCCCGCAGTCCCAGGTCGCCGCCGCGCGGAAGAATGCAAGAGAGCTTGCGCGCGCCCGAGTTATCGGCGACCTCCAGGATAGTTCGCATTCCGATCATGAGTAGCTCCTCGTAGCGCCGGCGCTACGCTTTCACATCCAGATCCGACGGCTGCGCCCCGACCTGGGCGGCGCGCCGGATCACTTCCGCCAGCTGCCATCGCTTGAGCTTGCTCAGGGGCCGGCATTCCACGATCCGCACCACGTCGCCCAGCTTGGCCGAGCCGGATTCATCGTGCGCATAGAATTTCTTCCGCTTGGCGATGATGCGCTTGTACAGCGGATGCGGCACGCGGCGGCTCACTTCCACCACGATAGTCTTCTGCATTTTGGTGGAAACCACTTCGCCGATCTTCTCGTTTTTCAGCCCCTGCGCAGCCTGTTGTTCCGGCATTACTTTTTCTCCAACGCGCGCTCTCGCAGAACCGTGTGGATGCGGGCGCGGTCTTTGCGCATGGCCCGCGCCTTCTTCAGCCCATCCATCTGTCCCATGGACCTCTGGAAATGGAATCGGAAAATCTGATCTTCCATTTCGTGCAGTTGCCGCTTCAACTCGTCTTCGTCCTGCCCGCGAATTTTGTCCGCTTTCATATTCCGTTACTCCGCATCTTCCCGGCTCACGAACCTGGTCTTGATCGGCAGCTTGTGAGCGGCCAGCCGCATGGCGGATTCCGCGGTCCCGCGGTCCACGCCTTCCATTTCAAACAGCACCCTGCCGGGACGGATCACCGCGACCCACTGCTCCGGAGCCCCCTTGCCTTTTCCCATACGGGTCTCGGCGGGCTTCTTGGTGATGGGCTTGTCCGGGAACAGCCGGATCCACACTTTGCCGCCGCGCTTGATCGACCGCGTCATGGCCACACGGGCGGCTTCGATCTGCCGGTCGGTAATCCAAGCGCATTCGAGCGCTTTGAGACCAAAATCGCCGAAGGAAATGGCTGACCCGCGCCACGCCTTGCCGGCCATGCGCCCGCGCTGTTGCTTCCGGTACTTCACCTTTTTTGGCATCATCATGGCGGTCTATCTCCTAGGGCTTCTCGCCGGAATCTTCCGGCTTAACGTCCGGCGCGGCCTCGGCGGCAGGCTTCTCCGGGGCGCCCTCGGGCGCCGGCGGCGTCTCGTGCCGCGTTTCCTGTTTCCAGGACGGCTGCTGCTGCGGAGACATCAAAGGGGGCAGAATCGGCGCAGACGGCCGGACCGCAGGCCGCGGCATATCGCTTGGAGGAGTTTGCGTGGCCGGACCGCCATGCTCGGCAGCAGGCGTCGAGGGGGCGTGGTCGCGCTCGCGGCGGCCCCGGTCGCCGCGATCGCCCCGGTCCCGGCGCTCGCGCGAGTCGCGCCGCGGTTCCGGCTCCGGCAATAAACCCCGGCGCTTGGTCAAATCCAGAATCTCGCCCTTATACAACCACGCTTTGATCCCGATCACGCCGTAGGTGGTGTGGGCCTCGGCGAACCCGTAATCGATGTCGGCGCGCAGGGTGTGCAGCGGGAGCTGCCCTTGGAGGTACCATTCACTGCGCGCGATTTCGGCGCCGTTCAGCCGGCCCGAAACCCGGACTTTGATTCCCTTGCAGCCGAAACGCAGGGCGGAATCCACTGCTTTGCGCATCGCACGGCGGAAAGCCACGCGCTTTTCCAGCTGCAGCGCAATGGACTCGGAGACCAGTTGCGCGTCCAACTCGGGCTTGTGCACTTCCTGAATGTCGACGAAGACCTCGCGTTTAGTCTTCTTGGCCATATCCTGCTTGAGCTTCTCGATTTCCGCACCCTTGCGCCCGATGATGATACCCGGCCGCGAAGTCCGAATCGTCACCCGCAGCTTGTTGCCGGGACGGTCTACTTCGATCGAGCTCACGCCGGCCGACTTCAACCGCTCGCGCAGCGCTTCCTTCAGTTCCAGGTCTTCCTGCAGCAGTTTGGCGTAGCCTTGATTGGCAAACCAGCGCGATCGCCACGGCTTGTTGAAGCCCAGGCGGAATCCATACGGATGAACTTTCTGTCCCATAATTAGCTTTCAGTCTTCAGCTTTCAGCCAAGCGCTCAGCCCCGAAACGGGTTTTGCTGATCGCTCCGTTTTCATGCCTGTTCCTTCTCCGCCACTTTGATGACGATATGCGCCAGGCGGCGCTGGTAGCGATACGCGCGCCCCATGGGGGCCGGGCGGATGCGTTTCATGCGCGGCCCTTCGTTGACGTACGCCTCGGACACAACCAGCCGGTCCACGTCCACATCCTCGAACCGGTCCTGCACGTTGGCGATGGCCGATTGCAGCACTTTCTCCACCGCGGGTGCGATGCGCTTATTCGTCGAGCGCAGGGTGTTCAGCGCCGCCCCCGCCTTCTGGCCGCGGATGAGGTCCACCACCAGCCGCGCCTTCTGCGGGGAGATTCGGATATATCTTGCTTCGGCTTTCGCTTCCATGGTTTCCTCTCAGGCCGGCTTGGCCGCTTTTTCCGTCGCCGCTTTCACCGAATGGCCTTTGAAAGTGCGTGTTGGCGAAAACTCACCCAGCTTGTGTCCCACCATGTTCTCGGTGATGTACACCGGAATAAACTTCTTGCCGTTATGCACCGCAATGGTGTGGCCCACGAATTCCGGCAGAATGGTGGAGCGGCGCGACCAGGTGCGCACCACCTTTTTCTCGTTGGCGGCGCTCAGCACCGCCATCTTCGTTTCCAGGTGCGTGTCGGTAAACGGTCCCTTCTTGACGGATCTGCCCATGGTTTACCTCTTTTTGCTCTTCCGCGTCACAATCCATTTGTCGGTGCGCTTGTTGTTGCGTGTTTTGAAGCCGCGCGTCGGCTGGCCCCACGGTGTCACCGGATGCCGTCCGCCCGAAGTCTTACCCTCGCCGCCGCCATGCGGATGGTCCACCGGGTTCATCGAAACGCCGCGGTTGTGCGGCATCTTACCCATCCATCTTGTGCGTCCTGCCTTGCCGTAGGAGACGTTCTCGTGATCCAGGTTGCCTACCTGGCCGACGGTCGCCATGCATTCCACGGGCACGCGCCGCACCTCGCCCGACGGCAGTTTCAGTAAGGCCACACCGGCTTCCCGGGAAATCAACTGTGCTTGCGATCCGGCCGAGCGCGCCATCTGGCCGCCTTTGCCCGGCTTCAGCTCGATGTTATGCACGATCGTGCCGGCCGGCATGTTCTTCAGCGGCAGCGCGTTGCCCACCAGGATGTCGGCCTC
>Ga0075030_100004837_pt1 | contig 12169 bp, 8 predicted proteins | sample LitLauG_LLR_2012_FD_71393 | JGI IMG/M metagenome (GOLD analysis project Ga0075030, IMG submission 71393) | Freshwater sediment microbial communities from Pennsylvania, USA - Little Laurel Run_MetaG_LLR_2012 | ecosystem: Environmental > Aquatic > Freshwater > Creek > Sediment | place: USA... | reverse complement strand
CGCATTGGCCGCCGCAAGTGCGGGCGCCAACGCACCCACCCTGAGGGAACGCTGCTGGAACACGAATGTGGCGACAACGGCACAAACCAGCGCGTAGAGCTGCCATGTGCCGATCACACCTGCGCGGCCCCCGTGGGCATGGGTGAGGGCCTTCGCCATCCCGGACTGAACGGCGACCGAGACACCACTTGCTGCACCTAGGAGTGCCGCTCTGAGCGGTGGTCTCGCACCTCTGGCATTGAGGTCGAGCACAATGAGCAATATCGCTGCGATGACCAGGCAGATGCCCCACGACTCCGGTGCGACAGTGTTAGTGCCCCCAGTCGGGTCTCCGCCGACGAGGAAGAGGAGGAGCCCCGCTGCCGTCATCACGGCCCCGATCACATCCCAACGCCCGTACCGCTGGGAAGTGAGCCACACGCCGATCGGCAGGGCAAAAACGAAACTCGAGATCACGATGGCCTGAACGACGACGAGCGACCCCAACGACAGAGCGGCGATCTGCATCGCGAACGCCACTGCTGACAGCAAGCCGCCGAGCAACCACACCGGATGGCGAAACAATTGAACGATAAACCTGAGCCCTTTGCTGGACTCGGGTGCCTTTAGCGTCCCCCGCTGCTGCAATACGAGGCCAAATGCGAAAAGAAGCGATGCCAAAAATGCCAACACCACCGACATGGTCACGTCCTCTCTCCCTCATCATCGACACCTGCCGGCGACGAACACTTGCCTAGGCCTCTAGATCACTGAGATCACTGATGCAGCACTGAGGATGTCAACCGATCTTCTGGACAACCTCGATCATCTTGTTGTCGAGATGTCCTCGAGAGATCGCAACTGCGAACGCACACCCGGGCCAAGCCACCGGTTGAGGTAGGCCCGAAGCTGGGCTCCCTGCAGGGGAGGCGTACCCGGATTGATCATCAAGGACTGAATGATTCGCAAAAGGAACTCAACAAATTCGTTGAGTTCGGACTCGTCGAGCCCGGCAGCTTCCCAGTCCACTGGGAGCTGATCGATGATGAGTCGTCCGCGAGCGACCGAAGTTGGCGATGTGAATTCGCTATTGAACACGCCCACGATTCTCGTGTCCGGGCCATACAAGAGTCCCAGATAGGGCTCGTTCGGCAGCTCTTCGAGTGTGAATGCAACGCATTCGACGACCATCTCGGTTGGAGCCAGGTCGAATTGGGCTAGGTGCGCCCCGATCCGGGCGAGCAACCCCCCGATTGCGCTCGTTGCGACTGCTACGAGGAGCGCCTCGGTGGTTGGGAAGTAGCGGTAAACGGTCGCCCGCGTCACGCCGATTTCGCGCGCCACCTCGGCGATGCCCACCGGGCGGCCTTCTCGGTCGATGCATGAGCGGGTGGCGTCGAGGATCCGCCTGGTTGCGTCTTCGCTGTCGACCGGAAGATCACCCGACCAACCATGACTTCTCATCTGCTCACCTCGCTCTGGTGCGACTGTGCCTGATCGTACATCCTATTGACAATGGCTATCCACCAATGTAAGGGTGCATACCCATCGGCCCTCAAGGACAGTGATCCGGGTGAACAAATGCTCATGGCGATCTGATGCGCCCGGCGCGCACGAACAGCGACAGCGGAAATCAATCTTGATTCGAGGGGACTTTTGGCGACTTCGGCAATGCGCGTTCCTATTGACAGCCGGTGACATGTTGAGACCCCGGATGAAAGGGGGCGTCCTCCGCCTACGCCAATCCGATATCGCAGTTCGGACCGCACTTGATTCGCGCGTGCCACGAATCGACTCAGAGAATTGCGGTCAGGTGCCCACCCCTAAGGAATGCGAGCTGCGGGATTCAGCGTGCTGGACCCAGAGGGAGGACAATTGACCCGCAGCATCGATGATGCGTGGACCGACTATGCAACTCGTGTTCTGGCGGCTGGGGAAAGCATCACCGACGCAAGGTATCCGCAGGATAAGCGCCTCCGAGCGGAGGGCTACCGGTACATCAACCGGCTGGCCCACCTCGCCCAGCTCATCTATGTCGAGTTCGGAGACGTGACTCGGCCGACACTTTTCCGTTTCGGTGACGATGTGACTCCTTATGGCGCCACAAACACTGACAACAACTACTACCGGGCAGCCGTTGAACCCGCAGGGGTCTATCGGATCGTCGGGGACGTCTCAGGCGTCAAGGAGCTGTTGATCTCGGTGCACGAGGGCGAAATGGCCCTCGGGCGCCCAGCTGTGCTCGCGGAGGCATCGCTCGGAGATCTCGATGTCGGGAGCGACGGACTGCTGGAAATCTTCCTTGGAGGTTCGCAACGGGAACACAACTGGCTTCCACTCGATGAGCGAGCGGTTCATGTCACCGTTCGTGAGTTCGTCGCCGACTGGGAGACGGACGCCCTTGCAGTACTTCACATTGAACGGATCGATGCAGTCGAGGAGACAAGAAGGCTCACGACGGCGTCGCTCGTAGATGACCTCGACAAGGCAGCAACCTACGTTGAAGCCAACATTCGATACTGGAATGAGTACTCCGACAACCTGCGCCTCGTCACTACTCCGAACACGATCTCCGCACCTCGGCGGCCGGAGGGGGGCGCGGAGAACATGCTGCACGGGGGTGCGATCTGGGAGCTCAGATCAGGTGAGGGCCTGTTGATCGAATTCGACGAACCCGTCGCAACTTACTGGTCGATCCAGACCTACATGTTGGACTGGATGCAGCCTCTTGATTTCACAAATCACACCACCAGCCTGAATGACGCCCAGATCCGGGTGGACTGGGATGGCAAGGTGCGTCTTGTGCTCACGGACGTCGATCCCGGCATTCAGAATTGGCTCGACACCACCGGCCTACCTCGGGGTCTTGTCACGTATCGGTACGTACGGCCCAGGTCGAGCCCGGCACCTACAAGCAAGGTCGTAAGGCTCGACGAACTTGGCAAGCACCTCCTGAGTTCGACGCCAAATTGGACGAACGCCGAACGACCGGCACAGATCGCGGCTCGACGTCGAGGCGTAAATCGGCGCTTCCACCGGTGATGCGACAGTCGCACTACTCGAGGGATCGAAGCCATGTCTGACCAATCCTCCCCCGAAGTACTCGATTGGCAACCATCCCCGCGACCGCCCTGGCTCAGCCAGTTCAACAACCTTGCGTTGGGCACTGGATCACCAGCAGCGCTGGTCTCACTCGATGCGCCTTCGCTGATCGGCGCCGCCAAGTCCGCGGCGGGTCTGGACGACTTCGGTGGAGAGGAGTGGAAGGAGGGCTTTGACCTCCTCCTCGCCGATTTGGACGGCACGGCGAATCTCAATCTCATGGGCCGTGTTCTCGTCCGCCTGGAGATCGTTCGATCGCTCATCGCTCGCCTCCGCATCGCGCATGCTTACGCCACCCATCCGCAAATTGAACAAGAGATCATCGACCGGCCGGTCTTCATCACCGGCATGGGCCGGTCTGGAACCTCGGTACTGCACGAGCTCCTCGCTCTCGATCCCGCATTCCGTGCCCCACTCACCTGGGAGTTGCTGCATCCGGACCTCCCAGAGGCTGAAGGAGGCATGCCGGTTGAGCGCAGAATGGCCGTCACCGACGCTGAGCACACGTTCTGGAACGTCGTCACGCCCGAGTACCAAACGATGCACGACAACCGGGCTGACGCTCCCAATGAATGCGGCGAGGGCCTCTTGCACGACTTCCGATCGACGACATGGGGCGGCAAGCACAACATTCCGAGCTATGACCTTTGGCTCGCTCTGAGCGATCAATTACTCCTCTTCTCGTTCCACCGTCGACTGCTCAAGGTGCTCCAATACGGCCGTGCCAGTCGCTGGCTGCTGAAGGACCCGATGCACCTGGCGAGACTGCGAGCACTGTTTGCGGCGTACCCAGATGCGCGCGTTGTCGTTACCCACCGTGACCCGATGAAGGTTCTCCCGTCGGCGGCAAGTCTCATGGCGACCCTTCGGTGGCAGCGATCTGACATCGTCGACAACAGCGAGATCGTCGCGCTCCTGTTCCGCTCTTATCCGATCCTCCTAAATCGACTGATCGAGGACAGAGCGACGGGGGCAGTCCCTGACGACCGGACCGTCGACGTCCTCTATGCCGACCTAATGGGCAATCCCTTGGCCACCTTGGCCTCGGTCTACGAGCGCCTAGGTCTGGAGTTCACCTCCGAACACCAGAATCGCGCCAGTACCTACCTCGCCGGACGACCGAAGGACCGACGCGGATCGCATCTCTATATCTTCGACGACCTTGGTTTACGACACCAGCAGGTGGAGGACTCGTTTGAGCCATACGTGAACGAATACAACATTCCGCAAGAGACCTGAGGAGAGTCCCGTGAGTACACGCGGTCAACGACATCACCACCAGAATGAGTTTTGCGCAGGTCTGATAGGGCTGTGGGTGCTATTGGGATTGATCCTCAGTGGGTGCTCATCTTCCACTGGTGCTTCGAATACTGTGCCGAACAGCGCTGCACCGGCGGTGGCAGCTTCGCAGGTCAGACCGTCGTCCGGATGCTCTCAAGGATCCTCTTCGCCTGCATCGTCGGCCCCTGCGACGACATTCCCATTCGATGCGGCGGGAGACTCGGGCTTCTATCTGATTGATGGTCCGAGGGTTGGCGCAACCGTCGCGCTTCCGTTGGCCTTCGATCTCCACGCGTACCTCGAAACAGCACAGTCGGCGGACTTGGTCACAGGATTGAGTGCATACGGCAAGGCGCACGGCTTCATCACAGTCACTCCGCAGGTCCAAGAGGTCGTGCCACATTGGGACGTCAGACCCGGAAGCTCAGACCGGGCGTTCATCGTGGCCCTACTCGACCATGTCGAGGCCACGCGATGCGTCAATCTTCGTCGTGTCTACATGGTCGGCTATTCGAATGGGGCGTTCATGACGTCGTCGTTGGTGTGTGAACTCGGTGGCCAACTCGCCGCGGTCGCCACTGTCGCGGGCATTCAGGCGCCGGCCAACTGTCACCCGAAAAGACCGGTGCCCGTCATCGCATTCCACGGGACGGCAGATCCGCTCGTTCCCTATCTTGGTGGAGGCATGACCCCCGCCGCGAAGGCTATGGCCGGACCGGACGGCACAGGCACTTTTGGATCATTGGAAGGCACGTCGGCGGTTGCCGGAATCGCTCCCCTCACCGCCCCGATCCCGACCGAACTCGCGCACTGGGCGAGCCGCAATCACTGCTCCCTCCATCCGACACTCTCGAAGGCGGCGACGGGCGTCACGCTGATTTCTTATCAGTGCCCGAATCACCAAACAGTGGAGCTCTACCGCGAGAACGGCGACGGACATACCTGGCCTGGCAGCGAGCTCACGAACTTGCCGTCGGTCCGCGCAACTCTGGGCCCGACCACCTTCGCCATCAACGCAGATAAGCTGATCTGGGCGTTCTTTCAAGCTCACATGCTTCCGGGCTGATTCACTCGGCTGGTCTGAGGAACGGCGAATTCTGCCAATTGGTGGCAAGCGGAGTTCAACAAGACGACAAAGTATTGGACGTCGCGTTTCCCGGGCGAACTCCCTGGTGGGACTGGAGGTCCGACCGAAGTGGACGACGAGGACTGAGATGACTGGGCAATATCGGCCAGAGAATCCCAGAGAATTTGATCGGGCGGCTCGGGATCCGGCTCGGTCGTCGTCGAGCTGTTCCTGCTGCGTCACGGGAGTAAGCCGTGCAAGAGTGGGTCCCGGCTCCCCGGGGTTGGTCCGGCCCTTGTCCATCTACTGCATGGAATTCGAAGGATGGAAGCGGAGTCTGCGGACTGATTCAGCCTCCTGACCGGTCAGGAACCCAGTTGAGAGAACAGAGTGGACTTGCGGAGTCACCCTCTCAAGGAGGATCAGTTAGGGGTCGCATTAGATACCAGCGGGGTCGGACAATCGCGATAGTTGTGGCAGCAGACGTTAGGAAGGCACTGATCGTGCCCGTCCGAGCCGGCAGCGATCGGGGGTATAGGGCGCCGCATTCCGGCTGACCGGGCCCAATCCATCGGTCTAGGCCGTGTTGACTGAGATCAGAACATCAGGTCAGGGGACCACAGGTGCCGGGTGTCGACGAACGGGGTCGTGCAGGGGGTCCCGTCGGCCACTAGGAGGTCGGGTGCCGAGGCTTCGTCCTCACTGATGCGCACCAGGGCCGACGACCGGGTGCCGTAGCCGTCCGTGTGCACGCAGGGAGCAAGTGTGGCCGCGCTCCGCTCGCGCCCGTCGGGAAAACGTGCCGGCCCGTCTTCGGTGTCGATGACGGTGTGGTCGCCCAACACCCTTGGGAGTGCCGCCCATAGTGGCGTGCCTGCTGTCTCGGCCCTGGACAGCGCCGACCGGACATAGTCGACCTTCACCGACGGGGCCCCGAGTGCGGTGTTCTCGAGCACGTGGATTCCCGGACCAAGGCGCTCCGGCCGGGTCACCTCTTCCGGGTCGACGGCAAGGTAGTACAGGGAGCGCCGGTCCCCGACGAGCAGCCACGCCGGGTTGTAGGACCCTGTGTTCGCCTCGGCGGCGACCAGCTCGGCTCCCTCCTCGGCGGTCCGGGCTCCGGCGGCTACCAAAGGCAGCCTGCCTCGCGACTTCCTGTCCGGGTCGGGACCCTCGGCTACCGGCCGGTTGGTCAGTCCGCACACGACCCCGTGCTCGTTGACGGCCAACCAGGTTCCGCCGGCTCGTTCGTCGCGCCCGCCGAGGATCCTCGGATCCGCTTCACGCAGGATGGTTATCGCCGTGCTCGGCCGGTCCAGCCACTCATCGCGGTTGGCACCGACGACGAGCGGCCACTGCTCGGTGTGGTGGAGCGCGACCACCAAGAGGCACATGCTGCCAACGGTAGTGGGTGGGCCGTCGACCGCTGGCTCTCGAGATCGTCGTGTCCCAGGGCGATGGACGCCCCGGGTCAACTACGACGCTCTGGGCGCGGCAGCCTGCCAAACGAGTTGGGCTGTCGGATAGCGCCGATCCCAGAAATCCTGACAACGACTACGTTGACTTAGCCAACTGGTGGCCCGATTGCGATTTGTCTGAGCCTCTCCAACGAGTCCTCAAGCATTGATGCCGGGATGACAGGGAAGACAATATGACCACGCCAGGCTTCAGAAAGTGAGCTCCAGTCACAGTAGGAAGACACGTCGGTCGCGACCGCGTTGATCGGTTCGAGCATGTAGCCATAGACGTGGCCGAACGGTGGCGACTCTGGCCAGGCTACGTTCCACTCGAAGTGACGATCTCTCACAAAGCGCGTCACCGTGTTGACAACGCGGTACTTGCCTAGGGGGACATCCCCGAGCGGTTCGCGATCCATGTTCATCTCGAAGGCATCACCGACGGCAGTCATAGGCCCGTCGGGAGTGGAGATCAACATGCCAGACCCATCGATTTGAATTTGTACCTGTGGATCTCTAACCAGGTCAAAGATCCGATCCGCCTTTGCCGGAATGCGGCGCGTGACTTGGATTCGCTCTAGTTCGGGCACGTTCGATCCCCTGAAGGCTCCGGCTTGAAGCACATAGTACGCACTATCTTAGGACAAGGATGGGGCTTCCTGGGATCGTCGGCCGATCGCGATTGAGCTCTTGATCATCCACATCCTCAGGTGTCCTGCTTTCGGACGTCGTCTTTCGTCCCGAGGCTGCTCAATCATGGCGCATTCGATCGTGTCGTCTCGAGTATCGGTCAGGCAGCACGTACGTGCTCGATCCCGCACGATCAATCAATAACTCTTTGGGAGTCCGAGCGAGTGGCTGCCTACGAAGTTGAGGATCATCTCCCTACTCACTGGGGCAATTCTCAGCAGCCTTGCCAGGCCCCACATATCGGCAAGACCGAACTCCGAAGCCATCCCATTGCCCCCATGGGTTTGGATGGCGACATCGAGACAGTGCAGCGCGGCCTCGGCCGCGGCGTACTTTGCCATATTCGCCGCTTCGCCTGCGAGTTCGTCATCAACGTGGTGGTCGTGAAGCCAGGCTGCCTTTGCCGTCATCAGACGGGCCAGCTCAAGCTCCACTTTGGCGGCGGCCAAGGGATGAGCGATGCCTTGATGGGTTGCGATTGGAACGCCCCAGACCTCGCGTTGACGGGCGTAGTCCGCTGCCTTTGACAGCGCGTACCTGCCGATACCGTTCGCAATCGCGGCGCCGGTAATGCGTTCGGGATTGAGGCCTTTGAACACGACCCGCAGCCCTTCGTGTTCGGCTCCGAGCAAACGATCGGCAGGTACCTGAACGTCCTCAAAGAAAAGCATGTATTGCTTTTCGGGTATCGATAGCTCGACTGGGATGACCTGCCGACTCAATCCCGGGCTGTCGCAATCAACAACGAATAGGGAAAGGCGTCCTCGACCTGTCGCTTCATCGGTCAGGGTCCGTGTTACTACGAGGAGGCGCTCTGCCTCGTCTACACCTGAAATGAAGGTCTTAGTGCCATTGATCCGGAAGATGTCACCATCCCGACGAGCCTGTGTAGCGATCCCGTGACTGTTGGATCCCGAGTCGGGCTCGGTGATGGCGAATGCCATCTTGTCCCCGTTCACCAGGCCAGGAAGCCAGGACGCCTTCTGTTCAGGCGTCCCGAAGCGGGCGAGGACTTCTGCACAGATTGCCGCGGAAACGAGGATTAGGAGCAGAGGGCACCCCTGAGCCGCCGACTCCTCGCAGACGATCGCCAGCTCGCTGATTCCGGCCGCGCCTCCTCCGTACTCCTCCGGGAGATGCACCCCCAGGAATCCTTGATCGGCCATAGCCTGCCAAAGCTCCCGGGTCCGACCATCGGATCTTGCCTGCTCGATGAAGTACGCGTGACCGAACTTGCCGGCAATCTCCGATACTGCTTCCCGAAGCATTCCATGCTCGGGAGATTCGTCAAAGTTCATGGGATTATCCCTCCATCGGGTGGAATGCCACTTCGAGCCTGTCGTAGGGGCTGGAGCAGATCGGGACCCTTGGGCAGAGGGTCATCGGGAAGAACAGGATGCTCCGCACATTGTCGTTTCCATTGCCGTAGGGCTGGGTCCAGCCCAAGTGCACGCTTCAAGTTCTGATTCCATTGCGAAGTGCCTCCCGGCCGGAGCAACGAGGGAGCGAGTGAACGTGTTTGAAGCAGGGCAACCGTCGGATGATCCGATGCGCTCTTGAGCCCCCAAAATTTGTTCGACGCCCACCCAACCAAATCGAGGGATGGCCCGATCGAAGTTGAGACATAGCATGTACTATACAATCGCGAGACGCCGGTGAGTAAGTGCGAATTGAACCGGTTGTGGCTGCCGGGTCGCGGGTGAATCGGAATGATTGGACCCAACAGGATCCGAGCGGTCCGACGATGGAGCACCGTTGCCGTGGACTGGAGAGCAATGCGCCGTGTTGGGACAGGAAACACAGGACGTGACAGTGGGACTTAACATCGCGGATCTCTTTGAATCTGTCGCCGATGCCGTCCCGCTGCGACTCGCTCTGGTCGAACGACAGACGCGACTCACCTACGCCGAGCTTGACGAACGAGCCAACCGATTGGCCCATGAGCTGATCCGACGAGGTGTCGCACCTGGCGCTTTCGTGGGAATGCTCGCCCGGAATCGGATCGAGTGGCTGGAGGTGATGCTGGGATGCTTCAAGGCACGTGCGGTCCCCGTCAATCTGAATTATCGATACGTTGCGCCCGAACTCCGTTATGTGGCGGAAAATGCCGATCTGGAAGTGCTCGTCTACGAGCAGTCATTCGACGAACTAGTCACAGAAAGCTGTAGCGGACTGTCTTGTTGGGATAATCGACTCGTACTGGCTGACAGCTCGCCCTGGTCACCGCTGTCCTACGAAGAGGCTCTCGGCGCGGTCAGCAGTAGCCGCGAGGGGTTGCCTCAGCGGTCCGGAGATGATCGGTACGTGCTGTACACGGGAGGCACCACCGGGATGCCAAAGGGTGTGCTGTGGCGCCACGAGGACTTTTTCCTGGGACCGCTGGGTGGCGCTGCCCGCCGGGGCGGCTCAGTTGAGGGCGCGACCGACCTCGCACGGCGTGTGCCGGATGAGGCCGCTCGACAGGTGGTGCTGGTCGTGCCTCCGTTGATGCACGGCACGGGTCAGTGGAGCTCGCTGAGCGCCTTCTTGTCCGGTGGGACCGTCGTGCTGTATTCCGATGAGCGATTCGAACCCGCAGCAGTCTGGGAGTACGTCGAACGGGAGCGGATCACCACGTTGGTAATCGTGGGGGATGTGATGGGAAGGCCACTAGCCGATGCTCTAACTAGCGGAGCTCGTTCGTACGACATGTCGTCGCTGACAGTACTCATCTCATCGGGTGCGCCCCTAACCGATGGTGTTCGTGACGAGCTGCTAGCGAAACTTCATGGCATACGAATACTCAATCGACTCGGCTCCAGTGAGAGCGGAACCGTGGGTGTCGCCGATGGAAGAGTCCGGGGACGGTCCGATTCCCGGGCGGGTCTATTCAAAGTGTCAGAGGAGACGGCTGTCCTGGACGCCGACCTCCGTCCCGTGGGGCCAGGGAGCCAAACCGTCGGGAAGCTCGCTCGGCGAGGTCACATTCCCATCGGCTACCACAAGGATCCCGAGGGCACATTGGCGACATTCGTGGTCGACCCGAATGGGACGCGTTGGGTTCTCCCCGGAGATTTCGCGTCCGTGCTGGACGATGGAATCATCATCATGCTGGGTAGAGGTTCGACGACGATCAATTCCGGCGGCGAGAAGATCTTTCCCCATGAAGTCGAAGCGGCGCTGAAGAGCCATCCGGATGTCTCCAGTGCGATCGTCGTCGGGATACCCGACGAGCGGTTCGGCGAAGTGGTGGCGGCACTAGTCCAGCCTCGAGAAGGCTGTGCGCCCACCACAGAGGAGCTGCGCGAGCACTGTAGGGCGCAAGTGGCCGGTTACAAGATCCCGAAGGTAGTGGGCATGGTCGAGCGTATTCCGCTGACGGCCGTCGGCAAGCCGGACCACTTGGCGGCACGCAAGTTCTTGATTGCGTCACCACCGACGGAACCACATTCGATTCGCCATGGTCGTCTATAGACCGACAGCGAAATGATCGAGCTCCTGCCCACTGGCGGCGGCTCGTCGAGGCGCTGGTCGGGACCGGGGTAGCCCCCCTACCCGGTTCCCGGCCGGCGCCTGCAGTTACTTCGAGGAGACGACTTCAAAGGAGCGATCGGACCGACGAGTGTCGATGCCATCGAGGCAGCGCATTGATCCCGAATGACATCGGGTCACATAGTAAGTAGTATGGCGACCGACCAGTCGTGGCGACGAACAGAGGAGCATCGAAGGCTGAGGATCGCGTGCAGCACGTTGTGACGGTCGTCAGTCTCTTCGTGTAGGCGCAAGGCAATGGTAAGGGGGGACCGGCTCCCGTCGGTTCTGGTACACATCAAGTCGGAAAGGGATTCTGCGATGCCTGAACTCCTAATTTCAGCGGATTCACACGTGAAGATGTCTCATGACCAGGTGAAGGGCCACTTGGCATCGAAGTTTCACGAGGCCTACGACGAAGCATCCGGAGAATATGAGGCTCGGATGAGTCGAGGAACGGGCGCAGCAAATCGTGCTGGTGCACGACAGATTGCTGCATCGAACTCTGCGTTCCTCCGCGACGGCTACTGGGATCCGGTAGAGCGGTTGAAGGACATGGACACCGATGGTGTACGCACTGAGGTTCTCTACAGCGAGGTAAGTGCCTTCCGGTACCTGAACAATGTCAAAGAAGGAACATCCGAAGTTGTACAGGCGTTCAACGACGCGCTGCATGCATTCTCGGTGACTGACAATGAACGGCTCATTGTCTCGTACCAGATTCCCATCCACGACATCGATCTCGCGGTAGCGGAGGTGAGCCGGGTAATCGCACTAGGTGCCAAATCGTTGCAGCTGCCAGTGTTCCCGAACGAGCTGGGCGAACTCGACTACTTCCATGATCGTTATGATCCGCTGTTTTCGGTCATCCAGGAGTCGGGACTTCCGATCTGCTGCCACATCGGGCTCAACACGATGCTCGATGACCTCGTCGCGCGCGACCCCACGCCCGGCAGCGCGGTGATGGTGCCGATGGCCGCGCTCACCACCGGTGAGGCCCTCGGCATGTGGATCATGGGAGGCGTGTTCGAGCGCTACCCCGCCCTGAAGGTCGTGTTCGTGGAGCCCGGACTCGGGTGGATCG
>Ga0075030_100004836_pt1 | contig 12169 bp, 10 predicted proteins | sample LitLauG_LLR_2012_FD_71393 | JGI IMG/M metagenome (GOLD analysis project Ga0075030, IMG submission 71393) | Freshwater sediment microbial communities from Pennsylvania, USA - Little Laurel Run_MetaG_LLR_2012 | ecosystem: Environmental > Aquatic > Freshwater > Creek > Sediment | place: USA... | reverse complement strand
CGCCAGTGTCGGGCTGAGCGAGGCGCGGGCGCGGGCGGCGGGGCATGAATTGCGGATTGGGCGCTTCCCGCTCGCCGCCAATGGCAAGGCCATCGCGCTCGGCGAGGATCAGGGGCTGGTCAAGACGGTCTTCGACGCCGCAACGGGCAAGCTGCTGGGCGCGCACATGGTCGGACCCGAGGTCACCGAACTCATCCAGGGTTTCGTCGTCGCGATGGGTCTGGAGACCACGGAAGCCGAGTTGATGACCACGGTATTTCCCCACCCGACGCTGTCGGAAGCGATGCATGAGAGTGTGCTTGCCGCCTATGGTCGGGCGATTCATATATAACTGCCGCGCTGTTCTCCTTGTCTGAGGAATGTCCGCCATGTCCGTCGCCCCGCTCTCGCTCTCCGATCCTTCGCTGCTGAAGGACAAGTGCTATGTCGCGGGCGAATGGATCGGCGGCGCCGAGACCATCGCGGTCACCAATCCCGTCGATGACAGTCTGGTCGGACGCGTGCCCAAACTCGGCGCCGCCGAGACGAAGCGGGCGATTGAAGCCGCGCAGCAGGCCCAAAGACTTTGGGCGAGAAAGACAGCCAAGGAACGCGCGGGCGTTTTGCGGCAATGGTTCAACCTGATGATGACCAATCAGGAGGATCTCGCGCGCATCATGACGGCCGAGCAGGGCAAGCCGCTGGCGGAATCGCGCGGCGAGATCGCCTATGGCGCCTCGTTCATCGAGTTCTTCGCCGAAGAGGGCAAGCGCATTTATGGCGAGACCATTCCCTCGCCGTGGCCAAATGCGCGGATGCTCGTCATCAAGCAACCGCTTGGCGTCGTCGCGGCGATCACGCCGTGGAACTTCCCCAATGCGATGATCACCCGCAAGGCCGGCCCGGCGCTGGCGGCGGGCTGCGCGTTCGTCTGCAAGCCGGCGGGCGAGACGCCGCTGTCCGCCCTTGCGCTAGCGGAACTGGCGGTCCGCGCCGGGATTCCGCCGGGCGTTTTCTCGGTGCTGACGGGCTCGTCGCGCGAGATCGGCGCCGAGATGACGTCGAACCCGATCGTGCGCGGCCTCACGTTCACGGGATCGACCGAGGTCGGGCGTGTGCTGATGGCGCAATGCGCGCCTTCCATCAAGAAGCTGGGGCTTGAACTGGGCGGAAACGCGCCGTTCATCGTGTTCGACGACGCCGATCTCGACGCCGCCGTTCAGGGCGCGATGGCGTCCAAATATCGCAACGCCGGGCAAACCTGCGTCTGCGCCAATCGCCTGCTCGTGCAGGACGGCGTCTATGACGCCTTCGCGGCCAAACTGGCGGTGGCCGTCAAGGCGCTGAAGGTGGGCGACGGCGCGCACGAGGGCGTCACGACGGGGCCGCTGATCAACCAAGCGGCGGTCGCCAAAGTTCGCGAGCATATCGACGACGCGCTGTCGAAGGGCGCGAGCATCGTGGTCGGCGGCAAGGCGCTGGGCGGCAATTTCTTCGAGCCGACCCTCTTGCGCGACGTGACCGCCGACATGGCGGTGGCGCGCGAAGAGACGTTCGGTCCCGTGGCGCCGCTGTTTCGCTTCAAGACGGAAGAGGAAGCGGTCGAGATGGCGAACGCGACGGAGTTCGGTCTCGCCTGCTACTTTTACGCCCGCGACATCGGCCGGGTGTGGCGAGTGGCCGAAGGGCTCGAATACGGCATGGTGGGCATCAACGAGGGCATCATTTCCACGGCGGAGGCGCCGTTCGGCGGCGTGAAGGAGAGCGGTCTTGGGCGCGAGGGCTCGCACCACGGCGTCGAGGAATATCTCGAGATGAAATATATACTCATGGGCGGCCTTCAGAGCCGCACGTGATCGATTGACCCTGACGGAACGAGCGGAACATGGCGGCCATTCATAACGTGGGTTGGATCGGCCTGGGCAAGATGGGTGTGCCCATCTGCATCCGCCTGAAAGGCGCCGGATTCCGGGTCACGGCGCTTTGCCGCAACGCCGGCGCCGAGGCCGTTGCAAGAACCCACGGTTTCGAAATTGCGCACACGATTGCGGAAGCGGCGAAGGGCGCCGACGTCGTCGTGTCGGCGATATCGGACGACCACGCGCTCGTTGATATCGCGCTGGGCGCGGGCGGCTTGAACTCATGTCTGTCTCATGAGCAGATTTATCTCGACATGAGCACCGTGTCTCCCGATGCATCGGCGCGCGTCGCCAGCGCGTTGAAATCCAATCAATGCGCGTATCTGAGAGCGCCCGTTTCCGGCTCCACGGTGGCGGCGGCGCAGGGCGCGCTGACCGCGCTGGTGTCGGGCCCCTCCGAAACGTTCGACGTGCTGAGCGAATTCTTTGGCGCTTTTACGAAGAAGGCGTTTCTCGTCGGCGCTGGCGAAGAGGCGCGTTACCTGAAGCTGGCGATCAATGCGATGGTCGGGGCGACTTCGGCCCTTCTGGCTGAAACGCTGGCGCTGGCGAGAAAGGGGGGCCTCGATGACACCACCATCATGGATGTCATCTGCGAGAGCGCTGTCGCGTCGCCGCTCATCCAATACAAGCGAGCGGCGGTCACGACCGGCGATTACCGGGCGGCGTTCAGCGTGGCGCAAATGTTGAAGGACTTCGACCTGATCGAGCAGGCCGCCGCCGCTACGTCCTGCGACATGCCTCTGATTTCGAGCATTCGAGACCTCTATCGGGAAACCGTCGCTCAGGGTCTCGGCGGGCAGGACTTTTTCGTGCTGACGGCAGCGAAGGGCGTTGATGTTTGAGTAGCCGGCGACCTCATCGGCCCGGTAGCTTCTGCCGGGCGCCCTCGGTCGGCCTCTGGACGTTTGTCTCGCGCATCTCCCCGGAGCAGCTTTTTTGAAAACGCGCGCATACGCTTCCCGTCGTCGTCGGGACAGGATTCGGGCGAAATCCTCAAAATGAGAAAATTTCCCGCGCCCGCGGCGTTTGCGGAGGGTAGTGTTGATGAGCCGGTGCGGATCGGCGCGTTATTGTTTTGTTGCGTCATCGACGCGGCTGTACGCACGCGAAGTGCGGCAGTCTCCGGGACCGGGAGGAAATGCGATGGATGATTTTCGCTGCGGCGCCGCCCTTCCCGGCCTCTTGACTGCAATCCGCCTCTCAGGGCTCGGCCGCTGAGGCGCCGGGGGTGTTTTTAATCGCACGCGGGGAAGTTGATATGACAGGGCCCGTTGGAATTGCTCTCATCGGAATGGGCTGGTGGGGCCAGAAGATGCTCAACGTGCTCCAGGCCGCGCCAGCCGACATTCGGGTCGTGCGCGCGGTCGAACCCAACGTCGAGACCGTGCGGGCTTTGTGCGCGCAACGTGGCGTCGCCCTTTCCGCCAGTTACGCCGACGCGCTCAACGACCCCGCCGTCGAGGCTGTCGTGCTGGCGACGCCGCATTCGTTGCATGGCGAGCAGATCGAGGCGGCTGTCGCCGCCGGCAAGCATGTGTTCTGCGAAAAGCCTCTGGCGTTGACCAAGGCGGGCGCCGAAAAGGCGGTGGCGCTTTGCCGCAACGCGGGATTGGTGCTCGGCATGGGGCATGAGCGACGCTGGGAGCCGCCGGTCGCCGCCATGCTGGCGGAAGCCGACGCCGGCGAACTTGGGCGAATCCATCAGATCGAAGCCAACTTCAGCCACGATAAGTTCCTCTCGCTCGACCGCAACAACTGGCGGTTGAAAGCCGATCAGGCGCCCGCTGGCGGCATGACCGCAACGGGCATTCATCTGCTCGATCTTTCGGTGCTGTTGCTTGGCCCGGCGGAAAGCGTGTTGTGCATCTGCGAACAGCTTTCCTCCGATCTGCCGCAGGGCGACACCGTCGCGGCCTTCGTCAAATTTCGGGGCGGCGGCACGTCCTATGTTTCGGCTTCGCTTGCCAATCCGTTCATCTCGCGCTTCGCAGTGTTCGGGTCGAAGGGCTGGATCGACATTCGCGACAAGGCGCATGTCGAGGCGCCCGAAGGCTGGATCGTCACATCGGCGATGGCGGGCGGCCGCATTGAAACGCAAGAGGTTCCGCCCGCCGAGCCGGTGAAGGATAATCTCGTCGCCTTCGCCCGCGCCGTGAGGGGCGCCGCGCCCTATCCAATCACCGCAGCGCATCTGGTAGATAACATTGCCCTGCTTGAGGCGGTGTTTGCGTCAGCTTTGAGCGGCAAAATTCAAGCGGTAGGCTGAGACAACCAACGGGAGCGCGCGATGAAAGCCCTCATTTTCGACGAACCCAGGAAGCCGGTCGTCACGCAGGTCCAGAGCCCGTCGATCGACGACAATGAAGTGATGATCCGGTCCCGGCGCGTCGGCATCTGCCATTCCGACTATGAGCTGCTGGCGGGCCAGTACATCATCCCGATCTCCTACCCCGTCATCCCCGGCCACGAATGGGTCGGCGAAGTCGTGGAGGTCGGCAAGAACGTCAAGGGTCTTCAACGCGGCGACCGGGTCGTGGGCGAATGCGTCATCAACACGCCCGAACGCATCCATCATTTCGGCTTCTCCATGGACGGCGCCAACCGCGAATATTTCGCCGCGCGCCCCGAGTGGTTGCACAAACTGCCTGACGCCGTGGACGACGCCAAGGGCGCGCTGATCGAGCCGTTCACCTGCGGCTATTATGCGGTGCTGCGCAACGGCGGCACGAACGCCTCGGAGACGGTGGTGATCTCGGGCGGCGGCACCATCGGCCTCGTCTCGGCCGCCGCCGCCATCGGCATGGGCGCGCGCGTCATCGTCGTCGATCCCGTGCCGCTGCGTCGCGACATCGCCAAGCGACTGGGCGCCGACGCGACCGTCGATCCTTCCGCCGGCGACCCCATCGAAGCGGTCAGGGAAATCACCAGGGGCGGCGCGGACCTCGTCATCGAGGCGGCGGGGCACGCTTCGTCGCTGGCCAACGTGTTTGACTATGCGCGGCCCGAAGGGCGGGTCTCGATGGTCGGCATCAACATCGGCCAGAAGTTTCCGGTCGAACTCGGCAAGATCCAGATCAAGAACCTAACCGTACGCGGGTGCATCGGTTCTCCCGGCGTCTGGCCGTCCGCCATCCGTTTCCTGGAACGCACCAAGATCGACCTGTCGCCGATCCAGACCCACAGCTTCGCGCTCGACGATGCGATCAAGGCGCTGGAACTGGGCAAGAACGCGCAGGCGGCGGTCAAGGTCACGCTGGAAATCGCTTAAAGGCGCCGGCGGATGAACCAGGCTGCGGACAACGTCAACGACATGTACCAGCGACGCGGGTTCGCGGTTCCCGTCGCGAGAGGATTTGTGACAGTCGCCCTGTCCACGCTGGCGCTGCTCGTCGCCTGTCTGGTCTTCGCGCCGTCCAGCGTTTCGCCCGGCGCCCTGGCGGGCAGCCTTCCTTTCGCGGCGATCATCGCCATCGTCGGCCTCGGCCAATTGCTGGTGGTCCAGCAAGGCGGTTTCGACCTCTCGGTGGCGGGCGGCGTGTCGCTCGCCGTCGTCATCGCCGCGCATTATCCTGACGGCGACAATGCCAGGCTTCTGCCCGCCGTGCTGCTGGCGGCGGGTTGCGCGCTCGCCGCCGGCCTGACCAACGGCATCCTCGTAGGCTTCGTCAGGCTCAACGCCATCATCGCCACCATCGGCGTCAATGCTCTCCTCTATGGCGCGGTCTTCGCGGTTTCTGGCGGCGTGCCGAGGATCACGACAACCTTGCTCGCCGAGATCGCGGGCGGCGCCACTTTCGACGTTCCGAACTCGGTCTATTTCGCGCTCGCCGCTTTGGCGATTGCCTCGTTCATCCTCAAGAACACGGTGATCGGCAGACGCTTTGAGGCGATCGGGGCCAATCCGGCGGCGGCGCGCGCGGTAGGTCTCAACGTGCGCTTCCATCAGATGATGGCCTATGTCTATTCTCAGTTGCTATGCTGCATGGCAGGAGTGCTTCTTGCGGGCATCACGCGCGAACCGACCGCATTTCAGGGCGATTCGCTGCTGCTACCGTCCGTCGCCGTCGTCGTCCTGGGCAGCACCTCGCTGCTCGGCGGTCGCGGATTTCCTGTATCGACCGTCATCGCGGCGTTCTTTCTCAACCAACTCAGCCAGTTCGCGCTCGCCATCGGCGTTCCTTACTCGGCTCAAACCATCATCCAGGCCTTGGCTCTCGGGTTTGGTATCGGGGTTTACTCTGTCCAATGGACGAGAAACACAAAACGACGTGTCACAAAATAAAGTTGGAGGAAAAAATGAAAGCTTCGCTCAAATATGCACTCTCCATTGCGGCTTTGACGCTCGCCAGTTCAACATCGGCCGCGCTCGCCGACACGCCGTCATGGTGCGGCCCCAAGAAGGCGACCATCGCGCTGCTCGACGGCTTCGGCGGCAATAGCTGGCGTCAGGTGACCACGGCGGCCGGCAAGCAGGAGGCCGAGAAATGCCCCAGCATCACCAAATATGAATATGCCGACGGCCAGGGAAACACCCAGAAGGCGATCTCCGACATCAAGGGCTTCGCCGCCAAGGGCGTCGATGCTCTTGTCGTGTTCGGCGACGCCGGGCCGGCCGTTTTGCCTGCTTTGCAGAGCGCTTTCAAGGCGGGCAAGGTCGTGGTGCCCTACCGCGTCGACGTCGGCGGCAAGGACGGAGAGACGTACACGAAATTCGTCGGCGCCTCGTTCGTCGATGACGGCGTGAGCTGGGGCAACTGGATCAAGGGCGTTCTGCCCAACGGCGGCAACCTGCTGTTCCTCAGCGGACCTGCTGGAAATAGCCAGGGACTGGACGAACTCAAGGGCCTCAAGTCGGTGCTTGACGACAAATACAAGTTCATCAACACGGCGCCGTTCGACGTGACCAACTGGGACCCGTCGCGCACGCAGCAGGTGCTGACCGCGGAGATCGCCAAGAACCCGAAGATCGATGTGATCGTGTCCGACTTCGGCCCGTCGCTGGTCGGCGCCCTGCCCGAGTTCAAGAAGTTCAACCGCTCCGTGCCGGCGCTGGCGACCTCCGACGGCAATTCGCTGGGCTGCTTCTGGACCAACAACAACAAGGACAACCCCGACTTTAAACTGTTCACGGTCGCCACCGGTAATGACAATGTCCGGTTGGCTGTGGATTGGGCGGTCGCCTCGGCGACGGGCGGCAAGCTTCCCAGCGAGACCGTGTTCAAGGCGCCCACGTTTGAAGACTCCGTGTCGGGCAAGCCTAGCCCCGTGCAATGCCGTGCCGATCTTCCCGGCGCGATCTACCTCTCGTCCGGCGTCTCCGCCGACGATCAGGCCAAGGCCGTGAGCAAGTAAAAACGCACGCCCCCCGGCGCGAGAGATCGCACCGGGGGGCGCCGCAGTGAATATCTTGGGAATGCGGATCAAGAATGTGATGATGGAGCCGGCGTCCCACAAGCAATTTGAAACGGGCGCCCGCGCTCGCGGCGCCGTCACCATTCGGCTGTCGGGCGTGTCGAAGTATTATGCCGGCGTCCGTGCGCTGGAGGACGTCAGCGTCGAGTTCTACGAGGGCGAGGTCCACGCCATTCTGGGCGAGAACGGCGCCGGAAAATCGACGCTGATGGGCATCATCTCGGGCGCGCTGCAACCCAGCACGGGCGAGATCACCTTCGGAGACAAGCGGGTTTCCCCCCTTTCGCCGGAACGCGCGGTCGCCCTTGGCGTTGCGATTTCGTTCCAGCATCCCGCGATCCTCGACGACCTTTCGGTACTGGAAAACTTTCAGGTGGCCCTGCCGCCGGCTATCTTTCAGGACCAGTCGCCCCGAGAGGTCGCGCGCGCGGCGCTGGACGCGGTCGGCTTGCATGTCCCGCTGCGAACCCGCGCGGATGCGCTGACGGTCGCGCAGAAACACCTGCTGGAAATCGCCAAGGCGCTAGCGATCAGGCCGAAGGTGTTGATCTTTGATGAACCGACGGCGTCGCTCGATCAGGAAGCGACCGACATGCTGTTCGGGCGCATTCGCGAGGTTGTCAGCGCGGGAACGTCAGTCATCTACATCACGCATCGAATGGCGGAAGTGCGCACGATCGCACAGCGCGTGACGGTGCTGCGCGATGGGCGGGTGCGCGGCGTCGCGCCCGTGGACGAAATCAGCGACGCGGACGTCCTCAGCCTGATCGTCGGCAGAACACTGGGTTCGGCGTTTCCGCCCAAATCGAAGAGCGACGGCGGTGACATCAACTTTGCCGTGGCGTCGTTGAGCGGCAGGCGCTTCGCGGACATCAGCTTTGAGGTGGCGCGCGGACAGATCATCGGCGTCGCGGGCGTGGCGGGGAACGGGCAGTCGGAGTTGATGCGCGCGCTCGCCGGTCTGCAAAAATCCAGAGGATCGGTGCGTCTCAAGGGGCGGACGCTGGATCACGCATCCCTTGTGCACGAAGCCGCGTTCATGCCTTCGGATCGGCATTCCGAAGGACTGGCGAGCAGCCTGACCGTTCGCGAGAATGCGACGTTTGCGTCGCTGGAGAAATTCGCAACCTTTGGAATCCTCAACCGCAGGCAGGAGTTGGATCAGGTCTCCGCCACCTTCCGCTCGCTAGCCGTCAAGGCGCCGGGAATGGAGGCGCCGATTCTCTCGCTGTCGGGCGGCAATCAACAGAAGGTCGTGATGGCGCGCGCCCTGCTGTGCGAACCGGGCCTGATCGTCGCCGACGAGCCGACCCAGGGCGTGGACGTCGGCGCCCGTGCGGAAATATATCGGATCCTTCGCGAGGCCTCTAACGCTGGGACGCCCGTCATCGTCAATTCGTCCGATGCGGCCGAGCTTGAGGGCCTGTGCGACAAGGTGATCGTCCTGTCACGCGGTCATGTCGTCGAGACGCTCACCGGCGATGACGTCAACGAGGCGCGTATTGTCGCCGCCGCCGTGGGCGCCGCCACACATATCGGCGACACCGGCGCCGCCGACCGACGCAACCAGGCCACGGGATGGCGGCACTTTCTCCAATCGGACAATGCGCCGGCGGTTCCCCTTACAATCGTCACCATTCTTTTGGGACTATACATCTACAGCCAGAACGCGAACTTCCTGTCGTCTTTCAACGTCGCCAACATCCTTCTGGCGGCGACCGCTTTGGGCTTCGTCGCGCTGGGGCAGACGATCGCTTTGCTGGTGGGCGGCATCGACCTGTCGGTTGGCCCGCTGGCCGGCTTCCTCGTCGTCGTGGCTTCTTTCTTCGTCAACGACGACAAGTCGCCCGCCACGGTTGCACTGGGCTTTGCGCTGATGTTCGTCGGCGCGCTGTTCACGGGCCTCATCAATGGCGTCCTCATCCGGTTCGCCAATTTCACCGCCATCGCCGCGACGCTGGCGATGTATATCGGCCTTCAGGGGCTGGGCTTTCTGCTGCGCGACAGTCCCGGCGGCTATATCAGCGCCAATGTCGTGGACGTCATCAACTGGCAGGTCGGCCCGATCCCTGTCGCCTTCCTCTTGCTTGTCGCCTTCGCGTTGATCGGCGAATACGCGCTTCGCAGTTCCCGGCCCGGTTGGCGGCTGCGGGCGATGGGTTGCGATCAGGAAGCGGCCCGGCGTATCGGTGTGCGGATAGATCGAACCTATATCGCCGCCTTCGTCCTCTCGTCGCTGTTCACGGCCTTCGGCGCCGTCATGCTGATGGCGCAGATCGGCGTCGGCGACCCCCGGCAGGGCGCCAATTATACGCTCGCCAGCATAACGGCGGTGGTGCTGGGCGGCACGAGCCTGCGCGGCGGGCGCGGCACGTTCATCGGCACGGTGCTGGGCGCGTTGCTGCTGACGGAAGTGCTCAACGCCGTCGCCTTTCTGGGCCTGTCGGAAACCTATCAATACGTGTTCCAGGGCGCTCTTATTCTGATGTCGGCGCTCATCTACTCGACGGTGCAACGACGCAGCGACGCGTGAGGCGCAGGTCGTTTCAAAAGGGAGAACGCGAGATGAATCCTGGATGCACTCTGATCGCCTTTCTCAAGGGCAAGCCGGAAAAGCGCGACGAGCTTTTGAAGGTGCTGCGCGATTTCGTGAAACCGACGCGTGCGGAGGCCGGCTGCGTCGAATATCATCTTCACGTCAGCGACGCCGACCCGAACCTGTTCTTCTTCTACGAGAACTGGCGAACCAAGAAGGATCTCGACGTGCACCTGGAGATGCCTTACCTCAAATCTTTCTTCGACCGGCGCATGGACCTTCTCGAGAAGGAAATCGATCTCCAATACATGACGATGGACAGCGCCTATGACAAATAGGGGGCTGCCGGGCCTTCTGGGCACGGAGCACATCGGGCTGACCGTGCCGGACATGGACGCGGCGACGAGCTTCTTCGTCGACGTGCTGGGCGCCGAGGTTCTGTTCGAGGTGGGCCCCTTTTATTCTGACGATGACTGGATGGAGCGGCATCTGGGCGTCCACCCGCGCGCGACGATCCCCCGCCTGCGCATGTTGCGACTGGCGCAAGGACCTTCGCTCGAATTGTTCGAATATGTCGCGCCCGATCAAAGGCAAGACCGGCCACGCAACAGCGACGCGGGCGGCCATCATCTGGCGTTTTACGTCACCGACATGACCGCCGCCGTCGAGCACCTGAAACGACAGGGCGTCGAACTCCTCGGCGAACCCACAACTATGACGGACGGCGCCAGCGCGGGGCTGACATGGGTGTATTTCCTGGCGCCCTGGGGGTTGCAACTCGAACTGGTGTCGGCGCCAAGCGGGCTCGCCTATGAGAAGTCGGGCGGGCGATCCATGTGGCGGCCGGGCGGCTAAGTTTTAGTTCCTATAGCGGAGACGTTCATGAGCATGACCCCAACCGGCCCCCGTATCGCCTTCGTTGGGACAGGCGCGCAAGGCGCCTCCATCGGCGCCGACTTCGCGCTGGCGGGTTACGACGTGACCTTCATCGAACAATGGCCAGAGCATGTGGAGGCGATCCGCGCGCACGGCATTACGGTCAACCTGCCGGAGCGGACGATCAACGCGAAGGTTCCGGCGCTGCATTTCTGTCAGGTGGCGGAGATCAAACACAAGTTCGATCTCATCTTCCTCGTCGTGAAGGCGTACGACACCAAATGGGTGACCCAGATGGTGGAGCCTATCCTGGCGAAAGACGGGTTCGTTATCGGATTGCAAAATGGCATGACGCACCTCGACATCGCCTCCGTCGTTGGCGCGGAGAGGACGATTGGCGCGGTCATCGAGATCGCGTCGAACATGTTTTTTCCAGGAGTCACGAACCGACAAAACAATCAAGAGGAGTCTTGGTTCGCTTTGGGCGCCGTTGATCCCTTGCAGCAGCATCGGGTCGAGGATGTCGCAAAGCTTCTTCGCTGCTCGGGCCGGGTGGAGGTGACGAACGATATCAAGTCCGCCAAGTGGATGAAGTTGGTCGTCAATGCCGCCGAATTGATTCCATCGGCGATTCTGGATTTGCCGCTCGCCGACGCAGCCCGTTTTCCAGGCTTTTTGGAAGTGATGCGCCAGGCCGGCTATGAAGCCATGCGGGCTGCGCTGCTCGACGGCGCCGCGATCGTTCCGATCATCGGGCTGCCGCCGATAACGACCAACGATCCCGAACGATATGTCGATCGCATCTTTGACGAAGTCCTTCAGACCTTTTCCCGGCCCGACACCTTGACGACATCCTTGCAGGACTGGCGAAAGGGGCGTCGCGCCGAAATTCAGGAGGTGAATGGCTACGCCATCGACGTTCTGCGCCGATTCGGACAGGATGCGCCGATCAATCAATGTGTCGTGGATGTTGCGTTCGAAATCGAGAGTGGCTTTAGCAAGGCGAGCCCGGATAATGCTTCGGTTTTGATCAAGTCGTTGACCGCCGCACGTTGAGCGGCGCATCGATCCAGCACAAAGGTGGCGACCTCAATGTTTGAAAATTGGCCCGGCTCAGCGCTTTGCTGAAATGGGACGGTCGGTCCGATGAGAAATGGCCTCTGCAAGTCACGCTTCGCCGCGCTGCCGAGATGACGGGGCGAGCCGAGCGTAGAAGGCCAACGACAGCTTTGAACCGCCTCGGGTTTAGAAAATCTCCAGGGCGGTCGCGGTCAGGATTGCAGTTAACCGACAATTGGTGGGATCCCGCACTTTCATTCGGGAGTAAGTGTTTGGGCGATGGCGCTAACCCAAAGTGAACATCCCTATGGCGGCGGCGCCCATGACGGCTGTCGCGATCCAACCCATCAAGATGAGAGATCGGGTTGCTGGATAATCGCCCATC
>Ga0075030_100004834_pt1 | contig 12172 bp, 11 predicted proteins | sample LitLauG_LLR_2012_FD_71393 | JGI IMG/M metagenome (GOLD analysis project Ga0075030, IMG submission 71393) | Freshwater sediment microbial communities from Pennsylvania, USA - Little Laurel Run_MetaG_LLR_2012 | ecosystem: Environmental > Aquatic > Freshwater > Creek > Sediment | place: USA... | reverse complement strand
GCGTGATCGGGGACGACGGGCTGGGCGGGATTCGATTGGGCCAGGGCGATGCAGAGGGGGAGGGGTTCGTCGCTTTTCAACGGTATGCGCGGAAACTTCGCGAGCGTGGTGTGATTCTGGCGGTTTGCAGCAAGAACAACGAAGAAATTGCCCGGGAAGCGTTCCTTAAGCATCCGGGAATGGTGCTGACGCTCGGTGATATTTCCTCTTTCGTTGCCAACTGGGAGAACAAAGCGAGCAACCTGCGGGCGATCGCAAAGAATCTGAACATTGGCTTAAGCTCGCTTGTTTTTGTCGACGACAATCCCGCCGAGCGGGCAATCGTCCGCCAGATGTTGCCTGAGGTGGCCGTGCCTGAAGTCGGGATTGACCCAGCCGATTTCATCGAGACGCTCGAACGTCACCGCTACTTTCAGCTCGTCCTGCTCGGTAAAGAGGATTTCCAACGAACGGAGTATTATCGAGCCGACCTTGAACGGCAGCAGATAGCCTCAGCGTCCGAAAGCATGGAGGACTTTCTCAAGTCCTTGAAGATGGTCGCGACGGTCGAGCCGATTTCCTCCCTCAGTCTTGAGCGAAGCACGCAACTTATTAACAAGTCGAACCAGTTCAATCTGACGACAATTCGTCGCTCGGCCGCCGAAGTGCTGTCGGTCTCGAAGAATCCCAACTGGATTACGCGGACCGTTTCACTCAAGGATAAGTTTGGCGACAATGGTTTGATTAGCGTCCTTCTTGCCGAAATCGAGGGCGAAGTTCTCACGATCGACACCTGGCTGATGAGCTGTCGAGTCCTCAAGCGAAACGTTGAGCAACTCCTGCTCAACGAATTATGCGCACTTGCATCGAGTCTCGGCCTATCCATGATTCGCGGCCGTTACGTACCGACCGCAAAAAATGAGCTGGTCAAGGATCACTATGGCAATCTTGGGTTCCGTCGTGTTGCCCAAGACGCCGATGGCACGTCGCAGTACGAGTTGAACGTTTCTGCTTTCACGCCCTTTGAAACCTATATCGAAACGAGAGCAGCCGAATGAGCGATACAAAATCCGAGCTGCAAGACATCTTTCGAAATGTCTTTGCCGACGACGAATTGAATTTAACTGATTCAACATCCGCCGATGATATTGAGGGTTGGGACTCGATGATGATGATCAACCTGATGATCGCGATCGAGAAGAAGTTCAAAATCCGATTTGCCGCGGCGGAGATTGCCAATCTCAAGGGGGAGGGTCAAAACATCGGGACGATGGTTGCGCTGATCGAGAAGAAAACAAACCGACGATGAGCGTCTTCAGTTTCCAATTCGTAATCGGCGCTCTATTGCTCGCAACAGTGTTCTTTTACCTGCCGGGCTTGTTTATCCGACGTCTGGTTTTGGCAACCTGCAACGTCGGATTCATCTGGCTGTGTCTGCCTAATTACCAATCCTGGATCGTTCTGGGAGCGTTTGTCGTGAGCGGCTACCTCGTCGGCGTCGTCTTGCGGCGTTTGCCAAGCTCGGGGATTCTTGCAACCTACCTTTTACTGTTGGTGGCGGCATTCCTGGTCTGCAAGAAGTACGTCGTTGTGCAGTCACTGCTGCCGGCTCGGGTGTGGGACTACCCGATCGTCGCAATTGGCCTGAGTTATCTCCTTTTCCGCCAGATCCATTTTCTGGTCGACATGATGCAGGGGCAAATTGACGACGTGTCGTTTGCCTCTTACGCCAACTACCAGCTCAATCTTTTCGGATTCTTATCGGGGCCCATTCAACGGTATCAGGAGTTTCACCAGACTTGGGCGAACTGGACACCGTTGCTCAATAGTCGCCACGAAATCCTGATTGCATTCGTCCGATTGTACGCCGGGCTGCTGAAGATCGCGTTCTCATCCGTGATCCTTTGGATGTTCTCACACGAAAGAGACTTCTTCCTCAGTGACCCAGGTTTGGAGGCGCGAAGTGTCTTCGCCGTACTGCTGAAGTTTTCAATCATGTTTTACTGTTATCCTATCTACCTTTATTTCAATTTCTCGGGGTATTGTGATGTAGTGATCGCGGCGGCGGCATTGGTGGGCATTCAGATGCCGGAGAATTTCGACAGGCCATACCTTTCCCGGAACATGATCGATTTCTGGACTCGGTGGCACCGAACGCTGGGCCTGTGGATTCGTGACTACGTTTTCATGCCGATGTACAAGGCCGTCGCCGAGCGATGGAGCCGGCAAACCGCCGTCCTGGTGTTTCCATGCTATTTTCTGGCGTTTTTTCTTGCCGGGGTGTGGCACGGCTCGACGCTTAATTTTGCGGTCTTCGGCGTCCTTCACGGGGGTGGCGTCGCCGCCGCAAAGTTATGGGAAGTTCAGGTTGTCAGGCGCGTTGGAAGGAAGGGGCTCAAGCATTATCTGGCCTCGTCTCCTATTCGAGCTGCCGCGATTTTCCTGACGCTGAACTATTTCGCATTCACGTTGTTGTTCTTCCCGCATGACTTGTCCACAACCCGCATCGTGTTGGGCCATTTGTTCCACCGTATCGGAGCGTGAATCGGCAAGGCCTCGCAATGAATTCGTTAATCCCTCAATCCGTCGATCGTGTCCTCCGCCGGCACCCCGTCATGGTCTTTCTGGGAGTTCTGGGTCTTGCAGTCCTGACCTGGATCGTCCTTTATTTGCAAAGCGGCCCGTCAATAGTGGTCTATACGGGCTTTTGATATGTCCAACTCAATTGCACAGATTCCGACTGTCGACAGTCGTGATGAAGCAATCCGTATAGCGAGCGACAAATCGGCGGTTCCATCGCTCGTCCGATTTCAGGCGCTGATCGGCCTCGCATTGCTAACGGTTATGATTGGTCCATTTGTCGCCGCTGACCTGCTTGCACGTAGCGATACTGTTGCATATTGGCTATCTGTTAAGGATCTTGAAAGCAGTCAGAGAACACATCGACTGTTTGTGAATCGAGGCGCATATTTTGACACAGGCGACAAGATGTTGTTCCACGATCTACCCCGGGCGGATTATTCGAAAGGTGGGGTCTATCTGTTCGGCTCATCGGCCGCCATGTATTGTCTGGATGACTACCATTTCTCGTCCGAACAAGCGCGAATCATTCACAACTACGCCGTTTATGGAATGAATGATAAGGAGCTGAACCATTTCCTCCGCTTCCTCGTTGATTATAATGGATTGCTTTCCGCTGGCGGCGACAAAACAATGGTCATGATCGGGCTCGCATATACGGATGTGGTGGAACCGCCACGTCTGCAGTCTCTTTATTTCCCAAGATATTTCACTCGGGCGGGAGTGTTTCGATACGATTTTGAAAATGGCGTGATCCCCGTGCCGATGACGGGCATTGAGCGTTTTGTCCGAACCGAATATGCGCGGGGCAGAAGTTTTATTCTCCGGCTTACAAAGATCCCGGATGATCCGCCACACCGCCTTACCAGTTTTAATGCATTTCGCGAGAGAGCCACCGAGCGATTGGGCGCGGACTGGCAAGGCGTGATGGATCGACAGATTCCGCAATTGGCCAATACTCTCGACTATCTCAAATCACTGAACGTGCATGTCGTTGGCGTGCTGTTGCCGGAAGGAACCTGGCATGACGGGATGCCGGCTCACGAAGAATTTCTTGCGCGGGTCAAGCCGATGTTTGCGCAGAAGGACGTCCCGCTGCTCGACTACAGTCATCTACTGGTGGATGGCGACTTTACCGATGACTGCCACAACGCTCCAAGCGGAACGAAGAAAATTCAAGCGGCGTTGCTCAGGCAAGCCGCCGAGTTTCTTCATCGCGGTGGCAAACGAAATGGGGAAAGCGGTCCAAATTGACGTGCCAGACTTCACGGGATGGCTTCGAGGATTGGTTCACATGAGAGCAGGACGGAGAATCGCCGCGTCCTCAAGCAGATTGTTCGTCGCGGTTGTGGTGTTGATTTGCGCCGCCGCCTCGGGCCCTCAGGAAAGTTTCGACCATCTCTACGCGAGTCGCCTCAAGGCGGCGAACACATCCGCCCAAAAGCTGGAGTTTGCCAGGGGACTTTTGAAGGACGCGACGGCCTTAACTGATGACCGACCATTTCAGGCGTTTGTTTATGAAAAGATCTACGAACTGACCGCCACGGATCCGCTCGGATACTCAATCGCATATCAGGCGATGGATGAACTGGTAAAGGCTCAGCCCGATCTCAAGGCCCAGATTGACGACAAATTGACCGTAATGTTGGAGCGACAATCCAGAACCGGTTCACCAGCCGAGCGGCAGGCGGCGGCGGGGCACTATGTGAATCGTTCGCTCTCACAAGCCGAATCTTACGAGGAGGCTGGTGACAGCGAACATGCGATCACTGTGCTCCAGAAGGCTCTCCCCATCGCTCAGATCGCGGGACGCGAGCGCGCCGCCGAATTAGGGGGCCGAATGAAGGAACTACGCGTCCGTCAGGTTTGGGAGAAGCAGGCTTCGGAGATGTCGACCAGACTTGCAAATAACCCGAATGACGCGAAGACGGCCCTGGAGCTGGTACGACTCCTGGTCCTTGATATGGATCAGCCCGACAGGGCCGGAAGAATCGTGCCCAAGGCGCAGGATGCACAACTCACCGCGGCCGTGCTATTGGCGGCAAAGCAGTCCGACACTCTAATGCCTGATCAGTTGGTTCGCGTTGCCAACTGGTATCACGAGCAGGCTCTCAAGGCGAGCGACACGGCAAAATACGTCGCACTTCGTCGCGCAAGCCGGTACTACGGCCGGTTCCTGAAAGTCTATCCCAGGGAAGATGCGAGTCGACTCGAAGTGAAACTCGCATTTGCGTCGGTGCAAAAGGAATTGTCGCGCGAACCCGCTCCGATGCCGCGTCGCGTTGTTGATCTTCTCTTGCTTGCTGACCCCAAAACGGGTGCTGTGGCCGGTACTTGGGCGAGCGCGGGATCCAGTCTTCTTGCCACTTCGACGGGTTTCGCCAAATTAGCCATCCCCTATACTCCGCCGCCTGAATACACGCTAAGGCTCACATTTCACAAACCTGCGAATACGTCCGTCATTGTAATCGCGTCGAGCGCGGGCCACAATTTTGCGTGGATCGTTGGCGCTGTCGATGGCACCAACAGTGGTTTTGAACTAGTCAATGGGAAAATCGCCAAGGACAACGGGTCGGGAGTGCGGCTGTCGGCGTTTCGACAGGCGGGTGACCACACAGCCGAGATAAGCGTTCGCGATGGCCTAATCACCGCAACTTTGGATGGGTCATTGGTGAGCCGATACGAAGGTGACCTCTCGGCCGTGACACTTCCCGTGTGGGATGACCTTAATGGAAGCATGCTGGGAATTGGGGTGGAGCAGCAGGGGGGGCCGACAATCTTTCAACGACTTGAACTGGCCGAATTCGCCGAACAAGGCCATTCTTCCAAATGAACTCATCCTTGATCGCGATTTATGAAAAATGCAGCAGCGATGACGATTAGCTTCCCTCAACGATTAATTCGCCACATTCATTACCGTCTGTCGTCGCTTTCCGCACAAGCACAGACCGCCGAGGTGCGGCGGGCGCTGCGGGACGCCGGCGTGTCCCAAGCCGAGTCAATAACCACCTTCACTTCGCCCGCGGAGTTGACGACGCTGTACGAGCTTGCGTGCAAATGCAGTCCAGGAGGAGCGGCGCTGGAGATCGGATCCTATTTGGGAGCCTCGGCATGTTATATTGCTGCTGGTCTTCGCGAAGTCGGCGGCAAACTCTATTGCGTCGACACGTGGCAGAATGAAACTATGCCCGATGGAGAGCGCGATACGCTCGCGGAATTCAAGCACAATACGAACGGCGTTACACCGCTGCTGTTCCTCATTCGCAAACGCGTCGACCAACTAACACTGGATGACGTGCCCCAAAAACTCGACCTGATCTTTATCGACGGCGACCACAGCTATGAAAGTGTGAAGGCAGATTTCCATCGCGTCGCGCCTTGGCTCTCTGATACAGGGGTTGTCGCCTTCCACGATCATTACTTTTGGAAGAGCGTCTCGCGATTTATCGGCGAGGTTCTGGCCACCGGCGATTGGGCAGTCGAAGGTAAGCGGGAGAACCTGATTTGGTTGAAGCGTTCCCGGTTCACGGAGGGCTTCTAATGACGGACAAGCCTCAGATCAGTGTGATCATGCCGGTGTACAATGCCGCCTCATTTCTTTCGCAGGCGGTTGAAAGCATCCTTGTCCAGACTGACCCGAATTTTGAGTTTTTGATTTTCGATGACGGCTCAACAGACGGATCGATCGACATCCTCAATCGTTTCGCAAAATCCGACTCAAGGATCAAGGTCCATCTGGGACAGCATCGCGGGTATAGCCCCTGGTTGAATGAAGGATTGAAGGCCGCATGTGGCGAGTACATCGCGCGGATGGACGCAGATGATATCGCCCTCCCGGACCGATTTGCTTTGCAAGTCGATTTCCTTCGCAATCATCCCGAAGTTGTTGTGGTGGGCGGGGTGGTCCTCGCGATCGACTCGGATGGAGACCCGGTCTATCCCTGGCAATTCCCAATGACCCACGACGAAATTGATGCCGACATCCTGGTCGCAAAAACTGGTGGCCTGATCCATCCGACCACCATGATCCGGCGCCGGGCCATGTTGGAGGTGGGCGGATACCGACCTGACTTCGAGCCCGCCGAAGATCTCGATTTGTGGCTTCGGCTCGCAGAGACGGGAAAGCTGGTAAACCTTCCCCGGCAACTGCTGTATTACCGCGTCCACGCTCAAAGTGTGTCGAAGGTCAAATGGGATCGACAATGGTCGCAGGCGCAGCGGGCGATCGCAGAGGCCAGAATCCGGCGCGGCTTGCCGCCGTTCACGCTCGCGGTGCGGACCGTGCACTCGCCCAGGCAACTATTGCGTGACAACTTCTGGTATTCCTGGGGCGCTGGCTTTCGCCAAACAAGTCGCAAATATGCCTGGCGAGTCGCCTTGGACCGCCCTTTCACACTCGAGGGTTGGCTATTGCTTGCCCGGACGTGGGCGGCACCGGCGATGCACCGTGCGGCGAGTGTGTTGGGACTTTCGCGCAACCGGCAAAAGAGCCTGCCAGTTGCCAACATAGCCGGTGCAACCCCTGCAACTCATCCGTGCCCCAATGGCGAAACTTGAAACCTGTCGATGCTAAAGAGAGCTTACGATAAGTTCCGCTCATTGACCTGGTACATTCGCGCGTCCGCGACCTACCGACGCCCAAGTTGTGCAATAGCCTTCGGCGAGTCACTGGGAGATAACCTGCTGTGCACGGCCGTCGCCCGTGAGTTGCGGCGACGCGGCGTGGAGAGGATCTGGATGTTCAGCAACCATCCCGACCTATTCCTCAATAACCTCGACATCTCAGGAGTGTATCCATACGAACACCGCTATATGCGCCTTGCACAGTTGTTCCGTGTGCGGGTCATTAAGGCCCTTTACTGGAAGGGTGATGCGAGGCTCGACAAGAAGCAGCCTCTCGATCGACACGTCATTAGCTGCATGTGTTGTGCCGCGGGAATCACAGGGGACATAACGCTGCGCCCCTACCTCGAGCTTACCCCCGCGGAGATACAGCGATTTAATGCACCCACCTGGCAAATCGCCATTCAAAGCTCGGCCGGTTCCGCACGTTACCCGTTCGCCAACAAAGAGTGGTTCGTTGATCGATTCCAACGGGTGGTCGATTCCCTGGGCAAACATTTCGCCTTTGTTCAAATTGGCTCCGCATCGGACCCGCGGTTGACCGGCGCACTTGACCTGCGAGGAGCAACGACATTGCGCGAAACCGCCGCCGTTCTCCGCGCCTCGCGGGTATTTGTTGGCTTGGAAGGGTTCAACGCCCACCTGGCACGGGCGGTCGACTGCCGGTCAGTCGTCGTACTCGGCGGGCGGACGCTTCCCTCACATTTCTGTTATTCTTGCAATGAGAACATTCGCGGGGATACGGCGTGCTCGCCATGTTGGCAATCGAACGTCTGTGAGTTCGAAAGGGAATGCATGCGGCGCATCTCCGTAAATGACGTCGTGGAGGCCGTTTCACGCCAGCTCGAGCGATTTGGTTCGCCGCTTGCGGAGGATAAGGACTTCTTGATCGAAGCTGAGCAGGGCTGCGCAGCGGCTTACAAGCGTACAATGACCCGAAATTCCGAATTCCAGCGATTGGGGATCTAAGGGCCCTGCCGAGCGTTCGCAAATGCCGAAAGTCAGTGTCATCACGCCATGCTACAACTCGGCGCGATATATCGAGCAGACGGTCATGAGCGTGCGCGCTCAGACCAGTACAGACTGGGAGCACCTGGTCGTTGATGATGGCTCCGCAGATGGTTCCGGGGACGTTGTCAGAGCGCTTGCAAAGGCCGATGATCGCCTGCGGGTGTCTTCCTTTGAGAACGGGGGATGTGCGCGGGCAAGGAACCGCGGCTTTCGGCAGGCGACAAATGACTCCACCTATTTGTTCTTCCTGGATGCGGATGATCTCATCGAGCCGCAATTTCTGGAAACGATGGTCCGATATCTGGACGCTCACCCGGATGTCGGGCTCGCCTATAGCGGTTTCACCGTGATTGATGAGAAGAATAGTCTTCTCGCGGCCGATCCCTTGAACGCAGGCTGGCACCCACGATTCACGACTCGCGCTTGTGGAGTTCGAAAAATTCCTGATTCCGAGCCCGAAACTCCTTTCGAATCGATTTGGGCGATCACGGCAATCATCCCGTCATGTGCCTTCTTTCGGCGGTCAATATATGAGCAGACGCCCGGATGGGACGAGGACATTGGCGTCATTTATGAGGATGTTGGGCTTTACCTCCATATGGCGCTGCGATCTCACGTTCATTACGTTTCCAAGAAGCTCGTTCGTTATCGAAAGCACGGCTCGCAATCAAGCATGGCGGTAGAGCGATTTGACAGAAACCTTAAGCGGATGCGTGCAAAGTGGGATGACCTGCGATCGCTGACGCCCGAACAAAGGCTGGTGGTCCGTCGGGCCGTTTGGTTCCATGAAGGGCGGTTTGGGCCGTATTCGGGTGTGCGACACGGCAACACTTTATGCCGCCAAGGTAAGCTCGCATTGGCCGGAAGACTCTATGGCGGCGCCATACGACGCTATTTAGCCTCGTTTGTCTCCAGGCCACGTTAAGACTGATTTGGATATCGGCGGCTTTGCAGCTCCGCGCGAGCCAGTCGGGTCACACGATCATGAATATCCTGTTCGTCTCGCAAAACTACTTCCCCTTCACCGGCGGGGTGGAAGCTCATGTGCGACAGGTGGGCCAGGAATTGAGCAAGCAGCATCAGGTTCGGATCGCCGCGGTTCGATTTGCGATTAGCCGCACGCCGCGGCGTCTGTCGGTTCTCGAAGACAACCTCCTCGTGCCGCGGTTTGAGAGCTCTCGGGATGGGAACGTCGCGGTGGAGGCACTGAGCCCCACCATTCCTGATCGCCTGCGGATGCTCCCGCTGATTGTCAGAGCATTGCCGCTAGTGCCACGATATGCGTACCACGGCCTCAATCGCTTCGGCTATCGATTTTATCGGAATGTCTTTCTGCCCAAGCTGCGCAAATGGGTTCAAGGCGCCGACATCGTCCATTGCATGGCATTCGGTCCTCTTGGGTGGGCCGCCCGGGAGGCGACAGCCGAACGAGGCATTCCCTTCGTTTGCACCCCGTTTGTGCATCCGCATCAATGGGGTGACGGTGACGATGACATTGCTTACTACAAGCGCGCCCAAGCCATCGTCGCCTTGGTTGACACGGACCGCCAATATCTCATCTCCCTCGGATTGTCTCCGGATCGTATGCATGTAATCGGGGTCTCCCCGGAACTCCCTCCGACGAGTGACCCGGTCAACTTTCGCCGCCGTCATGGGTTGAACACGGCGCCCGTGGTTCTTTACGTCGGGCGGATGATGCAGAAAAAGGGTGCGAGTGCGGTATTGGCCGCAGCCCCAATCGTGTGGCAAAATAATCCGGAGGTGCGCTTTGTGTTCATTGGACCGGCAAGCCCCGCCGAAGCGACCCAATTTGCGAATTGCGATCCGCGCGTCAAATACCTTGGAAAGGTGAGCACGCAGGAAAAGGCGGACGCGTTGGCCGCTTGCGATGTCTTCTGCATGCCGTCGTTGAGCGAGATTCTTCCCACGGTCTACCTTGAAGCGTGGAGCAACGGCAAACCGGTCATTGGGGGCATGGCTCCAGGCCTGCCCGAACTCGTCGAAGGGGCCGATGCGGGATTCGCGTCAAGTCAGGATCCTCACGCTCTGGGATCTACATTGGGCAAACTTCTGGGCGATCCGGCGCTGCGCGCACGGCTCGGAGCGAACGGAAAGTCCCTCGTCGAGAAGAAATACTCGGTTCCGGCCGTCACTCACGCATTGTTGGAAATGTACCATCAGGTGATCGATGAGCGATCCGCGCTTGCAGCCAATGAGTCCTCAATTCGTCAGATACCCGCAGCCGCGACGTAGCCTTGTTTGCACTCAATCGAGAATCCTATGTCATTGATCCGCAAGAAAGCACTCGTCACCGGAATCACCGGCCAGGACGGTTCATATCTAACGGAGTTTCTCCTGGAGAAAGGCTACCAGGTCCACGGCGTCTTCCGCCGTAGCAGCTCATTCAACCGCGAGCGCATCGAGCACGTGATGAACATTTACGATCGCCACAACGAAAGCACGTTGCGGGTGGTCGGCCACTATGGCGATCTGGCGGACGGACTGGGGCTTCGCGAAATCCTCACTCGCGTCCGGCCCGATGAAGTTTACAACCTTGCGGCCCAGTCCCATGTTCGGGTCAGCTTTGACCAGCCCGTTTACACCACCCAGGTTGATGCGGTGGGAACGATCAATCTGTTGGAGGCCATTCGCGACACCGGACTGCCCGTGCGGTTTTACCAGGCCTCCAGTAGTGAGATGTATGGAAAGGTGGTCCAGACGCCGCAGACCGAAACAACCCCGTTCTATCCGCGTAGCCCCTATGCCTGTGCGAAGCTTTTCAGCCACTGGCAGACGATCAACTACCGCGAGGCCTACGGCATGTTCGCGTGTAGCGGCATCCTGTTCAATCACGAGTCGCCGCGTCGCGGTGAAACATTTGTCACGCGAAAAATCACTCGCGGCGCCACACGCATCAAGGAAGGTCTCCAGGAGAAGCTTTACCTGGGCAATCTCGACGCCCGCCGCGACTGGGGATTTGCCGGAGACTATGTTGAAGCGATGTGGCTTATGTTACAGCAGGAGACGCCCGATGATTACGTAGTGGCGACGGGGCAAACGCAGAGCGTCCGCGAATTTCTTGACGAAGTGTTTGGCCACCTCAACCTCGACTGGCACAAGTACGTGGAAATCGATCCGCGATACTTCCGGCCTGCCGAAGTTGATCTGCTTCTGGGCGACGCGAGCAAGGCCAGAACCAAGCTTGGATGGACGCCTGGGGTCACGTTCAAACAGTTGGCTAAGATGATGACCGAATCGGATTGGGAATTGGCACGCCGCGAACGGGCAATGGTCGCCCAGGGCTTTAAAATCCCATCCTCAGGCGGTCGATCCAACGATTAAAGGTTGTTGCATGCGCGTCCTGGTAACCGGCAGCGGCGGCTTCATCGGGGGAAGCATTGGCCGGGCCGCTGCGCGGGCCGGTCATCAGGTGCTCGGCCTCGCCAGGCGCAGCCAGCCGGAACGGGATTGGCCCGCGGCACACCAGCAGGTTGACGTTGCCCATGCGGATCTGGCCGGACTCATTCGGGACTTTAAGCCGGACATGGTCTTTCACGGGGCCGGCACGGCGTCAGTCGGAGCGTCACTTTCCGCCCCGCTGGAAGATCTCCGCGCGGCTGTTTTGACCTGGGCCAATCTGCTGGAAGGCATTCGTCGGTCGGGGGCCCCGACTACGGTCGTTTTCCCTTCCAGTGCGGCCGTTTACGGGAACCCACGGGAGTTACCGGTGAGCGAAGACGATGCGGTCTCGCCGATTTCCCCATACGGTTTTCACAAGGCGGCGTGTGAACTCCTTGCGGCTGAATACGCGAGCTGCTTCGGATTGCATGTCATCGTGGGCCGGGTCTTCTCAGTCTTTGGCGCTCGTCAGCGACGACTGCTCGTGTGGGAACTCTTCGCCCAGTTGACCGGCTCCGATCCGACCGTCACATTGCAGGGGACGGGGACCGAGTCGCGGGATTTTCTTTACGTGGAGGAC
>Ga0075030_100004833_pt1 | contig 12172 bp, 14 predicted proteins | sample LitLauG_LLR_2012_FD_71393 | JGI IMG/M metagenome (GOLD analysis project Ga0075030, IMG submission 71393) | Freshwater sediment microbial communities from Pennsylvania, USA - Little Laurel Run_MetaG_LLR_2012 | ecosystem: Environmental > Aquatic > Freshwater > Creek > Sediment | place: USA... | reverse complement strand
GACCAGCAGATCGGACGGTGCGACAGGCGGCGCTCCGTTCAAGACGGCTGTCGTGTAGATGGGAGTGCCGTCGGAGGAGATGACCTCCACGAACACGTCGGTGCTCGTCTTCAAATCTGCCGGCGCCACCGGCGGTTGCGCAGCAAGCTCGGGCGAGCTGTGCAGCGCGGACACGGCCGCTTGAGCGCGAGACCGGAGTGCGTCGTCCTGGTTCGTCGCCACGCCTCGCGCCAGGAGCGAGTACAGGAGCGATCCAAAGATGAGAAGCGTGAGGGCGACGACAGCCGCGCCGAACAGGGCAAGCCTGAGTCTCAGCGGCATGGCCTACTCGCGAAGCGCGTAGCCCGCGCCGCGGACGGTGTGGATCAGGCGGCGCTCGCCGTGCTGCTCCAGCTTCTGGCGCAGGTATCCGACGTACACGGCGACGACGTTGTCGGTCTCCGTCTCTCCCTTCCAGACTGCATCGATCAACTGGGCGCGAGTCAGCACCTGCCGCGGGTGACGCAGGAAGTGCTCGAGCAGCTCGAACTCGGTGGCGGTGAGTGGGATCTCTCGGTCGCCGCGCCAAGCCGAGCGGTTCGCCGGCTCAAGCCGGAGATCGCCGTATCCGGTGTGGTCGGCTGGACCCGCCCTCCGAAGCAGCGCCCGGACCCTGGCAAGCAGCTCCTCGTACGCGAAGGGCTTGACCAGATAATCGTCCGCGCCGCTGTCCAGCCCGCGCACCCGCTGCTCGGTCCCACCCAGCGCGGTCAGGAGAAGGATGGGCACCGGCCCGGTCGACCTCAGCCGCCGACAAACCCCGATGCCGTCCATCCCGGGCAGCATGATGTCGAGCACGACAAGGTCGAAGGCTCGCTCGCGCGCCAGGCGCAGAGCCTCCAGACCGCCGCCCGCCACCTTCACCTCATGCCCCTCCGCCGCGAGCAGGCGTTGCAGCGTCGCGGCGAGCCGGCTGTCGTCCTCGACCACCAGGATGCGGGGCGAGCTGCTCATCTCAGTCGATATATAAGAGCCAGGTGAGGATTCGATAAGGATCTAGAGCCGAGGTCCAAGAGGTCGCTCCGCCGGCGGCCGATCAGAACCGGCGGCCACGGACGTGCTCGATCGAGAAGCTGGCGGTGTCCGCGATGAGCATCACGGCCATCACGCCTGCCTCGACGGGGTCCGTGACGACCAGATCTGCGGCCTCGGGCACCGAGCCCGCCATGTTGGTGCAGACCACCAGAATCCCCGCCGCGCGAATCTCGCGGACGGCGCTCGTGATCTCGCCACCCATCAGCGCACCTGCCAGGACCAGCGCGCGCGCGCGATGCAGGCGCGCCACGGCTCGGACGGCGTCGGCCAGCTGCTGCTCGCCGACGAGAGGGATCGTGTCGACCGAGATCCGCTCGCCGCGGATGTTGTGCCTGTCGGCTTCTGAGACAGCGCCCTGGGCGACCATGCCCACCTGTGCCCCGCCACCGATCACGATCACGCGCTTGCCGTAGATGGTCTGGAAGGTCGGGACCAGGGTGACCTCCGTCACGCCCTCCACCGCCTTGAGGTCCGCCAGCAACCGCGCCGCGTCAGGTGCCCCGGTGACCTCTAACTGAATCTCCGCCGCGGACTCGCTGTGAGCGCCGCCGGCCACGTAGGCGACGTTCGCCCCGTGACGGAAGATCGCCTCCGCGAGGCGGTACAGCACCCCCGGCTCGTCCCGGCATTCCGCCAAGAAGCCGATCGCGGGGGTCGCCGCCATGCCGAGAAGATAACGGTTGGTCCTTGCTCTCCGGTTGCTGTCGGCCTCCAACCAATCCCTGGGGCCGGATTTGGCGCCTGGCGCCAATACGAGCGGGCCGCCGATGCCTTAGTGTTGGCGTGAATGCACAGCGCAATCGCCATCGGAATTGGAATCGTGATTCGCCGGGGAGGTCCCCCGATCTAGCGCACTCCGCTATGTCGAGAGACCTCCCGGCCACCGAAGGTCGGGAGGTTTTTTTATGTCTGAAAGAAAGATCGTCATGTACGACACGACGCTGCGCGACGGCGCGCAGGGACCGGCCGTGTCCTTCTCGGCTTCCGACAAGGAGCGCATCGCTCGGCTGCTCGACGAGCTCGGGTTCGACTACGTGGAGGCCGGGTTCCCCGGTTCCAACCCCAAAGACGAGGAGCTCTTCGCCCGGCTGCTCGCCAAGCCCTTGAAGCGGGCTCGGCTGGCCGCCTTCGGCGCCACGCGCCGTGCCGGCGGACGCTGCGAGGACGACGCCAACCTCCTGGCACTGGTCCACAGCGGAGCGCCCGTCTGGACCCTGGTCGGAAAGAGCGATCCGTGGCAGGTCAGGACAGTGCTGCAAACCACCGAGGCCGAGAACCTGGCAATGGTCGAGGAGTCGGTGGCTTACGGGGTCGGCCTGGGGCGCGAGGTGATCTTCGACGCCGAGCACTTCTTCGACGGGTTCGCGCGCGATTCGGAGTACGCGATCGAGGTCTGCCTGGCTGCAGCCCGAGCGGGAGCCTCCTGGATCGTCTTGTGCGACACCAACGGCGGAAGCCTCCCGGCCGAGATCAGGCATGGCGTCGAGTCACTGAAGCGGGCGGTCGATGGGCTTGAGACACCGACCCGGATCGGGATCCACTGTCACAACGACTGCGAGCTCGCCGTCGCCAACACGCTCGAAGGCGTGCTCGGTGGCGCCGACATGGCGCAGGGCACGATCAACGGCTACGGCGAGCGCTGCGGCAACGCGAACCTGGTTTCGGTCGGTGCCAACCTGGCACTGAAGCTCGGTATGGTCGCGCTCCCCGAAAGCTCGTTGGCACGGCTCTCCGACCTGTCGAGGACGGTGGCCGAGATCGCGAATCTCGCGCTTCCGCTTCAACAGCCATTTGTCGGCCAAGGAGCGTTTGCTCACAAGGGCGGGCAGCACGTGGCCGCCGTCCTCAGGCATCAGGACGCATACCAGCACATCGATCCCGCAGTTGTCGGCAACGCGCCGCGCGTGTTGGTGTCTGAGCTTGCGGGCAGAGGCAACGTGCTCGCCAAGGCGAAAGAGTTCGGACTCGAGCTGGACCGTGATGACCCCCAGACGAGGTGGCTGGTGCAGCACCTGAAGGAGCTCGAGCACCGGGGATACTCGTACGAGGCGGCCGAAGCGTCTTTCGAGATGCTCGTGCGACGCCTTCAGCCCGGATACGCGCCCGGCTGGACGGTGGCCGACTTCACGACGCAGGTCCGCAAGAACGGCGACTCAGTGCATGCAGAGGCGACCGTCAAGGTGGACGTGGGTGGCACCGTGTACCACACGGCCGCTTCGGGCAACGGGCCCGTCAACGCGCTTGACGCCGCGCTCCGCAAAGCGCTCAGCCCGCGCTTCCCGGGACTTGACGAGGTGAGCCTGCACGATTACAAGGTGCGAATCCTCGACGGCTCCAACGGCACGGCCGCGACCACACGGGTCCTTGTCGAGTCCGGCCGCGGCTCGGAGCGCTGGACGACGGTGGGCTGCTCGAGCAACATCATCGAGGCGTCGCTCTTGGCCCTGGTCGATTCCCTGGAGTACGCGCTGACCCTGTAGGTTCAGGCGATCGCCGAACGCGAGGACAGAGCTGCAGGGCCGGAAGACCCTGGTGTCGCAAGCGCTCGCTTGAGGTGTCGGTTGGCACCGGCGAGGTCACCGCGCTGCTCGAGGATATCCGCATACGCGACCTGCACCCGACGGAGAGGCTCACGCGATCCGATCCCTTCGAGGGCGGCGATAGCCGCAGCGAACTCCGAGTCCACAATGTCGTGGCGGCCTCGTGCGTCGGCGATTCGACCCAACCAGAGGTGGGCGTCTGCGATCGCCGGAAACTCCGACAGGCGCGTGGAAAGGGCCAGCGCCTTGCGGGCCAGCCGCTCGGCCTCATCGAGCTTGCTTTGGGCGAACAGCAACTCGCTCATGCTCAGCATTGCGTCGCCCATGCCAATTTCGAGTCCGACCTCCTCATGCAGCCTCAGGGCTCGGTCCAGGTGCTCTCGGCTCGATTCAAAATCACCCATCCTGGCCAGCAGGAGACCGAGGTTGTTCTCGGAGCGGGCCAAGGACATCGTGTCGTTCAACGTCTCGTGGATGGCCAGGGCCTGGCGCGAAAAGCGCGCGGCCTGGCTGAACTGTCCCAGCTCCTGGTAGGCCAGGCTGATCCCGCTGTAGGAGAGCGAAAGTCTGCGCAGGTCACGCACCTGGTCGCCGGCGTCGATCGCCTGCTGGTAGAAATCGACGGCCTGCTGCCAGTTGTGCTGAACCGCGTGGGCGGTGGCCAGCACGAACAGCAGTCTAGATTCGGTGGTGGGGGGAACCACTTTCAGCGTGCGGAGCGTCGACAGCGCGGCCTCACCGATCGCGACCGCCACGGGCTCCTGAAGGAGGTGTGCAGCAGACGCCTCATGGCCCAAGCACTCAGCCACCATCAAGAGGTCGCCCCTCGACTCGAAATAGCTGCGGGCTGACGTCGCAGCGCGCCGCGCCCTAACGGGTTGTGCCAATCGGAGGAACGCCATTGCGAGGTGCGCCTTGACCATAGCCTCGGTCTCCGGATCCAGCCTCTTTTCAAGCATGCGTTCGCCGAATTCGACTGCGCCTGTGTTGTCGCCCGTGGCGATGATTCGCTCCAGTTCGATGACCGACATCGCCGACGTCTCCGCCGATCCCGCCGGATCTGCAAGGAAGAACTCGATCGGCCGGCCGGTGCGCTCGGCAATCAACCTGAGCGTCTCGAGCGATGGCTTTGACTTGCCGGTTTCAACGAAGTAGATAGCCGTGCGGCTGATGTCGCCACGAGCCACCTGGCCCAGGCTCAAGCCCGCTTCCGCCCTGGCCTGTTTGACAGATCCGGGCTTGATCTCAACGCCAAGCCGGCGACCCCGGCGCCCGGAATGACTTCGACCGCCGCCGGTCGGTTCGCCTCGCGCCGGAGGGCGCACAGGTACCGCGGGCACGAGGCCAGCTTAACGTAACCACTTGACCGATTGACAACCAGCTTTACGGAAACTCCGTGGCCGTCAGTTCATCAGCAGCACGGGTAGCCACCGCCGGCGGACACGCTTACCGCCAGCGTCAGGACAGCACCCATCGCCAGGATGGCGCTGAAAAGCACCTTTCGCATTGAATCTCACCTCCCCCGCCGCACAGACCGTGCCGGCCCAAGACCGGAGGTGTGGTGGCAAGGCGAGGGTCAGACGAATGGCGCGCCGAGGCCGGCGAACGCCGGTGACTCACGCTCCGCGGAAGACGTCAAAGGACGTCAACCCCTTTTCCCGCATGCTTCCCGAGCCAACCTCCCAAAACCAGGACCTCGATCGGCCGCGAGATCGCGAAGCTCGAGCATCCTGGGCGGCATCCCAAACGGATGTCGAGACAATGTTAATTGAAGCGAATTTGAATTAACAGCATGGTCGGACGAGGCCTGGGACCGGTGGTGGCTGGTTCGGCCTAGCTCCGGTAGGGCTCGGTCAGACGGTTGAGCTCCGCCAGCTGGGCCAGAGCCTGGTCGCGGCCGTCGGGGGACACGTAGTAGATGCAGCGCTCCACGCCGGCGGCCGCCGCGTGCTCAATGTCCTCCGCGCTCGCCTTCGGGTAGTAGGAGACGGGGATGTGGCCGCGCCCGGCGGCCGTGGCCAGCTCGCGCAGCTCCGCGATCCTCGGGGCGAGGTCGCCGCGGTTCGGCATCCAGCCGTCTGCGTACCGCACCACCCGCTCCAGTATCTTGGGACCGCTTCCGCCGAGGATCACGGGCGGGTGTGGCTTCTGCACTGGCTTTGGCCAGGACCACATCGCCGGGAAGCTGACCATGTCGCCTCTGTATTCGGCGGCGTCCTGCGTCCAGATCGCCTTCATCGCCTCGACCCTCTCCCGCATCAGCTTCCACCGGCTGCTGAACTCGGTGCCGTGGTCGGCGAGCTCCTCGCGGTTCCAGCCCGCGCCGATCCCAAAGAGGAAGCGCCCTTTGGAGACGTGATCAAGGCTCGCCACCTGCTTGGCGGTGTGAATCGGGTCCCGTTGGGTCACCAGGCAGATGCCGGTGCCGAGCAATAGAGCTCTGGAGGCGGCAGCCGCCTCGGTGAGAGCGACGAACGGGTCCAGCGTGTGCCAGTAGTGCTTGGGCAGCTCTGCCCCACCTGGCCACCTCGACTCCCGGCTCGTCGGAATGTGCGAGTGCTCCGCCACCCAGAGCGATTCAAAACCGAGCTGCTCGGCCGCGGCCGCAAGCTCGGCCATCGAGATCGCATAGTCGGTGGGAAAGATGGCGACCCCGAACTTCACCCTTGAATGGTGAACGATTCGCGATCCCGATCAGTACGCCAGGACTCGCCTCGTGGATCGATCGAGCCTGGCCCGCCGGGCGTCGAGGGCGGCACAAAGCGCCGTCACCACCCTCACGTCGAACTGTATGCCGGCTTCCTTCTTGAGGGCGCGCCGCGCCTGCGTCGGGGTCAGCGCCCTCACATATCCGGAGTCGGTGACCAGCTCGTCGTACGCGTCGGCGACACCGAGGATCCGCGCCTCGATCGGGATCGCGTCCCCGATCAGGCCGTAGGGGTGGCCGCTGCCGTCGAGACGCTCGCGGTGGTACAGAATCGCGCGAAGCTGCCGGCTGGAATGCCCAGCCTGCTCGATCTGGCTCAACACCATCTCGCCCGATCTCCCGGCCTCCCAATCCGGGAGATCAAAGGAGCTTCGCCTATCCCGTGCGATTCCGTGCGCACCCGCCCTGCCCAGGTCGTGCAGCAGTCCGGCCCGGGCCAGCAACCTCAGGTCCTTGGCGCTCAGCGACAGCTGGCGGCCGATCTGAACGGACAGCCTCGCCACGCGCAGGTTGTGGGCGTGGGCGTTTCGATCCGTGATCTTGCGGCCGATCATGACCATGGCGTCAAGCCACCCGGTGATCTGGCGGACGTGCGGCTGGGCGGGCAACGGTGAACTTCCTCCTGGCTGTGGGCTGCGCTCTTTCTTCTAGTAATCAAGAACGACCCGGCAGGCCCCAGGGGTCGCCGAAATTGGCAGGCTACATTCGATAGCCGCCGCTAGCCCGGATCCCTGAACTCCAGGCACCGGGTCCCCGTCAAGTCAATCCAGATGCGGCCACCGCCTCGAACGATTCGCATGAGCACCTGTTCGCAGCCTGGGCAGCGCACCACCGCACCCGGAGCGTTCAGGTAGACGTCGACCTGGCCCACGGGGTTGACGGCCCCGCACCCGGCGCAGGTCGTCTGCGCAGCGGTCGCCTCCAGAGCAAAGATCTCGCTCAGCAAACCTCCTATCGAGTTCCCGTCCAGCTTCAGGTCGGACTGCTGCATCGTCAACCTCCAGTCGCTCCGAATCTCTCCGTCTTGATCCAGGCCGGGTCGTAGCCCGAGTCGACAAGCAGCTCGGCGGCTTCCTCCACGAACCCGGTCGGCCCGCAGACGTACACCGCCGGAACCCGCTCTTTGGGCCACGCGATCTCGTTGAGCATGGCGCTGTCGACTCGGCGGGCATAGCCGGTCCAGCCGGGCGGCTGCTCGCGCGTCAGTGTCTGCCAGACCTGAATCGCCTCATCGCCCGCGCCGAGGCGCTCGAGCTCAGGCCGATAGATGACGTCCTCGATGGTGCGCGACGAGTACAGCAGCCGCGCGGGACTGGCGGCAGGGGCCGCCTTGCGGTGGCGCAGCATGGACATCAGCGGCGCGATTCCGGATCCACCGGCGATGAGCAGCAGCGGTCGCGGATCGCCTGCCTTCCAAACAAAGAACCCTCCAATCGGGCCGCGGAGCTCGATCTCGTCGCCGACCCGCACCTCGCCGACCAGATATGGGGAAACCTCGCCATCCGCCAGCCTCTCGACAGTCAGGGCCACGCGTCCGTCCTCAGGCGCAGAGGCGATCGAGTAGCTCCGCTGCGCCTGATACCCATCTTCGGCGGTGAGTCGGACATCGACATGCTGGCCGGCCAGGTGTCCGGGCCACCCGGGAACGTCCAGGAGCAGACTCGCCACGGCGGGCGTCTCCTGAACGATCTCGGCGACCTTGCCGAGCCGCCAGGTCAGTCGCCCCAGTACCGCTGCTCGCGCCATGGATCACCCAGCATGTGGTAGCCGTTCGACTCCCAGAAGCCTGGCTGCTCGTCGTTCTGGAGTGCGATGCCGCGCACCCATTTCGCGCTCTTCCATAGATAAAGGTGTGGGGCCAGGAGGCGGGCAGGACCTCCGTGCTCGGGATGCAGTGGCAGGCCACCGTACTCGAACACGATCCAGGCCTTGTGGCCGGTCAGCTCCTCGAGCGGGAGATTGGTCGTGTATCCGCCGTCGGCGAACACGGTCGTGAACTCGGCGGCGGTGTCCACGCCGTCGAGCAGCGTGTCCATGGAGACGCCGCGCCACGACGTGTCGAGCTTCGACCATTTGGTGACGCAGTGAATGTCGGTGCTGAAGGTTTCGGACGCCAGCTCAGTGAACTCCTTCCAAGACCAGCGCCGCGGTTCGTCGATCTCGCCGACGATCGAGAAGCTCCAGTCGTCAGTCGACGTATGCGGCGTTGGCCCTGCCGAGAGCACCGGAAAGTCGGTGACCACGTGCTGACCTGGCGGCACACGGACGGCAGAGGCTGGATCGCGCCGCTTACCGCGGAAGCCCCTCGAGACGAAGGGCATCAGGTCGCGTTCTTGCGCCAGGCGATGGAAGGCCCCAGCTTCTTCTCGAAGCGATCTGCGACCTCGCCTGCCTTGGGGAAGCGTCCTACTGCGGCCTTGCTGAAGACGAGCTCGCCGTCAAGAGTCACCTCGAAGCGTCCGTGGCTGGCGCTCTGCAGCTCGACGGCACGCATGATCGGAGCCCACTTGTCCATCAGCTCGCCCGCCAGGCCGACGGCCTGGTCAAGGTAGTCTCAAGGGACGCAGAACTCGATTCGCACCTCGTGCTGCGGAGCGATCACCCGAGGATCATAGCGACGAGCCGAGCACCGGCCGCGTCGCGCTTACAGCTTTAGATCGCGCGCATCCTGTTGTTCTTCGGGTTGTGCTCGACCTCGGCGAGACCGAGCGCCTCCAGCAGCGGCGGCATGTACATCCCGAATCGTCCGCGAAGGCCCTTCTTCAACCCATACCAACCGCCGGCCGGGTTCTTGGGCGAACGGCCCCACGCCTCGACCGTGCCTTCAGCGGCCGGCTTCTGCTCATCGGCGCTGCCAAGCAGCATCCAGTCGCCGTGCTTCTTGAGCATCGCATGCAGGTCGTCGATCGCGCGAATCTGGTAGCGGAGCTCGGTCTTGCCGACCATGCACACGATCGCGGGCGGGTTGGCAGCCTCGTCCTTGTACATCTGATACTGCGACGACCCACTCGGCGTGGTCAGCTCCCACGGCGACTGTTTGGTGCCCGAACCCTTCACCTTTGCCATGCGACTCATCTCCTCGAAGTTGCTGGACGAACCCGGTAACCCTAGATCACTGGCTGATGCGTGTGAGCCTCCACAGGCGCCCGGGCGGATAGAGCGGGTCTGCCGTCACGACAGGCACATCGAGGCTGTAGTCGCCGAGGACCAGGTGCTCGGTACCCTCGCGCGTACCGGGGGCGATCGGATTGTCGATGACGATCGGACCGGTGAGGAATCTTTCTCGCAGAGCCATGCCCGGCCACTCGACGAGGTTGACATCGACGCTGGAGACGACGTTGCTCTGGGCACCCCAGGCAGTCGTGATCGTCGCCACGATGTCGTTGCGTGCGATCACCTTGCGGACGTGAAGGGCGGACTGCATGACCCCGATCAGAGATCTGGAGCTTGCGAAGGCCGCGTCCAGCGTCGGCAGGCCCATCACGCAGCCATAGACGGTGATCGGGAACCCGTCCACGGTGAGGGTCGCCGCAAACAGGAAGTTGGCGCCAGAGCCCAGACCTGATCCTGTCTTGATGCCGACGATCCCGCTCTGCCCCAGCGTTCGATCCACGTTGTAGACGGTGCCGGCGACCGGCAGGACGATCTGGCCCATGGCAACGACCTGGGCGAACACCTCCTGCTTCATGGCGGTGATGCCGAGAGTCACCAGGTCGGACGGGGTGCTCACCGTCTGAGGCGACGCTCCGCTCGTGTCGGCAAACTTCGTGTGGTCCAGATGCAGAGCGGCCGCCCGCGCATTCATCTTCACGACGAAGGCCGCAACGGAGCCTGAGTCCCAGCGCGCGAGGGTCTGCGAGTAGTTGTTCGCCGACGGGATCAACAGCCCCTCCAGGAGCTGCAGCTCGGTCAGCTGCTCGCCGACGACCACCGGGACCACGGATTCCAAGTTGGCCGCGTCTGTGAGATACGACTGCACGTCGACCTCGCTCATCGTGAGCGTCGGCCCGGCCGAGTCCTTGGCGAGCGGTTTGTCCTCGAGGATCAAGAGAGCGGTCATCACCTTGGTCACGCTCTCGGCGGGGATTGCCTGTTCATTGCCCGACGTGGCGATGAACCCCAGACCCGAGACCGATACCGCGCCCGAACCCGGCGCCGGCCAGGGCAGCGCGGGAGGCGAGCCCGGAACCAGCTCAGAGGCAGGCAGCTGCGCGACGGGTGTGACGGCAGGAATCGGACGCAGGTAGTTCCACCCAGCCGCGCCGCCGATCAGCAGCACGAGCACCGCGAGGATCCTCCATCGCATCGCAAAAGACCATAGCGAAGTCCGGATCAGGTCCGGCGGAACAGACGCCGGATCGGCGCGGCGATACGCACCGCCACATATGTCGCAAATGCAAGCGAGGTGATGAAGAAGCTCACCGGATGGGGCGAGTAGTAGGCGATCGCAAGTCCCAGCCAGGTGAAGGCCAGCGCGAGCAGCACCCCCGTCAGGATGGCGAGTGAAGGCCGGCTCGTGAACCGCACGGCGATGGCTGCCGGCGTGACGATGAGGGCGAAGATCAGCAGGACGCCGACGACCTGCACGGCTTCGGTCACGGCGACGGCAAGGATGGCCATGAACCCGATTGACAGTGCCGTCACCGGAACGCCCTTCGCGCCCGCGAGCTCCTCATCGACCGAGGCGAAAAGCAGCGGCCTGTAGATCGCCAGCAGAGCGGCGATGGTGATCGCGCCCGCGACGAAGGTGACGAGCACGTCGCCGGAGCTGATTCCGAGAATCAAGCCGAACAGCAGCGCGTAAGCCTCGTTCGCGTAGCCGGTGTACAAGGAGATGAAGAGGACGCCGAGGCCGAGCGTCCAGGCCAGCACGATGCCGATCGTCACGTCACGTCCCCGCAACCGGTTGCCGAGGGCTCCGATGGCGACTCCGCTGCAGAGGGTGAAGGCGAGCAGGCCGAAGATCGGGTTGAGCGCCAGCACCACCGCGCCTGTCGCACCCGCGAACCCGATGTGGGACAGCGCGTGCGCCGCAAAGGACGAGCTGCGGAGGACGACGAAGTATCCGATCGCGCCCGCGACGACCGCCACGATCGTGCCTGCCTCGAATGCGTGAACCATGAACTCGTAATGGAAGAGGGCGGCCACGTCGTCGAACACGTTCCAGGTCAGCTGCGGCGCCGTGTTGGTGATGGTGGCGAGGATCGACTCACCCATGGGGGTGACTCACCTCCTCCTCGAGGCCGACCACGAAGACCCGGCCGCGGCTGTCCTTGAGCACCTCGACCGGCGTCGAATAGATCCGGGTGAGCGACTCCGACGTGATCATCTCAGCGGGCGTGCCCATCGCCACCTTTCCGTTCGCCACGTACAGCACGTGGTCGATGTGCGGCATCAGAGGGTTGACGTCGTGTGCGATGAGCAGAACGGTCAGCTCGCGCGCTCGCTTCAGGTCACCGATCAGCTGGACGATGACGCCCTGGTTGCGAACGTCGAGCTGCGAGAGGGGTTCATCCATGAGTAGAAGGCGCGGGCCGCCCACCAGCGCCTGGGCCAGAAGCAGCCGCTGCTGCTCGCCTCCTGACAGGCGTCCGGCGGGCCGGTCGGCGTACGCGGCTGCGCCCACAGCAAGCAGCGAGGCGTCCACTGCGCGTGCGACGCCCGGACGTGGCAGACCCGGGCCCCAGCGATGTCCATCCACACCGAGGCGGACAAAATCCCGCCCGCGCAAGGAAAGCTCGGGGTCAAAGGTGAGCCGTTGAGGGATGTAGCCGATGCGCGGATTGCCGCGGCGGGGCGATTCTCCCAACACCTGCAGGCGGCCTCCGGCCGGCCTGACCAGGCCCAGGAT
>Ga0075030_100004831_pt1 | contig 12174 bp, 11 predicted proteins | sample LitLauG_LLR_2012_FD_71393 | JGI IMG/M metagenome (GOLD analysis project Ga0075030, IMG submission 71393) | Freshwater sediment microbial communities from Pennsylvania, USA - Little Laurel Run_MetaG_LLR_2012 | ecosystem: Environmental > Aquatic > Freshwater > Creek > Sediment | place: USA... | reverse complement strand
ATGTGCATCCATCCGTCGCAGGTGGGGGTGGCCAATGGGGTGTTTTCTCCCTCGGTGGAGGAGGTTGCTGAGGCGCGGGCGGTGTTGGACGCGCTCGCCGCCGCCGGATCCGCCGGCCAGGGCGTCACCACCCTCGAGGGGCAGATGATCGATCCGGCCATGGGGCTCACGGCATCCGTGCTGCTCGAGCGAGCGGCCGCGGACCACACGACAGGAGAACAGTGATGGACAAGCACGACGCCCGGCCTTTGCGCACGGTGCTCTTCGCTGCCGGCAGTGACGAGGCGGAGATCCACGAGGCGTACGAATCGGGTGCCGATTCGATCGTGATCGACCTGGAGGAGCCGCGCACGCCGTTTCCCGAGGCGGAGCGGGAAAAGGCCCGCGCGCTGGTGCGCTCGTTCCTCGATTCGATCACCCCGGGGCCAGGCCGCCCGCTGGTCTTCACCCGGGTGCAGCCGCCGAGCACCGGCCAGACGCTCAAGGACCTGCGAGCGGTCATGACCGACGAGCTGGCCGGGATCCTCCTCCCCAAGGTGCAGAGCCCCGCCGACGTCCACGCGGCCGACGCCCTCCTCACCTGCATGGAGGTCGAGTGCGACCGCCCGCGGGGCGCCACGATCATCTACCCGATCCTGGAGACGGCCCAGGCGCTGAGGCTGGCCTACGACATCGCCGTCGCCTCTCCGCGGATCCTCTACATGGGCGGCGCGGTGTCGCGCTTCGGCGACATCCACCAGGCGGTCGGTTTCCGGTGGACGGCGGAGGGGACCGAGACCTTGTTCCTGCGGTCCAAGGTGCTGATCGACGCCAAGGCGGCCGGGATCCGCTACCCCATCAGCGGCATGTGGGGAGGCGCGCGCGACGACTTCGACGGCCTGCGGCGCTGGGCGGTCCAGCTGCGCGACCTCGGCTATTACGGGATGATGCTCGGCGACCCGTTGCACGTCGACGCCGTGCACGAGGTCTTCACCCCCTCCGACGACGACATCGGCTACTGGCAGGACCTCGACCGACTCGCCACGGAGGCCGAGGCCACCGGCACCGGGCCGATCACCTACGGCGACGTCAACCAGGGCGAGGGTCACATCGTCCACATCGCGCACGTGGGTTCCGCCCGCAAGAACCTGGCCTGGGCCGAGGGCCTCGGCCTGGTCCGGTGACGTCCTCGCCCCCAACCCCTGCCACCCGAGAGAGGTCACCCATGCACCCCGAAGGACCCGCCGACCACCGGCCCCGGTTGATCGACAGCGACTCGCACGTCAACGAGCCACCCGATCTGTGGCAGTCGCGCGTGCCCGCCCGCTACCGCGACCGCGCCCCCCGGATGGAGCACTTCGACGAAGGGGACGCGTGGGTCCTCGAGGGGGTCAAGGACCCGATCACCTTCGGCCTCAACGCCACCGCCGGCCTGCCACCCGGTCAGATGCGTCAGTGGGTGCGGTGGGAGGAGATCCGCAAGGGGGGCTACGACCCGGCCGCCCGCCTGGCGGAGATGGATGCCGACGGCGTCGACGCCGAGGTGCTCTACCCGACGCCCCGCTTGTCGCACAGCATCATCGCCAACACCGACGCCGACTTCCACCTCGCCCTCGTCCGCGCCTACAACGACTGGCTGGCCGAGTACTGCTCCCATGCGCCCCACCGCCTCGGCGGCCTCGTGCTGCTGCCCAACCGCGGGGTGCCGGCCGCGGTCGCCGAGCTCGAACGGGCCGTGCAGCTCCCCGGCATGGTCGGTGCCCTCGTCGGCTGCTACCCCCACGGCGATCTCGACATCGAGCCCGAGGACGACGCGGTGTGGCAGGCGGTCGTCGACGCGGACGTGCCCCTGCACATCCACGTCTCGATGATCAACGAGATGCCGGGCGCGCACCAGACCAAGGTGGTCGGCGCCGTGCGGTTCTGGGACGCGCCGAACCGCATCCTGCAGTTCGTCCAGTCGGGGGTGTTCGACCGCATCCCGGACCTGCACGTGGTCGTGACCGAGACCGACTGCGGCTGGGTCCCCTACCTCAAGGAGCAGGCGGACGACCGCTTCCACCGCCTCGGCCGGGGCACCGCCGTCGTCGACCGCTTGCCGAGCGACGACATCTCGGAGCACTTCTCCTTCACCTACATCACCGACCACTACGGCCTGCGCAACCGCTACGACATCGGCGTCGAGCGCATGCTCTGGTCGAGCGACTACCCGCACGTGGGCTCGGACTGGCCCAACTCGTGGCGGACCATCGCCGCCGACTTCTCCGGCATCCCCCGCGACGAGCGCGACCAGATCCTCGCGGGCAACGCGGAGCGCCTCTACAAGTTCACCTCGAGGTGGCGGCCAGCCGACCGGGAGCTGTCGGTGGTCCGGGCCTGATCGCCCGGCATGCTGCTCGCCGAGGTCGTCGCCGCGTCCGCCGAGGCGGCGGCCACGAGGTCGCGCTCGGCCAAGGTGGCGGCCATCGCCGGCCTCCTCGGCCGCCTCGATGTGGGTGAGGTCGAAGCGGCGGTCGCCTGGCTGTGCGGTGAGCCGCGCCAGGGCAAGATCGGAGTCGGGTGGGCCACCGCCTGGTCCGTGCAGGTGGAGGGCGCCCCGTCCGCCACGCTCACCGTCGGCGATGTCGACGCCGCGTTCGACGAGCTCGCCGCGCTCTGCGGTCCCGGCTCGGCCGGGCTGCGCCACGAGCGCCTGACCCGGTTGCTCCGGCGGGCCACGGCCGTAGAGGGGTCGTGGATCCAGCGCCTGCTCGTCGGCGAGGTCCGCCAGGGGGCCCTGGCCGGGCTCGTGACCGACGCCGTGGCCCGGGCGGCGGGCGTGCCGCTCGACTCGGTCCGGCGCGCCGCCATGCTCGCGGGTGATCTGCCCCACGTCGCCGTCGTGGGCCTCACCGGGGGTGACGCCGCCCTGGCGGCGATCGGCCTCGACGTCGGACGCCCCGTCCAGCCCATGCTCGCGTCCACCTCGACGGGGGTGGCGGAGGCCCTCGCGGAGCTGGGCCGCTCGTCGGTGGAGTGGAAGCTCGACGGGGCGCGCGTCCAGGCCCACCGGCTCGACGGGGAGGTGCGGCTGTACACCCGCAACCTCAACGACGTCACCGACCGCCTGGGCGCGATCGCGGAGGTGGTCCGGTCCTTGCCGGTGCGGGCGGTCGTGCTCGACGGGGAGGTGGTGGGCGACGGCGACGGCGAGCGCCCGGGGTTGTTCCAGGACACGATGAGCCGGTTCAGTCGCCACGACGGCGCCGGTGGGCTCGACGTGTGGTTCTTCGACTGCCTCCACCTCAACGGCGAGGACCTGATCGACCGGCCCCTGTCGCAGCGGCGAGCGGCGTTGGAGCGGGCCGCAGGACGGCATGCGGTGCCGGCCGTGGTGACCGAGGATCCCGAGGTGGCATCGGCGTTCCTCGCCGACGCGTTGGCGAGCGGGCACGAGGGTGTCCTGGTGAAGGCCCTCGGTTCGACCTACGAGGCCGGCCGGCGCGGCCAGGCGTGGCGCAAGGTGAAGCCGGTGCGGACCCTGGACCTGGTCGTGTTGGCCGCGGAGTGGGGCCACGGGCGGCGCCGGGGGTGGCTGTCCAACCTGCACCTCGGGGCCCGGGATCCGGGCGGTGGCTGGGTCATGGTGGGCAAGACGTTCAAGGGCCTCACCGACGCGCTGCTGGCCTGGCAGACCGACGCCCTCCTGGCCCGCCAGGTCGACCAGCGCGGGATCACGGTGTTCGTGCGGCCCGAGCTGGTCGTGGAGGTGGCCCTCGACGGGGCGCAGGTGTCGAGCCGCTACCCCGGCGGCGTCGCGCTGCGCTTCGCCCGGGTCCGGCGCTACCGCGAAGACAAGGCGCCCGAGGAGGCGGATCTGATCGACGCGGTCCGGGCCCTCCTGGCGCCCGGGCCGCGCCGGGCGCCCGGCTGAGCGGGACGGCCTCAGGTCAGGCGCCCGCGACGATGCCGGCCTCCGTGAGGGCGCCGATAAGCTCTGCGGTCCAGCCCTCGGCCGGTTGCGGTCGGATGTCGCGCCCGGCTCCGGCGTCGAGGAAGGCGACGACCGCGTCGCGGACGCCTTCGGCGCTCGATCGGGCGACGGCGGCGCCGCCGAGCTCGAGCTCGTGCATCAGGTTTTCGCGGCCGTGCCCGGGCACCACGTCGAGCAGGACGATGCCCCGCCCGACGACCCGGGCCTCGCGGCAGGTGTCGCCCGAGCTGGTCACGACCACGTCCGACGCGGCCATCAGCTCGGGGATGCGGTCGGTGAAGCCGAAGGGGATCACCGACGGGCGGGTGTGCGCCAGCGCGGCGAGCCGGTCGGCGAGTCCGACGTTGCTCCCGGCCACCGCGAGCACCCAGCACCCGCGGTCGGCGAGGGCGGCGGCCGCGCCGTCGAGGGGGCCGATCCCCCAGGCGCCCGACATGAGGAGCGCGCAGCGGGCCTCGGTGGGGACGCCGAGGGTGCGACGTGCCTCCTCCCGGTCCGGCACGTGGTGGAACTGGGGGCGCACCGGAGGGCCGGTCATCACCCGCACCCGGGCGTGGGGTTGGTAGCGCCGGATCGACGCTGCGGCCAGGTCGGAGGTGACGAGGAACAAGTCGGTCCCCTCGTGCACCCACATGAGGTGCGCGTACGAGTCGGTCATCACCACGACGGTGGCGAGGTCGGGCCGCTCCTGCCGCTTCAGCCGAGCCGCCGCGCCCGCGCCCGTCGCGAACACCGACACCACGAGCCCGGCCTGCTCGCGCTCGACGGCGTCGCGCACGGCCGGGTACAGACGGTCGAGCGCCAAGCGCTCGAAGCGCCGCCCGACGGGTCCGTCGCCGCGGAGCTGGGTGAAGTGAAAGGCGTCGTACAGGGGCGGGACGGCCAGCAGCGTCCGGAACACCCGGTCGCCCACCGTTGCGGATCGGGCGCCCATGAGGGTGATCGAGTCGACCATCTGGGTGTGGACCCCGCGGGTGGAGAGGGCGGCCGCGCATGCTTCGCCGACGACGTCGTGGCCCTTGCCGAAGGACCCGGACAGGATGAGGCCGCGCTCGATCACACCACGCCGTCGTGGCCGGGGACTGCGGCGCCCACGAGGTCGTCGAGCGTCGCGCTCCGCAAGCCCCGGGCCGCGAGGGCCTCGGCGATGGGGCCGAGCGCGTCGCGGGCCCGGGCGGTCGAGCCGGCCGGCGAGCAGTGGTCGGTGTCGTGGAGGAGCACGATGGCACCGCCCGTCAGGCCGCGGTTGACCCGATCGGCCACGGCCCCGGCGTCGGCTTCGGCCCACTCCCGGCCCCACACCGACCAGAGCACCAGTCGGCGGCGCTGGCGGTGCGCCTCCCACACGGTGGCGCCGGTGCTCTGGCCATACGGGGGTCGGTACCACCGCGGGTCGATCCCGATCGCGCCGAGGGCATCGGTCGCGGCGCGCAGGTCGTCCCGGACCCACGCCGGGGTGGCGGCGAAGTGGTGGCGGTGCAGGTGGCCGTGCACGCCGATCTGGTGCCCCCGCCGGACGGTCTCGGCGACCACCTCGGGGTGGCGCAGGGCGAGCGACCCCAGGCAGAAGAACGTCGCCCGCAGCCCCAGCTCGTCGAGGCGGTCGAGCATGCGGGGCGTGTCGTCGGGATCAGGGCCGTCGTCGAAGGTGAGCGCCACCCGTTCGGTGGAAGGTCCGCGCCACCGGCACCACCCCCCCGGGAGGGCCCGCGCCGGGGCCCATTGCCCGAGGCTCACCACGCTCGGGATCACGTGGGCGGCGAGCGGCACCGCCGTCGCGGCGAGGGCGATGCGGGCGCGGTTCACGCCTCCCGGGCCCGGTCCGTGGTCTCGGCGTCGCGCCACTCGAGGTACCGGCGCATCCCGGCCACGAAGGACGTGGTGGGGCGCCAGCCGAGGACCTTCGCCGCCTTGTCGCCCGAGACGAACCGTCCCGCGTAGTCGCCGGGCCGGGCCGGCGCGAACTCGATGGCCAGCGTGCGGTCCACCAGGTCGCGGATCACCTCGGCCATCTCGACCACGCTGACCGGCTGGGGACCTTCGAGGTTGAAGACCTGGTTGGCCCCCGCGGCGCCGAGCGCGAGGACGTGGGCGGCGGCGATGTCCTCCACGTACACGTAGTTGCGGAACTGCTGGCCGTCGCCGTGGATGGTGAGCGGCCGACCGTCGAACGCCCGCTGCACGAAGCGGGGGATGACCAGCTCCTCGCGCATGCGGGGGCCGAAGGGGATGCCGTAGCGCAGGATGGTGTACTCGAGGCCGTACAGCTCGTGGTGGCTGGTGAGCACCAGCTCGCTGGCCATCTTGGACGCGGTGTAGACGTGACCGGACCCCTGCAGCGCCATCGGGCTGTCCTCATCGACGGGGTCCTGCCCGTTGGACGCGGCGTACACCCAGACCGTGCTGGCCAGCACGGTGCGCGCCACACCGTTGCGGCGGGCCGCGTCGCAGACCAGGGCGGTGCCGTTGACGTTGACGTCGAAGGTGTGGACCGGCTGCTCGCGGGCCTCGTTGACGTTGGAGACCCCCGCCAGGTGGAGGATGGCGTCGCACCCCCTGGTCGCTCGCACGAGGCCGGCACCGTCGCGGATGTCGATCTCGCGCCACACCGCGTCCGCGCGGTGGGGGGCCCGGGCGTCGACGACGATCGTCTCGTGGCCGGCGCCGATCATCTGGTCGACGACGTGCGACCCGATGAAACCCGCTCCTCCGGTGACCGCCACCCTCATCGTCGTGACGGTGCCCCGACGGCGGCGAGGGCGGCGCGCACGCACTCGGCGACGTAGGTGGCCTCGTCGAGCGACATGTCGCTGTGGATCGGGAGGCAGACGTGGCGGGCGCACACGTCCTCCGCGACCGGGAGCGGGCCACTGGCCGCGCCGGCGAAGACGGGCTGGTGGTGCAGCGGCGTGGCGTAGACCTCGCCGCTCAGGATGACCCCGTGGGCGTCGCGCAGCGTCGCCTTGAGCTCGGCGCGCTCGATGCCCGCCTCGAGCATCGCCACGTACTTGTAGTAGTTGGTCGCGCACCCCGCGGGCACCGGCAGGGGCGTGATGCCCGCGGTGGCGGCGAGCGCGTCGTCGTAGATGCCCGCGGCGCGCCGGCGCGTGGCGATGAAGTCGTCGAGGTGGCGCAGCTGCACCACCCCGACGGCGGCGTGCAGCTCGCTCATCCGCCACGCGTAGCCCATGCGGACATGGTCCCCTCCGAGGAAGCCGGCCTTGCCCTGGTCCCGGTAGATCACCGCCTCATCGCGCACCCGGGGGTCGGAGGTCACGATCATGCCCCCCTCTCCGCTCGTGATGACCTTGGTGGGGTAGAACGAGAACGCCGCGGCCACCCCGAGCGTGCCGGGCGGCCTTCCGGCGAGCGACGAGCCATGGGCGTGGGCGGCGTCCTCGACGAGCGCGAGGCCGCGCCGGCGGCACAGCGTCGCGATCGCTTCGGTGTCGGGAGACATCAGGCCTCCGATGTGCACGAGCACGACGGCTGCCGTCGACGGCGTGATGGCCGCCTCGACCGTCTCGGCGGTCAGGGCCAACGTGGTCGGGGAGACGTCGGCGAAGCGGGGCTCGCCGCCCGCGCGGTCAACCGCAGCGGCCGTGGCGAAGAAGGTGTTGGTCGGCACGACCGCCTCTGCGCCATCGAGGTCGAGCGTGCGCAGGATGATCTCGAGCGCGCTCGTGCCGCTCGCCGTGGCCACCGCGAAGGCTGCCCCGTGCCGGGCGGCGAACGCCGCCTCGAAGGCCGCGGTGTGCGGGCCGAGCGTCAGTGAGCCGCCTCGGAGCGATTCGTCGATCAGGGCCAGTATCTCGGCGCGGTCGTCGGGGGGAAAGACGAGCCGGGCGGCGGGGACCGTGATCCGGCCACCGGTGCTCACCGCGGCTCCGCCCGGGCGGGCACGGGGTCGCGCCCGCTCAGTCGGGAGCTCCGGCTCAGCGCCACCAACCCGGCGGCCATGGCGGCAGCCGCGAGCACGACGACCGGGGCCCGGGCGCCGTCCCAGCGGATGTGCTCCGCGAAGAGCGTCGCGCCGATCAGCGAGCTCACCAAGGGATCCACGACGGTGATGACCGGGAGCGCGACGGTGGGCCGTCCCGCCTGGTACGCGGTCTGGATCAGCAGCATGGCGGTGATGCCGGCCACGATCACCGCGTAGGGGGTCCACGAGCGCAGCACGCCTCCGACGCCCCGTCCGAAGTTGCTGGCAAACGCCTTGACCAGCACGGCCATGAAGGCATCGGCCATCCCAGCCGCGACGCCGAGGGCCGCGGCGCGCCCCGCGTCGACGAGGCGCAGCCCGACGGCGAGGGCCAGCACGGCGATGAGCGACACCCACAGCACGCAGAAGATCCACCCGGCCGGGCTGGCCGACACCGGGCCCTGATCGGGTGGCGCGGCGACGAGCAGGAAGAGCGACAGCCCGGCCAGCACGAGCAGGAGCGCGCCCCACTCGGCCCGGCTGATCGCCTGGTGGGACCAGATGGCGGTCAGTGCCAGCGTGAAGAGGAGCGAGGTGGTGAGCAGCGGTTGCACGACGATGAGTGAGCCTCGGCGGAGCGCGGCCGCCTGGAGCGCGAAGCCACCCACGTCGCCCGCCAGGCCGAGCAGCCACACCGGCTGGCGCACCAGGCGGATCACCAGGCCGGGGCGACCGGCCAGCTCGGTCGGCATGTTGACGGCAGCCCGGTGCTGCAGAGCCACGCCCCCGCCGAAGACCAACGCCGCCAGGAGGGCCAACACGATCGTCATGTCCGGCCTCCTCCCCCGGCGGTTGCGCGCTCCCCACGATACGTGGCCGGAGAGGCGGTCGCCTCCGGCTTGCCCGGTGGTCCGGCTATGGCAGCACGGCCGCTCGCCCCGGCCACCTCGTGTGGTGGACGCGCCTCGTCAGGCACCGGCGGGCGACGCGGCACCGGCGCCCCGAGGCAGGGGTCAGAACGCGTCCGGATCGTCCTGGACCGACGCGGGCACGGGGTGGCGGTACAGCGTGGCCGCGTTCTCCCAGGTGATCTTGCGGATGTCCTCGGGGGGGAGGTCGCCGATCTCGTGCTGGATCCGGGCCTGGGTGTCGGGCCAGGTGGAGTCGCAGTGGGGGTAGTCGGACTCGAGCAGGATGTGCTCCACGCCGATGCGGTCCCGCTGGCTGAACGAAGAGGGGTCCTCCACCGCACAGAACCAGAAGTTGCGGCCGAGGACCTCCGAGGGGGTCAGCTCGATGTCGGGGGTCCAGGTGCCGTACATCCCGTGGTAGCTGAGCATGTGGTCGAGTCGGTCCATCAGCCCCGCGACCCATCCGATCCCACCCTCGGACATGCACAGCTTGATGCCGGGATAGCGGACGGGGATCTTGGAGTACAGCCAGTCGATGGCGGCGAACATGGCGTAGCCGAAGAAGAGGACGCCGACGGTGTCGGCCGGCGCGTCGGGTGCGGTCGCCGGCGACTGGCCGGAGCTGCCGATGTGGAGGTTGACGACCGTGCCGGTCTCCTCGCAGGCCCGCATCATCGGATCCCAGTAGCCGGTGTGCAACGACGGCAGGCCGAGGATGTGCGGCGCCTCGCTGAAGGTGATGGCCTTGAACCCCCGGGCCGCGTTGCGTCTGATCTCGTCCGCGCCCAGCGCGGGATCGAGCAGCCAGGGGATCTGGCAGGGGATGATCCGGGCGGGGTCGGTGCCCGCCCATTCCTCGAGGTGCCAGTCGTTCCACGCGCGCACCGTCGCCAGCGCGAGCTCGGTGTCCTTGGTGGTCAGCTGGAGGCGTTGACCGGCGAAGCCCGGCAGGAACGACGGGAAGTTGACCGAGGCGTAGATCCCGTTGATGTCCATGTCGGCCAGGCGGGCACGGATGTCCCATGCGCCGCGCCGCATCTCGTCGAAGCGGGCCGGTTCGAAGCTGTACTCGGCGACGGGCCGCCCGACGACTGCGTTGAAGCCGACGTTGGGGAACTCCATGCCGTCGTACGTCCAGACCTCGGTGCCGTCCTTGTCGACGATGCGGGGAGCCCGGTCGGCCAGCGCGCCCGGGACGCGCCCCTCGAAGGTGTGGGGCGGCTCGACGATGTGGTCGTCGGCCGAGATGACGGTGTAGTGGCGGACCCGGCGGGACGGCTCGGGGAGGAAGGTCACCTGGCCGGTCTTGCTCTTGCCGCCGGTGGTGAAGTTGAGGTTGGACGACAGGTCGTCGATGCTGATGCTCACGGCACTACCTCCCTGTAGATCCTCCAGCAGTGTGGCACCTGGCGTCGCCTGCGGCCAGGTCGCGACCCGAACCGGTACAGTGCCCGGCCCATGGACCGCGAAAAGCTGCAGCAGCTGTTCGACCTGAACGGGCGGGTCGCCATCATCACCGGTGGCACCCGGGGGATCGGACGGGCGATCGCCGAGGGCTTCGTCGCGGCCGGGGCCCGGGTGGTGGTCGCGAGCCGCAAGGCGGCCGCCTGTGCCGAGACCGAAGCGGCCCTCCGTGCCATGGGTGGCGAGGCGATCGGCATCCCGACCCACATGGGCGACCTCGGCTCGCTGCACGACCTGGTCGCCGCCACGGTCGAGCGGTTCGGCGCGCTCGACATCGTTGTCAACAACGCGGCTACTGCGCTCACCCTGCCCTTGGGCCAGCTGTCCGCGGACGCCTGGGCGAAGTCTTATGACGTCAACCTCCGGGGCCCCGTGTTCTTGGTCCAGGACGCCCTGCCCCACCTCTCCGCCAGCGAGCACGCGGCGGTGGTCAACGTCATCTCTGCGGGAGCGTTCCTCTTCTCGCCCGGAGTGGCCATGTACGCGGGAGCCAAGGCGGCGCTCATGTCGTTCACCCGTTCGATGGCGGCCGAGTTCGCCCCGCTCGGGATCCGGGTCAACGCACTGGCACCGGGCACGGTCGACACCGACATGGTCCGCAACAACACCCCGGAGGCTCAGGAGCGGATGGCGGCGGCGAGCTGGCAGCGGCGGGCGGCCCACCCCGACGAGATGGTCGGTCCCGCCCTCTTCCTCGCGTCCGACGCGGCGAGCTTCGTCACCGGCCAGGTGGTGCTCGCCGACGGCGGCCTCGTACCGCACTGACCGCCCGGGCTGCGCCGAGGTTCAGTCGCCGCTCGAGCGGCTGATGCCGGCGGCCTTGAGCACGCGGGGCTCGATGCCGGCCTCTCTCCATGCGGCGTAGCTGATCCCCTTGCGCTCGCTGTAGCCGTGGGCGGCGGCGATGAAGCCGGCTTCGAGCTCGACGAGGTCGACACCCTCTCCCCCTTCGAGCGTCGCCAGCTCCCGCTCCAGGTCCATCTTGCGCTGCAGGAGTTGGACGCGGTCGAGGGCATTGGCGCGAGTCAGGCGGTTGTTGATGTCGTCGAGCTGGCGCTGCACCGTGTCCGAGGTGCGCTTGCGACCGCGCTTGGGGCGATGCGATTCGAGCGCTTCGAGGTAACGGCGGACGGCGCGTCCTTCCTCTCGGCCCAGTGCCAGCGCCTCCAGGTGGGCGTCGCTCAGCTTCTTCTTCGTTGCAATCTTTTTGGTGGTCCGTGCCATGGTTTGACCATCCTATATCGGAGCGTGGTCTTGGTACAGTCATGCTGATTGCGTGACAGGTATCGCGCCGGGTGTGTCATTAGTTTCGCCGACGCCGACACCACCTTGGTGTTTAGTCCGGAGGGGTTCTGGGTGAGCCACCACCACTTGCGGGCGGTCCCGCCTGCTCGCGGCCCGCGCATCCGGCGGACTTTCCCGGCCCGTGGTTGATCGGGCGCGGCCGAACATCATTTCGCGGTCGCGCGGCGTCTGACCTGACGAGGTCCCCCGGGCGTCGACCAGTGGTCAGCACGGTTGGGTGGGGCCGGTCGCCTCAGTGGCGGTGGATGGCCATGGCCAGGATGCCGCCCCGGTAGCTCGGCAGGATCGTGCTCAGATCGCCGTAGTCGGGGGCATCGCCGTTGTGGTACACGACCCCGGCCGCGGAGACGAGCAGGTACCCGCCGCCGTCGGTCGTCGGCTTCATGTCGACCACCGTGTCCGACACGACCCCGGGGAGGGCGCCGAAGAACCCGGCGTCGCCGAAGGCGAAGATGCCGCCGTCGGAGGCGACCTCCCAGTAGCCGTGCCCGGTGGGGGTGGCGGCGATGCCGACGATGGGCTTGGCCAGGGGTCGGCCGCCCATGGATCCGGTGAAGGTGGCGTCGCCGAAGGCGAAGATGCCGCCGTCGGAGGCGACCTCCCAGTAGCCGTTGCCCGAG
>Ga0075030_100004828_pt1 | contig 12181 bp, 14 predicted proteins | sample LitLauG_LLR_2012_FD_71393 | JGI IMG/M metagenome (GOLD analysis project Ga0075030, IMG submission 71393) | Freshwater sediment microbial communities from Pennsylvania, USA - Little Laurel Run_MetaG_LLR_2012 | ecosystem: Environmental > Aquatic > Freshwater > Creek > Sediment | place: USA... | reverse complement strand
TTCCGGAACCGGATGGTGCGGCCCTGAGCCATAGAGCTCGTTGACGCCCACCAGCGCCTGGGCCGGCACCGCCGCGTTGGGCGCGATGCTGGCGCCGGGGCCAGTGCGCACGCCTGCGCCAATGAAGGCGCCGCCGCCAATGCGCACTTGGCGCACCAGCACCTTTGAGCCTCCGCCTTCGCTCTTGTTGCGCAGGTGCGCGGCCAATTCCACGCCACGGGAAAAAACTACGCGATTGCCGATGTCCATGAGGCTGCGATCGACGACCTGCATACGCACCGGCCATTCAACGCCGTAGCCCACACGCGAGCCCCAAAGCCTCAGCCACATTGAATAAAAGCCTGGGATCACCCGCAGCAGCGATTCCAGCTGCGGCAAGGCGTCATAAAAGGCCTGGATGTGGTGCATCGCCAGCCACGGCGAAAAGTTTTTGCTATCGATGGTCGACACCCCGATTTTGAGCTTGGCCCAGCGCAATAAGATACGCTGCACGATGGGGGGAAATATGTAGAGCACCGCCAATGGCAGAATGACGGTGAACGCGGAGGGCGCGTGCGCGAACTCGCCCAATGCCGCAAACGTCAAAAAGGTCATCAGCAGCGGGAAGTACGAGTAAAGTCGGTTTGCCCCGCTCATGCCGCAGAGCTGCGCACCGCGCCCACAAAGAGCGCATAGATTTCATCGCCGCCGCGGGCGGCGCGCAACTTTTCGCGCACGTCGGCGTGGCGCAGAAACCGCGACACGCGCGCCAGCGCTTTCAAATGGTCGGCCCCACGATCGAGAGGAGACAAAAGCAGGAACACAAGATCGGCGGGCCTGCCGTCAAGTCCGTCAAAATCCTGCGGCGGGTCGAGCCTGGCAAACGCCCCAACCGGACGCATCACACCGGCCACGGACGCGTGGGGAATGGCCACGCCATCGCCGACCCCGGTTCCGGCCAGACGTTCGCGCATCAAGGCTGCGTCGAATGCGGCGCGAACATCAGCGCCTGCAAGCTTGGCCGCCACTTCGGTCATGCTCATCAGCGCATGGCGTCGCGAGGTGGTGGTAAGGCGGGGCAAAATCGCCTCTGGCGCGATGAGATCGCTCAATCCGTTCATGCATTCCCCGGTTGCCAGAGCCGTTCGTGTCTCCCAACACGGCTTGCGCTTTCATTAAACGGGCCGTGTCGCTACCCGCTCCGGATCGATCCAACCGACATTGCCGTCGGCGCGCCGATATACCACGTTCAGTCCGCCATGGGCGGCGTTCCTAAACATCAGCGCAGGCGCTTCGGTTAAATCGAGCTGCAAGACGGCTGTGGACACCGTCAGAGTGCGCACCGCGACCGTGGTCTCGGCAATCACCAGAGGGGCAGGCTGATCTGCGACCCCTTGGTCGCCATCGCTGTCCTCTTGCAGCGGGGCGAGCACATACGCTGCTGCGTCCTCGGCGGGAAGAGGGGATTTGTTATCAGCGTGGTGATTCGTCAGCCGTCGCTTATAGCGGCGGACCCGTTTCTCCAATTTGCCCAAGGCGTCATCGAAGGCCCCGTGCGCATCGCCGCCATGCCCTTCGGCTTGTAAGGAAATTCCCGAGGCCAGGCGTACTGTACAATCCACCTCGACACTGCCTGCGCCATTGCGCGCAACTGTGACAACGGCGTCCGTTGCGCGATTGAAATATTTGCCGACCCCGCTCGTGAGTTCATCCTCGATGCGAGTTCGAAGCGCTTCGCCGACATCCAACTGCCGTCCGGCGACCTGTATGCGCATGCACGAGCCTCCTTCTTTGCCGCTCAAGCGGTAGAGGTCCCGGGACCGGTCTCCGCCCCCGCCAGAGCGATCCCCCGATCTACGAAAATAGAGGTAAGCCCGCCGGGTTAAGGGGTCAACGCAACGAACTGGTTAAACGACGCAGAGAACTGGCGTTGCACCGCACACGCGTGTATTTGCCCCAGAAATCATGTCCTCCGAGACCATGAAAGCCGCGCCGGCGCACGCGACGCGTTGGCTGGATTTGACCGCGATCGTGGTCTGCACGCTGGCCTGGGGCACAACCTGGTTTGCGATCACGCTGCAATTTGGCCTTGTCGATCCGGTTGTCTCCATCGTTTACCGGTTCGCGCTCGCGGCCGCTTTATTGTTCATCTGGTGTGGGTTAACCGGCGCTAAGATCTCGATGACGCATAGCCAGCATCTGGCTGCGTTCGGCGTGGGCTTATTCAACTTCGCCATCAATTATACTTTGGTCTATTGGGCCGAACAGCGCGTGGTGTCGGCCATCGTGGCGGTCACTTTCGCGGCGATGGCGTTCATCAATCTCATTGTCTTTCGCATAGCCTTTGGCCAACGCGCGCCAGCCATGGCGTGGGGCGCTGCCTTGCTGGGCGTTTTAGGCGTGGCGATTTTGTCATGGAACGAAATCGCTCGCGCCGACATGGGTGCGCAAGCCAAGGTTGGCATCGCCATGACGCTCGTTGGCGTGGTCTCCGCTTCGCTCTCCAATGTTGCAGCGCGGCGCGGTGAAATGGCGGGCGCTGGTGTTGCTGCATCCACCGCTTGGGCCATGGCTTATGGGACAATGCTTTTGGGCGTCTTTGCGCTCATCACCGGCAAGACTTGGAATTTCTCGTTCACGCCTGGCTATATGCTCTCGCTTTTGCATCTGGCGCTGGTTGGCTCGGTGATCGCGTTCTTGCTTTATTATGGGCTGGCGCGCCGCCGCGGGTACGCGGCCGCCTCCTACGTTTCTGCGCTCACCCCGCCTTTGGCCATGTTGATGTCGACGCTCTTTGAGCACCGCACTTGGCAAGCCACGGCGCTGGTTGGCATCGCGCTCATCCTTGCCGGGCAAGCGATGCTAATGCGGAGCCGCAAGCCAGCTTGAGGGCGATTTCAAATCTGGCCGAAGCGGCCCAAGCGCAGGCGAGCTTATAGCCCGTTGGCCAATTTGCGCTTGCGCTCAACCGAAGAGGGGATGCGCAGGCTCTCGCGATATTTGGCGACCGTGCGGCGGGCGATGTCGATGCCCTTGACCATCAGGATTTCGACGATGCGGTCGTCGGAGAGAATGTCTTCCGGCGTTTCCCCGTCGATGAGGCCTTTGATTTGGTGGCGCACGGCTTCAGCGGAATGGGCTTCCCCGCCGTCGGCGGCGTTGATCGAGGCGGTGAAGAAATATTTCAGCTCCACGACCCCGCGCGCGCAGGAAAGATACTTATTGGAGGTCACCCGAGAAACGGTTGACTCATGCATTTCAATCGCCGCCGCCACGGTCTTTAAGTTCAGCGGTCGCAAATGGGCGACGCCATGGGCGAAGAAGCCGTCCTGCTGTCGCACGATCTCGCGCGCCACTTTCAAAATTGTCTTGGCGCGCTGATCCAAGCTCTTCACCAGCCAGCTCGCATTGGCCGCGCATTCGGAGAGAAATTGCTTGTCTTGTTCGCGCACCGCGCCTTTCGACACGGTTGCGTAATAGCGCTGGTTCATCAGCACGCGCGGCATGGTGTCGGTGTTGAGCTCCACCAGCCAGGCCCCGTCCGGGGCTTGGCGCACGTAAACATCAGGCGCCACGGTCTGTGCCGGACCGCCGCCAAAGCCTGCGCCTGGCTTTGGCGTCAGCGCCCGGATTTCAGCGATCATTTCAGTTAGGTCTTCGCGATCGACGCCGCACACTGTCTGCAGACGCTCAAGATGGCCCCTGGCCAGAAGATCCAAATTGGCGACCAGTTTTTCCATCGCCGGGTCAAAGCGCCCGCGCTCTTTGAGCTGCAGCGACAGGCACTCAGGAATATCGCGCGCCATCACCCCAGTGGGCTCAAAGCCCTGCATCAAGGCGAGCACCCGCGCCACCTCGGTTTCCGCGCAGCCGAGCTGACGGCTAAGTTCGCGCATGTCGGCGCGCATATATCCCCAGTCATCGATTTGGTCGATCAGCATGCCCCCGATCAATCTGTCGGTGGCGTTGACGCCGGCTTCGGTCAGCTGGCGATCCAAATGCTCGGCTAGCGTCAGATCCGAAGTGAGGGTCTCGGTGACGTCGGGCAGATCGTCAAAGCTTTTGCCTTGGCTGGCCTTTGACCAATCCTGCAGGGGAGCGGCGCCCGCTTCGGCGAGCTCATTGGCGCTTAAGTCAGGCGCCATGTCAGCGACGGCCACATCGAGCGCTGCTTCGGTCGGGGCCATGCCGCTTTCAAATTCCAAAGCCTGCGCATCGCCGCCATCGTTTTGCTTGGGAGCTTCGCTTTGGGTTTCTTCGCGCTCTAAAAGCGGGTTGCGCTCAAGTTCGGTCTCAACGAATTCTTGCAGCTCAACGTTGGAAAGCTGCAGCAGCTTAATCGCCTGCTGCAATTGCGGGGTCATGACCAGGGCCTGACCCTGGCGCAGCTCTAAACGGGGGATCATCGCCATCGCGGACCCCGGCTAGTTGAAAGTGTCGCCCAGATACCTTTCGCGAACCGACCTGTCGGACATCACCTCTTGAGGCGTGCCCTCGAATAGCACTTCGCCGTCAAACATGATCGAAGCCCGATCCACGATCTGCAGGGTCTCCCGCACATTGTGATCGGTGATCAGGATGCCGAGGCCACGTTGTTTTAAAAACGTGATCAGCTCTCGGATGTCGTTGATGGCGAGTGGGTCGATGCCGGCGAAAGGCTCGTCGAGCAGCATGAACGAGGGCCTGGTCGCCAAAGCACGGGCAATCTCGACGCGCCGGCGCTCACCACCCGAGAGGGCGGCCGCAGGCGCATCTTTTAAATGATCCACGCGCAATTCAGCCAAGAGACCGTTGACGATATCGCGGCGCTTGGAAGCCTTGGGCTCCGACAATTCCACGATCGACATCACGTTCTGTTCGACGGTCATGCCACGGAAGATCGACGGCTCTTGGGGCAGATAGCCCACGCCAAGCCGGGCGCGTTGATACATAGGCAGCGTTGTGACGTCCTGGCCGTCCAACAAGATCTGTCCCTGGTCCACGCGTATGAGCCCCGTGATCATGTAGAAGCAGGTGGTTTTGCCTGCTCCGTTGGGGCCCAACAGACCTACGACTTCGCCACGGTTGAGGAAGAGTGAAACATCCCTCACCACGCGGCGGCCGCGATAGGACTTGCCGATCGACACCGCGCCCAAGCCGCTTTGAGCGGTCCGGGACTTAGATGATCGGCTTGTCGCGCCCTCAGGGCTCATATCGGACCGTGGCGGCTAAGAATTCGTGAAGTGCCGGTATCAATCAATGGGGGGCGCCGGCGGGTGGCGCCGGCGTCGGGTGCTGGCCGGCCTGGCCTTGCTGACCCGCCTGGTTCTGCGGCACGAACACGCCCCGCACCCGCTGCCCAGGCTGAGGCGCAATGGTGGTTTGGTGGGAGCCGATATGGAGAACCAGGGTCTCGCCGCGGATGACGTTTTGTTCTGAGGCCACCACCACGTTGCCAGTAAAGGTCACCGCGTCTTGGGCCACTTCATAATCGGCGTGGTCGCCGCGCGCTGATTGGGTGGGGCGCACGTAATAGACATCGCCCTCAGCCAGCATGCGTTGGATGTTGCCTGCGTCCAATCCTTGGATCGGCGCGTGCGCCTGCTGGGTGGCGGTGGCTTGGCTGAAATAAAGGGTGATCTTGTCGGCGCGCAGCCGGGCGTCGTTTTGGACGATGTCGACATCGCCGGTCAAAACCAGCCGCCGGTCGCCGTCATAATATTCGAGGTTGTTTGCCGAATAAGAGACCGGGCCGCCATTTTCGCTGAGCTGGGCATGCGCCGCGGGCGCCGCCGCCAGGGACGCCAGCATAGCGCCAATTGCGATCAACAAGCGCCTCATGGCTTTGGCTCCCCGTTCTGCTGCGCCCCGTTCTGCGGGCGGTGCTCCGGTATTTGGCCCCGGACATTGCCGTGCAGCACTAGCGCACGATCACTCTGCCGCAATTCATAAGCGTCGGCTTGCAGCACGCCAAGGGGCCCTGCGCCGGTCACACCCGCGGTCCCGTAGAGGGTGCCCTGGTCGAGGTCGACCACCATTTGCGGGGTGGAAAAGCGGTTGCCGCCCCGGTCCGAGAACAACACTTCGCCCTGGAAGGTTACCTTTTTGGCGGCCTCGTCATAGACCCCGTGGGGGGCCAGCATGATGGTGCCCTGCTCGGTTCGATAGACCGGCGAAACGAGCGAAATCGGCCGATCCTCGCCGCCTGCGAAGCGCTCGGCCACCTCCGCGGAAAGCTGGTAGGGCCCGCCGGCCTCGGTGCGGCCGATGAACCGGGGGTTGAGCATCCGCAAGGGTTCTGAGGAGCTGTTGCCGGCGTCGATAAACCCGCCCTCGACAGCGTAAAGCGCCATGAACACGAAAACCGAGGCCAGCGAGGCCCCGGCGGCGGCTACAAAAAAGCGCCGCAGGCCGGCGATCAGCCGCGAGCGCCGCCGGGCCGCGCGCAGCGTTTGTTCGCGCTTGGGCTCCCACTCAAACGCGCCTGCAGGGTGGGCGACGGCGGTCATCAGGGGGTCCTTGTCGCCGCGTTCCGGGGCGGAAGCAAGGCGCAGGCGCGCGCGCGGGGCGCGCCAGGCTTTAGGGGTGCGCAGCACTTGGCGCAGCGGCAGCGATGGGCGCGGGCGCGGGCGCTGGCAGGGAAGGCAGCACAATGTCCAGGCGGTCGGCGGTGTATTCGCCTTGCGCCGGCAGCGCCACGCCGGTCAGTTGCGCCGACCAGAGCGCAACGCCCGCTTGGCGTGCTGCGTCATTGAAGTGTGAGACCAAGGCTGCGGCTGCGAGGCTTTGGCGGCCGTCGAAATAGGCGTAGCCGGAAGGACGCTGATCGTGCTCGCCCAGTACATCGACGATCACGCTCAAGGCGCTGCGCTGCATCTCGCGCACCACCTGTTGGGCCACATTCGCGTCGGCGTCGCCGCGCACGTGTAAGACGAGCGCATGCATGGGCGGGGGCGGGGTGAAGATGTCGCGCAAAACCCGGGTTGGATCGAAATCTCTTGAGATGGGCGCGGCTCTTTCGCGCCGTGCTGCGACCACTTGCAGGCCGGTATTTGCCCGCAGCGATCCAACCGGGGGAGGATAGGCGTTGGCGTCGCGGCTTGCCTCGGATTGATCAAGCGTCGCAGGCTTTGGCGGCACCACTACGCCCTGTGCGCCGAGCGCTGCCTCAAGTTGAACCACGCGCGCCTGCAATTGATCGCGCTCGTGCATGACATTGCTCATGATCGCCAAGGTCCAGCCGGCGACAGCAACGACGATGACGCTGATGATGAGCTGCACCGCCAACATTTGGCGGGTGCCGCGCACCAAGCTCGCAAGGAGGGAACGCGCCACGCCTCTTAGCTCTCCGCGCGTGCGATCGCCGCCAGGCGAAAAAGGCTCATAAGGCCACAGAGGAGGCCAACGCCTGCGACCCCGGTCAACACTAGCTGAAATTGATCAGCCGCCATGGCGCCATTGCGGGTGGCGGCAAGGCCTACGCAGAAGGCCGCCAAAGAAGTGACGAGCGCAAAAGTCACCAATTTCGGCGCGCCCGCGTTTGCGGTTGTGGGCGACAGCCCAAGCTCGGGGGTCTTCGAAGGGGTGGTGGCGCCTTGGCGCACCAAAAGCGCAAGCGTGGCCTCAAGGGGTCCCCAATTGGCGCGCGCGCCGCTCAAATCAGCGACGGGAAAAGCGTCGAATGGCGCAGGCGGATGGGCGTTATCCAAACGCACCTGCAAGAGTTTGCCGGCGTCGAACGCGCGGCAGGCTTGGCCGGCCACCCAACTGGAACTCCGCGCCCGCGCGCTCCAGACCACGATCACGACAGTGGCTTGATCAAGCTCAGCCTCGCTCGCGCCTGCATCGGGCGCGTCCCAATAGGCGCTATAACCCAATGACGCCAGCCGCTCGGCGATCGGGCGCACCAGATCGCGGTCGGCGCGGGAATAAGCAATGAAGACGTCGGCCACCCACAAACGCTCCGGACCCGAATGTTAGCGACGGGTAATCTCTTCGGCGAGCCGAATAAGGCAGTTCAACTGCGTTGCGCCTTGGAATTCGCCTAAAGGGCGCTTCTGCGCGACGCCGTTTCGAAAACCCAGGGCCCCTGAGGCTAGCCGCCCCTTTCGAGCCCATTGGGCGTTGCAAGCCGCGCAATGCGAGCTGCAAACTGAGGATCGGCCTGCGCAACCGTCGCGATGGCGTCATAATCTTCACGAGTGAGGCCGTTTCGCGCCAGCACCGCATTGATCTTGGCTGCCGCGCGCGTTTGCTCTGTGGGGGTGGCGGCGGCGAATTGTGAAAGTTGCAGCGGTTGAATTTGAGCGCGGGTTTTCGCAAACGCCCGCAGTTGGGCATCGCTATAGGTTTCAACCTGTTGCGGTTGGGCTCTTTGCGCAGCGACGAGTTCGGGGGCGACCACGGGGGCTGCAGTTAGCACGGCGGCTGCTGCGATCACCGCCAGCGCCCGATTTCTCCAAGCAATGGCCGGCATGGGCTTAGCGCTCCTTCAAGGGCTTCATAAGGCTAATCGCAGACCCCAGCGTCTCGTTCCACGCAAATATTGGCTGGGCGCTCTGCAGGCTGCGCTTTTGCTGTGCCCAAGCTGGCAATTTGCAATCGGGGCTTTTTAGAGATCGCGTGCGGCGGCGAGAAGACGATCCACCAGCGCGTCAAACTGGGCGCGTTCGCCAGCGCTCAGCGCCGCCAAAAGACGCGCTTCACTTTCAAGCGCCAAGGGCGCGATGCGGGCGTGGAGCGCCTCACCCTGTGGCGTTAGCGACAGCGATTGCGCGCGCCCGTCTTGGCTATGCACAAGGGCTGCCACGCGTCGGGCGGCGACCAGTTTGGCGACTGCGCGCGATACTGCGACCTTGTCCATTTCGGTGGCTTCAGCGACTTCCTTGGCGGTGAGGCCCGGGCGGCGGCCAAGCACGGCGATAATGCGCCACTCGGGTATGGTGAGTTTGAAGGCCCGCGCGTAGCGCCTGGCGATGGCGCCTGAGACGCGGTTGGAGAGGATCGACAGGCGGTAGGGTAAGAAACGCTCTAGAATCAAACGCTCCGCCGCGGAGTTTTTGGCCGCCTTGTGGAGCGATGCGCTTGCCATTGGTTACAAATGAAACTAAATCGGCTGCATTGCAAGACGCTAAGGACCGCGACATGGCTGATCTTTTCGAAAACCCAATCGGAACCGACGGCTTTGAGTTCGTGGAATTTACCTCTCCCGCGCCTGAAAGACTCGCGGCTTATTTTGAGCAGATCGGCTTCACAGCTGTCGCCAAGCACCGCAGCAAGAACGTCATTCGCTACAAGCAAAACGACATCACCTTCATCCTCAATATGGAGCCGGGCGGTCAGCCGGCCGATTTTCGCGCCAAGCATGGGCCGAGCGCCAACGCGATGGCCTTTCGGGTCAAAGACGCCCAGCACGCATTTCGCGAGGCGGTAAAGCGCGGGGCCAAGCCGGTTGATATGCCAATCGGGCCCATGGAGCTCGACATCCCAGCCATCGAGGGCATTGGCGGGGCTTTCATTTATCTGGTCGATCGCTACGGCGCGCAGACCATCTATGATGTCGATTTCAAACCCATTGCCGGCGCCGATGAAGCCAAGAACGCCATCGGCCTCACCTATCTTGATCACCTCACCCACAACGTCTTCCGCGGCAACATGAAGACCTGGGCCGACTATTACGAGAAGATCTTCAACTTTCGCGAGATCCGCTACTTTGACATCGAAGGCAAAGTCAGCGGTCTGTTTTCCAAGGCCATGACCAGCCCCGATGGCAAGATCCGCATTCCGCTGAATGAATCAAAGGGCGAGGAAGGCCGCGTCGACCAAATCGAAGAATATCTGCAGCGCTACAAAGGTGAGGGCATTCAACATTTGGCCTTCGGCACAGACGATCTTTACAAGGTGGTCGATAGCCTGCACGCGCGCGGGGTTGAGCTCCAAGACACAATCGACGCCTATTTCGATCTTATCGACAAGCGCCTGCCAGGTCACGGCGAGCCGGTTGAAGAGCTGCGCAAGCGCCGCATTCTGCTCGACGGGGCGCCCAGCGAAGGCCAGGGGCTGCTGTTACAAATCTTCGGCAAGGACGCGGTTGGCCCGATCTTTTTCGAATTTATCCAGCGCAAGGGCAATGAAGGTTTCGGCGAGGGCAATTTTAAAGCCCTGTTTGAATCCATTGAACTCGATCAGATCCGCCGCGGCGTGTTGAAGGCAAGCTAATGCGTTTGCTGTTAGCCGCCCTGGCGGCGTTTGGCGTTTGCGCCAGCGCTGAAGCGCAGTCTTTGCATCGCTGGTCGATTATCGTCCATGGCGGGGCAGGCGTCATCGAACGCGCCAGCATGACCCCTGAGCTTGAGGCGCAATATCGCAGCGCCATCAATCATGCGCTTCAAACTGGCGCCGCTATTCTAGACCACGGCGGTCAAGCTCTCGATGCGGTGCAGGCCGCAATCGAAGGCATGGAGGACGACCCGCTTTTCAACGCCGGGCGGGGCGCTGTGTTTGGGGCCGATGGCAGAAACCATCTCGACGCTGCGATCATGGATGGGCGCACGCGTGGGGCAGGCGCGGTTGCTGATCTTACTCACACCCGTCATCCGATCGCGCTGGCGCGGGCTGTCATGGAGCATAGCCCACACGTGATGTTGGTGGGTGAGGGCGCTGAGGCTTTCGCTCTCACCCAGCATATCGAGCAAGTTGACCCTTCTTACTTTTTCACCGAACGCCGTTGGGGCCAGCTCGTCGATGAACTTAAGGCGCACGATCTGCCTATTCCCCCGCGCCCAGCAGGGGCGCCGCCGGCGCCACAAACGCGGCTGTCGTTTCCCGACGAACACAAATTCGGCACCGTCGGGGTGGTGGCCATGGATGAAGCGGGCAATATCGCTGCGGGCACCTCGACGGGAGGCACAACTGCAAAGCTCTGGGGCCGGGTGGGCGATTCCCCCATTATTGGGGCAGGCACTTACGCACAAAACGGCGTCTGCGGCGTGAGCGCCACCGGCACGGGCGAGTATTTCATTCGGGTGGGCGTGGCGCGTGATATCTGCGCGCGCATGGAGCTGCGCCACGAAAGCGCCGAGCGGGCAAGCGAAGAGGTCTTCGCCGAACTCGACGCCATGCATGGCGATGGCGGCGTGATCGTGATGGATGGTCGCGGCCATGGCGTCTGGCGCTTCAACACGCCGGGCATGTATCGTGGGCTGCTGCGACAAGGCGGCCAGCCGATGGTGCAAATCTTTAATGACCAATAGTCCGCTTAGCCAACCCACCACGACCGGCAGAAATGTGAGCCCGATCTTTCTGCTGATCGTTGTTGTGTTTCTGGGCGCCGGCTACGAGCTGGCGATTGGCCGCGGCGGCGCCATCGGCACGTTCGTGTTCGTGTTCGTCGGCTGGCTGATGAGTCTTTGCCTGCATGAATGGGCACATGCGAGGCTTGCTTATGCTGGCGGCGATCGCGATGTGGCCGAGCGCGGCTACCTGACGCTCAACCCGCTCAAATACGCCAATCCGCTGCTGTCGATCGCCATCCCGCTTTTGTTTCTAGCTGCCGGCGGCATCGGCTTTCCCGGCGGCGCGGTCTACGTAAACAAGGATAAGCTGCGCAACACCTGGTGGCGCGCGGGGGTAAGCGCTGGGGGCCCGGCCATGAACGCGGCAATTCTCATCCTAGCTGCGCTGACGCTGCGGTTTGCGCCGCTCAACGAATTGCTCGCCGGCGGCGTTGCGTTTTTGGCGTTGCTGCAAGCCACAGCCGTGGCGCTCAACATCTTGCCGGTCCCGGGCCTTGACGGCTTTGGGGTGCTTGAAGCGTTTTTTCCGCCCAAGGAGCGGGCGATGATCGCGCCCTTCGCCAATATTGCGTCGATGGCGTTCTTCGCGCTCATTTTGCTCATCCCTGAGCTCTTCGCCCCGATCTGGAATGGGGCGGAAACGGTTTGCAATTGGGTAGGGGTTTCGAGCGCTGACATGCAGAACGGCTTGGACCACTTCCAGTTCTGGGCACAAAATCCATGAGCGCGCCGGCGCCAACCCGCGCCTGCTGGGCCGAAGAGGCAGGCGATCAGTGCGCGTCTGCGCAGGAGAGCCGATAATGGCCATCACCAACGGCATCCATCACGTTGCCTATCGTTGCAAGGACGCCAAGGAGACAGTCGAATTCTATCGCGACGTCTTCGACATGGAATACACGACCGCGTTTGCTGAGGACCACGTGCCGTCC
>Ga0075030_100004822_pt1 | contig 12185 bp, 12 predicted proteins | sample LitLauG_LLR_2012_FD_71393 | JGI IMG/M metagenome (GOLD analysis project Ga0075030, IMG submission 71393) | Freshwater sediment microbial communities from Pennsylvania, USA - Little Laurel Run_MetaG_LLR_2012 | ecosystem: Environmental > Aquatic > Freshwater > Creek > Sediment | place: USA... | reverse complement strand
CCGCGGATATTTCCCCATGATCTTCAACACAAACCCATGCAGCCGGTGTCCCACGAAGGAATCTCGCCAGAACATCAACGGGCACTCCCCCGGCACCACATCCATTCCTTTAGCCCGGCACAAGGCCACAGCGTTCTGATTCACCGCTCCTTGCCCGCCCGGACCGTACAGCCATACCCGTCGAATCCCCGCGTCGGCACAATCCTGGACAACCTGTTCGCTCACTGTCGGCGATGTCATCACGATTGCCGCATCGACAGGTGGCTGGACGTCTTGCACACGGGCAAAGCAATGCAAACCCGCCACCTCCGACATCGCAGGATTCACCGGAACCATGTCATATCCGCGCCTGCGAAATTCCTCGAACAACGAGACGCTGAAGTCCATCTTGCGTCGCGATACTCCCACCATCGCGATTCGCTTCTGCGCCAGAAAATCCTGAACCGTCTCAAGCGATGCTCGATTGTCAGCCATGGGATCTCTCCTTGCAGTATTCCTACTAGGACCCATGCCGGAAAGTCAGTGATCGCAAACACGCCCACCGTGATCTCTGCGGAAGTTCTCAGTGAACTCGGTGGTTTAGGATTTTTTTCTGCCAGCGCAAGGAAATCCGGCGCAGCAGCCCTAAATGAGTCCTAGAGCGACTCTGCCGAGCACGGCATAAAATTCCGCATCCAGCGATCGTTCGCAGCATCCGACAGTGGCATGGAACCCACTCTGTCGAATACGATCGCTCTCCTCTCCCGCACTCCCGCCGCTCTCAACGCGCTCTTGCGCGACCTGCCCGACTTCTGGATCTCGCGCAACGAAGGCGGCGAAACGTTTTCGCCCTTCGACGTTATCGGCCATCTGATCCACGGAGAGCGCAGCGACTGGATGGTGCGCCTAAGCATTATCCTGCAGCACGGAGATTCCCAACCGTTCCCCAAATTCGACCGCTTCGGCCAGCAGCGCGAGAGCCAGGGCAAATCGCTAGATGAACTACTGGACACGTTCGCTCAACTTCGTGCCGCCAACCTCACGGACCTGCGCGCCCTGAACCTGCAGCCCGCCGACTTCAACCGCCGCGGACACCATCCATCGTTAGGTTCGGTCACATTGGGCGAATTGCTAGCCACCTGGGCCGCACACGACCTGACCCACGTCCACCAGATCTCCCGTACCATGGCCCACCAATACCGCGAAGCCGTAGGCCCCTGGAGCCGCTACCTCGGCGTCATGCACTGCAACGGCCACAGCGAATAATCGTGGAGCGAAACGACCATGGAGCGGCGGACGCCCTCGTCCGCCGAGATTAACCACGTGGCAGCGGACGCATTCGTCCGCCGCCCCCGCCTAGCGATCCCAGTCGGCAGATATCGTTCCACAGCATGGCCCGGAGCCAACAGAATGAACTCCTGACCGTGACCCGCATCACTGATCGCCAATCCCCACGCCAATATGCTCAGACAATGACCACATCGCGCCGAAATTTCCTTCAAGCCTCACTGATTGCCGGAAGCGCTCTAGCCGGGGCGCCCCATTTCTCGCGCGCCTTTGTCGCCAGAAGTGGGGAAGTCGCAGATCCGCCCAAGCCCGCGTTTCCCGTCGCCGACTATCACGTCCACCTAAGTCCCACGCTCTCGATCGAACAAGCGGTTGATCTCGGCAAGCAGCGCCGTGTGCAGATCGGCGTCGTCGAGCACCCCGGCCCCGGATATCCCATCCACATCGACGCCGACCTCAAGCACTACATCGATGGCCTGCGTCCCTACCCGGTGCGCATCGGCCTGCAACCGGTCTACGCCGGATGGTCCAAAGACTTCTCGAAGAGCCTTCTCGACCAGCTCGACTACGTCCTGATGGACGCCCTTACCCTGCCTCGCCCCGACGGCGGATGGCTCGCCATCTGGCAGATCGACACCATGGTCGACGACGCCGACGACTTCATGACCCGCTACATGCAATTCATCGAGCAGGTGCTCACGACTGAGCCCATCGACATCTTCGCCTGGCCAACGTTTCTCCCGGTCCCCATCGCGCGCCAGTACAGCCAACTCTGGACGCGCCCCCGCGTAGACCGCATCATCGAGCTAGCCCGCGCCAAGAAAATCGCCATCGAAATCAATGAACTCGCACACGTCCCCGACGAAAACTTCATCACGCAAGCCAAGCAAGCCGGCCTGAAATTCACCTTCGGCACCGACTCGCGCAACCAGAACGCCGCGCATTTCTATTACTGCTACCAGATGGCGCGGAAGTGCGCCCTGACCGAATCAGACATGTTCATGCCAAAAAGAAAATAAAACACGTGGCGGCGGACGCCTTCGTCCGCCGCCCACCCGCCGCTCAATTGTTCCCTTATCCTCGCCCGCCCCAAGCTCGATCTCGGCCTTCTCCGCTTCTTTTTCTTCCCACCTAGTCCCACGCTTCGTGCCTCGAGCCCCGATTTGGTGCAGGGTCTCATCTCACGACTCGACTCTCGAACCACTCTGGCTTCCCATCTCTCACCGTGTGAGAATGGCACCCTGGAACTGTTCAACGATTCAATCGCTTTCAAAGGAGACCCGTGGCTGACATTAAAGGCAGAGTCCTTCTGGATACAATGGCCGCAATCAAGATACGGGCCGGCGAACAAGAACTGTCAAAGATCATCAAGGGTCTGAGCGATAGTTCGAGAGCAGTTCTTGAATCACCCATTCTTTTTTCGGAGTGGTACCCGCTCGATGCTTACGCTGAATTCCTGGAAGCTGACGTTCGTGAAACCGCCAACGGCGACCGCGAAGCTCTCGCGCAGCGCTCGGAGAAAGTCGTGGAGGCGCACCTCCGGGGAGTCTACCGAATCTTTATTAAGCTGGGCACCCCCCGATTCGTGATTAGCCGCATCTCCGGCGTGCACGAAACCTATTTCCGAGGCGTCAAGATTAACCCGGAGTTTGAGGGTCATACCGCCAGGATCAAATATTTTGGCTTCCAAACAAGACACAGCATTATGGAACCCATCATCATGGGTTTCTTTCGCAAAGCTCTCACGATCTCCGGCGCAAACCAAGTCGATCTGCAATTCACGGTTCCCATTGCGCAGGCGGCTTCCTATTCTGAGTTAACTGTGACTTGGCAGTGAAGAGCGTCCGCCCTTCGCAAAAACCGGACCACCCGCCGCCGCCGACTCCCCCGCGCATCGCGGGTGAATACTACTTGTCGAGTGTTGCTGCGCTGCGTAACATGATGCGGAACATTGAGCGGGCGACATGCACGTGGACGAGCCGTTTCTGAAGATTTGCGGAAACGAGTGCAGCCATTGAACGCCAGTCGAAGCCTCAGGGGTAGCATTCCCATGATGGGCGAGAAAAAGCCGGTGAACGTCACGTCGCCGCCGCCTCCCCTTGCTGCAAGCGTGACGGCGGCGGTCGGTGAACTCCTGGCCAGTTGGGGCGAGGGCGACCGTGCCGCGCTCGGAGCATTGGTTCCGCTTCTCTACGACGACCTCCACCGTGTAGCGCATCAATACTTGCGCAGGGCGCGTCCCGGCCATACCCTGCAGACCACGGCTCTCGTCCATGAAGCCTACCTTCGTCTCGAACAGTATGAGCATCCCCAATTCAAAGATCGTGTGCACTTCACCGCCATATGCGCCTTGCTTATGCGGCAGATCCTCACCGGGCACGAGCGCACCCGTCGTGCGGCCAAACGCGGGGCGGGCGCTGAGGACCTGAGTCTGGAGAATGCGCACGAGATTATGAAGGGCCGCCCCCTCGACCTGCTTGCGCTTGACGACGCTCTCACCGCCCTGGCCCGTCTCGATCCCCAGCAGAGCCGTGTAGTTGAGTTGCGTTTCTTTGGGGGGATGTCAATCGAGGAAACCGCCGAGGCGATGGGCCTGTCACCTGCGACCGTGAAACGTCTTTGGTCAACCGCGCGCCTGTGGTTGCTTCACGAGATCAGTGGGGATGCCACTGCATGACTCCGGAACGTTGGCAGCAGGTGCGCGAGGTCCTCGATGCCGCCATGCTGCTGCCTTCGTCCGAGAGGTCTGCATTTCTCGATCGCCGGTGTGCCAACGATCCTTCGTTGCGCCAGGAGGTTGAAAAACTGCTCGCGCTCGAGGCCCAACTCCCCTCCAGTTTCCTCGCATCTCCTGCTATCGCGCAGGTCGCGCAGTTTGCATCGGTGTCCGGCGATGCGCTGGCGGCAGGCACCAGGCTCGGTCCTTACGTCGTGCAATCGTTGCTCGGCCGTGGCGGTATGGGCGAGGTGTATCGTGCGCGCGATGTGCGCCTCGACCGCACCGTGGCTCTCAAGATTATTCCTGCCCATCTTTCCTCCGACCCGCAGCGCCACCAGCGCTTCGAGCGGGAAGCTCGGGCGATCTCGGCTCTGCAGCATCCCAATATCTGCACCTTATACGATGTCGATTTGCAGGGTGGCAACGAATACCTCGTGATGGAGTATCTGGAAGGCGAGACGCTGGCATCGCGTCTCCAGAAGGGGCCGCTCCCCTTGGACTTGATGCTGCGTTATGCCACCGAAGTCTCCGATGCGCTCGACTCGGCGCATCGTCGCGGCATCGTGCATCGCGACCTGAAGCCTGCCAACATCTTTCTTACGGATCACGGCGAGTCCAAAGTGCTCGACTTCGGCCTGGCTAAGCTGGAGGATTCGCGCGTCGGCCCCGCAACCCCGACCGGTTCCGGAACTCCGCCAGAGTCCCTCACCACGCCGGGCATGGCGATGGGAACCGTCGCCTACATGTCTCCCGAGCAGGCGCGGGGCGAAGACCTGGATGCGCGAACGGACATCTTTTCCTTCGGAGCGGTCCTCTACGAGATGGCAACAGGTACGGCCGCGTTCCCCGGGGAAACGCCGGCGCTGGTCTTCAAAGCGATCTTAGATGAATCACCCGTGCTCCCTTCGGGCGCGAATCCCTCTCTTCCTGCGCAACTGAATCAGATCATCGAAAAATCGCTCGACAAAGACAAGACGCTGCGCTACCAATCAGCCGCCGATCTCCGCGCCGACCTGCAGCGTCTGAAGAGGGATCTCGACAGCGGCAAGAGGAGAGCCGACGAGGTGCGGCGCCCGGAAGAGAAACGATCCCGCGCAGCCCTTTGGATTGTCGCTGCCGCTGCAATCCTCACGGCGGCAGTCATCGCCGTCTATCTCGCCTGGAAGCCACGCGCCCTCACCGACGTGGATCAGATTGTGCTAGCCGATTTCTCCAACAGCACCGGCGATTCCGTCTTCGACGACTCGCTGAAGACAGCCTTGACGGTTTCCCTGCGCCAGTCGCCATTCCTCAATGTGCTTCCTGAAAGCCAGGTCGCAAAAACACTCCAACAGATGACGCGTCCGGTCAATACCAAACTCACCGACGAGTTGGCGCAGGAGGTTTGCCAACGTGCCGGCAGCAAAGCGTACATCAGCGGCGCGATCGGCAGTCTCGGCAAGGAATACATCCTGGGACTAAAAGCCGTGAATTGCCGCACCGGCGATCCTCTCGCGCAAGAACAGGCAACCGCCGTCTCGAAAGAAAAAGTGCTCAACGTTCTCGGGGACCTCGCCACAAAGTTGCGCAGCGAATTGGGCGAGTCGCTGGCCACCGTGCAGAGACTCGACGTGCCGCTCGCACAAGCTACGACGCCGTCGCTCGAAGCGTTGCAAGCGTACAGCCTGGGCCGAAAGGCCGTGGGAGAGAAAGGCGCGGCCGCCGGGGTTGTTTATCACCAGCGCGCTATCGAACTCGATCCAGATTTTGCCATGGCCTACGCCGCCATCGGGGGAGAGTACGTCACGATGGGCGAGTCGGCGCGTGCGGCCGAGTACTACACCAAGGCATTCCAATTGCGCGAGCGCGCCAGCGAGCGTGAAAAGCTCTCCATCAGTGCTGATTACTACTCCAACGTAACCGGAGAACTGTCGAAGGGCGCCCAGGTCTATCAAGAGGAGATCGACTTTTATCCACGAGAAGCCTCGGGTTACATGGGACTGGGTTTGGCCTACGCCGCGCAGGGACAATACGAGCAGGCTGTCGAGGCTACTCGCCAGGCTTTACGGCTCGCTCCGGAACGGTCGAGTTCTTATGCGAATCTTGCCAATTGTGCACTGGCTCTCGGACACTTCGACCAGACACGAGCCATTCTTCTCCAGGCGCAGCAACGGCAACTCGAGGACGCTACCCCGCATCTCGGTCTCTACGCGCTCGCTTTTATCCAGTCCGACTCGGCAGGAATGGCGGAGCAGCAACGATGGTTTTCGAGTCACCCCGAATATGAAAATGATGGTCTCGCGCTCGCCTCTGACAGCGAAGCTTACGCCGGACACATGACTAAGTCGCGGGATCTCGGCCATCGCGCCGTGGAATCCGCAGTGCACGCCGATCAGAAAGAGGTTGGTGCGACTTACCTCGCAAACGCCGCTGTCCTCGAAGCTGCTTACGGAAATTTCGCGGAAGCGCGGAGCTCGGCGGCCGAAGCGGTGAAGCTCGCGCCCACGAGTCCCGGACCGGAAGCCGAAGCTGCTCTGGCTTTCGCGATGGCCGGCGACGGGCCGCGTGCTGAAACCCTCATGCAAGACCTGATCCAGCGATTCCCCCTGGACACCCAGATGCAGTCACTCTGGTTGCCCGCCATTCAGGCTCAAGTGGCGATCAAACGAAGGAATCCATCGCTTGCGATTGCCAAACTGCAAGCTGCCTTGCCGGTTGAATTTGGAAATATCCCGTTCACCAACAATCTCTCCTGCCTGTATCACGTGTACGTTCGTGGAGAGGCATATCTGGCGGCTGGGCAGGGATCAGCTGCGGCTGCGGAGTTTCAGAAGATTCTCGATCACCGCGGCATTGTCTCGAATTGCTGGACCGGGGCTCTCGCTCACCTGGGGTTGGCCCGCGCCAACGTCATCGAGTCAAGATCCGCCGAAGGCGCGGATGCCGATGCGGGTCGCGTCCGTGCCCTTGCCGCCTACAAGGACTTCCTCACGCTCTGGAAGGACGCCGACTTGAACATCCCCATCCTGAGGCAAGCCAAGGCCGAATACGCGAAGTTGCAGTAGTGCAAAAAAGCCGGAGCGATGACGGGGACTCTCCCGTCACCACTCCGGCGTCTCGCCGCGACCGTCAATCTACCAGTGCGACATGTGGTTGATGGAATTGATTGTGCTGGTCGTCACCTTGGAGGAATAGTCATTCACAAACATGTGGTCATTCATCTTCTGCCAGGCGTCGCCGTTGTTCGTGCCGGGCGCTCCCGCCGCGTTCGCCTGAGCCATGGCCGCAGTCGCTGCTTGCGCCCGTGCCGCGACGAGGGCCTGATTCACCGCCATAAGGTTGGGGACGTTGCCCGTGACTTTCCAGTAATAGAGCGACAGTAGCAGCGTATCCGAAGCCGCCGCCTGGACCGGCCTCCAGCTGGAATGCGTTAGCTGCAACTCTTCCGCAGACTGCATCAACCAGAAGTGATAGTTCTTGGTCGCGGTCCGGATCTCGACCGCGTTCATTGGCTGCCCCGCCAACAACCAGTAGTTGAGGAAGAGCACTTGCTCGCGCGTGACCGAGAAAGAGTGCTCGTCCTTCCCGTGGGATCGCACTGCGTCATATCGAACTTCCTGGGGAGTGATCGTGAGATACCCCATGCACCACGACCCAAAATGCGCATGCGCCACCGGCAGTTTCAGCGGTTCCGGGCTGTTGATCTGCGTGTTGGCCGTTGGAGGCGGCGGGGGGGCCGTCTGCGCCCACACGGATAGAGACAGCAGCAGCGAACCGAGGAGAACCACCGTCATGCTCAGATGGCCGAGCGGACCCGCGGCACTTCTTCCCGGAGTAGAAATGTTGTGGTTGGCGACGTTGAACTGGTGCACCTGTTCCTGCCTCTGTACGCTTCGATGACTGGTCATGGCTAGTTCCTCCTTATTCCTTCCTTCGATCTGGGAGTCCCGGACCTTCTGAGCTCCTCTACTGGGATAAAAGGAAATTTCTGGACGAATCGGCTCATCCAGGAGGATTTTTTTTCAAAAGAAGATGGCGTGGGGACGTCTCCCACGGCCGCGTATTTTGTTCCTGCAGGAACATAACGTCATGACGGTATGGGGTGCACGACTACGGCATGACAGCCAAACCCAAGAAAACAAAGCGGCGAAAGGCGGGGTCGCGTCCGGAATGTTCGGTACCGCCCGCATGAAGCTGCTGGATTCCTTCGCGACTCGAGATGTGTTCGAGCAGGAACTGGAGCGCGTTCGCCGCTGGTCTGACCGTTTCGTGACGGGCTACGTGATCATGCCGGAGCGTGTGCACCTTCTTCTCAGCGAACCCGAGCGGGGCAAACTCTCGGGGGCTGGCCCAACCTTTCACATGGAATTCCCAATTTGGGGTTGCCCCACCCTTCCCGCGCTTTTTGCGGGAGGGTGGGGTCTCTGCGCCGACTACAATCTGCATGAATGCACGTCAAACCAGTCCGCTATCAAGACCAGGGCTGCCGGCATTTCATCACGTTTAGTTGTTATCACCGGATGCCGCTGCTCGATCGTTTGACGGCGAAAGAGACTTTCGAGGCAGAACTCGAGCGAGTCCGCGCGTGGTACGGCTGCTACGTCACGGGCTATGTCGTGATGCCGGAGCACGTGCACGTGCTGATCAGCGAACCGGAATGCTCGAAATTGTCCGTGGCGATCCAGATGCTCAAGCAGATCACGTCACAAAAGCTGCGTGCGAAACATCGCCCGCGCTTTTGGCAGGTCCGCTATTACGATTTTCCTGTTTGGAGGGAAGCGAAACGCATCGAGAAGCTGAGGTACATCCATCGTAATCCGGTAAAGCGAGGACTGGTGGAGAGGCCAGAGGACTGGAAATGGAGCAGTTTTATTCACTATGCGACGGGGACAGAAGGGATTGAACCGCGCGGAGGCGAGAACAAATGGGTGTGGTGCTCGTGGCTAGAGCCCACCCTCCGCAAAAAGCGCGGGAAGGGTGGGGCAACCTCGTAGAGAATCTTGATTCGGAAAGGATGGGCCAGCCCCCTCATCCTCGAAATCAGCTTAGCGTTCCCGGTCCGCATGGATGGCTGTTAGACTTACCGCATGGAAGTTCACTTTCGCCCCGAAACCGAATCCCGCCTGCAGGAACTCGCGCAACAGACCGGACGCGCGCCGGATGACCTGATCGAAGATGCCATGGCCTCCTACCTGAAAGAACTCAGCGAAATCCGGCAAACGCTCGACACACGCTTCGACGACGTCAAAAGCGGCAAAGTGCAGGCGATCGATGGTGATTCAGCATTTGCTGAACTCCGACGCAAGAGCCAGACGCGTCGCACCAATCGATGAGCGAGTTCGTCCTTCACCCAGACGCGATCAAGGATTTGGAAGAGATGTAGAAGTGTGACGTTCTCACCCCGCCAGCAGCGCCACTCCCCCTGCCACCAGCACCGCCGCGATCCACCTGCGGCGGTCCACTTTTTCGTGCAGGAAGATCTTTGCCGCGAACGCGTTTCCGATGAAGGTCAGGGACGCTGCGGCGGGGCCTACCAGGCTGACGTCGCCCCACGATAACGAGAAGAGCAGGCTGAAGAAGGCGACCGCCATCGCGGCCACGCCGCAGAAAAAACTTGGCGTGCTCAGCACGCGGCCGATTACGCGAAACAATCCCGAGCGCTTCCACAGCGCGTGAATGTCACCCACCTGCTTCATGGCGTGGGCCAGCAGGATGTCTCCCACTACCGACGCCAGTCCCACCGCCAAGATGCCAAACCATGTGTAAACGTGTTTCATGATTCAGCCCCCGCGGTGGCATCCGGGATGGGTGCCCCATTTCTCCTTGATTTTGGGAGAAGTGGGGCTTTTTCCGTCTCGTGCGCATGCGAGGTCAGCGCCGGACCGCCCGCCACGAATCCCACGCCACCAGAGATCAGCGCGATCCCCAGCCAGCGCGACAGGCTGATCTGCTCGTGCAGGGCGAACTTCGCCACGAACGCCAGCAACACGTATCCCAGCGAGGTTGCGGGCAGGACATATGTCAGGTCCGCCCACGAAAGCGCGTTCATGTACGCCGCGAAAAAAGCCAGCAACAAAACAATGCCCAGAGCCACCCAGGGATTGCTCAGGGCAAAAAACACGCTCGCCAAATTGTGAATGGAAATGTTTCCCGTCTGCTTCATTCCATGCGAGAGCATGGAATCTCCGGCCGCTGCGAAAACGGTCACGCCCGCCAGCACCAGATACTTGCTAATGGTCACGAGCAGTTCTCAGTTCCTAGTCTCCAGTTCTCAGTCAAAACCGAGAACAAGCCGCCGATGAGCGCTGGCCTGCGAGAGGTTGGCAAGAACGTCTCTGCGAGCGCGGAAATGCTAATCCGTCATGCCGACGCTCGCCGGTTCGGACGCCGAGGCGGCCTGCGCATGACTCTTCACCAGCTTGTTGCGCGCCGAGCGCAATTTCAGGAACGTCTTGGCTTCCTTGTACAGGCGCTTGCGGTCGTTGCTGTCGAAGGCCGCCTTCTTCAAGATGCGGAAAACAGCCTTGGGACGGAAGTAGTACTCGTCGTAGAAGCGGTGCACCGCCGAGAGAATCTCGTCCGCCGGCAGCCCCGGATACTGAATGTGCGCCAACTGGTGTCCGCCTTCGTCGACCATCTTATTGTCGCCCACGATGAATCCGTTCTTTATCGCGTAGTCGTACAATTCGGTGCCCGGATACGCGTGCGCCACCGAAACCTGGATCGTCTCCACGTCCAGTTCCTTGGCGAAGGCGATGGTGTTGTTGATGGTCTCGCGCGTCTCGCCTGGCAGGCCCATGATGAAGTCGCCATGAACGACCAGGCCGAGCTTATGGCAGTCTTTCGTGAATTGCCGCGCGCGCTCGATGGTTGCGCCCTTCTTGATGTTCTTCAGGATCTGCTGGTCGCCCGACTCGTAGCCGACAATGAGGAGGCGGCAACCTGCGTCCTTCATGGCTTTCAGGGTTTCAAAGTCAGTGGTCACGCGCGAGGTGCACGACCACGTCAGCCCAAGCGGCTTTAACTTCGAACACAACTCAATCGTCCGCGCCTTCTGGATGTTGAACGTGTCGTCGTCGAAGAAGAACTCCTTTACTGCCGGCCAGTACTCCTTGGCCTTGGCCATCTCGGCAGCAACGTCGTCAGTGGAACGCTTTCTCCACGGATGCCCGCTCAAAGTCTGCGGCCACAAACAGAACGTGCACTGCGCAGGGCAACCACGCGTCGTGTACAGCGACACATACGGATGCAGCAGGAAGGGCACGTTGTACCTAGTGACGTCCAGATCGCGCTTGTAGACCTCGGTCACATGCGGCAGCGCGTCCAAATTCTGAATCTGCGGCTGGTCCGGATTGTGCACGACCTTGTCATCCTTCAGGAACGAAACGCCAGGAATGTCTTCCAGCGCCTTGCCATTAGCGAAGTCGCAGATCGCGTAGTCGAATTCTTTACGGCAAACGAAGTCGATCTCGCGGCACTCGCGCAGCGACTTCTCCGGCAGCACGCTCACGTGCGGCCCAACAAACGCAATCTTGATCTTCGGGTTGACCTCTTTGATCGCCTTCGACAGGCGAATGTCCCCCGGAAACCCCGGCGTCGACGTAAACAAGACGAGAAACTCATAGTCCTTCGCGATCTGGATGGTCTCTTCCCCCGACACATGATGCGGAGGCGCATCCAGCAGCCGCGACCCCTCCAACATGCCAGCAGGGTACGCCAACCAGACCGGATACCAGAAACTTTCGATCTCGCGGGTGGCGGGCCAACGGGACCCGGCGCCTCCGTCGAAATTCTCAAAAGAGGGGGGATTGAGGAACAGTGTTTTTAAAGGCATAGTTTGTCTAATTTTAGCATCTGCGCGCACACGTTCGGGCGCGGCTGCGGTTATTGCTGTAGATTCCCCATGTCGGTTAAATAGTTGATTCTGAATGTACATGGTTCGACGCAAAAAAGAAAACGCGACCCGGTGAATGCGCACAGGGAAGGGGTGAAAGGCGGAATTCGGCGGTGAATGGCTTCGGGCATTAAGCCCGAATTACTGACCTTCCGAAGGATTGGGCACGCGGAAGGTCACGCCGCGGTCGTCATTGGCCTTGACCGTGGCCTGTACGTCGAGGTCGGACAGCGAAATTTTGTGCGTGCGTTGGGGTTCAAAATCCCAGAGAGTCTGGCCGACGATGGCATAGTTCTGTACTTCCTGCTTGTGCTGATCGCGGAAGAC
>Ga0075030_100004820_pt1 | contig 12189 bp, 13 predicted proteins | sample LitLauG_LLR_2012_FD_71393 | JGI IMG/M metagenome (GOLD analysis project Ga0075030, IMG submission 71393) | Freshwater sediment microbial communities from Pennsylvania, USA - Little Laurel Run_MetaG_LLR_2012 | ecosystem: Environmental > Aquatic > Freshwater > Creek > Sediment | place: USA... | reverse complement strand
CAGCCCGATGGGTCCGGCGCCGAACACCGCCGCGGTTTCCCCGGGTCGCAGCGCCACGAACTTCATCGAATGCAGCACCACCGCCAGGGGCTCGAACAGAGCACCTTCCACCAATTCCACGCCGGCCGGCAGCGGCAGCAAATTTCCTGCCGGAAGGTTGACGTACTCGCGGAAAAATCCGGGCGCTCCGTCCGAACTCAGGAATCGGATGCTGCTGCAGATATTGTGCCTGCCGCTCTGGCAGTACTCGCAGTGGTAACAGTAAATGGCCGGCTCCAGCGCCGCCCGGTCGCCCGCGGCCCACCCAGTTGCCCCAGTTCCGGTTTTCACCACCACGCCCGCCGGTTCATGCCCCAGCACCTGCGGATACTGCGCCGGCGTTCCCCCAATCGAGCCCGCCACGAAGCTATGTAGGTCGGAGCCGCAGATTCCCACCGCCCGCACCCTCACCTGGATCTGGCCCGGCCCGGGTTCCTCCACTGGTCCATCGCCAACTCGGAGCGTCCCGGGCCGAATCAATTCCGCGATGCGCATCTTAGTTGTGAAACCAGTAAAGCACGATGCCGTATCCCACGCCGGCCGCATCCGTGGTTTTGGCCGCCTGAAACGCCATGAAGCGCCCGTCGGTCGAGACCACCGGGTTCGACGCTTTCCCGCCCTCGTAATCGTTAAAGTGCGTCAACCGGACGAAATCTTTCCCCGTGCCATCCAGTCGCAGCTTCCAGATATCGATATTTCCCGAGCCGCGCTTACCCCCTAGAGTTTCCACCTGCCGGTCGCCCTCGACGCAAGTGTATTGCCCGCCGGGGAAAATGCCCTCCACCTCGTTGTATGTCCCCGGAGCCTTTGAGAAATTCGTCACCTCGCCGCTCTTAAGATCGATGCCCATCACTGACGACTGGCCTTGTGGCTGATAGCAGGTAAAGGTCAGCTTGCTATCGTCATCGTAGAAATCCTGGGCCTCCAGCACGCAGCTCCGGTCCTTGCTCTCATAGACCACTTTCTGGTTCGTCAGCTTCGCCGCGCCCCCCGAGAGCTCCACATCCGCCACGATCATTCGCGAAGCGTCCGCCGCCAGGCCGGCTGCCTGCTCGTGTAACTGGGAGAACGCGATCTTGAGATTCTTCTTCGAAATCGCCGCACCCTCGCTCATTTTTATTCCCAGCTTTACCGGCCTGCCGCCGCGCTCCTTACTCAGGAACCATAGCTCGTTGTCGCGCGTGCGGCTGGTGTGGATATCTTCGAAGTGATCGGGTCCGATCAGGATGTAGTCGCCCGTAGTCAGATGCATGACGCGCAGAAACGCAGCCGCGGGCACGTTGCAGGTGAGGCAGCGAATGACGCGCGTCTCCAGGTCCATCACCATCGCGTCGCCGAAGCTCTTGGCCATGAAGGCGACGCGTTGGTTATCCGGCGAGATGTCGGCGCGCTCGCCGAACCAGGTCAGCATTTCCATGTTAGCGGGCAGGTGGTCCAGTTGGCTCCCCGGCTCGCGTTGCGCTGCCAGCGGAAGGGCCAGCGCAAGCAGAATAGTTACGGATCTCATTGGCTCCAATGTAGCAGGATTGCCGTCTATTTTCGTGAAGGAGTGCGGCACGAAACGGCCACGGCGGCGGCAGGCCACCGGCGAAGTCCGGAGAACTCGAGCGAGGCGCCCCGTCGCGACACGCCCTTTACGGAGCGGTCGTCGTAGGAAGCGGTGCCTTGCCATCCAGGACGAAGGTCAGCAGCTTGGGAAGTGCCGGAGCCGGGAAACCGCCCCGTCCCGCCGGCGCCGCGGCCCCGCCCGGAGCCGCTCCGGCTATGTCCGGTGGCGCGCCGTCCGGTGCTGGTGCTGCATTCGCGCCTCCGCGCCCCGCCGCTCCGCCACCGCCCCCACCAGGCGGGTTGAAGACCACGCGGCCCGTGCCGCCCATGAGCGAGACATACTGTTTCCCATCAAGCTGGTACGTAATCGGAGGCCCCATGCCACCGCGCAAGCCTGTCTGCACATCCAGAAGCTTCGCGCCTTTGTCGGCGCTGTAGGCCACCAGCCGCCCGTCCGGAATCACCTGGAAAACCAGGTTCCCGGCGGTCGTGACCGTTCCTCCGCCGATCCCGCCGCCGCCGGGAGCTTTCCAACGCTCCTTCTGGTTAACGGGATCCCAAGCCACCAGAATTCCCCGCTGCCCTTCCACCGGAGTCGGTCCGATGGCGGGGGGTGAAGGCCGCGCTGCCGGGGGCGGCGGCGGAGGCGCCGCCCCCGCTGCCGGCGGCGCCCCAAATCCGCCGCCCCGCCCGAACACGATACCCATGTTTTGTCCCGGCTTCGGCGTGAAGTTTTGTTCGATCTGGAATGTGAAGCTGCTGATCGCCGACGTCGGTATGTAAACCAGACCGGTGGCCGGATTGAGTGACATCGGAGACCAGTTGTGTGCTCCGCCGGGTCCCGGTGAGAGCGATATGCTGTCCGCACCGTAATGCGCTTCCGCATTCACGATCGGCCGGCCCGTCTCCTCATTGAGTCCCCTCGCCCAGTTCACCTGCGCAAACGGTTGCCCCGAAATGAACTGTCCTGTCAGCCGGTCCAGCACATAGTAGAAGCCGTTCTTATTGGCCTGCATGAGTACTTTGCGCGGCCGCCCCTTGACGGTCAGGTCCGCTAGCATCAACTGCTGCACGCTGTCGAAATCCCAGGAATCGCCCGGCACCATCTGGAAATACCACTTCAGTTCTCCGGTCTCCGGCTTCACGGCCAGCACCGAGCACACATAAAGGTTGTCCTTGCCCTTCGATTTGCGCAGCTCTTCCGGCCAGGGCCCGCCATTGCCCGTGCCCACGTAGATCAAATCGGCATCCTGATCGTAGGCCATGCCATCCCAAACCGTCCCGCCGCCGCCCAGCTTCCACCAGTCGCCCTCCCAGGTGGCCGCCGCTTTCCGCATCGCGTCGCTCTCGAACGGCTTTGACGGATCGCCCGGAATGGTATAGAACCTCCAGGCAAAATGGCCGGTGGCCGCATCGTAGGCCGCGAAAAACCCGCGCACCGGATACTCGGCGCCGCTCACTCCGATAATCACCTTGCCCCTCACCACGCGCGGCGCCATGGTGATGGTGTAGTTGTCCTGCGGATATGCCACCCGCGCTTCCCACACGACTTTTCCGGTCTCCGCATCCAGTGCCTGCAGCCGGCCATCGATGATCGGAGCGATCAGAAATCCGTTATACAGGGCCAGGCCGCGATGTACGATCCCGCAACAGACTTTCGGCCGCACGGCCGCTTGATTCACCTCCGGATCCCAGTGCCAACGTTCCTTTCCGGTGCGCGCATCCACCGCGAAAACGATGCTCCAGTTGGTGATCGTGTACAGCGTTCCATTCCACTCCAGGGGAGTGGCTTCCTGGCCGCCCCCGCCTTGCCCCAGGTCAAACGACCAAGCCAGCCCCAGCCGGTTCACGTTCCCGGCGTTGATCTGGTTGAGCGGGCTATATCGCGTCTCCGCATAATTCCGGCCATACGTCAGCCAGTCGTCACTGGGGGGATTTTTCAAAGCGGAGTCATCTACGCGCCGGGCCTGTTGGGCGGCTGCCAGGCCCACCAGCGACATCAAAAGCAGCGTCTTCTTTCGCGCAAACATTCTTCGATTACCTCTGGGACAACTTGGTGTGTTCTCAAGATTGTATCAACGTTGCGGCGGCGGCTTGGCAATCGACGGAGTCTGACGGAGCCGCGATTACTTTCCGCCGGGTAGACCAGTGTCTGGAAAACGAGGTCCGGCAGACGGCGCCCGGCGCTTGCTTTTGGTCCTCGCGTATTGTAAATCTTGAAGGCACCGAGGGTTTCTAAGGTCAATGAGAAGGAGTGCTTTAATGAAGATCGCCGCGTTCGCCCTGTTGCTTCCTCTGGCCGCGATCCACGCCGCGCCGGCCGTGCCGGGCTCGTGCGAGAGCCTTTCCGCGATGGCGTTGCCGAACACGACCATTACTCTGGCCCAGTCCGTCGCCGCCGGCGGGCTCGGTTCCGCGGCCGGCCGCGGAGGCGCCGCGCTCCAGGGGCTGCCGGCCTTCTGCCGCGTGGCCGCCACCCTGAAACCCAGCAGCGACTCCGAGATCAAGATCGAGGTCTGGCTCCCGGCTTCCGGGTGGAACGGCAATCTCGAAGCCAACGGCAACGGTGGCTGGAATGGCAATATCGCTCCCGCGACTCTGGCCGCCGGCCTGCAGCGGGGCTATGCCACGACCATGAGCGATCTCGGCCATGAGGGTGGAAGCGCCAGCTTCGCCTTGGGCCACCCCGAAAAGCTGACCGATTTCGGCTACCGGGCGGCGCACGAAATGACGGTCGCCGCCAAAGCCATCACCGCTACCTTCTACGGCCGCACGCCCAAGCTTTCCTACTGGAATGGCTGTTCCGCCGGCGGACGCTCCGCCCTCATGGAGGCGCAACGCTATCCCGCCGATTTCGACGGTATCGTGGCTGGCTCTCCGGGCCTCAATTGGACCGGCCGCTCGTTCCTGTCCGTTTGGATCGCACAAGCCTCTCACAAGGACGAAGCCGGCTATATTCCACCGGCCAAGTATGCCCTGGTTCACAACGCCGTGCTGGATGCCTGCGACGCCCGCGACGGAGTCAAGGATGGCGTCGTGGATAATCCCACGAGTTGCAGATTCGACCCGAAGGAACTCGAGTGCAAGGGTGCCGACGGTCCGGGTTGCCTCACCGCCGCCCAGGTGGAAACGGCGCGCTCAATTTACGGCCCGATTACCAATCCTCGTACGAAAGCGGTCATTGCCCCCGGTTTCGAGCGAGGCAGCGAAAACGGTTGGGCCACCATGGGCGGTCCGCAACTGTTCGGGCTGGGCGGCGATCTCTTCAAGTACGTGGTTTACCAGGATCCGAATTGGGATTACAAAACCTTCAACTTCGATAGTGATGTGGAGCGCACCCTGAAGGCCGAAAATGGCCAGTTGAACGCCATGAATCCCAATCTGAAGCCGTTCCTGGACCGCGGCGGCAAGCTGATCCAGTATCACGGCTGGGCTGACCCGCAAATCGCTCCGGCGACCAGCGTCCAATACTACAAAACGGTAGCCGATACTCTCGGCGCGAACAAGGTGCAAAGCGGGTATCGCCTCTTCATGGTGCCGGGCATGGCGCATTGCGGCGGCGGCGATGGCACCTCCAATTTCGATATGCTCACCGCGGTCGAGCAGTGGGTTGAGAAGGGCAGCGCGCCCGATCAGATTGCTGCCTCGCGCGTCCGTGACGGCAAGGTAGACCGCACCCGCCCGCTGTGTCCGTATCCCCAGGTGGCCCAGTACAAAGGCACAGGCAGCACCGACGACGCAGCCAACTTTGCTTGCAAGTTGCCGTAAAGTAGCACAGGCATTCCTGGTCCATGCTAAAATTTGATCGCGTCTCTGGCAGTAACTTGATGCGACGTGTTTTTATCGGAGTACTGTACGCCACCACGCTCGCCCATGCCGAGCGCCTGGTCTTCACCCTGCTCACCTCCCCCACATGCCCGGTGTTCGCATCGGCCCACGAGCAGTCCAAAGACTATGGCTTCCAATCACTGCTCTTCCGCAACGACTCCGACAAGCCGATCCAGACTCTATATCTGACGGTCACGTTCTACACCGCGAAAACCAGAGATCGGGAAGAAGTAGTCGACAGCGGGCACATCTACCTGACGCTGGAACCCGGCGAGCAAAAGCGCTTGGATGTTTTTCTCGGCAGAATCCGGGCCCTCACTCAGAAAGCAAACTCCGCCGGGCAGGAGGTCGCCTGGGTAAAGCTCTTCATCGACTCGGCGGAATTCTCCGACGGCAGCCGCTGGGAAGCCAGTCCACCGTCCGAGGGCATCCCCATCGACCGGCCTATCAAACGGTTCTGATATAATCTTCGACCATCAGTGTTCACCACCGACTTGGCTACTCAAACCGGAGCTTTGGCCACCAGCAACGCGAGCACGGCCGATGCTCAGCCGCGCGCCCTCTCTCTGGGCCCAAGATTCCGATACTGGGAGGTTTTTGGTATGCAGAAGTATTTGTTGTTTTTGGCCATTGTTCCCCTGACGCAGGCGGCAAACATCCCGCGCCTGCCCGATGGCAAGCCGAACCTGCAAGGCGTCTGGGATCACCCTTATGTCCCGGACATGACGCAGGACCGGCTGCCCGATCAGAAGGGCGCCGGCGAGCTCCCCTTCACCGCCTGGGGCGCCGACAATTGGAAGAACTACGACGTTTCCAAGTTCGACTACACCGGACACTGCTTGCCCTTTGGGCTGATGCGCTCCGTCAACGTGGGCGGATATCCCATTCAGATCATGCAGAACGAGCAATACACCGCGCTGCTGTTCGAACAGAACACCTGGTTCCACGTGATCTACATGAATCAGGATCACCCTAAAAAATTGGAGCCCACCTGGTTTGGCCATTCGGTGGGGCACTGGGATAGCGACACCCTGGTGGTGGATACCATCGGCTTCAATGGGAAGACCCGGCTCGACACCCTGGGCCACCCGCATAGCGATCAGCTTCACCTCATCCAACGGTTTACGCTGACAGACCCGCAGCACATCGCCTATGAAATGACGATCGACGATCCCAAGACGTATACCAAGCCGTGGAAAAATAGCCGCATCTTTACGCGCATGAAGCCCGGTCAGGAGCTGATCGAATACTCCTGCGAGGAAAACAACCGCGACTTCACGCAGGGGCACATCAAGTAATTTTCGCGGACACTGGCTGCGCCACGAAGAACTACTCAACAGCGAGTTACTCTTCCGGAGAATGCCGTAACTCGCCCGGTCCGGAGTCGGAAGACATCACCAGCCTGCCCGTGGAGCCGAGCGCGAACCTCTGCAAAGCCGTCTGCAAATCCCGGCGTTCCTCGTTAGTAAGTTCTCGAGACGTCTGCCGCTCCTTGGCCGGCCGGACAATCGCAGCCGGTTCGCGGGAAGGCATCGCCCATTGGTGGTGGCTCGCCGTCATCGCCCATAGCGCCAACAGGAATTCATTCATGCCGTGTCTTACCTCAAGCAGACAATCGGCGGGATAGTGAATTCGCTTTAGGTCGAAAATAGTATGATGGGAAATCGCCTATGAAAACAGCCTTGATCGCATTCTTCCTGTGCAGCGTACTGCTGGCCCAGACCAAAGGGGGTGACGCCAAAAAGAAGGGCCCGGCGCCGAACCTGTTGGACCCATCTACCTTAACGGCCACCGCGCCGGAGAGTTTCCAAGCCAAGTTGACCACCACCAAGGGCGATGTGATTGTCCAGGTGACGCGCGCGTGGGCGCCGCTCGGCGCCGACCGCTTCTATAACCTGGTGCGTGCCGGCTTCTATACCGAGGCGGCCTTCTTCCGGGTACTTCCAGGCTTCATGGCACAATTCGGTTTGAGCGCTCGTCCCGACGTGTCGCAAGCCTGGTTGCAAGCCAAAATCCCAGACGATCCCGTGACGCAGCAAAACACGCGCGGTAAAATCACCTTCGCTACTGCCGGACCGAACACCCGCACCACCCAGCTCTTTATTAACTACGCCGATAATTCACGGCTCGACGGGCTGGGCTTCGCTCCGTTTGGAGAAGTGGTTCAGGGCATGGACTTGGTGGACCAAATCTATTCCGGTTATCGGGAACAACCCGACCAGGGCGCCATTCGCACGCAGGGGAAGGCCTATCTGGAAGCCAGTTTCCCGATGCTGGACAAGATTCTCTCGGCCAGCATCGTGCCCGCGGCGCCGGCACCCCCCGCGGCCGGCAAGAAGTAGCGGTTTACCGCCGCCAGTACCCGCCGAAATAACGGCCGCCGTAATATCTCGGCCCTACCCAGACGGCTCCCGCAAAGGGCCTGTGTCCCCAGTACCCGGCACGCCACACCCAGCGAGCCCCCACCGGGTAGTAATACCCTGGAATCCACGCATAACCCGGATACGGTGCGGCATAAGCCACCGGCGGCGCGTAATAGACTGGCGGCGGCGCATACGCCACAACCGGCCCGTAAGCAGGTCCGTAACCGCCAAATCCGAATCCCACGAAGAAGTGGGTCCGTGCAAATAACGTGGTTCCCGCCAACAAGAAAAGGATTGCCAGTTTCCGGTTCATAAGTCCTCCGTTACCCTCCCAACTCTGAAATAGCACGCCGTTCGCCAAAACTTAAATTATTGGAACTAAACGGCAAGTGGTCTCTTCCGAGTGGTGGTTGTCCACCGCGGGTGGTGGTTTTAGGCCGCTGCCACCGCTCTGCGGATCGGCTCTCCCGGCTTCCGGCCCTAGACTACGCTCGCGAGCTTTTGCCGTAACCGCCGCCAGCCGATTACCAGCGACGTTACGCACAGCGCCGTTCCTCCCAGCATCAAGGTCAAAACGACGATATCCCAGGCCGGACGATGGCGATACAGCCACGGCAGATCGAACGAGTGGAGCCCATGGTAGAGCCACCGGCTCCAACGCGACCCGGAGACGTAGCCCTCCGCCAACCGGCCCGTCTTCAGATCCACGTAGTACATCGAGCCTTTCGGATCTTCGAGCCGCACAAACAGCGCCGGGAGGGGCCGGTTGTGGTGGCGATCCACATAGTAAGGTTCGTACTCGTTGACCACGCGTACTTCGGCTAGATGATACGGCTGGCTGGCCTTCGCCAGTACACCGGTCACGCGAGCGGGGTCGAATTGTGGAACGGGCGCTCCGTCCACGGGAACAATCCACGAGCGCTCTGGCGACTCCTGCGCCAGGTAGACCGACTGGCCTGCAAACGACGTTAGTTCCAGGTCTTTCACTCGCAGGCCGGCGGGCACTTCCGCCAAGGCTTGCCCCGGCAGCTTGGCCCCAAACTTTGCCAGGTCCACTTGCCCGCCGCGCAATGCCCTTGCCAATTGCAAGCCGTCCGCGCCCGACTGCCAGTCAAAAGGTTCCATGGAAAGCATTCCGCTGAAAACCCACGTGCAGGTCACCAGCCCGAACAGCAGACCCAGCATCGTGTGCCAGCGTTTCTGTCCGGCATAGGGAACGCTGGACCGGCCGGTTGGAAAGCGGTAGCGTTTTTCGGAGGGCGAATACAGCAGAATCCCCACCGCCAACCCGAAAATCGTCATGACCGTGCCGATGCCCGAAGACCAAACTACCACCCGGCTCCAGAGCAACCCTTTCTTGCGCAGCGGCGTAAAATACAGCCAGTGCGGGATGGCGCCGAAATACGCACCCATCCGCGATCCGCGTGTGGATGCCTGCGCCACCTCGCCGGTCACTTGCGAAACGTAAACCTCCGCACCGTCGGGCCACGCGTATTTCATGAGCGGCCGCAGTTCCCGAAACTCCCCGCTAACGGTCCACTGGTCCTCTTCCGTTAGCGCGCCTTCGAATTTCGCGGCGCTGGCCGCCTGCCCGGTCCAGGCGGAGGCGATGCGCAGCGTCATATCGGGCGGGAACTCGTCTTCCAGTTGTCCGTTGTCGGCATAGACGATGGAGGGCAGGCGGCCAAAATGGAATCGGTAGGCGGGCCGGCCGTCCACCATGGAAAGCCGGACTTGGTTAGGCGTTTGTGTCGTGTCCAGCCGTTTGAACGCCTCATTCGGCGAGAGGCGAATTCGGGACGCGTCCAAAGCTGCCGCCCGGGACAGCCGATCCCGGCTCCCCACCCCCGGATAATCCCAGTACATCAGAACGATTCCCGAGACGAACCACATCGCGAACAGTACGCAGAACGTCACTCCCATCCAGCGATGGCAGAGAATGGCGTACTTGCGAAACCAAACCGGCGCCCTCGACATCATTGGCATTCTACGCCATCCGGCAGGCCACAGCCGGTCACGATCCGGTCACGATCCCGCAGTGACCCTTTCTTCTTCATCTCCTGGGGAGTATTATGATAGGCTCACAGGACAGAGCAGAGGAAATTGTCTGAATGCTTATGCTAGCGTACGACCCGACCACCAACCCGCTCAACAATAACGAGTGGGCGTTTCCGCTTCTCGAGATCATACACATCGCCGGGTTTACTCTTTCGATCGGCACCATCGCGGTCGTCGATTTTCGGCTGCTGGGATTGGCCATGAAATATGTCAAACCCGCGCAGTTGCTCAAGGACACGGCACCGTGGACGCTGTTTGGATTGGTGGTGATGCTGATCTCGGGCCCGCTGATCTTTTCCTCCGATCCCCGCATGTACCTGTACAACGAATCCTTTCGCGTCAAAATGGTGGCGCTGCTGCTGGCCATCATTTATAACTACACGGTGCACCGCATGGTGGCGTCCCGTGATTCCTCGCCGGGCGTGGCTAAGGTGGTGGGAGCTATCTCGCTGCTGCTTTGGGTTTCGGTGGTCGCGGGCGGGTTGTTTATCGCGTTCTATTGAGTAAGAGGGAGAATTACGTGTCCATTTCCGAGACGATTCAAAGCATCGGGTTTCTGTCGGATCTTCGCGAATCGGCGCTGGTCTACCCAATCATAATGACAACGCACTTGGCGTGCATTGGTGTTTTCGGCGGATTAATCCTGATGACGGACTTGCGATTGTTGAACCTTGCCCTGCGCAGTCGCTCGGTAGCGGATGTGGTCGACCAGTTTCGGGTCTGGAAGCGCGTGGGCTTCTGCATCATGGTCACCATGGGGGTGCTGCTGGCAAGCTGCGAGGCGGAAAAATACTCGGACAATCCATTCTTCTGGGCCAAAATGGCGTGCCTTGTACTCGTTGGCGTACACGCGATGGTGTTCCGCAAGAGCGTCTACAACCGGCCCGACGAGATCGATCGCGCTCCGGCCATTCCCCCGCGCGCTAAGGCCGCCGCCGCGTTGTCGCTCATCCTTTGGTTCAGCGTCCTCTCCTTTGGCCGCCTGATCGGCTATTACGAGCCGAAAAAGGAAGTCACCAACGTCCGTCATCCGGTCGCCACTGCCGCCAATGTTCCTCGCTGAAACGAATCCGCTCAACTCGTCGGAACTGATTTTTCCGGCTCTGGAATGCATTCATATTACCGGCTTCGCGGTCCTGGTGGGGACCATCGGCATTGTGGATTTTCGTCTCCTGGGTCTCGGCATGCGGCGTCAAAGCGCAGCCGAAGTGGCGAAGGACCTGGCCCCGTGGACCCTGTTCGGCCTGGTCCTCATGCTCTTTTCCGGCCCGCTGATGTTTTCCTCCGACCCGGATATGTATTACTTGAACCGCTCCTTCCAGATCAAGATGATTCTCCTTCTGCTGGCGATCATCTTTAACTACACGATCCACCGCCGAGTGGCCCTGAAGGGAGCTTCGCCGCCGCGGAACGCGCTGGTGGCGTGCGTTTCCATCGCCCTGTGGGTGGGCGTCGTCTTCGGTGGAATCTTTATCGCATTTATCTGATGCCACTCTTATCCTTTTGCCAGTGGGTACAAAGCACGGGGTTCTTCACCGCCCTCCGTGGGTCGTGGTACGTTTACCCGATTATCATGTCCACTCATCTCGCCGGCATTGCCTTGTTTGGGGGGATGATCCTGGCGACCGACCTGCGCCTGCTCGGTGTAGCCATGCGCAGGCGCCCCGTCGCCGATGTGGTAGGCCAGTTGCGCCCTCTGAAGTGGGTTGGCTTGCTGATCGTTGCGACCTGCGGCATTCTGATGCTGGGCTCCAAGGCCGAAGAGTATTACTACAACGCGTTCTTTCGCACAAAGCTGGTTATTCTCGCAATGATCGGGGTGCATGCGCTGGTGTTTCGCAGCAGCGTGTACCGGCGCGCGGCGGAATTCGATGAAGCCGGCAAGATTCCCGGGCGGGCGAAGCTCGCGGCCGCGCTCTCGCTGGTGCTGTGGACCTGTATGGTGATCGCCGGACGCGGGATCGGCTACATCGAGCCGCCGCTCAATAAAATTCACGCCCAAGCGCCCTGGCCGGAACCCCCTCTCACGGCACAGTGCCGTCGGTAGGTTGCGTTCCCGGAGGATTTTCCTCACCAACTTCAACTATCCCGGTCCACTCCCCGCGGGCCGCGAGAAGCGCTCGTAAACCCCCGGGCTCACGGTGGTGGGCATGCGCGTTTTCACATCGATAGGGCACCAGATGGTGCGGGCTTTTGCCAGCAGCATCCGGTCGCGGGCGCGGAGCAACTCGGTATGCCGTTCGAAGCGGATTCCTTCGGCCGTGCCGACCCAGGTCCGGGCGATGAGCGCATCCTGGAGGTACGCTGCGCGCTTATAGTCAATCTCGTGGCGGAGCACCACCCAGACCAAAGC
>Ga0075030_100004819_pt1 | contig 12189 bp, 14 predicted proteins | sample LitLauG_LLR_2012_FD_71393 | JGI IMG/M metagenome (GOLD analysis project Ga0075030, IMG submission 71393) | Freshwater sediment microbial communities from Pennsylvania, USA - Little Laurel Run_MetaG_LLR_2012 | ecosystem: Environmental > Aquatic > Freshwater > Creek > Sediment | place: USA... | reverse complement strand
GCCATCACCGAGGTCGTACACGAGACGATCAAGTCAGACTATTACCACATCAGTGTGCTGTTCAATGATCTCGCGTCCGAGAGCACTTATGTGGGCGGTACACCCGGCTGTGACACGATCATCTTGTGCAACATCCGCGCAGGACGCTCCGAGAACGCAGTCAAGACACTTTCGCAGCGCATCAGCGATACGTGGCACGAGATCACCGGCCAGAGCGTGGAAGAGATCGAGGTCGCGGTTCAGGAATTCCAGGGAAAGTTTGTCGTCCGTGGAGGCAAGCCAATGCCGGACCCGCCGTATGCCTGATTTGGGATATAGCTTCTTCAACTTCCCCAGGCGTCTGCTGAAGTGGCCGCCCGCATTTTCGCCGCTCACACGCATTGGCGTCGCCGCCCGTCAAAGGACTCTATTGGAGGACAGTTCATTGTGAGAGCGTTCATCCTCGACAAATACAAGAGTCGCACGCTGCGCTTCGGCGACGTGCCGGAACCGTGGCTGCGGGAAGACGATGTTCTGGTCGAGATCCACGCCGCCGGGGTCAATCTCCTGGATGCGAAGATCCGCAGTGGCGAGTTCAAACCCTTCCTGCGATATCGCCCGCCCTTCATCCTGGGGCACGACCTGGCCGGGAGCGTGATCCGGGTCGGATCGAAAGCGCGTCGATTCAAGCCGGGGGATCAGGTCTATGCGCGGCCGCGCGATGGCCGGGTCGGCACGTTCACGGAATCGATCGCTGTGAACGAAGCGGACGTGGCGCTAAAGCCGAAGAACCTCACCATGGAGGAAGCAGCGTCCATCCCTCTCGTAGGGCTCACGGCCTGGCAGGTCCTGGTCGAGAGGGCGGCGCTTGCGAGTGGCCAAAAGGTCCTCATTCATGCGGGTTCCGGCGGCGTGGGCACTTTTGCCATTCAGCTTGCAAAGCACCTCGGCGCGGCTGTAGCCACGACGACGAGCACGGCAAATGTCGAGCTGGTCAAGCGCCTCGGTGCCGATGTGGTCGTCGACTACAAATCGCAAGATTTCTCGAAGATTCTGGCTGGCTATGACGTTGTCCTCAACAGCCTGGACAAGGACACTCTCCATCAATCTCTGAAGGTGCTGAAGGTGGGCGGCAAGCTGATCTCGATCTCTGGTCCGCCGGACCCCGAGTTCGCCAGGGACCAGGGATTGAACTGGTTTCTGCAGCAGATTATGCGCCTGCTGAGCTACGGCATCCGGAGGAAGGCCCGACGCCAGGGGGTCAGCTACTCGTTTCACTTCATGCGAGCAAACGGCGCGCAGTTGAGCGAGATCACGTCGTTGATCGAAGCCGGGATCATCCACCCGGTCATGGACCGAGTGTTCCCGTTTGTAGCGACCAATGAGGCTCTCGCCTATGTCGAAGGGGGAAGATCCAAGGGCAAGGTCGTCATCAAGGTCAGATAGGCAACAATAGGAGCACGAACATGTCCCAGTCGCGCCAAGCCGACGCACCCGACAATTGGATCAATACCCCGAATAGGCGCATCGATGCCGCAGGAGCGACGTTCGCCTACCGGAGGCTCGGCCCTGCAACGGGCGTGCCAGTGGTCCTGCTGAATCACTGGGGAGCGGTGCTGGATAATTTCGACCCTCGCATCGTCGACGGACTTGCGGCAACCAGGCCTGTGATCGCCATCAACTATCGGGGCGTCGGTGCATCGAATGGCAAGGCGCCGCTCACGGTGGCAGAGATGGCTGAGGACGCGATCACTGTCATCCGTGCGCTGGGTTTCCGGGTAGTTGATCTGATCGGCTTCTCCCTTGGCGGTTTCGTCGCGCAGGACATCGTCCGGAAGGCGCCTGATCTCATTCGCAGGCTCATCCTGGCGGGTACGGGCCCGGCAGGAGGTGAGGGAATCGAACGGGTGGGGCCTGTCTCGTGGCCGCTCATCATCAAGGGGATGCTGACCTTCCGAGATCCGAAAAACTATCTCTTCTTCACCTCTACCACGAATGGCCGCCGCGCTGCAACACTCTTCCTGGGGCGGCTGAAGGAGCGCAAGGACGATCGCGACAAACCGATCACGCCGCGCACGCTTCTAAGGCAGCTGAAGGCTATCACAGCATGGGGCAAGCAGGCGCCACATGATCTCAGCGCAATCACGAACCCAGTACTGGTGGTCAATGGTGATCGGGACATCATGGTTCCCAGTACGAACTCGATCGATCTGGCGCGCCGTTTGCCCAATGCCAAACTTGTCCTCTACGAGGATGCCGGACACGGAGGCATCTTCCAGTTTCACGAGGAGTTCGTGAAGTCGGCGCAGGCATTCCTGGGAGCGTGAGCGCGAATGGCGGCTTCCGGCTGCCGAACTCCGAGGCACAGACTTTCGCCAAGTGGCCGACTGCCGCCCGCCGCGGCGCGAATCGCGACTACATTCCCCGCTGGCGTCCTTCGAGCCCGCAAGATTGATTCACAATCGTCAATCGACGGGCAGCCATCGAAGGTAGTGAAGACGCCTGGTCATCCGCTTCCGGGGTCGGGGCGTCGAATCATTGCCCCCGTGATTCGCTCACTGGCGATATTGTCATAAAGCGGTCCGTCATCTTCCGAAGTCCAAGGCGGTAATCGTCGCATTCGGCCGACGATGAGACCACCTGGTCGCGAACTGGGGGGCAGCACTACCCTCGACAACGGTGTCTGCCGAGGAGGACGCGCACCTGACTTGCAGTGACGACGAGAACCGGGTTGCGAATGGTGAGCAGGTCGGCCGAAGCTGACTCCCGGAGGACCAGCCTAGTTTTCCGGAGCGCCCGCATTCAGGCAGCTGGGTCCACCTACACCGCCCGGCCAGGAGCAGCCATTCGGGTCGATCCCGCGGCGGCAGAGTCAATGATCCGACGCCGGGGAGTCTTTCGGTTTCCCGCAGTTGCCGTGGAATCAATTCCCGGGTCTTGTTCAATTGCGCGCGATCCGACTCGCTTCGGAGCTAACGAGCACTACGGGTCCGGCACAATGATACAAGTTGTAGGCGTGTCCGTTCTGGTTGGATACGCGAACGCGTCCCATTGATGCAGAGCTGCGATCGCATCACAACGACGCGTTGCCGAGCGATCTTTCATTACTTGGCAAGCGAGTCGCGAATCTGCCGCAACAGGAGTATGTCTTCCGGTGTCGCCGCTGCCGGCGCCGGGAGAGTGTCTTTCTTCAATCGATTGATCTGCCGGATCATTACGAAGATGATGAGCGCCAGGATTATGAAGTTCACGGCAACCGTGATGAAATTTCCATAAGCGAACAGCGGCACGCCGGCTTTCGTCAGAGCCTCGTAGGTCATCGGTCCTTTGAAAGTCGCCGGGGGTTCCGTCAGCATGACGAAGTAGCTCGAAAAATCGAGACCCCCAAAGACCTTGCCGACCACCGGCATGATCAGATCCTTGACAATCGAGTCCACGATCTTCCCGAACGCGCCACCGATGATCACGCCCACCGCGAGGTCCACGACATTGCCCTTCATCGCGAATTCTTTGAAATCTGATGCAAAGCTCATGATTGCTCCCTGTGGATTGCGGGTTCGACGAGAATAGAGGGCGTTTCACACTCGACGTTCGACTTCGGACTTGTGCGAAGCAGGCAAGCGTCGATAGGGACCGCTTGCCTTGGCTGGTGCAATGCGTAGGTGATACAGGTTACGAACAGGCTTTGCCGTGATCGGCATGGTTGCCTGCTGCCTTTGCTTCCGATTCGGTCATGTAGGCGCCGTGTTTGGTCTTGCCGTAGTACTTGCTCCCGGCGCAGTGATAGACCTTGGAGCTGCTGTTGACCCATACTTGCCCGGGACCGCCGCCGGCCGCTGGCGTTGCGGCGGTCTTCTCTGGCACTGGCTGTGCGGCGCTGGCCGGAGGCTTCTGCGTCGTCGCCGCAGGCGCGCCTGCCGCTGGGGCGGGCGGGGCCGTGCCAGTGCTCATTCCGGCCTGTCCAGCGTACCAGGCTTGCACGCCTCTGTGCCCGGCGCACGCTCCCTTCTTCGTGGCATTGGTGGTGTAGGACCCGTCCTTGCACAAGCCGGTCGACCCAGCCGGTGCAGTCGCGGGCGTTTCGGCGAAAGCCGCGATTGAGCCGGCCAGGCCGGCGGCGAAAACGAGGGAAGCAAGCGAAAATTTCATTGATCTCTCCGGTGAGTTGATACGGACTGTGCCATTGACCGGTCACAGTTCAGGTCGTGCGACTCTCGGCCATCTTGGCCAGTGCGATGCTCAGAGCGGCGCCACCGAGCGTCTTGATCAGGCCCGGGTGCTGGGCGTAGAAGCTGCACATTTTCTCGACGATGCCTGGGCTGTTCTGCTCGGCATGGGTCGCGATCTGTTGAACTTGCTCTGGCGTGAACTGCGCTGCCTGCTCAGGGGTGATGGCTGCCGGGGCGCTGCCACCTCGCGTGAGCTGGCCGAGCAAGCCTGCCAAGCCGGCCCCTCCGGCGCCAGCCGCTAGCGACGAGACCAAGCCTGGGCCCATGCTGCCCAACAGCTGGCTCAGCATCCCTGCTTGCTGAGTTGCGTTCGCTTGTCCGAACAGCTGACCCGCCGCCTGACCGAAAGCGGGCGTCTGGTCCGAGTGGAACATCGCAGCCAATCCCTTGCTCAGAAGGTCGGGGGGCGCGGCCTGCGAAACCTGGCTGAAGTGTTCGTCGACGTCCTAAGCGGACGGCGCACTACCACCGACATACTGACGAAGCAGACTACCGAGGTCGAAAGACATACGGTTCTCCGTTTAAGCTACGACAAACTGCAGAAGCAAGAGCGCGAGTAGTAGTCACTTCTTCGTGACGAGGTGATACGCACCAAGCAAGACAACCGCGCCGACCACGGCCCCGATGAAGCCGGCCGTTTCGCCCGCCCGGTATAGCCCGAGCGCGTGTCCCAGATACGTTGCTGCGATGGAACCTCCGATACCCAATGCCGCGGTGAGAAAGAAGCCCCCAGGGCCCGCCATAAACATTTTGGCGACGAGACCGGCGACAAAACCAATCAAGATGGTCCAGATGAGGTGCATGTGCTTTCCTTGTTGGCGATACGACCGCGGGTCATCCGCGGTCGGGCGTCGCAATGGCCCGATACGCTAGCGCACCGAGCACCCCACCGGCGATGGGGGCGAGCCAGAACACCCACAACTGATCGATCGCCCAGCCGCCAACAAACAACGCCACCCCGGTACTGCGTGCCGGGTTCACCGACGTGTTCGTGACCGGGATACTGATGAGGTGGATCAAGGTCAGCCCAAGACCGATGGCGATCGGCGCAAAGCCCTTGGGTGCGCGATCGTCGGTCGCGCCGAGAATGATGAACAGGAACATCGCCGTCATGACCACTTCGCAGATCGCCGCAGCGGTCATCGAGTACCCACCAGGCGAGTGCGCTCCGTAACCGTTCGATGCGAAACCGCTGGCCAGGTCAAAACCAGCCTTTCCACTCGCGATCAGATACAGCACGCTGGCTGCCGCAACTGCCCCGAACACCTGAGAGATGATGTACTGCAGGAGCTGACTGGCAGGAAATCGCCCGCCTGCCCAAAGGCCGACAGATACAGCCGGATTCAGGTGGCAGCCGCTGATATGCCCAATCGCATACGCCATCGTCAGTACCGTGAGACCGAATGCGAGGGAGACCCCCAATAAGCCGATACCCACGCCGGGAAACGCCGCAGCCAAGACGGCACTGCCACAACCGCCCAGGACCAGCCAAAATGTCCCGACGAACTCTGCTGCGTACCTATTCATTTGTGGTTCCTCTGTCGATGCATTGATTCGATGAGTCCGTAGTGCCGCCGTTCCCCTGTCGGACGAGGTACTGTCACCTCCGTCAGCGATGGGACAGCCTAGCGGGTCAGCCTACGTCCAGAACCCGTCCGCGGTCGGGTACGAACCCATACCTGGGTCTGGGCTGGATCGCCACCTCGCCTTGCCGGAATGACGTACCTTCGCTTCATGGCTGACGACGCGAGTAGATTCTTGGGAATAGCGCCGAAGGTGCACTCGATCGCGGCAGGATGCGCTTTATGCCCGGCGTCAATTAAAAGATGCACCCGGCAGATTTAATTGTCGCTGAACACGCTTTAGGCCGAACAGACGACTTTATTAGCCTCTTTTGAAAATTGAGTGGGCTGCATAGCCGGGTCAAGGGCGGGCGGAGCTCGGCGTAGCGGACCCTTGACGCGATCCGGAACGAGACAAGATGGTCGGGGCTGAATGAACCGCGCCGCACGCGTCCGCACGACAGGAACCATGCAGCCCTCCAGCTTCACCGCCGCCGTGCCGAAAATTGCCTCGATCGCGTCACAATCCACGCCTTCGCGGTCCTCCTGTGGAACATTCCAGCGGATGCGAACATGGGCACCGGCAATTTCAGGGGCACCCGCGGCGGCGGGCAGACGGTAAAGATCGGGAAGCCCCTCGAACACGAGTCCGAATGCGATGTTCGACTCCTGGGATAAGAACGATCCTACTCTCGCTTTATTCTTCCTTTGCCAGGTCCCGCCCGAGGACAGATCCGGCAGCGACTATAGGGTATGGCTTGTCGCTCAATTGTTCCGCTTTATCGCTTTCTCAATTCCACCAATGGCCATATACGCGGTCGGATCATCTACACATGCTCGAACATCGACCGCGACTCGCCCGACAGGACGTTTGATGCGGTGGGGCGCGGAACTTTTAATCCATCATCAGCGAGGCAGGAATGAGCCCGAAATACGTGAAGAGAATCGGACTGGTCACTCGAAAGCAGAGTCTCTCCCAAGAACAGTTTGTCGCCCACTGGCTGAACGTACACGCGGAGTTGTGCAGGAAGCTTCCGGGCATGGTGCACTATTCGGTGAATATCGTGGATCGGGCGAAAAATCCACAACTCGACGCCGATGGTTTCTCCGAACTCTGGTTTGAATCAGAAGAAACCCTGACCCGCGCCCTCCAGAGCCCCGAAGGGAAGACGCTATTGGCGGACTTGCCTAACGTCACAGAGAAGATCTATCCAGTGCTTGCCTTTGAATTTCCGATGCTCTGATCGGGAGCGGCGACTCATGGAGCCACGTTGGCCGGCCATGAGCCGCTGCGAATATCAACCGCGTACGTATTGGGGGAAATACTCGGGATCGGCGAGGTATTCCGCCAAGGCATCGAAAACCAGCCGGACGCGCATTGGCACCGGCTGGCGGCGCGGTCGATAAAGGAACAACTTCCAAGATCGGGGGGCGAAATTCCCCAGCACCTCCACCAGACCGCCATTCTCCACATGCTGAATTGCCAGGTATCCCGGCAACTGACCGAATCCGACCCCGGCACGTACCGCATTGCACTCCGCCTCCGGGTCGTCCGTGACGAATGCCGGGGTGTTCGGGAAGAACTTTGTTTCGGCGTTGAACACCCAGGGCCACGGCCGCCCGCTGTTCCGGTCGATGAGCACCGTGGTAGGCAGCTTCTGGAGGTCGTCGATGGACCTCGGCCTACCCACTCGGTTCACGAGGCTTGGCGATCCGCATACCATCAAAGGTATGTTGGCTACAGGCCGCGCCACGAATCGGCTGTCGCGCACGTGGCCCACACGAACGCCGATATCGATGCGCTCCTCTACCACATCGCTGATTTCCTCGGACAGGCGCACGTCCAGGACAGTGTTCGGAGCGCGGGCCAGGACGGCCGTTACGACCGGCACGAGGTAGCTTCTTCCTATCGCTGGAGGTGCTGCGATTCGGAGTGTCTCCAACCGGTCTTCGCTGCTTTGGATGTCCTCGTGGAAGAATTCGTCCACAGCCGCGAGCAGCCCTTGGGCCCTCGTCGACAGCCGTCTTCCATGATCTGTGAGCTGGATGTGACGCGTATTGCGGTGAAAGAGAACTTCCCCGCTTGCACTCTCCAGGTACTTGATGGCCCGGGTCACCACCTGCGGTGAAATTCCCATGCGCGTCGCGGCTTCCCTGAAGCTCCTGCACTCGGCTGCGACCGCGAAAACGCGCAACAGCTCGATCCTGTTCTCCACAGCGCAATGATCCTACTGGATTGTTCCAATAATGGGAATTCTAAAATCCGTTCTTGTTCGTATGCAAGCCGAGACTGGCGCTGGATACTGGGCGCCTTCGTGATATTGCAATTTGAGGTGATGAAATGGCTTCGAAGGGATTCGATTTGAACGGTAGAGTAGTGCTGATCACGGGCGCCTCGTCCGGTATGGGCAGGGCAGCCGCACTGGCATTCGCTGAGGAGAGAGCGCGGCTGTTACTCGCTGCGAGGCGGCCGGAGGAGGGCGAGGTGGTGGCGCGCGCGATACGCGCCAAGGGTGGCCAGGCGCTATTCGTCGCCGCTGATGTGACCCGGGAGAAGGACGTCCAGACGGTCGTCGACGCGACGGTAAGGGAATATGGACGCCTGGACGTGGCGTTCAACAACGCGGGGACGGAGGGTCTGGCCGCTCCGTTGATCGACCCGACGAACGACAACTACGAGTTGGTCATGAATACCAACGTTCGCAGCATCTTCTGGAGCATGCAGTACGAGATTCGCGCGATGCTAAAGACGGGCGGTGGGTCAATCATCAACAACTCTTCGATGGGCGCTTTCATCGGCTTCCCGAACCTGGCGCTCTACATCGCGAGCAAGCACGCGGTGATGGGGCTGACCAAGTCGGCGGCTTTGGAATACTACCAGCAGAATATCCGCATCAATGCAGTCAATCCGCGGCTGATCGACACGCCGTTCCAAGATCGACTCTGGGGCGACTCTCAGAAGAAGCTCGACTTCGCGAACGCCACCCCGGCTGGCCGTATTGGTACCGCGGAAGAAGTCGCCGACTCGGTCTTGTTTCTCGCGTCCGAGCGCGCCAGGTTCTACAGCGGCCAAGGCATGGTTATGGACGGCGGCTATACCATTCAATAACCCGCACCTCAATAGGAGATCCCCCGTGTCGAATATGATGCGCGCATTGACAGCCACCGCCTTCTCGCTCGATGCATTACGACTCGAAGAGCGCCCAATTGCGGAGCCGCGACGCGGCGAGATTCTGGTGCGAGTCCGCGCGGCCAGTCTCAACTACCGAGACTTGGCGATCTTGGCCGAAAGCTATCTCCCAACCTTACCCCTACCCTTCGTTCCGGCGTCTGACGCGTCGGGCGAGGTGGTCGCCATTGGTGAGGAAGTGTCACGCTTCAAGGTCGGCGACCGCGTTGTGCCGTCCTACACGCAGGGCTGGCACGACGGTAATCCGACCCTGGAACTGCGCACCAAACGCACTCTTGGCGGACCCCTCCCGGGCGTCCTGCAGGAATACGTCATCGTGCCCGCGGAGGACGCGATCGCGACTCCGCAGAATCTCACCGACGCCGAAGCCGCAACGCTCCCCATCGCCGCGGTGACCGCATGGTCCACCCTAATAGAGGGTGGAATCAAGCCGGGGGATACGGTGCTCGTGCAGGGGACCGGGGGGGTCGCGCTATTCGCGCTTCAGTTCGCCAAGGCCGCCGGAGCGAGCGTCGTGATCATCTCGTCGAATGACGAGAAGCTCGCGCGCGCGGCGGCGCTCGGGGCCGATGTGGGGATCAACTATCGCCAACATCCGCAGTGGGAGACGAAGGTCCGTGAAGCGACGAACGGTCGTGGTGTCGACATCGTGGTCGAAACAGCGGGATCGACACTCAGCCAGTCGATCGCAGCCACGGCATTCGCGGGCTTCGTCGGAGTCGTCGGCTTCGTGGCCGGCTACGAGGCAAAAGTGCCGCTGCGTTCCCTGATCGGCCCAATGGTCCGCGTGCAAGGTATCGCGGTCGGCTCTCGGGCCCGGCTCGAAGCCGTCGCGCGAGCAATCGCCGTGAATGGATCGAAGCCGGTGATCGACTCGTCATTTGTCCTGGAGGACACCAAGAAGGCCTTCGAGCGGCTCCAAGGGGGCTCGCACTTCGGCAAGATCGTCATCACGCTCTAGCGCGGGAACGCGCGGATCAAGGTACGCGCGCTCTCTCTCAACCGAGAAATTGGACGCAGGTACTCCCAATCATAGTTTACCTCGCCCTGTTCGTACGCATCTCGGAATTGCAGAGCTTCACTCAGGCGGCGGTGCGCAAACGCGTGATCGCACATCTGACCGCCCGGCGGGTCTGGTAGAGCCGGTCCTGTGTTCGAAATCTGCGAACGGCGTGTGCGCGCGATGGCCATTCCAGGCTGCTACCCGCGGGCGTACTGCTGCAGCAAAACCCAGTAAGAGTACGTCGCTCGATGGGCAGAGTCTCGTCATCAACAAGGAGATCATTCGGTGGACACATTCAAATCGAACTCGATTCTCATCGGTGGCAATTGGGTGCCGGTGGCATCCGGGAAGACCCTCCCGGTTTTGGATCCCAGCCACGGGACAGTCCTCAGCCATATTGCTGCCGGAGAACGAATTGATGTAAATCGAGCGGTCAACGCCGCGCCCACTGCTTCGGACGATACGTGGGGCAGGACGCCTGCAACGGAACGTGGACGCATCCTGCAACGCTGGGCGCGACTCATCGAAGACCACAAGAACGCTCTTGCGTTGCTGGAGTCGCGCGACACCGGCAAGCCGATTTCGGTCGCGAGAAACGACATCGACGTGACGGCCCGGTACTTCGAATACTACGGCGGGGCCGCCGACAAGCTGCACGGGCAGGTCATTCCGTTCCTGGACGGCTAAAGTGTGAGCCTTCTGCGGGTTCCGCACGGGGTGACCGGACACATCATCCCGTGGAACTATCCCGCCCAGCAGATGGCACGCACGATCGCCCCGGCGCTTGCCGCCGGGAACGCCGCAGTACTGAAGCCGTCCGAGGATGCCTGTTTGTCGTCGCTCAAGTTGGCTGAACTGGCGCTCGAGGCCGGGCTGCGTGCAGGCGCGCTCAACGTCGTGACCGGCATCGGCGAGGATGCTGGCCCGGCATTGACGGCCAATCCGGGAATCGATTTCGTGAGCTTCACCGGATCACCAGAAATCGGCACGCTCGTCCAGCAACAGGCCGCCCGCCATCATATCCCCTGCGCGCTTGAGCTGGGCGGCAAGTCGCCGCAGATTGTATTCGCCGATGCGGACTTCGAGCAGGCGCTTCCGGTGATCGTCCGAGCGGTCATCCAGAACACCGGGCAGACCTGCTCGGCGGGTAGCCGTCTGCTGATCCAGGAAGAGGTCTACGAGGAGTTCGTCCATCGCGTCAGCGAGCGCTTTCGGGGCCTGCGCGTCGGTATTCCGGAGTCCGACCCGGATTGCGGTCCCGTGATGAACGTCGTCCAGCGCGACAAGATCAATCGGTTCGTCCAGAGGGCCGTGCGCGACGGCGTTCCCTTGCTTGCCGAGGCACCGCTGCCAGCTGACTTGCCGTCCGGCGGGTTCTGGGAGAAGCCCTCGCTGTTCGGACCCGTGCCGCGGGAACACCAGCTCGCCCACGAGGAAGTCTTCGGTCCAGTGCTCACAGCCATGCCCTTACTTGACGAACAGGATGCCGTCCGACTCGCGAATGCGACGGACTACGGCCTGATCGGCGCCGTCTGGACGACGCATGGGGATCGCCAACAGCGTGTGGGCAAGCGCCTGCGCTGTGGGCAGGTGTACATCAACTGCTACGGTGCCGGTGGGGGTGTCGTACTCCCGTTTGGTGGGGTGAAAAAGAGTGGGCATGGGCGGGAGAAAGGTTTCCTGGCCCTCGAGGCAATGACGACCACAAAGACCGTGGTGCATTTACACGGTGCGAATTGACGTGAGCATCCGCACGAACCCTGTCACCGTGAGGTGCAACCCGCGAGCTGCTCCGGATGCTTACCGACATGTACAGCGATAGCACGTTAAACGACGTCGGCAGGTCGATCCCTAGCTGCCCGCCGGGAATCGGATCCGTCCGACCCTTCCGTGTGACCGCATCGGACCCCTTCTACGCGCGCGAGTGGTCGGTGGAAGGTGGATGCCCACCGTCCGGACGAACCAAGTTGGTTCAGGATCTACGATCGGCTCTCGCGGCATGCCAGCTGAAGAACGGCACCACCATATCGTTCCACCATCACCTGCGCAACGGCGACCGTGTTCTGAATCTCGTCCTCCAGGCGATTGCCGATGCCGGGCTCGAAGACATCACCCTGGCCGTCAGTTCAATCTTTCCGGTTCATGCTCCGCTCGTAGGACATGTGCGTAACGGTGTCGTCAGCCGCATCTACACGAGCTACGCTGCCGGGCCGGTCGCTGTGGCCC
>Ga0075030_100004817_pt1 | contig 12190 bp, 1 predicted proteins | sample LitLauG_LLR_2012_FD_71393 | JGI IMG/M metagenome (GOLD analysis project Ga0075030, IMG submission 71393) | Freshwater sediment microbial communities from Pennsylvania, USA - Little Laurel Run_MetaG_LLR_2012 | ecosystem: Environmental > Aquatic > Freshwater > Creek > Sediment | place: USA... | reverse complement strand
GCGTGGGAGTGGCGCCACTCCCGGCAAAAATCCCTCCCCCGTCTACGTTGTAAACGGTGCTCTGCTGGATGGTGATCGATTCACTCGAGGAGTCGCCGTTTTCGGCCCAGATCCCGACCCCGCAAGTCCCATCGATCTGGCCGCTGGTCCGCACCCGGTTTACGCTTCCGGAAGAACTGGAGCCAAAGAAGATTCCGGCGATCCAAATGTTCGAGACGCAGGCCATATCGCCGCCGGTGCCATCGACGGAGATGTTGGAGATGTTGACAGGACCAGCGCCTTGCACAAGGACCTGGGCCGCTACTGACTCTCCAAACAGACTGATTGCGTTGGGCAGCAGCCCGCCGGAGGGCACTGTAATCAAGACTTGGTTGGCAGTGCCCGAGCTGACACCTTGCAGGGTCAGGGGCTGAGTAATCGTCACCTGCTCAGGATAGGTGCCCGGGCAGACCAGGATGGTGGAACCGGGCCGAACGCTGCTTATAGCAGCTGAGATAGTGGGAAAGCTTTGAAGGTTTGCCTTGCAAGTTCCCACCTGGACGTTGGCAAAAAGCATGGGGTGAACGGCAAAAAGAGACAGGGTGGCGGCGCAGAGCAAAAGTCTGTAACGAAACATACTACTCTCCTCCGTGAAGGCTCACGGTTGTCGTCCCAGCTATTGCACTTGAGGGAAGTGAAGTGCACATCGCGAACAAATGCTACACCGACCATCTACGGAAGGATGGCTAGCTGGGGCTCAGGTTACCAAGAGGGGGAACTGCTTAGGGGAGATAAGCCCTACAGACACACATTAACCTACGCCCCCACTGCACAAGGTAAAAAAAACGTAAACCTTCGTATATTTTTTTGCACACTGTTGCAAAATAAAACGCTGCTGGCAAAAATCATGCCGGCAGCGCGCTATTCGTCTCTGCGTTTTACTTTACTTCTCAAGTTACAACATCTTCCAGCTTTGTCGAGTAGCAGGCTCCGGAGATTGGCAGTTTCTCCCGTCCCCGGAGCCTGGTTGCTCGAATTAGAAGGCCTTGGCTGGACTCTCTGGTAGTGCGGCCACTCGTCGCCGGCACATTCTCCCGAAAAGCGGATACTGCTCGCTGAAAATCCGCGAGCAGTATCGCCTCATAGATTTGAAACCACTGACTACTGCGCGCTCAGGGCCAGGAACGAGTTCCCACCCAGAGCGGTCCCGCTGCCATTGTTGGCGACCGCGAGTGCTCCTAAATCAGGAGTTCCCGGTGTCGTGGTTGGCGTAGCATATCGCACGCTGATGGTGCACGTGCCAGCAGGCGCCAGTGGAGTCGTAAACGAACAGGTTGTGCCCGTCACACTGTACAGGCCTCCGATGTTAATGGACAGGGTTTCCGCTGCGATCTGGAGCGAACCGGCACCCGTATTCGTCACGGTCACAACGCTGGTGACTGGAGCACGTGGCGTTGGAATCGTAAAGGTGAGGGTGCGTACGCCCAGGAAGGTCCCCAGGGTCCCATTCGTCGCCGCAGTGAAGCTCAACGTGCCCGGCGTTACTGCCGTGCCCGTGAGGGTCACCGGGGAACCCGTGACGGTTGCACCAGTGTAGGCAACAGTCAGAGTTCTAGAGAAGGCCGTGCCGTTCGCCGTCCCTGTGGCCGGCGTAAACACGACGTTGTAGGTGCACGAAGCGCCCACGGCCAGTGTGGCACCGCAGGTACCCGCACCTCCCTGCAGTAGCGTCGCCCGCGTGAAGGGCTGCGGGGTTCCGCCAGCGAAGGTGAAAGTGCCGCCAGCCAGACCAACGTTGCCGGTGTTGGTCACCGTCAAGGTCTTCGGGCCGCTGGCGGTACCGATTGCCTGGTTACCGAACGCCAACGGATTTGGCGTTACGGTCGCGGTCCGGATCGGTGTCACGCCCGTACCGGTGAGAATCACCGGCGAGCCGGTCACGTTGACGCTGGCAGTGATGGTGGCACTGCCGGTAGATGCGCCTAGCGCCGTTGGCGAGAACACCACGTTGATGGTGCAGGTTCCGGCCGCCACGGTTAAGGTTGCGCCGCAGGTTCCGCCCGAGCGCGAGAACGGTGCGGTGACAACAACGGTGATACCCGTCAGGGTGGCGGTCCCGGTATTGTGCAGCGTTAGAGTTTGCGCTGCGCTGGTTGTACCGACGGCCACGTTGCCAAAGTTCAGCGGCCCGCCCGTTACGCTGGCAATGGCTGCTGGCGGACCGGCCTGGAACTCGACCGCGCCGACGTCCACCGCGTTGTTCGTCTTCCTCGCATTATTGAAGAAGTCCGTACTCGGCGCAGCCGCGTAAGTGACAGCTGAGTTGCCGTTGGTGATGTAGTTAATGGCCGGCGAACCCGCTGTCAGGGCGTAGTTGCCGAGCGTTACGTTGGTGACCGGGTTCGTCTCCGCCAGCGGACCCCAACTGATGTTGATCCAGTTGTTGCCTTCGTCCACTGTCGCAGCCGGAGTCAAGGCGAAGATTGGGTTCGGCACGGTGGCGTCCGAGATGCCCGGAGGCACCTGCCAGCCCAGCCCGCCGAACTCCGGAGGCACGCGCGAACCGTTGCAGTACTGGCTGACAACGGCCGGATTGGATGCCAAGTTGGCCCGGAAGCCTGTGCCCCCACCGGCATAGCCAGTGAGGTTCGTCAGAATCGATGCCTCTGGCGTTAGAGTGAAGAGTGATTCATGCGATGTGGATGACAGGTCTCCGCGCACGCCGATGTCCCAGTAGCTGGAACCTGCCACGCAACCTCCGGTTGCCGTCTGGCTCGCAGCGGGCGTCCCACTGACCGCGTTATACAGCGCAACTACGTTCTGCTGGTTTAGGGTTCCGGTGCCCAGGGCACCGACGCCGATGTAGTAGGAACGGTTCTGGTAGAACACGTCGTTATACAGCTCTGGATACGAGACCTTCGTACAAGTCGGCCCACTGGTGGGTCCAACTGTGCCGGTTGCACTGGTTCCGGGGGCGAAGTGGCCTGCCGGGCAGGTGACGGTGGCCCCCGCCAAGTTCGCCGACAGAGTCACGCTGTTCTGGACACTCACCAGGCCCGCGGGCTGAGGACACGAGGCGGTCGTGGTGCCGGTCTGTATGCAACCGTTATAGTTCTGCCCGCTGCTGGCCAAGGGGGCTCCAATTGTGTTGAAGAGGACGCCCGACGACGCCGTGCTGTCGTTGGACATAATCGTGTTGTTGATGATGTTCACATTTAACGCATCCAGCAGGGAGATTCCAGCGCCGTCCCAGCCGGCGACGTTATTGGTGATGATGTTGTTATAAACGGACACGTTGTTCCAACGGGTTGGAGTCGTGGGGAAGCTGACCACGTCGGAGCCGTTGGTCTGCTGCAAGGCCAGACCGCCGCCGCTGCCGCTTTCCGCCTGGTTGCCCATGATCAGGTTGGCGTTGATGACCAAGTTGGGGCCCGTGCCGTCACTCGGCCCAACTGAGCCAGGGGTAGGCACGCAATCCGTGTCGACGGTTGCACCGCAGGTAGGATCGGCATCGGGGGCGCCCATGATCAGGAGACCGCCGCCGTTGGTTACGATCGTCGGGTTGGTGCTCTGATTGAACAGGAACGAATTGTGCTCGATGTCGCCGTTGTAGCTGAACCCAATATGGGCGAAGCCGCCACCGTCACCCGTGCTCAGATTCCCGCAAACCCAGTTGTAGTTGAATCTGTAGTAATCGGAACCAGTGCAGATGCTCACGCCGCCTGCCCCAGCCGGCGTCGCGGAGAACAATTCGTCGCCGGTGGAGGAGTTTTGCGTGATGTAGTTGTGGTTCAGATTCACGTTCAAGTTGTGGCAGTAGGGCAGCTGAAGATTCGTGACAGTGGTGCTTTGGCACGAGCCAGGAGGCGTTGCATTGCCCGTACCGGGCCCGAGGTATGCGGGCGGGAATTCGCCCTGGCCAATGTTGACGCCACCGGAAAGCGTTCCGGCATTATTGTAGACCCGGTTGTTGGAGATCTGGATGTTATGCCCCCAGCCGTGTACGAAGATACCGCCGCCGCCCTGCGAGCTGTCGGTGATACCCAAACCGTCAATGCTGGACGGATTGCACTGGAAGCTGCTTGGGAACGGATTGCTCGACGTCGTAGTGTTCGACCCGCAAGTGTTAGCCGTCAGCAGTGTCGTGCCGGTCGGGAAGCCGCCCAGCAGAGTGGGATCCCACGGATTGCCTCCGTTGAAGTTCACGCCTTTCGACAGCACCGTAATCCCTGCTCCTTCCAGCGCTCCCATCAACGAGGGTTCCTGCAACTGCTCGGCCAGGTTGCCGTTGATCGAGGCGTCCCAACCCACAGTAGCCTCAAGCGGCAAGCGATCGACCTGGGGTTCTGCTGCAGTCCCTCCGGTTGCAGTGAAACCAAACCAGCCAGCCCCGCAACTCGAGTTCCACGTGTTCGGCGAACCATTGATGCCCATGCCGAACAGACAATTGACCTGTTTGCGCCACGCGTTCAGCTTCAACTCGCCGGCCGGATGGGTATTCGCGTTGATGACGCTGGAGGCAGCTCCGACACCTTGCAGCCGGACCGGCTTCCACATGAGCACGATTTCCTGGTGGGTTGCGCTGTTGGTGTGGACGACGGCGCCGACAGTGTTGCAGGCAGTTGCGGTGCCCGTCGTGGTGGTGCAGGTTGGTGGACCGGTCGGATCGACGATGATCAAGTCGCCCGGCTTGGCCGCGTCAATCGCAGCCTGGATCGAGCCAGAAGCTGCGACGTGGGTTGGACCCTTGCCGCCGACGGTGACCGTCACGGTGTCGATCGACTGCTGACCCGTCCTGGTCGTGATGAGCAGTTGACCGCAAGCCGCGTTGGTTACTCCTGACGTACCGGGGCCACCGTATTGCGCTTGCTGCTGCTTTGCGCACTGGAAGTTCGGATTCGAAGTAACCGAGTTCGGAATTCCAGCAGTGATCTGAGCGTCACTCCAGCTAGTGACGTTCAGCGGGATGATCGCGCCGCTGGTGTTCAAAGCGAGCAATACCGCCGATCCACTTCCCTGCGAAGCGCCGAAGCCGTAGTGGCGAATCACAGACTTCTGGTTGTAAGGAGCTGTCGTAGCGGACGGTCCCGAGTAGGCGTTGTTGGGCACCATCTGGTCTCCTAACGCAGTAATGGTGAGGGTGTGACCGGTACCGGCTGCACTTGCCCAGGGTCCAACTCCGTCATTGCTATCCACTTCGGCGATGGCCGGTGTCAGAGCCGGATAGGCGCAGTCCGGGTTGTTGTATCCCGCGCCCGCGAAGGCGGACGTGGGCACGACGGGCGTGTCCATGTACTGGGTCTGGCCGGGCATGAACGGGATCTCGTAGCAGAACTGGCTGTATTCCGGATTGAACAACGGATCCGGCGACGGTCCCGTTCCGGGGTCGTTCATACAAGTGACCATCATCGTGGGGGCGTAGCCAGTTGGGTTCGGCGGATTGACTTCCCAAGTTGAGTAAGTCAAGCCGTTGTAGGCGCCCCAGTGGTCGGCATAGGTGCGCGCGATTTCGGTGCCAGACCAGTCCTTGATGGAGATAGGCAGATCAGGCGGCGAGAATTTTTCACCGAATTGCGGCGAGAACGGGTCGAATTCCGAGGTGAAGTCGTCCGTGATCACGCCGGTGAAGTGGGCGGCAACGTGGGTGGAGCTGAAGATCCAGAACTTGGCCAGGGCCGCCGTCTGGTCCGTGAGCGTCACTTCCTTGCGGTCGCAGAGATTGCGGGTAGCTCCGGCGAACGGAGATACTTCCCCGGACTGCGGGAACAGGCTGATGAAGTCGGGCACGACACGCGATGCGCCGACGCAGGGCCAGAAGGTTTCGACGCTGCCCGTGTCACCTTCATGACTCGGGAGTGTGGTTCTGCCGAAAGTGTTCGTGGGATTCTGGGGGTTGTTGGCGTTAGATAAGGAGTCAACTTCTGCCTGGTCGGGCAGGATGAAAACGTTGCCCAAGCCGGCAAATTCCTGCGTTACGGGCGCGATGTAATTGTCGCCGATCAGGATGTTCTTATCCTCCTCCTTCACCAGTTCGTAGCCCGGGGGCACGATCATCTCTACGACGTACTTACCGGCCGGCAGCATGGGAGTGCCTGACCGGTAGGGATCGCTTGCGTCGGGATTGGTCGTGCAACCAGTGCAGTTCGTGCCGACGGGCCTTCCAGTCGTTGGATCGAAGCTGAGGACGCTGGGGAACGAGTACATGCCGTCGTAAGGCGCCGGCTGAACCTGGTTCCAGTTGTGCATGCCGTCATAGCACTTGAACTGGGCGTTGTTCGGCAGCGCCTGTGCACCGTTGACGCCGTTGTAATACTGGTCGAGCCACTGCGACTGGTTGTAGATTGAGAAGAAAAACAGGTCGCTGGGGGCGGTTGGATTCGTCGTGCTCGGACCGGGTAACTGGCCCGGGCAGTTCATATTGGGAACGCCGTCGGAGCGGAAGCCCTGGGCCCAATCGTCCCAGCTGCTGGTCTTGGTCGTGTCAATCAGCTTGAGGCCGGTGCTGCCATCAGGTGCGGTCACCTCTTGATACAAATTGACCGTAACTCCCGGCACGTCCGGGGTCCAACTGGTGTGGATCAGGAGCGTGGGATCGTCGAACGGCCGGGTCGAGGCATAAATCACCTCGCCGTGGATGCCGCCGGTTTCGCCGACCGCGTAGGGCTTTTTGCCGAATTCAATGAAGCTATTCTGGCCAGAGAAACCCTGCCAACCCTCGGTTCCAAACCAGAGCGGGGGATCGACTCGTCCCGTGGAGCCGCCCGAACCGCCCGGCGCCAGTGGAGACGGGGCATCGATGCAGTCCGCAGTGGCGCAATAGTATGCACCCGGTACCCGCAGGTTCTGCGGAGTTGTTGGCAAAGGCACAGCTTCGGCCGTGTTCGCCAGGAAGCCGGCAATGTTGGTGCAGCGCTGGCCCGTCGGACATGGCTGTTGAACCCCAAGAGAATTAACGGGGTACGGAGTATCGGCAGGTCCACCCGCGTCGTACACCACGTGCACGCCGGTGCTCTTATAGCGCGTGGTATCCGCTTCGATCACGTACCAGCTGAACAAGGGGAAGATCTCGTTGAAGCCGGCGTTGCCGCTCAGATCGGTGTTGTTGAAGTTGGAGTAGCTGCCGTCGCGGAAGCGATTGTTGGTCGCCACCAGCGTGAGCCCCTCTTCATTGGCGTCCCGCACACCATTGCCGTTCGCATCGAAGAAAGTTGTCGTGTAGATATTCGCCTGCCACTGGTTGGTGGCGATCTGGCCCAAGTTGACGGTAGCTCCTATCGCCAACCGGACCGGCGTTGACAATCCGTCCACCAGCATATCGTTCCACTGGTCGAAAACCGTGATTCTCCATAGGCCCTCGGGCAGACCGGAAAGGGTGAAGTTCCCATTGGAGTCGCACTTGGTGAAGGCGAAGTCTTCGCCGTCCGCATCGCCAAAACTCACGTAGCACTGAGTGAAGGAGAAGCTGCTGTTGTCGCCGCTGCTGTAGAGCCGCTCATCCGGCGTGCGGCTCATACGCTCGGTGGTGACCGTGCCGGTCACGGTGCTGGTGCAACTATACGTGCCTCCGGGGTTAGGGCTGCTCGGGTCGGTACCCCCGCAGACGTACTGCTTGCGGGCATTGATGATCGCCGGGTTGGCAAATCCAATGGATACGTGGTATCCGGCCGGTCCATATTCCTGGAAGAAGCTCGGCTCACCGATGCGCAAGAACGAATCGTGGGCTTTCTGGCCGTCGAGGGTGTTGGTCTGGAGCCACTCTTCTCCTCTGGCAATCCGATCGGCCGCAGGCGTAGCCACCACGCCGTATCTGCCCGGCATCAGGTTGGGAACGACGGCCTGGCCCGCCAGCGGGGAGAGAGTCTTGCCGTCCGCTTCGTACTTCGGACAAGTAACAATCGTGCCCGTGATGCCGGTTGGACTCACGGTGCCGTCAAAACCTTTATTCTGATTCGACCCGGAAATCGGGCACGCATCCTTACCTGTGACCGGATCGATCGTTCCCGCCAGACCGTTCGACAACGGCATGTTGAACATGTCGTAAGTCATCTGTCCGGTCGCGTCGCCCGAGCCGCCAGCGTCGTCAAACAGGGTGATGTTGAATCCTCCCAGCCCCGGTTCCTGCGGCGACAACACGTCGACGCCACCGCCGCCATCCTGCTCACCGTTGAGCGGGAAGTCGTCCTCGAACACAAACACCGAGAGTTTCGAAGGTGGGAAGGGATTGGGCTGCACGAACACGTTCACGCTCGTTGGAAAGGCACCCGTGGTAGCGGTACACACTACCGACCCCGCCGCCGGCACGCAGGCGATGGGAGCGCCGCCCATGCCGTGGCCGCAATCCGCAGTCGCATCGCTCAAACAGCTGTTCACGTTCTCGAACGAGTTGGCCGCGTCCCCAGGCAGGACCGAGATGTAGTAGTGCTTGGTCGGATCCAAGTGAACCGTAGCGGGATCCAGGGCAGTCTGTTGCGCAGTACCCGTCCTGCAAACGCCGTTACCAACATCGCACACGGCTGCCGCACCCAGGAGAGTCTGTCCCGATTCGCAGGACAGAGGACCCGTGCAACCTGCCGCCACGACCGGCATATAACTGGTGTGGAAGTTCGTCCCAAAGGTGGGAACGATCCCGGACGAAGACGTCGGGCAACCCGCCGCCGGCGGATTGCTTGTGCAGGCAGGGTTGATGTAGAAGGTGCGGTCTTCCTCAATGATCCAGCGATAGTCGCCCGTACCGAACGCACCGCCGGTGAGAGCGGCCTTGGTCGAGCCGTCGACAAGCTGCACGTGGAGACCGGTGGCCGCCGGGAAGGTCAGGGTCACAGTCGCGGCGGTGGTGGCCACAGTTCCCTGTGAATTCTGTGCCTTGAAGGTGAACGAGTAGCTGCCCGCGGTGGAGACGGAGGCATTGAAGCCGCCGTTCGGATCGACGGTTAGCGAACTAAATCCAGTCGACGTCACGCTGGCGGCGTTGACCGTCAGCGGATAGCCCGCCGCGTCCTTGCAGCCCGCGAGGATGCCCGAGGGTTTGATGCTCAGGGTGGTTGCCACGTTCGATGAGAACGATGAGTTAGGACAGCTAATGCCGGTGCCGGCCTCAATCGGCGCCGCGCCCAGGGTCACGGTAGTGCATGCCGCGCCCGAGGTCGTACCGTTGCCGCAGTAATTAAAGGTAGTCGGGGTGCCGCCCGTGTAGACAAACGTCCCGTCCGCGTTGAGCGTCAGTCCTGATGGTGCAGTGCCGACCACTTGGACGCCGAAGACATTCACATCGTTGGCGATCACACCCTTGGCGGGGTCCGACACGGTGAGCGTCTGGCCCGCAATCACGCCGGGCAGCGGTGACGATGTGCAAGCTGTCGTTGTGCAGCCGTAGACATCGGCGTTAGCCACCGCAGCGCCGAGCCCAGCAAGGCTCGCCGGGATTCCAGCACCATTGACGCTGACATAAGCCAGCATTCCGCCGTCGCGCCCGATCGAGTTGCCCGAAAGGCTCAGCTCGCGGTCGAACACAGGGAGGGCGGTCGCGCCGGCGGCGGGCACATTAATCATCACATCGTAAGTCTTGCCCGCGGCCATGAATACTTCGCTCTGCACGCGGGAAACGCCAGGCAGGGGATTGCCGTCTTCAGCGATCAGGCTGAAACCTGCCGACGCTGCTGCGGTTACGCCGGCCGGAACGACGGGGGGCGTTGTCAGCGATCCGACAATGGAGGGAACGTGCATCCGCAAGCCGGCATTCACCAGGCGCACTAATACGTTTCCGCTGACCGGGGCTGCCGCCGTGCCTGGCGTAGCGGCGAACAGCGACGTCGTGGCGCTCGTTTTGTTGAACGGAACTCCATTGATGAGGTAATACATCGGCGTGTAGTTCACCGCCGGCGGATAGCAGGCCGCTGCACCGTCGCTGCACATGACGCCTGTCAAACTCAGGTTGGCGGTAAGGGACGCACCGCTGCCGACACCCGTTACGGTCACGCTGGTGGGAACTGAAGTGTAGCCAGCGCCGGGGTTGTCAATTGTGATGGCCGCGATGCCGGTCGCGCTCAATCCAAGTGTGTTAGTCCCAACAAGTGCCGAAACGTGAGCCGTTGCCTGAGCCGAATAACCACCGCCGGTAATTACGACCGCTTGACCGAGCGTGTAGCCCGAGCCGGCAATGGGTTTTCCGGTGGAATCGACGTCGACAGTTACCGAACTAACCGAATCCCGAAGAACGCGCGCCGATGTCTCACTGAAACCCGCGGTACTAACCGCCTTGGCGACGGCATTGTTCTGGCGCGGATCGATTTCACTGAGCAACAGGGGAACTTCCGCGCTGTAGCTCACAGTGCAGGTCCCTGCAGTGGCGCCGGGATAAGCGCATCCCGCGGTGGCGCTGGTGCCTGTGCCTGTGGGCACGGTCGTCACAACCAGGATTCCGTATAGACCCATCGGACCCTGAATCGACGGGTGTGTGCCCGACTCAATCAGATAAGTGCCGGGCCTGAGGTTGCTCCAAGTCAGCGTTCCCGTAGCTGCCGGCGCGACAGGTGTGGAGAACGACTGAACGCGGTTCCCTTGAGGCGGTGGATTGTTGGTGGCGCCACTGGTGTCTCCGGCGATCGACCAGGTTACAACCTGGGTTGCGTGCGTCGGACTGGGAGCGGACGTGGCCGTCGTTCCGAGACCCGCACCTAGCTGGCCAACGATCACCAGAGAAGTCTCGGGCACGGCCGCCGGCAGGCTGTTTGTCAGGTTGATCGTCAGGGGGCCGGGCGGGACAGTAATAACCACCGGCGACCAACCGCCGGCGGCCGTCGGACTCAATGCGCGACAGGAAGCCGTCGAGGCTCCGATGCTAAAGCTTGTGCCAGCAGCAGGGGTCCCTCCGACCCAACCTGCCGCAGTCAGCGTCACGGTTGTCGCGTTATTGCTTTGAACTATTCCTGTTGAAGAGCCCGCTGTCACGGTACTGCCAACATAGCCGTTGACCGGCATCGTTCCGGTAGCGTCGGAGGCGGTCCACGGTGCCGCAACACTGTACGTGGCTGACGTCGACGAGGTAAATCCACCCACGGCTGCGCCGCAGCTGTAGCCCCACATCGGCACTACTGAGCCGTCAGGCAAAGTGGTGGTGGTCGCAGCCGCCGTCAGGCTCACTGACTGGGCGAAGGACCCGCCCGCTCCAAGGAGGAGAACCAATACCGCCAGTACCGCTGTCTTTAAAGTCGCTTTGAGATGATTGGATCGCATCGCTCTTCTCCTCAGTGTCCTCAGTAGTTAGTTCGACTCGTCGATGACAAATTCCCGGGAATCAACCAGCATCATCATCAGCATTCCGCCAGGGAAAATATTATTGGTGGTGATCTCACGCTCGTTGTGCGAGTGCCACATAAAGGCAAAGCCAGCCTCGCTTCCGGGCGGGTTCGCAATTGTGCCCGAGGGCGGAGTGCTGCCGGTGGCGCCGCACGAGCCGGCTGGGGCGCCGGCGCTGCATCCGGTCGCGCGCAGGGTCGCGTTCGGACCGAGATAGGGACTGCCACCATACCAGGGACCGTTCGTAAACAGATTGGGATCGGGCAGAGTTGTCGGGCCGCCGCCGGCGACGTCGCCGAACGGATTAGCCTGCACCGGTTTGTTGTGGTCCTGGCACCACTCGTAGTAATTGATCGCGGACTGTATCGCCGTCGTTTGTGCTGGGGTGAGACCGACTCCGGTGTTGTAGCCGTTGGCGTCCGGAGTGCAAGTAAGCTTGGCGTTCGGGTCGTTAGAAGCGGGATTGTGACCGTACGGATCCCAGTTCAGACCCTTGGCTGTCCAGTAGAAGATTCCATCGAAGGCCAGTCCCGGAGTGGTGGTGGTGGTGAACATCAGGGGGCCAGCAAGACTGTTGGCATCGGCCTGGCTGAGAATCAAGTTGCCGTCGCGGGCCAGAATGCGCACATGGTTGCCGTGCTCGTGGAACGGATGCTGCCAGCGACCTTGGCCGATGACACGTATCAGTACCTGCTCACCCGGATGCATGTGAGGATTGCCGTTGTAGGGCTGATGCGGATACTCCTTGGCATAGTTGGGGTCCATGTCATCGGGCATCGAGCGTCCGTTGATCAGGAAGTACGCTGGATGGTAGGGCTCGGTGGGGACTTCGAGGCGGCAAGTTGACGGCAAAGCGCCGGAACTCGTGAGAGTGCAGTTGGCTGCTTGAACCTGGTTGAACGCCTGGGTGTGAATA
>Ga0075030_100004814_pt1 | contig 12196 bp, 8 predicted proteins | sample LitLauG_LLR_2012_FD_71393 | JGI IMG/M metagenome (GOLD analysis project Ga0075030, IMG submission 71393) | Freshwater sediment microbial communities from Pennsylvania, USA - Little Laurel Run_MetaG_LLR_2012 | ecosystem: Environmental > Aquatic > Freshwater > Creek > Sediment | place: USA... | reverse complement strand
CTCCGGGTCTACGCGCAACAGGTCGGAGATGTCGGCATCAAAGCGGTTGAAGAGATTCAAGCGGCGCGAATTCACGCTTTCTTCGACCATGTTGGCGTACTCGTCGCGGACTTGTGTGAGGCGATCGGTGATGTGTTCGGCGAGCGCGTCTTTGTAGGGCTTGAAAATCAAGCGCAATTCTGCGCCTTCGAGAGCGGAGGTGTTGAAGTCCGCGCTCTGGGCGGCGATGGTGATGTAGAGGCTTTTGCCGTTGGGCAGGATGCGGTCGCGGGTATCGAGCCAGATCGTATGGGGCGTGCCGGGCTTGACAGCGAAAGTGAAGAAGAGCATGTCGCGCATGGGCCAGAGCGGGTCTTTGATTTCTATGTTGAGCGGAATCGCGCCGTCGGCGTTGGGCTGAATCTTGAGCGCCGGGAGATCGATGGCGATTCCGTCGAGCCCGCCGTCCATGTTTTCCCAGCCGTACGAACTGCCGTGGCCGACATCGACCATTTGCGAACGGAAGTCGGCGGGAACGAGGATGTGCATGATGGGCTGGCCGGACTGGTCGTCCTTCCGCATTGTGGCGGGAACGCCGGCGGGCATGGCCATCATGGTCATGCGCTCGTCGGCGGGAAAACGGCCGGCGATGAAGTCGACAAGAGGCCTGGTGGAGGGGTTATCGTCGGGTGAGACTTTGCCGGTGAGCCTGTAACGCAGCGTTGCAACACCGCTGGGCTCGACGCCGGGATGAATGTAATAGGCGGAGAGCTCGCCGATGGGTTGCTCTTGCTCAACATTTGTGAAACGAAGCTTTTCGCCGCCGGGAAAGGGCTTGTCGTATTGGTGGTAAGTGATCTCCTGGCCGCGCGGGCGCTCGAAGAGAGTTCGGTCGGAGTCGTTGCCTTTCTCCAAATTGTGCGAAAGGATGCTCATGTCGCCCCAGGCGCTGCCGGCGATCTCGAGATGGTTCCATGGTTCGTCGGGCATGTTGAAGGTGATGGCATTCCCGGAAAGCGAGTAGCAATCCCAGTCGGGCAGTTCGTAGTAGTCGTCGCGGCCGATGAGCCGGGAGCGATTGTAGACACCGGGCCACGTAGTTTCGCGGATGCCGTCGTTGGCCTTCCACCACCAGCGGGCAAGATCGAAAGCGTCGTGGATTTCAACTTTGCGAATAGCGGTCGACGAGGAGTCAAGCAGGACAGGAGAATCGCCGGGGCGGTTCCAGCCATACTTCAAATTCCATTCCTGCTGCCAATTCTCCGCATGACCTGAAGCGTAAGGCGCGGGAGCAGGAGCTGCTTGAGTGGGCGATGCAGCCGGGCCTGCGGCGATGGTGCGATCAATCGCGGGGATGGACTGCGGAATTTCATTCTTCGCAAGCGACGCGATGTTGTCGTCAGAGAGGGCACGGTCGTAGATGCGCAACTCGTCGAGATCGCCACCACGATCGTAGCTGTAGGAGGTCTCAACGCCGGTGGGACCGATGACTCGCGAGTGCGGTCCGAACTGGTCGAGGTTGGTATCGAAGAGGCCGGTGGGAGCCTTGGTGGCGGCCAGCTTGCCGTTCACATAAAAGCGAATGCCGGTGGTTTCATCCCAGGCAAGCGCGAGATGAATCCACTCGTCGGGCTTGGGGAAGCTGGGAACGGTGACCGAGACGCGGGTGCGGCCGAGATTGACGTCGGTGACGAAGGCATCGAAGCCATGACCGTTGTAATCGATGCGCAGCCACACCATGTCCCAACTGGAGTGGTCGGCAAAGCCTACGCGGAAGACCGGGAACTCGGTTTCATCGACGGGCATGCGCGAGCGCCAGAAGAAAGATAGCGTGCCGCGCTGCGAGTAGATGTTGCCGGGCGCCCAGTAAGAAAGCAGTTGCGTGTTGCCGCACTGGATGTAGGAGCCATGCACGCCGTTGGCGAGGATCTTGACGTCTTTCTCGTAGTTGGGGACAGGATTGCCGCCGGCGGCGTAGTCGGCGTTGAGGCCTTGGTCACCGGAGAGGTAGAAGAGAAGCCCGGGCTCGGCCGCGTGAGGGTTTGGAGGAAGAACGGAGACCGTGGTGGGTGGCGCGTATTCAACAGCGACCTGGGCCTGAGATTTGGGAGCGAAGACGACGCCGGCGAATAGGCACAGAAAAAGTGAAATACGCGTGCGAACCATAGTTGGATGCCTCGATATCGAATTAATGAGGAATCGGATCGTTGCGTAGGGAACGGCGCGAGCTGGTCAGACCACTCTGCGAGATTGTCGCCGTTGGAAGGCAGTTTTGGCAAATCGCATTATCTTCCGAGTGTCGTAATAAAGAATGGAGACCAACAATCTGCAGGCAGGAGTTACATAGCCTCAGGGCTTTGGATACCCAGCCAGGCCAACACAGCGACTAACTCGCGAAGTGCGATTGCGGCTGTTGCCAGCAGAAACGTTTTGCGCGCGGGGTCTTCTTCGGTGAGGATGTGATGGCGGTGATAGAAGTTGTTGAACTCTTGCGCTAACTGGAAGGCATGCTTGGCGAGATAGGCTGGCTCTGAGGCGGCAAGGCACTGCTCCAGGACCAGCGTGCGCCGCGCGGCGCGAAGCCACAGCGCCCAGATGTCCTCGCTCTCTTCGCCTGTGAGGTACGGGGCAGTGTCGATAGAGGAGAAACCGCCCAGGACTTCATCGGGCGTGGTTGCGGCCTTACGAAAGATGTTTCGCGCGCGGACTACGGCGTATTGAATGTAGGGACCGGTTTCGCCTTCGAAGCTGAGCGCATCCTTGAAGTCAAAAGCAATGACGGAGTTGCGCGTGAACTTGAGCATAAAGTAGCGAAGGGCGCCGATGGCGATCTGTTCTGCGATCTGGCGGCGTTCCACTTCGTCGCGGCCGGTCTGGCGGGCATCGACTTCGGCGCGCGTGGCGGCGATGAGTTTGTCGATCAGGTCGTCGGCTTTGACGCCGAAGCCTTTTCGGCCGCTGACTTCGATGTAGGGTCGGGCGAGATCTTCGGCCGAGACATCGTAGCCGAGTTCGACGGCGCAGCGCGGTGTGAGCGCCACCATTTCATAGCTGAAGTGCGTGTAACGGTCGGCTTGTTCGGTGTAGCCCATGCCGCGAAGAGCCTGGATGACGTTGGCTTGTGGATCGGACTGGCGGGTGTCGATGACGTTGTAGATGGCTTGCGCGCCGCCGAAGTGCGGGTGGGGCTCGTCGCCTTTTTCGGCGGAGATCCAGCACTCGTGGTCGGGATAAGCAAAGAACGGTTTGTAGCCGAAGTCCTTGCCCAGAAGCCCGAACTTCCAGAGGTGATAGGCGATGTCTTTGCCGACGTAGGTGACGGTGCCGTTGGAACGCACGATCACTTTTGCATCCTCGTCTGTCTCGCCTTCAGTGGTGTCTGCGCCGGGGCGCGTCATCACCCAGCAGCCCTTGTTCTTGCCTTCATTCTCGAAGTAGAGTACGCCGGTTTTCTTGAGCTGCTCGAACGCCGCGTCCCAGAACTTGAGGTGCAGAATCTCGCTCTCGCGGGGCAGGAAGTCGTATTCGATGTCGAGGCGGAGCATGGTTTCAAGATGGCGGCGCAGGACGGCGGTTGAGATTAATTCGGCGACTTCGGCGGTCTCGTTGCCGCCTTGTTCGAGCTCGTGCAGCGTGGCGTAACGCAGCTTCTTGCGGGCTTCGTTTTCCTGATCCGTTCCGCTCGTGTACCACTGCGAGGTCTTTGCGTAGAGGTCCCAACAGTAGTAGTCGATGCGTTCGCCTTTCTCCTTAAGTTCGTTGAGCAGCGTGCGAACATTGGCGAGAGAGCGGCCTTCAAGATGGAGAAAACCGACGACAACATCGGCAACCTGCACGCCTGTGTTGTCGATGTAGTTTTGGATATCGACTTTTTGTCCGGCGGCCCGCAGCAGGCGGACAAAGGTGTCGCCCAGAATGGAGTTGCGCAGGTGCCCGATATGCGCGGCCTTGTTCGGATTAATGCTGGAATGCTCCACCAGTGCATGAATCCCGCTGGACTTCAACTCAAGACCGAAGCCGCTTGCGACCAGAAGCGCCCCATTCGCGCGATCGAGACGGGCGTTGATGAAGCCCGCGCCTTCAACTTTAAAGCCCGCGAAGCCATCGAGGGTGCCAAGCTCAGCAACGATCTCCTGCGCGATGATCTTGGGGGCTCTGCGGAGTTTGCGCGCCAGCTCGTAAGCGATCGGGGTAGACAACTCGCCGAATTTGAGGTCGGGCGGAATCTCGACGGGAATGTTCTGGAGGTCGAGATCGTATTTTGACTTGAGAACATTGCGAAGATGTTCGGTGAAACGATTTTTCAGTTCCAGATACACGTAGGGAAGCCTCAGAAATTCTTGATTTTCAAGGTGATTTTAGCATCTAAGGTGAGTCTCGTGAGCTGGGCTGTTTGCAGGGTGTCCGCTGACGAATTGACGACAAGGGGAACGGGGTTTCGTTTCTGCGCATCAAAATAACTGATTGTCAGACTTCAGTGCACGAAAGGGCTTTCGATGAACTTTACGCTCGCCATCCCCGTTCACGGGATTCCCATCTGGTTTCTCATCTTATCGCTTTTTCTGCCGCGCATCTGCATGGTTGCCGCGTGGCTGCAGCACAGCATGATTCAGTTCATCCCGGCAGCGGTCGGCATTATTCCGCTCATCGTAGCGCTGCTTGTACCGCGGATACTGATTCTGTTCTGGATCTATGAGGACCAGGGAATCACCATCTGGTTTTTGCTGCACGTGGTTGCGCTTCTCATCGCGTGGGGTGGGAGCGGGCACACGGTTTATCGGAGGCGGGTGGAGGTGGTGGATTGAAAGGGTTGAGGTTTGCAAGGCCCAAAAAACGTAGAAAAGATAAAGAGTGATCCGTAGGTAGACCTATCCCCCACCGAGAACGGCGGAACTGTGCCGAACCCGGTGCATCCGGTTTGCCCTGTCCGATGCCGTAAGATGGTGAGTAGATTGCCTCGCTATTTCCGGCTGGCGTTAGCGGAGAATTGATAGCAAAGTCCCGCCCATGAATAATTCAGCATCCAATTCAGGCCGCTATTACTTGACCACGCCGATTTACTACGTGAACGCGCGGCCGCACCTGGGCCACGCCTATTCGACCATTGTGTGCGATGCCATCGCGCGGCGGAAACGGGCGCTGGGAATCGACACGTGGTTTTTGACCGGAACGGACGAGCATGGACAGAAAATCGAGCGGTCGGCGGAATTGGCGGGCTGCAAACCGCTTGAGTTTGCGACTGCAATTTCCGCGGAATTTCGCGGGCTGTGGGATAAGTTGGGTCTGACCTACGACGACTTTATTCGCACCACCGAAGAGCGGCATAAGCGTGGGGTGCAAAAGTTGTTCGCAACCCTGCGCGATCGAGGATTCATCTACAAGGGTTATTACACAGGCCAATATTGCGTTTCCGATGAGGCCTATGTGGATGGGCCGCCGGGCACGCCCTGCCCCGATTGCGGGCGCATCACGGAGACGGTGAGCGAGGAGAATTATTTCTTCAAGCTTTCGGCCTTCGAGCGCAAGCTGCTGGAGTTCTATGAGGCGAACCCTGGATTCATGGGGCCTGAGTCGACGCGGCGCGAGGTGATCTCGTTTGTGCGCGGGGGGCTGAAGGATTTGTCGGTGAGCCGGACAAGTTTCTCGTGGGGCATTCCGGTGCCGGACGATGAGAAGCACGTAATTTACGTGTGGGTGGATGCGCTGGCCAATTACGCCACTGCACTCGGATATGGTTCGGACGATCCGAAAGACCAGGCGCGTTTTGAGAAATTCTGGCCGGCGGACATGCATCTGATCGGCAAGGAAATCAGCCGCTTTCATTGCGTCTACTGGCCGGCGTTATTGATGGCGGCCGGCATCGCCCCTCCGCGTTCGGTAAAGGCCAACGGCTGGCTGCTCTTCGACCATGGCAAGATGTCGAAGTCGCGCGGGAATATCGTAAGAGCGGAGACGGTCATGGAAGTATTGGGCGCGGATGCGCTGCGGTACTTCCTGCTGCGCGAGATTCCGTTTGGGCAGGACGGCAGCTTCAGCTTCGATGCTCTGGTGCAGCGCTATAACGGCGATCTGGCCAATGGCTACGGCAACCTGGTCAGTCGCGTCGTGAACATGGTGCACAAGTACTTCGGTGGAGTTGTGCCTGAGGCGGGCGCCGAGACGGCTGCTGAAAAGGCTCTGCGCGAGAGCGCGGCGCGCGCCATTGCGGCGTTTGGGCCGGAGTTCGATGCGTTGAACTTCTCCGATGCGCTGAAGGCACTGTGGCTCCTGGTTGCGGAGACGGACGGCTACCTGACTGCGAACGCGCCTTGGAAGAAGCCCGCGGAACGGTCGGATTCGGAACACGCGCAATTGCAGGCGCGGGTGCTGGCCACGGCGGGCGAGGCGATTCGTGTAATTACTGCGCTGGTTTATCCTGTTCTGCCGGAATCGGCTGCGAAGGTTTGGCTACAGCTTGGGCAGGGCGAAATTTCTGAAGCGGCAAAGAAATCATTTTTGAAGAATCTCGCGTGGGGCGGGTTGAAGGCCGGAACCAAGTTTGGCGACCCGGCGCCGCTGTTTCCGCGCGCGGAGAAGGATGCGGTTGAGCGTATGCAGAACATCGAAGACCAAAACAACAAGAGCGTGATTGAAGCGGCGGGCGGGCCGGAGCGTGCGGCGAAATCGGCGCCGGAAGCGCCCTCGTCGGCACTGGGCGTCTCGCCTGTGCCCGCACCACCAGAACCGACTGTGGCTCCCGCTCCCCGCGCTCCTTCGGCGGTTCCTCCGACATTGCTTGCGACGGATGCGGCGGTCCAGGCTGTTGCGGTTCAGGCTACTGCGCCAGCTACGGCTTCGGCGGAGCCGCAGCATATTACCATCGACGACTTCGTCAAGGTCGATCTCCGCGTGGCGCAGATTTTAGTGGCTGAGCGCGTTCCCAAGGCCGATAAACTGCTGCGCCTGGAAGTGGACCTGGGCTACGAGAAGCGCCAGATTCTGGCCGGCATTGCTGAGCACTACGAGCCGGAAAAGCTGATTGGGCGGAAGATTGTGATTGTGGCCAACCTCGCGCCGCGCAAGATGAGAGGCCTGGAGTCGAATGGAATGCTGCTGGCTGCTTCTCTGCCCGATGGTGCGCCGGTCCTGGCTGGATTCCTGGAAGAGGTTCCGCTGGGGGCGCGGCTGAAATAGCCTTCGAATTGTCCACACAGATCTGGTGATTTCAGATTTCCCCGCGATTCCGCGCCGAATGTGCAGGAGGCCGCTGTTTGCTGATCGACTCACACGCGCATATTGATAGCGAGCGCTACGCCGACGACCGCGCGGCGATGCTTGCTCGCGCCTTTGAGGCGGGTGTGGGCGCGGTGCTGGCCATCGGCATCGGCGAGGGGCCGGAGCAGATGCACCAGGCACTGGAGATTTGCCGTGAGTTCAACGGGCAGGCGAATCTGCCGCGGCTTTACGCCAGCGCGGGGGTCTATCCGCACAATACGGCGGAGATCGACGAGACAGTGCTGGCCAGGTTGGATGGGCTGTTGGCGGAGCCGGAGACGATTGCCTGCGGGGAAATTGGGCTGGACTACTACCACGACGGCGCTTCGCACGACGTGCAGCGTTCTGGTTTGGTAAAGCAGCTCGAAATCGCCGCCGCGCGGAAGCGGCCGATCCTGATCCATTGCCGGGACAAAAACGATGTGCCCGGGAGCGCGTGGAACCATCTTTTTCTGACCCTGGACACCTACTGGCGGCATACGGGCCTGGGCGGTATCATGCATTGTTTCGGGGCGGGCTGGGAAGAAGCGAAACGGTCGCTGGACATGGGTTTTCTGGTGTCGTTTGCCGGAAACGTGACTTATCCCAAGGCTCAGGCGCTCAGGGATGTGGCGGCGCGGGTGCCCCTGGATGGGATTCTGGTGGAAACCGATGCGCCCTGGCTGGCTCCGGCGGCAAACCGCGGCAAGCGGAACGAGCCGGCCTGGGTGGCACAAACGGCTTCGGTGGTGGCGGGTCTTTTGGGCATTGAGTCTGAAGAATTGGCCAGGGAAATCACGAAAAACTTCACAAGGCTGTTTAAGCTTCAGGCGGACGTGGGAAACTGGTAGAGGCATTGCATGCAGCAGCCCTTCAGGGTTTGGGGAAGAGAGAATGGCCCAGGAAAATTCGTTCGACATTGTGAGCAAGGTTGACATGCAGGAGGTCCGCAACGCGCTGGATCAGGCGCTCAAGGAGGTTCACCAGCGCTTTGACCTGAAGACCTCCAACTCCGAGATTACGCTCGAGGGCAACGATGCCATTCAACTTGCCTCCGACGGGGAGTACCATCTGGAAGCAGTCAAGGATATCCTGGCGCAGAAGCTGGTAAAGCGCGGCGTCTCGCTGAAGAACATGACGTATGGCAAGCTGGAGCCGGCCGCGGGCAAAAGCGTGCGCCAGAAGATATCCTTGCAACAGGGCATCCCCACGGAAAAGGCCAAGGAGATCGTTCGCCTGGTCAAGGACTCGAAGAAGAAGGCCCAGGCCAGCATCCAAGGCGACACCGTGAGGATATCGAGCAAGGACCGCGATGTGCTTCAATCGATCATCGCCATGCTGCGTGCAAAGGATATGGGATTGGAATTGCAGTTCACCAACTACCGCACGAACTAGGTGAATCGGAAACATCGGGGATGAGAGCCTAAGAGATTTGAGCACACTGGCAATAGCGACGGCGAGAGAGGTCTTCGATCTGCTGCGGGACGACCTTGTGGCGATCGAGCAGGAGCTTGGCCGCGACGCGGCGTCGGGCGTAAGCACGATCACCGAGATTGCCGAATACCTGCGCGAGGGCGGCGGCAAGCGCATACGCCCTTCGCTGCTGCTACTCTCTGCTCACATGCTAGGCTACTCCGGCCAGGGCGCCATCCGTTTGGGCGCGGTGGTGGAGATGGTGCACACGGCAACGCTGGTGCACGACGACATTATCGATGGCGCCGACACCAGGCGCGGGCGGCCCTCGGCCAACACCACGTGGGGAAACGAAAAATGCGTTCTGGCCGGCGACTGGCTCTACATGCAGGCCTTCAAGGTGGCTCTCGACGAGAAGAATCTTCGCGTGCTCGAACTGCTGATCGGTCTGACTCAGCAGATGGTCGAAGGCGAGCTGTTGCAGATTCAGAAGCTCGGCAAAGCCGTCTCGGAGGCGGAGTACTACGATCTGATCTTTCGCAAGACGGCATGCCTGTTTTCCGTTTCGATGCGCCTGGGCGCGGTGCTGGCCGGGGCCAGCCCGGCAGTTGAGAATAGTTTGAGTACCTATGGACGAACCGTCGGCCTGGCCTTCCAGATTGTTGACGACGTGCTGGATTTGACAGCCACCGAAGAGGTGCTCGGCAAGCCCGTGGCCAGCGACCTGCGCGAGGGGAAGGCGACGCTTTCGGTGATTCACTCCATTGACCACGGAACCGCAAAGGACCGCCAGACGATCCAGCGGGTTCTGGACGACCGCAGCTTTGAGAATGCAAGCCGCCAGCAGATCCGCGAGATCCTGGTCCGCAACGGCTCGGTCGAATATGCACGGAACGTAGCCGATCGCTACGCCGAACAGAGCCGCCAGGCGCTGGCTTCGCTGCCCGAGTCAGAATTCAAGCGCGCGCTGCTTTGGGTGCCGGATTTTGTGGTGGCGCGGGAAAAGTAATGGCTCGAAAAAAATCTGGAAGACCATTATGGATTGCTGTCGACCGATACCTGGGCGGCGTGTTTGCTCCAGCGGATGAGCATCTCGAAGCTGCGCTCAAGGCCAATCGCAAGGCCGAGCTACCAGCCATCGATGTCTCTCCGCTGCAGGGAAAATTTCTTCAGGTTCTAGTCCAGATGACCCAGGCCAGGCGGGTGCTTGAGATCGGATTGCTTGGAGGCTACTCGACCATCTGGATGGCGCGCGCATTACCCAGAGGCGGACGAATTGTATCGCTCGAATTCAATCCGAAGCACGCGGAGGTGGCTCGTTCGAATCTGAGGCGCGCCGGCCTGTTGGGGCGGGTGGACATTCGCGTGGGGCCGGCCCTTGAGAGCCTGCCGGCGCTTGCTGCCGAGCGCGGTAGAAAGTTCGACCTGATCTTCATCGACGCGGACAAGAGCAACAACCCTAAATATTTGGAGTGGGCGTTGAAGTTGTCGCGGCGGGGGTCTGTCATCGTAGTGGATAACATTGTGCGCCATGGAGGGGTGATTGAAGCCACGAGCACCGAACCTGATATCCAAGGGACGCGCCGCTGCCTGGAGATGATGGCGGCCCATCCGCGACTGAGCGCTTTTGCGATGCAGACCGTGGGCATAAAAGGCCTGGACGGATTTGCCATGGCGGTTGTGCTCACGTGAGTTTCCCAAAAGATGATGAGAAGACGATAATGCCGACTCCATTCCTTTTCGCAGATTAACAGGGATCAAACTCCCCGGTTCCGTTCAGCATCGAGGGGATGATGCGCCCGGCCGCTCGACCGCGACCGCATTGGCGGTACTCTACTCTTCGGCCATCAGCGCCCGCAGCGCCCCGGCATAATGCTCTGGCAGCGGCTTCCTGTTCAACTGGTCGTCGCAGACAACGTGCACCGTCTCGCCCTCGGCCAGGAGCTTTCGCTCTTCCCCCTCATGAGACTCTTTCCGCCAGATTCGATAGGCGAACTTGATGACCGATCCGCGCAGCAACGCGGGGCGGGTTTCGATCAGAATTTCGTCGTCGTAGCGAGCCGGGGAGCGGTAGCGGCAACTGGCCTCTACTACCGGCAGGATGCACTCATGCTCGGTCTCCAGTTGGCTGTAGGCGAGGCCCAGGGAACGCAACAGTTCGACGCGGCCAATCTCAAACCAGACCAGGTAGTTGGCATAGTAGACGATGCCCATCTGGTCGGTTTCGGCGTAGCGGACCCTCACTTGGCTGGTTACTGGCATGTTGCGGGCTCCGAAGAATTTCGACAGATTCTAGGTTTCTCACCCATTCGGCCCAAAAAACAACCGCAGATCCTTCGACTCGTCCACCGCGGCGGACTCGCTCAGGATGACAACCAGGATGGGGTGGCTGTAGCCGATCAATGACAACCCATCACCCAGACGACAGCTTCGGCCCCCTCGATCCGTGTTTGAGGTACACTGTTTCACGGCTTGAGGTGCGTGAAGATCGGCAGCTTGGTGACGTCGTTGAAGATGATGAATACGAAGAAGGCGACAAGCACAACAAAGGCCGCCTGGTAGATGCGCTCCTTCACATTGATGCTGATATCCCGGCGAATGACGCTCTCGATGAGCAGCAGGAGAATCAGGCCGCCATCGAGAATCGGGAATGGCATCAGGTTTAGAATGCCGAGGTTGAGGCTGATCTCGCCGGCCAGCCCGAACTTGGGCAGCCATCCCTTCATCTCCGCTGCATCGCCGGCCATGCGGGCAATTCCCACCGGACCGGCGAGTTGCGAGACGGCAATCCTGCGGGTAAAGATGCGCTGCAACACTTCGACGATGAGGAAGGAGTTGTCCGCGCAGAAGCTTGTGGACTTGGTCACCGCCTCCCCGAGAGGAAGCGGATTATCTCGTTGGGGGGGCATGACTGGGGCAAACCCTAGCTTCCAGCCGCTTGCATCGAGTTTGGCCGGATGCGCCACCATCTGCACCTCGGCGGCGTTTCGCGCCACCGTCAGATTGATCGGCTTGCCCTGCCCTGCCTGCATGTACGCCAGAAGCGTGGAAACGCTATGAAAAGTGTGGCCGTCAACGGACTTGATGGCATCTCCGGCGCGGAGCCCGGCCTGTTCAGCAGGAGTTCCCGATGCAACCGCTTGCACGCTGATTGGTCCGTTAAGGTATTGGGGCTGCAGGCCCGTATCGCCCAGGTCGAAGTCGTCGTTCTTCGCCGATGATGGCACTTTCAAGGTGAGATTAAGCGCGTTGCCTCCACGCTCGACGCCAACGGAAACAGATTGGTTGGCATTCAACTTGGAGCGTTCGTAGATCTTCTCCCAATCGGGCATGTTGGCGTCTTCAAAATGCGTGATGACGTCGCCGGGTTGAAAGCCCGCCATTGCCGCGGCAGAGCCGGGCGTGACCCACTCAACGGCCGTGGAAGCCACCTGAAATGCAGGAACCTCGTTGATCCATCCGTAATAGAAGAGCATCAGGACGAATGCCAGAATGAAGTTGGCACCGGGTCCTGCCAATCCGATCAGGATCCGCTGCCAGCGGGGATGGGTGGTAAACGAACCCGGGTCTC
>Ga0075030_100004811_pt1 | contig 12200 bp, 12 predicted proteins | sample LitLauG_LLR_2012_FD_71393 | JGI IMG/M metagenome (GOLD analysis project Ga0075030, IMG submission 71393) | Freshwater sediment microbial communities from Pennsylvania, USA - Little Laurel Run_MetaG_LLR_2012 | ecosystem: Environmental > Aquatic > Freshwater > Creek > Sediment | place: USA... | reverse complement strand
GGCCTGCTCTCAGGCAAGCTAACCCGCACGCCCTTTGTTATCATTCGGGGATTCCGCTACCAGCCCGGACGCGGAACCGCCCGCGACCTTCTCCGCCCCGCGGCTCACGATCTGTTTCGCTAGGAGGCTTTCTTGGGTCGAGCACTCTCACAACCGGAACTGGAGAATTTCTCGTCGCTTGAATGGACGGAAGTCGCGCCGCGCATGACGCCCGCGGTTCGAGGCGCCCTCGAAAGCGTTCTGACCGCGCTCGATGGCAGATCGCTCACGCGGGAAGAATGCTCCCGGCTTGCAAACTGTGACGGCGACGATCTGCTGGGCCTGCTGGTTGCGGCAAACGAACTTCGCGCGGAATTGGCTGGGAACCTGGTGACGTATGTTGTCAACCGCAATATCAACTTCACCAACATCTGTTTCGTAGGCTGCAAGTTTTGTGCTTTCAGCCGCGGTCCGCGCGAATCGGACACCTATTTCCTCAGTCTGGATCAGGTGGCGCGCAAGGCCGTGGAAGCGTGGGAACTGGGCGCGACCGAGGTCTGCATCCAGGGCGGCCTGCCCCATGATCTGCCTCCTTTCTATTACCGCGATATTCTCCGTGCCGTGAAGGGCGCGGTTCCTGCGATGCATTGCCACGCCTTCTCGCCCATGGAGATCGTCTATGGCGTGGAACTGACGGGGATGTCGCTGCCCGACTACCTGGCTATGTTGCGCGACAACGGGCTCGACACGCTCCCCGGGACGGCGGCTGAAATTCTGGACGACGAGGTGCGCGCGGTCCTCTCGCGCAACAAGTTGTCGACCGATCAATGGAAGGAAGTCATCACCACCGCGCACCGGCTTGGCGTTCGTAGCACCTCGACGCTCATGTATGGTCACGTCGAAACACCGGAACACTGGGTCAACCAGATCCTGCTGCTGCGCGATATCCAGGAACAGACTGGCGGCTTTACCGAGTTCGTACCGCTGGGCTTCGTGCATCAAAACACGTTGCTCTTCCAGCAAGGGCTGGCGCGCTCAGGGCCAACGCTGGCCGAGCATTTGAAGATTCACGCGCTCGCCCGCGTGTTGCTGGCAGGATCGATCAACAATATCCAGGTTTCGTGGGTGAAGTTGAACCGCAAGCTTTCGCAGCTGTGTCTGCAGGCGGGAGCAAACGACTACGGCGGGACGTTGATGGAAGAGAACATTTCTCGGGAAGCGGGGGCGACGGCAGGCCAGTACACCAGCCCCGAAGAATTCCAATCACTGATCCTGGAGGGCGGGCGAATTCCTGCGGAGCGCAACACCACCTATTCACGCATCCGCATCAAATTGCCTCTTGAGGATTTCACCAGCGAGCACGCCCCGGCTGAGGAGTTCGCGTGAGCCGTCCCATTGCGATTCTTGGCGGCACGGGGCCCGCAGGGATGGGGCTTGCGCTGCGGTGGACGCGTGCGGGTGAGACCGTGATCATCGGGTCGCGCAGCGCTGAACGCGCGAGGGAAGCGGCTGCGAAAATCAAACAGAGAGTCGGCGCACATGCCAACGTCACAGGCGAGGAGAACTCCGTCGCCTGCAATGCCGCGGACTTGTTGGCGTTGACGGTTCCGTTCGAAGGACAAGCAACCCTTCTGAAACAACTCAAGCCCGCGTTCAAACCGGGGAGCATTCTGATCGACGCGACGGTTCCTCTGGCTTCCGGGATTGGAGGCCGCGCCAGCCGGACGCTCGGGGTGTGGCAGGGCTCGGCCGTGCAACAGACCGCAGAACTTGTTCCCAAGGGCGCCACGGTCGTGGCTGCGTTTCAGAACTGCTCGGCTGACGCCATGCAGGGTGACGATCCAATGGAGTGCGATGTCATCGTATGCAGCGACGATGAGAAGGCTACCCAGCAGGTGTGTGCGCTGGTGGCACTGGTTCCGGGTTTGCGCGCTATCGATGGAGGCAAGCTCGAGAACGCCCGCATCGTGGAGCAGATCACTGCGCTGCTCATCGGACTCAACATCCGACACAAGGGTCATGGCGGAATTCGGATCACGGGATTACCGGCGCACGCGTACCATGGGCAACGGGAAAATGGTTGAGTCCCGCCAAAAGCCGACCTCAGGCGCCAAAGCGCAGTGTCAAAGACTCGGGTGGCACGACTGAGCTCGTGTTCTTCCCGTGCGGCGCGAAATCAGAAACGTCGCCGCGATAATGCGCCCTCCCAGCCCGCGCAAGCATCGAGACGCCATGAGCGATTCTTCGAAAAACGGCGCAGCCATTGAATTCCGTAATGTGTCCTACAGCCTCTCCCCGGGGCATGAGCTGCTGACCGGGCTGAATCTCCAGATCTGCCGAGGCGAAACGCTAGTTCTGCTGGGGCGAAGTGGTTCCGGAAAGACCACGACTCTCAAACTGATCAACCATCTGGTCTCCCCTACGCAGGGCGAGGTGTATGTGGAGAATCGTCCGACTACCCAATGGGACCCGATCCGGCTTCGGCGAGGGATTGGCTATGTGATCCAGGACGCGGGGCTCTTTCCGCACTTCACCGTGGAACGCAACATCGGACTGGTCCCCACCATCGAGGAATGGCCCGCGGAGCGCATCCGGCAGCGCGTTCGCGAGCTGCTGCTGCTAGTCGGACTTGAGGCCGGCCTGACAGGGCGATACCCGCGGGAGCTTTCCGGCGGGCAGCGGCAGCGAGTTGGGGTGGCGCGCGCCCTGGCTGCGGATCCTCCGATTCTTCTTATGGACGAACCCTTCGGCGCACTCGATGCCATCACCCGGGCAGAATTGCAGCGCGAGTTCCTCTCGTTGCAAAAGCGTCTGCAAAAAACAGTCGTGTTCGTGACCCACGATCTGCGCGAAGCGCTTTTGCTGGGGACGCGGATTGCCTTGATGGAAAGTGGCCAGCTCGTCGCCACCCTCGCGCCTCAGGAATTTGCGGGCTCCGGCGATCCGCTGGTCAAACAGTATCTGGAGGCTTTTGGCGCGGCTCCTTCAGCGTGTGCGGATCGGGGCATCGAATGAATGTCTTCCAGTTCATCGTGCAGAATCGCAGCGAGGTTGTCGAGCTGACGCTCGAGCACCTGTGGATGGTAGCGGCCTCTACGCTGTTGGCTGTTCTTGTCGGCATCCCGCTGGGCGTTCTGATCACGCGCTGGCCCGGGTTGAACAAGCTGGTGCTCGGGAGCGCCAACATAATCCAGACGATCCCAAGCCTGGCGCTGTTCGGATTCCTTTTGCCGGTACCGTGGATCGGCGCCCGCTCGGAACGGCTTGCGATTCTTGCTCTGACGCTCTACGCGCTGTTGCCGCTGATCCGAAACACCTACGCAGGCATCAAAGGCGTCGACGCTTCGGTGCTTGAGGCGGGACGAGCCATGGGCATGACCGGCCGGCAACTGCTTTTTCAGGTGGAACTTCCACTGGCGCTGGGAGTGATCATCGCCGGTGTTCGCGTCGCCACCGTGATTTCGGTGGGCCTGGCCACAATCGCGGCTGCTATCGGCGCAGGGGGGTTAGGCGAATACATTTTTCGCGGCCTCGCCATGGTGAACAACCAGTTGATTCTGGCAGGCGCGATCCCCGCGTCCGCGTTGGCGCTGCTGGCGGACGCAAGTCTGGGCTGGCTGGAAAAGCGCCTTAGCCCGGGCTAAACACGTTACGGGACGCGTCTGGACGCGTGATTGACGATGCCGACGAAAGTAGCCCCTCTCCTGATCTCGACGCTGCTGCTCCTGGCTTGTGGCCCTCCGCGGGAGAGCCGGATCGTCATTGGCTCGAAGAATTTCACCGAACAGGCAATCCTCGGCGAAATCTTTGCGCAGGTCATCGAGGCCAAAACTTCTCTGCGAGTCGAACGGCGCTCCTACCTGGCGGGCTCGTTTATCTGCCACCAGGCGATTCTGGCGGGGCGCATCGACATCTATCCCGAGTATACGGGCACGGCGCTCACGGCAATCCTGAAGGAGAAACCACAAGGCAGCCGGGACGATGTGTACCGGCGTGTAAAAGCCGAGTACGAAAAGCGCTTCGGCCTCACCCTCGGCGCGCCTCTCGGCTTCAACGATACGTTTGCCATCGAGATCCGCGGTGAGGATGCGCGTGGGCTGAATCTGAAGACCATCTCGCAGGCCTCCGCTTACACGCCCCGTTGGCGGCCCGGATTCGGGTACGAGTTCATGGAGCGGCCCGACGGATTCAAAGGGCTCGCAGCCACGTACGGCCTGCGCTTTGCCGAACCGCCTCGCATCATGGACCTTGGCCTGCTCACGCGGGCCCTTAAGGAGAAGCAGGTCGATATGATCGCCGGCAACACAACCGACGGCCTGATTCCGGCGCTTGATCTTTTCGTTCTGCAGGACGACCGTAACTACTTCCCTCCTTACGAAGCCGTGGCCGTGATTCGACAACCAACCCTCGCTCTTCACCCGGAGGTCGGCGCCGCGCTGGCTCAACTGGCCGGCAAGATTTCCGACCAGGACATGCAACAACTGAACTACACAGTCGACGGCCTGCATCGTGATATCAAGGAAGTCGTTCGGGAATTTCTGCAGCGGAAAGGGATACGGTAGGGCCCGCGTCGGTGTTGGCCTCGTCACTCAAAAATAAGGCCCGCACCGAATACAATGTCCACTTTATGCCGAACCGCGATCTGGATGCGACCTGGAAATATCACAACGGCACCAAGCATTCCTACCTGAGCCTTCGGGTACATCCGCATTTTCTGGATTGGGAGAACAAGCCGCTCCTCTTCAAGATTTATCCGACTCTCGAGGTCACGCGGCTGCCCAAGGATTTTCGGCAGACGGGCGTGTCGGCACTTTCGGCGATTGCGAGCCCGGATGTGGCAGCGGAGGGAGAGATTCTGCCCAGCCTGGAGGACATCGGCCATCTTCTGTTTTACTCGGCGGGGGTGACCAGGAGCAGGAAATTCCCTGGAGGCGAGACGTTCTTCCGCGCGGCAGCCTGCACCGGCGCGCTCTACGAGGTGGAGGTCTACCTGGTTTGCAAGGATTTGCGCGAATTGCCTGCTGGCGTGTATCACTTCGGTGCGGCGGAGTTCGGCCTGCGCCAACTGCGCGCCGGAGACTATCGCCAAGTTGTGGTCGAAGCCACGGCCGGCGAGTCCGCGGTCTCGCATGCTCCGCTGATCGTCATCTGCACCGGCATCTACTGGCGCAACGCCTGGAAGTATCGTTCCCGCACCTACCGCCACTTTGGCTGGGACAGCGGCACCGTCCTCGCAAACATGCTGGCCGTAGGCACGTCTCTGGGCCTGCCTTCAAAGCTGGTGATGGGCTTCGTCGATCAGCAGATCAACGCCTTGCTGGATGTCGCGACGAATAAGGAAGTGGCGTTCTCGATGGTCGCGGTGGGGCACACTTCCGGCCAACCGGGACCGGCGCCTTCTGTCACCCCGCTCAGCCTGCCGCTTGTACCGTATTCAAAAAGTGAAGTGGACTATCCTGCAATGCGGCAGATGCACGAGTCCTCCAGCTTCACGCTTGCGGAGGAGGCGGCGGCGTGGCGTGAAGGCGCTCTGGCTTTTCCATCAGTGCCCGTGAAGGGGAACGTCACCGCCCTTCAACCGCTTGGCGATGGTGAAGTCCCGCCAGACACAATCGAGCAGGTGATCCAGCGACGCGGCTCAACACGCAGGTTTGCGCGAGAGTCGATTTCGCTGGGGCAGCTTTCTACCATGCTCGTCCGGGCCACGCGCGGCATCCCGGCGGACTTCCTCAACCCGTTCGGCACCCAACTGAACGATTTGTATCTGATCGTGCACAGCGTTGAGGGCCTTGCTCCCGGTGCGTACTTCTTCCACCGCGACAAGCAGCAACTGGAACTGTTGCAGGAGGGTGACTTCCGCAAGCAGGCGGGATATCTTGGCCTCGAACAGGAACTTCCCGCCGAAGCCAGCGTCGACGTTTTCTTTCTAGCCGATCTCCACAAGATCATTACCGAGTTCGGGAACCGGGGCTATCGAGCTGCGCAAACCGAGGCCGGGATTCTCGGAGGCAAGCTTTACCTCGCCGCCTACGCGGCGCAGCTGGGCGCCACTGGTCTCACTTTCTACGACGACGATGTAGTGAACTTTTTCTCGCCGCACGCCAAGGGCAAGAGCACGATATTCCTGGTCGCTCTCGGCCGGAAGGCAACGAAATAACCCATGTTCAGCCCTCACCGGCAGCGGTGACCCACGTCACACCCTGCTGCGATAAGCCCAAGCCATAATTTCCACGTGTTGAGGGAGCGCCCATCGCTCCCAATGTGGGGGTCCCGTGGCAAAAGGACGTGTTTCCATTGTCGTCGAGCGCTGCAAGGCCTGTGGTTTTTGCGTTGAGTTCTGCCCGACCAAAGTGCTCGCACTCTCTTCCGCCTTTAATTCCAAGGGCTATCACCCGCCGCACGTAGTCGCACCGGACAAGTGCAGCGGCTGCGATCTGTGCGGGATGTACTGCCCGGACTTTGCGATCTACGGGCAACGGATTCCCGGCCCGAAGGGCGCTGACACGAAGGCTGCTCCGTCGTCCGCGGAGGTGAGCCGTGAAAGCTGATCCCCGCGGAGTTCTCACCGGTACGCACTTCATCGATGGCGACCACGCCTGCTGCGAGGGCGCATTGGCCGCGGGCGCGCGATTCGCCGCGGGGTATCCGATCACACCGTCGACCGAAGTGGTCGAACGCTTCGCCTCGCGCGTACCCATGGTGGGCGGAACTTTTATCCAGATGGAAGACGAGCTCGCCGCGTCGATCACGCTGCAAGGTGCGGTGTGGGGCGGCGCGAAGGCATTCACGGTCACTTCGGGCCCCGGCTTCTCGCTGATGATGGAGCACATTGGCTACGCCGCCATGACCGAGACGCCGTGTGTCTTCGTCGACGTGCAGCGCGGCGGGCCCTCTACCGGTCTGCCGACTCTGCCCGCGCAGGCCGACATGATGCAGGCCCGCTGGGGTTCGCACGGCGATTACGAAATCATCGCGCTCTGCCCTAACTCCCCGCAGGAGTGTTTCGACCTGACGATCAAGGCTTTCAACTTTTCCGAGGACTTTCGCGTCCCGGTGATGTTCATGATGGATGAAGTCGTCGGCCACATGACGGAGAAAGTGGTGATCCCGCCGGCGGATCAGATCGAAGTGGTTCCACGCCGGCACACGACGAAATCCGCTGAAGACTATCTCCCCTATGCCACCAACGGCGACCAGGTACCCGAGATGGCGCACGCGGGCGAAGGCTACAAGTTTCACATTACGGGCCTTACCCACGACGAGCACGGCTATCCCAACATGACTCCGCAGACGCAAGACAAGCTTATTCGCCGGCTGCAAAGCAAGATTCTCGACGCCGCCGACCGCATCACGCTGCTCGAGGAAGACGGACTCGATGGCGCGGACGTCGTGGTCGTGTCGTATGGCATCACGTCGCGGGTAGCGCAACGCGCGATCGAACTGGCGCGGCAGCAGGGCCTGCGCGTGGGCAAACTCCGGCTGATCACCTGCTGGCCGTTCCCGGAAAAACGAATCCGCGAGTTGGCGCCCAACACGAAAGCGTTCGTGGTCCCGGAACTCAACCTCGGACAGATGGTACGCGAAGTCGAACGTGCTGCTGCGGGAGTGGCCAGGACTTACCGGGTCCCGCATGCGGGCGGCAGCGTTCATCGCCCGGAAGACATTCTCAAGGTTATCGTGGAGGCGAACCGATGAGCACTCTCAGTGTCACCAATCCGGTCGAGCCCTTCCTGCGCACCGACCGTATGCCGCATATCTGGTGTCCGGGCTGCGGCATCGGTACCACCGTGAACTGCTTCGCACGGGCGCTGATCGAATCGAAGATCGACCTGCAATCGCTCGCGCTGGTTTCCGGCATCGGCTGCACCGGGCGCGTGGCGGGATATGTGAAGCTCGACTCGTTCCATACGACGCATGGACGCGCCATCCCTTTCGCGACCGGTCTGAAGCTGGCGAATCCGAAGTTGAACGTCGTGGTGTACTCGGGCGATGGTGATCTCTCGGCGATCGGGGGAAATCACCTGATCCACGCGGCTCGGCGTAACATCGACCTGAAAGTAATCTGCGTCAATAACCTTATCTATGCCATGACGGGGGGCCAGACGGCCCCGACCACGCCCGGCCATGCCATCACCTCGACTTCACCCTATGGCGCGTGCGAACCGTCCTTCAATCTTCCGCACCTGGTGGAAGCAGCGGGCGCCGTGTACGTAGCGCGCTGGACGACGTTTCACGTGAAGCAGCTCGCGCGCTCGATCAGCGAGGCGTTTAAGAAGAAAGGCTTCAGCTTCATCGAGGTCATTTCTCCCTGTCCCACGCTCTACCAGCGCCGCAACCGTCTGGGCGACGGCCTCGACACCATGAAGTACTACAAGGAACAGAGCAAGGTAAGGCACGGAGCGCCAACCAGTGAAGTCGGATTGACCATGACGGGAGAGATTATCGTTGGGAAATTCGTGGACCGCGACCGCCCCGACTACCAGAGCCTTCTGCATGCGCAGATGGTTGAGTCTCTGGGCGAACGCTACGTCGAGCCACTGGAGACCCTATGCAGCTGCAGCTGACTGAACTTCGCATCGCAGGCTTTGGCGGCCAGGGCGTCATCCTGTCGGCCATCGTGATCGGAAAGGCTGCCTCCATCTACCAGGGCGCCTACGCCACCATGACGCAAAACTTTGGTCCGGAAGCTCGCGGCGGAGCGTGTAGCGCGCAACTGCTGCTCTCGGACCAACCGATTCTCTACCCCTATGTCACCCAGCCGGACATCATGGTGGTGATGTCGCAGGAGGCTTACACCCGCTTCGTGCCTGAACTCAAAGAAGGCGGGACGCTGATCGTCGAGCAAGACCTGGTCCGGGTCACCGACCTGCCGCGTCAGACCAAGGTCTACAGTTGCCCGGCGACACGTTTGGCTGAAGAACTCGGCAAGCGAATGGTGCTGAACTCGGTGATGGTGGGATTCTTCACCGCGGTCACGCAGCTACTCGAACCGGACGCAGTGCGCAAAGCGGTGGCGGACTCGGTTCCCTCCAGCTTCCAAGAGCTGAACTTGAAAGCCTTCGAGAAAGGCTACGACTATGGTGTGAAGTCGCTGGTCTTTAACCCGCACTCGCAGGAACTGGAGCAGGTGATCTACGCGCAGGAGTGACGCTCTCGAAGGCACAGTGTACGCAGTGGACGACGGGTGTAGCGCTAAGCCACGCCAGTTGGAGAAGAAGTCGCCCGACCGTAGCGCCGGCGTCTCGCCGGCTGTCTCGGGGGCGTCCCGCCCCCGCTGCGGCGAAGTCACGATTCGAGACCGTGGCCGCCTCCCACACTGGGAGAAAGATGGTGCGACGTACTTCATCACGTTTCGCCTGGCTGACTCCCTCCCACACTCCGTTCTTGAGCAGATCGAATTCGAGAGGAAGAACATCTTCAGCACCGCCAGTCAACTTGACCGCGATCTTTCCCCCGACGAGCGCAAGCGCGCCGCGTACCTGTCTTCGGCACGCATCGAGCGATACCTCGACCGCGGCTCTGGCGCTTGCCATCTGAGAGAACCTGAAGTGGCCAAAGCGGTGCGTGAGACCCTGTGTCACTTCGACGAAAAGCGCTATCGCCTTTTCGCGTGGTGCATCATGCCTAATCATGTGCACGTCGTCGTGCGACTACTTCCCGGTAACACGCTGGCCGCCGTTCTTCATTCCTGGAAGTCGTTTGCGGCGAAACAGGCTCTGAAACGAGTACGAGTCCAAGGCAGTTTCTGGCAACGCGAGTACTACGACCATCTTCTGCGAAATGAAACCGAGTTCGAGCGTGCAATTCGATACGTCGCGGAAAATCCAGTCAAGGCCGGACTGGAGGGTCGGCAATGGGTCTGGGTGCGAGGGCAGGATGCCCTCGCGACAGCCGGCGGGACGCCGGCGCTACTCTGATTTGTGCGAACTCCGCATCGACTTGCGTATTGCGCGCCACCTACTCCCGCAGCCTTGCCGTCATCTCCTCCGACGGCTCTCCTCCCGCCACGGCCTGCGCAATGATCAACTGGCGGGCCTCACCACGGAAAGCGGGCAGCTGCCGCCCGAACACAACTGCGCCGACGATACTGGCTACCGCTCCGGTGGCCACCGTGATCGGCGCACCCAAACGGTCCGCGAGCGCCCCGCCTAGCAGTGCGCCGAAGGGGGCCATGCCCATGAACATCATGGAGTACACCGCCATCACGCGGCCGCGCAGCGCATCGGGAACCATCGACTGAATCAGCGTATTCGAGCACGCCATCTGCAGCATGATGCAAAAACCCACGGGGATCAGCAGCACGGCCGACAACCAGAAGTTCCGCGAGAACGAAAACGCAATCAGGCTCACGCCAAAACCTGCGCAGGTTAGAGCAACCAACCGGCCCAGACCCCTCACTCCCGAGCGCAGGGCCAGAGTGAGCGCGCCGAGCAGGGCCCCGATTCCGGTGAAACCCATCAAGATGCCCAGTCCCCTCGCGCCGCCGTGCAGGATGCGGTCGGCGAACAACGGCATCAGCACCGTGTACGGCATGCCGACCAGGCTGACCAAGCCGAGCAACAAGAGTAATGCGCGGATTGGCCCCGTGCGACTCGCCCAGCGAAAACCCTCGACAATGTCGTCCAGCGGCGAATCGGACTTCGATCGCGCGGGGCAGTCGATCTTCATCATCAGGAGGCCTGCGATGACCGCAATGTAGCTGATGCCGTTGGCGAAGAAGCACCAGCCCTCGCCGATCTTCGCTACAAGTATGCCGGCAATGGCCGGCCCGATCACGCGCGCGCCGTTGAACATCGATGAATTCAGCGCGATCGCGTTCATCAGGTCTTCGCGGCCCACCATGTCGACCAGAAAAGACTGACGGCCCGGAATATCGAATGCGTTCACCACCCCCAGCAGAGCAGCCAGCACGAAAATCTGTGGCACCGTCACTCGATGGGTAAGGGTCAGCGTAGCGAGAATGAGGGCGAGAATCATCGCAGCTGCCTGCGTCGCAATCACGACGCGATGCCGGTTCACGCGGTCGGCCACCATCCCGCCGACGGGCGCCATCAGGAACACCGGGAATTGGCTGGCGAAGCCAACCGACCCGAGCAGCAACGACGACCCGGTCATCCGGTACACCAGCCACGACTGCGCGACGGTCTGCATCCACGTGCCAATCAGCGAGATGAGCTGTCCGGAAAAGAAGAGCTGGAAGTTGCGATGCTTGAGAGCCCGCATCCCCATTGACCAGCGGGATTGGCCCAAAACGGCGGATGCCGGATCTGAGGCCGGGGTGGGCACCGAATTGGAAGCTGAGGTCTCGGCCACGATGCAGAACTTGTTGGATGCTAGCGCCGACTCACTGGTACCACTATAGCGGACTGGCCCGCGGAGAATGTTCTACAATAAACGACCATGCGCAAAACAATTTGGGTCGCCCTGATTGCGGCCACGTCTCTGACCGGCTGCAAGAAATCTCCACCGCCCCAGCCCACTTCGGCGAAAGCAGGTGACGCCGTTGACCTCAAGTTGAAGGGGCTTGCCGGAGCCGGCGCCACCGACTGCGGACGCCTCGCCGTTAGCGCCCCCAATGAGCAACTGACCGGCGCCATCAACTGTGCCACGAAGGCAGCGCAGGAGAAACATCCCTTCTACGTGGGGTACGACATGCCGGGGATGTCGACGGGCGTTGCGGGCAACTCGGAGGGCAAGTTGTTTGCCGTGCAACTGCAGGGCTCAGGCCCCGGAGCACAAGTGGCCAGCGGGCCGTGCCCGGCGGAGATGAGGGTCGCCAAGAGCGGGCGCGTAACCTGCTTCGTTCCGGGAACCATGGGTCTGAATCCGTCCTCTGCCGATCCCCACAGCGGTATCGCGATGAATCCTGCCGGCGGACAAAACGCAATGGGCATACCGCAACCCATGAGCCCCAGCCCGTTTCCCTCGAAGCCGAAACAAAAGTAGACGCAAGCCTCCGATTTCGCACTGGTCTGGGGACTCTAGTCCCCAACGCCAGCCAAGCTTGCCTCGTGCACAGCTTCGGCGGGGCCAGTCTCCTGTGCGTCGACCACGGCAATCGCAGTCAGATTTACGATCTCCTCGACTTCCGCGCCCCGCGCCAGCAAATGCACCGGCCGGCTCATCCCCATCAGGATGGGACCGAGTGTTTCGCCGCCGCCGATTTTCGCAAGCAGCTTGTAGGCGATGTTGGCCGAGTTCAGGTCGGGGAAGATCAATAC
>Ga0075030_100004810_pt1 | contig 12200 bp, 2 predicted proteins | sample LitLauG_LLR_2012_FD_71393 | JGI IMG/M metagenome (GOLD analysis project Ga0075030, IMG submission 71393) | Freshwater sediment microbial communities from Pennsylvania, USA - Little Laurel Run_MetaG_LLR_2012 | ecosystem: Environmental > Aquatic > Freshwater > Creek > Sediment | place: USA... | reverse complement strand
CCGGACGGCACGGCGATGCCGATGTGGGGTTACTTCTGCAATGATCCGGGTACCGGAGCAAGTTGCGCGGTGGCCCGCGGCCCGTCGACGGCGACGCCCGCCGCCTATCCGAGCGCGGCCACCGCCGTTGCGGCGGGCGCGATCGTCTATGACAGCGTCTCGGGCACGGTACAAAGGGCTACGGTGGCAGGAACAACCTCCGGCACTTTGCCGCCGTTCACGGCCGGTGTCGGATCGACGGTCAGCGACGGTACGGTTACGTGGTCGTCCCTGGGCACGCTCGCCGGGTTCCAGGCCAGCTATTCGGCGACCTGGGCGCCGCCGGTGATCACGGTGCCGGTGGCAACCTCGGGCGCCACCAGCCTGACCATCAACCTGACCAACAACCTAGTTTTCCAGCCGCCCACACCAACCGCTGGTACGGCTCCGCCGGCCAACACCGTACCAACGTCGCTGACGATCGTCGGCCAATTGGGCGGCGGCCTGGGCACGCCGAACACGGTGGCCAGCCCGCCGCACGGGGGGCAGAACCTGATCACCTGGTCCACGCAGACGGCAGCGAGCTTCACGCCACCGACGCAAGGCAAGCGCGTACAGTCGTTCGGCACGGAGGTGACAGCGGTCAGCGCGTCGACGGCGGCGGCATGCACGGCCGCCGCAAGCGGTACGACTACCGTACCGGGTTGCGCAATCCTGACCTGGAGCAACCTGCAGCCGGGAACCTACCTGATCGAATCGGGCACGCACCCGTCGATCCAGGGGCCCATGGGCCTGTATGGAATTCTGGTGGTCACCGCCGCGCCGTCCATTTCCGGGACCACCAGCGTAGCGGGCACCGCCTACCCCGCAGTCGGATCAAACCCCGCCGTGACCTACGGCGCGGAAATCCCGCTGCTGTTCAGCGAAATCGATCCGGCGCAGAACAATGCGGTAAACGCCGCGGTCAATACCGCGGGCTTTGGCGAAACGACCGTCTGGTCCGGACAGCCCGGCGGCTGCGGCAATCCGTACACCGCTTCGGGAGCCAGCAATCCCACGTTCAATACCTGCTATCCGCCAGCGGTGAATTACGTTCCCATCTATTACATGATCAATGGTGTGGCGTTCAGCCGCACGAATCCCACCGCCTCACTCTTCGCGGTCACCCAGGGTACTGCCACCGGGGCCGTTACGGGCAATGTCCTGGTGCGCCTGGTCAATGCCGGCCTGCGCATGCACGTACCGGCGATCGTCGGCTCGCAGACAACCGGCTTTGTCGGTAACGGTACCAACAGCACAACGACGGTCAATGGCTTCACGCTCATCGCCGAGGATGGCAACCCCGTTCCCGGGGCGGCGCGCGTGCAGTCCGAAGTCTTCATGGCGGCAGGCAAGACCTACGACGTGATGATCAACGTGCCCGCGTCGCCACTGGCGGTGTACGACCGCGAACTCAGCCTGTCGGGCAACCAGATCGATCGCGACGCCGGCATGCTGGCCTATATAGGCGCCAACGGCGCTGCGCTGCCAGCGAGCGGCGCCTTTGGAACTGCCGCAACCATGGTCGCTGCCAATCCGGACGTCTACAACTCGGTAGTGACCGGCCAGACATTCGCGATAACGGACCCCAGCAAGGGCGTGATCGCCAACGATATGAACGTCTATGGCGTGGCCATCCCGGGCGGCACGGCAACGACGGTGGGTGGGGCGGCCGCGACGACGATGACGTTGGCAAGTGGCGGCAAGTTGACCCTGATGACGAATGGCACGTTCAGCTACACGCCGGGCAGCACTTTCACGGGCGACTCGTTTCCCTATTGTGCCAACGGCACAAGCACCATCTGCACCACGGTGAAATTCGGCGCCAGCACGCTCACGGGCGCGCCCATCGTTCTGGCCAGCAGCTACGTGGCCAATACGGCTACGTACCTGGCGATCAAGCCCCCCGGCGTTCTGGCCGGCGCCAGCGATCCGAACGGTCTGCCGCTGAGCGTCGTCGCCTCGTCGGTGGCCGGCGCGGGCATCGTGATGGATGCCAGCGGCGGCTTCACCGCGGTCGGAACGCCAGGCAGCACGACGACGTTCACCTTCCAGGCGCAGAACTCGCACGGCGTTCTCAGCAACACGGGAACCGTTACCGTGAGCTTCCCATTGGGCAGCGGCCTGGTGGTGAATGTCCTCGACGGCGCCACGCGCGTTTCGCTGCCCAACGGGCCGAACGGCGTGCCGGACTTCCGCTGGATCATCGAGGAAGACCGTACTTTCTTCATTGACCCCAAATGCGCGCAGAACCCGCCGCCGGCGGGCTGCCCTACGGCGGCCAGCGGCGCCGTGCCGACCCTGGGCGTGAACTTTCACACCAGCTACATGCCCTACGTGGCGCAAGGCTGTACCGGTCCGCTGTCGTGCGAGAGCGGTCAGACCATCTACGATCCCAACAGCCATTCACATATCAACGCGGTGTGTGATGTCGGCAATGGCGTTTGCCGCCCAGATGCGGTGGGCAGTGGATTTACTCCCAACCTGCCCGGCAATGTCCCGCTGGATCCGAGCAAGCGCTATTACATCTCCATCCTGCCGGGTGATGCGGCGGTGCCTTTTGCAACCGGTTACCAGGGGTCACCCAGCTGCGGCACGTCGTCGGCGTCGCCAGCGTCGGGAACATCCTATGCCAATTGCGGCCACGGCATGGGCGGCGCGCCGATACCGGCCCTCGTGACCTGCACCAGCACAGGAACCGGCGCGACGGCAAGCACCACCTGTACCGGCACCACGTCAACCGGTACGGTTGCCACCTGCACTCCGGCCGTGGGCGCGACCAGTTGCCTGCCGACCGGCGTGGCGCTGTCCCCGGTCAATGTGCTGGTTCAGCCATCGCCGTATCCGACCGGGCTGCTTTCGGTGTTCGTCTTCGAGGATGACGCGCCGCTCAACGGCGAGCACGATTCCACCGGCGGTGCCGGTGGCGTCAACACCAACCTCGAGCCGGGACTGGGCCAGTTCCAGATCCATCTTTGGGACGCGATGGGCGGCAACGGCGATTTCACCGGTCAGATGACCTACGACATGTTCAACCAGCCGCTCACCAACAGCCTGGACGGAACGATAGACCCGTTGAGCGGGCAAAACGCCTGCCCGATTACCCAGGCCGGCATCAACAATCCGGGAACCAATGCGACCTTCGGACCGGTTGGCGCGGGCGCAAGCGCGACGAACCCGAGCACCACCGCCGGCATCACCGGCATGATCGTGACCTGCCCCGAGTACGAGGCGGACGGCGTGACCCCCTCGCCGCTGGCCGGCCAGGCCGTGGTTTCCAACCTGATGCCGGGCCGCTGGGGCGTGATAGCCACGCCGGGCGCCGACCGGATCGCGCGTGGCGAGGAATGGCTGCAGACCAATACCCTGGACGGGCAGAAGGCGCACGATTCCTTCACCCGGATCGGCGAGCCCAGCTACTTCCAGGAGTACGGGCCTGCCAGTTTCCATGTGAGCATCGGCTTTGCCAATCCCGCGATCATCAACGCGCGCAAGCCCGCGGTCTGCGCAGGAACGGACCCCACCGGACTGGGCCCCTATATGTGCAACAACACGCTGACCGGACGGGTCACGAGCCAGCGCTTGAGCCGCACGCCCGACGAACGCCTTTATAGCAGCGGCTCCCACAAGGCCTACGCGTGGACCCAGTGCTACGTGAGCGTGGGCGACCCGGACGGCGAGGACTTTGCGTTTACCAAGTGCGCCGCCGACGGCACCTTCACCCTCACCGGGCTGCCCGACGGCGATTGGCGGATCACCACCTTCGACCAGTGGAACGACCAGCTGGTCGATGGACTGTCCACGCCGGTGCGCCTCAATGCGGGAGCCACGGCAAAGACCACCAGTTTTGGCGATATCGCCGCCACGCAATGGGAAACCAACCTTTACACCAAGACCTTCATCGATGACAACAAGGACGGGATAGCCCAATCGACGGAGACCGGCATCCCGTTTGCCAACGTCGCGGTGCGGCTGCGCGACGGCAGCCTGGAAAACCTGCTGGTGACCGATTTCACCGGTACCGCCAACTTCAACGAGACCTTCCCGCTATTTAGCTGGTATGTCGTCGAAACGGACGTGACCCGGTACAAGAACACGGGCACGCACACGGTGTATGACGTGGGCGGACCCGCGGACGGCACCAACCAGTGCGGAAATACCGGTGCCGGCAATGCGTATCCGTATTGCGGAAATTCGGTCATTGCGCAGTACCTGGCGAACACCGCCGAAACCATCTCGGTGCCCAATGAGCTGCGGGTGCCCGGTTCGATCTACTGCGCGGACGCCGACTGCAGCAACAAGTCCATGAACCCGACCGCCACCGGCGGCTCCGCGAGCAACACCAGCGCTCCCCCCAGTGCCTGCACGACCACGCCGGCCACATCGACCTCGCCGCCCACCACGAGCTGTTCGACCACGCTCTCGAGCGGTCGCATCGACAATCCGGCGATGGGAGCAGTGGAGGGCTGGCAGGGCTTCCCGGGCCAGAGCAGTTTCGTCGAATTCGGCAAGGCGCCGTATCTGCCGGGTGAAAACGGCGGCATCAAGGGCCATGTGGTCTATGCCTCGACGCGGCCGTTCGACGACCCGATGATGCTGGTGCAGACCCAGTGGACACCACTGGTTCCGCACGTCACCATCAACCTATACCAGGAAGGCGTCGCCGCCGATGGCGTGACGCCTACCCTCACGCTCGTCGACACCACGCAGACCAGCAGCTGGGACGATTGGGCACAAGGCTGGCGGGTCGACGCGAGCGGGAACAAGATTGCCGACCCCAATGGCGGCTATATCCCGAACATGAGCTGCCCGGGGCAGGCCGGCTCGTCGGGCGTGACCCCCGACCTGTTCTTCTTCTCGCTGTACAACCAGCCGCAGTACCTGGATCTCTACAACAACCAGCTGCATGGCACCGCCGGAATATCCGCGCTGCCGTACAACGCGCAGTTCAAGTGCTACGACGGCATGCACAACTGGAACCAGCTGCAACCGGCACCCTACGACGGCATGTACAAGTTCCCCAGTGTCGTCGCGAAGGCGGGGGCGAGCAACGCGCTCCCCGCCGCCGGCACCAACTACGTCCTGCAATACGATCCGGCGCCGATCACGATACCGGGAACCGCGGTGGCGACCTTCTCGTACAAGACGAACTGCACGATCTGCACGCCCAATCATGTCGTGCCGACCACCGATCCGACCTACGGCACCCCGATGTTGCCCCCCGGCAAGTACGTCGTCGAAGTGGTGCTGCCCGCCGGTTATGAGCTGGTCAAGGAAGAGGACAAGAACATCCTGATTGGCGACAATTTCATCGCACCGGTGACGCAGCAGTTCGGCGGTCTGGGCAATGTCTTCATCATGCCCGACCAGGCCAACGTCGCCACGGCATACAGCTACGCCGGCGTCGGTTTCAATGCCAACAGCAATTGCAGTGCGTCCTCTACCGGGGCGATTCCGGGATCGGGCTGTGCCAACGGCGTCAACCTCACCACCAGCCTGGGTGCGGCACCGGAGAACGGCATCGTCCCCGGATTCATCCCCGAGCCGATCTGGCCTTGCGTGGGCGAGGCGCGCATCGTCCCCGATTACATCAGCCTGTATCCCTGGACCAAGCAGGTGGCGCCGTTCGCGGGTGCGACGCGGCGCTTGTGCGACCGCAAGGAAGTCACGCTCACCGATCAATCGCATTCGATCGCGAAGTTCTACGTCTACACCTCCACCCACATCGCATCGAAGTTCACCGGTGGCATCACCGATGACTACACGTCGGAGTTCGATCCGTTCTCGCCGCAGTTCGGCGAGAAGTTCTCGCCGCCTGACCTGCCGGTATCGGTCAAGGACTGGAGCGGTGCTGAGACCAATCGCGTATATGCGGACCACTGGGGTTCGTATAACGGCATGACCTACTCGACCTGGGAGGTCAACCCGCCGAATCCGACGGGCTATTCGCCCACGATGATGGTGATGTGCATGAACGATCCTGGCCCCATCGTGGATACGCGCGCACAGATTCTCAGTCCGACGGGCTCGCTGATCTCGAACCCGACTTTCGGCCAGACGATCACCGATCCGCTGTACACGCCGGGTTACAGCCAGTTCTGCTATGAGCTGCCGTTCATGCCCGGCACGACGCAGTACCTCGATACCCCGGTCGTGCCCACATCCGCATTCGCGGGTGCGGGATACAACAATGTCGATTGCGCCTATCCGGATTCCACGCCTGCGGTCAAGGAAGTCGATGGCGACGCAATCGGCCCATGGGTCAGCCAGGCCGGCAACATGCTCACCCTCTACGCCCTGGGCGACCAGATGGTGCCGAACAACGCGTATGACGGCCCTTCGGCCAACAAAGCCCCATATAACCAGAAAAAAATCCGGCGCCACTACGGCTTCGGCAACCAGAACGGGGCTGCCGGCACTACCGGGTCGGTAACGATCGGCGGGGTCCCGGCAATCGTAAACAGCTGGAGCGATTCGAAAATCGTCGTCACTGTGCCCTCCGGCGTGCCGGCTTGCACGATTCAACAGCAGGCAATCTACGCGCCGGGCGCAACGCCCTCGCTGTGCGGCGAACTGGTCATCAACACGTCGGCTGCACAATCCGGTGGCGAAATCACCGGCGTGACGATCACCCGCGGCGGACGCTATACAACCGCGCCCACCGTGACCTTCACGGGCGGCGGTGGAACCGGCGCGGCGGCAACCGCGAACCTGGGTCCGGCGACCCTGAGCGTGGTATCCGTGGCGCTTACCAGCGGCGGATCCGGGTACACGGCTAATTTCCCGGTGACGTTCAGTGGTGGCGGCGGCGCCGGCGCGCAAGGCACCGCGGTCGTGCGGCGGCAGGTGACCGGAGTAACGATTACCAGCAATGCCACGCAGGCGTATACAAGCCGGCCGACGGTGGTCTTCAGCGGTGGCGGCATCGGCCCTGTCGGAGTTGTCGCGACCGCAACCGCCATCATGAGCAACGAACCGGCGGGCACCGGCACGGTGATGGGTATCAACATCACCAATCCCGGCAGCTACGCACTCGCGGGCGGCACGATCACCGTGACGTTCCTTGGCGGCGGCACCACCATTGCAACCAGGTCGTCGGGACCCGCCACCACTACCGGTTTCGTGTCGTCCGTAACGATGGCGGCTGGCGGCGACTCCGGTGGTGCCGGCTACACCTCCGTTCCGACACCGGTGTTTGCCGCGGGCAGCGGCGTCGGCGCCGCCGGCACCGCCACGCTGGGCTCGCCGGCATCGGCAGTGGTTTCGGTAACGATCACCTCGGGCGGCACGGGCTATACCGCCGCGCCCACGGTCAGCTTCAGCCCGGGCATTGGCTCAGGCCCGTCCCGGGCTTTTGGACGCGCCACGGTCGCTTCCTACATCACTGTCCCGGGCCGCAGATCGGTCGACGCTGTCACGGTTACGATCGGCGGCAAGGCACCAACCCATGTCAGCGCTACGCAGACGATACAGTCGGCAATCGACGCCGCGTCTCCGGGCGACCTGATCATCGTCGACCCGATCTGCAATGCGACCGGTACCGGCGGGGCGGCGGTTGCTTGCTCGGGCTCCGCGCTGGGCGCCGCGACGCCCACGCAGGTTGCCTCCCAGGCCCAGCACAATGAGCTGTTGATCATGTGGAAGCCGGTACGACTGCAAGGTGTCGGAGCCGCCTCCAGCGTGATCGACGCGACCACGCATCCCTCGGGCGACCTCAAGCTGAGCGCCTGGCGCGCCCAGGTCGACTGCCTGTTCGGCCTGGCGCTCAATGGCCAGCCGCCCGGCTCGGGCAATGCCTATGATTCGACGGGCAAATACACCTGCCCGGGCAGCGGCTGGAACTACTTTGCGGCCACGCCGATCAATCCGCAGGTGGACCGCCTGCCGCTCGAGGCCGTGCTGGGCTGGGACGTCAATCTGAACGGCAATCTGGCCGAACTGCTGCAGGAGCCTTCGCTGATGGGCGCCCTGGAAGGGGCGGGCATCACCGTGCTCGGCAAGGGCGTGAACTTCCCGTCCAATCCCTATGACCCCACGCTGCTGGCCGGCTTCCCGACAGGAACCACCCTGCTGCAAAACACGGTGTCGGCACCGAATGGCGCGATGTGCCTGGATTCGACGGGCGCCGTGAATCCGTTCCCGAGCAATTTCTCGTGCAACCCGTCGAGCATCGACGCGTTGACCATCACGCAGAGTTCGCAGGGTGGCGGCGGCATCTTCCTGCACGGCTGGAATCACTACATCGAGATCGCCAACAACCGGATCTACAGCAACGCGGGCACGCTGGCGGGCGGCATCAACGTGGGCCAGGGCGAGTTTGCACCGTCCTACATCCAGGGCAGCGCCACCAACGCCGCTCCGGGATCGTGCGAGGAGAGCCCGGTGGCGGGGATCGTGCTGCCGTACTGCCAGAACGTCGGCGTGGACATGCACAACAACTATGTGTCATTGAACTCATCCACCGGCGATGAGCTGTTCTCGGCCACGCCGGCGGGCCCGGGCGGCGTCAGCATCTGCACCGGCGCCGACTACTACAAGTTCAACTACAACTGGGTGTGCGGCAACCTGAGCAGCGGCGATGGCGGCGGCGTGGGCCACCTCGGGTTCAGCGCCAATGGCGATATCGAGCACAACATGATCCTGTTCAACCAGAGCACCAACCCGACGATCCCGGCCAATGGCGGCGGTCTGCTGGTGATGGGCGCTCCCGATGTGGACGTGACCTGCCCGCTTGGCAATGGCACGCCCAACGCGCTCGACCTCGATTGCGCTTTCGGCAGCCCGGCCAACATCCTGGCCAATGCGTACGGTCCCAGCGACGGCACGGGTCCTGGCCTGGTGATAAACGCCAACCTCATCATGGGGAACACGGCCGAGAGCGGCACCGGGGGCGGCATCGCATTCAATGCCGTCAATGGATCGGACATGGTCGCTTTCCCCAACGATCCCGGGCAGTGGAATTCGGTGCTGCTCACCAACAACATCATCGTCAACAATGTCGCCGGCTGGGACGGTGCCGGGATCTCGCTGCTGGATTCGCCCAACGTGAACGTCATCAACAACACGATCGCGCTCAACGACAGCACGGCGTCGGCCGGGGTGCTCTTCAACACCCTGGGCGCACCGCTGGCCAGCCAGTCGGGGCCCACCTGCACGACCAATTGCGGCACCTCGTCGCTGCCGCAGGTGGCCGGAGTGGTCGCGTTGCAACACAGCGCCTTGTTGTCGGCCAATCTTGCCGCGACGCCGGTTGTCTGCCCGCCGGGCCACTATCAGGGCACCGGCGCGGCCGCGGCGACCAACGGGGCCTGCAGGACGATCTCGTACCCGAAGCTGGAGAACAACATCATCTACCAGAACGCGTCGTACCAGATCGGCGTGGGTTCGCTGAGCGCGCAGTTCCAGCAGAACGTGGTCACGCTCTATAACGCCGTGTTCACGGGTGGATCGCCGACGGTGGTGGTGCCGACCCAGACCGCAACCGGGCAGTGCTTCCCGGCCAGTTACTGGGACATCGGCGTGCGCGGCGACACGGGCCCGAACAATCATGGCTCCGGGTTCACGCTCAATCCGACCGATTCGGTGCTGAGCAGCGGTGGCTATGCCGGCGGCGGCAACTCCGGCGGTAATCCGGGCTTCGTCCATTCCTACTGCAATGGTTCGCGCCAGCCGCCAGAAGCCTGCACGACGGCGAGCGGGTGCGGTTGGGCGGTGCCGCCGGGCATTTCGGATGCAACGGTGCCGAATCCGATCTTTAACCTGACGCCGGCCGCTACGGTCGACGAGGGCAATAACTGGGTCAATATCACCTACGGTCCGCTGACGCTGTCCAATGCCACGGCAATCGCTGGTGCCAACGGGAACTATGGCGGCGGCCTGCCTCTGGGCAACTACGCCATTCGCGGCAATTCGGCAGCGGCGACACTGGTCAACAACGGTGCCAATTTGGCCGATGCGCCGGAATACGACTTCTTCGACAACCCGAGGAAGACGGGCGGCTCGACGGCTGCAGGCGCTGTCCGCCTGGCTGGTGCGCCCGACCACAGCCAGTTCACGCTCTCGCCGGCAGTGGTGGATTTCGGTGATGTGCCCAACGGCAGCCCGACGACGATCGATCAGGACGTGATTGTCACGAATGCGGACGTGGTTCCCATCACGGTAAACAGCATCAGCTTCTCGTGCGCCGGCGTTGCCAGTTGCAATATCCCCAGCTTTGGCATCCAGCCCCAGGCCGACAACTGCACCGGTGTGGCGCTCGGCGCGGGACAGAGCTGCACCGTTACGGTGGTGTTCAATCCGAGTTCGACGCAGGCGGTGAGAAGCGCAAACCTGGTTGTGACCGCGGGTGGTCTGAGCCAGACGGTGTTGCTCACGGGGGTCAACTCCTTGTCCGCGGCAGCAGCCTCCGCGATTACACCGGCATTGAATCCGACGCCCGCCAGCACCGTTGCCATTACCGGAACCATCACCGTGACGAATTCGGCAGTGCTATGCCTGCCGTCGTCGGCGGCTGCCTGCCCGGCGGGTTCAAGCGCCTTTGCCGGTCCGTATATCCCGACCGCCATCACGCTGACTCCGGCCGCCGTGCCGGCCGGGGTGACGGCAGGAACGTGGGCGCTTGGCGGGACGTGCGCAGTTGGCACGGCGGTCAATCCGGGAATTGCCGCGGTTCCGGCCGGCCCCGCCGGGGTGCCGCCAGCTACAGCCGCAGTGCCGGATGGAACTTGCACCGTCACCGTGACCTACACGCCACCCGTGGGCGTTGCGCCGCCGACAGTGCAGACGGCGACCCTTTACATGACGGGCATCGGCAATTCCACGACAGCGCCAATCATCAACAATGTGCTTGTCACGGCAAATTGAGAAAGTACTGCGAAAAGTGACGCGCAAAGGCCGGGATTCCGGCTTTTGCGGCAAATCTGGACACATGCAGTTCTACCGATGCGCGATCGCTGCGCTGCTGCTGGGAACCTTGTGGACACCGGGCGCCAGCTCCCAGTTCCAGCCGGCGTCGGACATCGCGACGGTACTGGCGGCCGCGGATCGTCCGGCAGCGCGTGGCCCGGCGCCACGCACACTGGGGGCCACGGAGGCGGTGCTGGATTATTGCGTGGCGAACGATCCGACAGGTGCAGACAAGGTACGAGCGCGATTGAAGCAGCTGGTGCAGGGCACGAGCAAGCAGGCGCTGGCGCAGATGCGCCAGAGCGGCGAGTACCAGAGCGCGCACAGCGCCGAGGCGGCCTTCGTCGGCAAAGTCGATCCGCACAATGCGCATCGGATATGTGCCGATGCAGCGGCGCAGGGCCGTTAGGCGCGGGGGCATTGCATTTCATGAAGCGTGGGAGAGCGACGGTGTCGATGCGCAATGCATGTCAGATAGCACTGAAGGCGGCGGCCGGCATGTTGGCCACCTCGGCGGCCCTGGCACAGCCGATTTCCGGGCAATCGGGGCCTGCCTCCGGGACGCCAACGGCCCCGACGGCGCAGGCGCCAGCTGCGGTCAATGGCAGCGGGGCGCCGAATCGCAATCTACCCAATCGCTTTGCCGGTCGCGCGGGCGTCTTTTACAAATCCGTCTGGGGTATCGATTCGCTCAGCGTGAAATGGGCGGAGTCGGGCGAGTTGATCCGATTTTCCTGGCGTGTCCTGGATCCGCAAAAGGCGATGGTGCTCAACGACAAGAAGATCGAACCGTCGCTGATCGATCCGCAGGCCGGCGTGAGCCTGACGGTCCCTGTCATGGAGAAGGTCGGTCAGTTGCGCCAGAGCCAGCCGCCCGAGGCGGGCCGCTCGTACTGGATGGCGTTTTCCAACAAGGGGCGAATCGTCCGTCGTGGCGACCGTGTCGAAGTGGTGGTCGGCCCGTTCCGGGCCGAGAACCTGATGGTTGATTAGCGCGATGGCAATACATAGGAGCTTCCATATGAGTTCGAACCGTCGAAATATCATCTTCGGATGTCTGACCCTGCTGTGCGTAGCGCCCGCTTTTCCGGCGACCGACAGCAAGACGGAGGCGCTGACCGCGGAGCAGGTTGCGGAAAAACACGTCGCTGCGCGCGGCGGGCTCGCAGCATGGCGCTCGGTTCAATCCATGTCATGGGCGGGAAGTATGGAGGCGAACTCGGGCAATTCGGTGGCCCGCAGCCAGGCCTACGTCGCCCAGATGTGGGACAAGCGCA
>Ga0075030_100004809_pt1 | contig 12201 bp, 7 predicted proteins | sample LitLauG_LLR_2012_FD_71393 | JGI IMG/M metagenome (GOLD analysis project Ga0075030, IMG submission 71393) | Freshwater sediment microbial communities from Pennsylvania, USA - Little Laurel Run_MetaG_LLR_2012 | ecosystem: Environmental > Aquatic > Freshwater > Creek > Sediment | place: USA... | reverse complement strand
CCCAAGGTCATAATGCGGTCCGTATTCATCTTCGCCAGCCACAGCGATACGCAATTCTTTCTCGGCAGCGGGGTAGTCGCCCATTCCGCGGTAGATATTGCCCAGCAAGTAGTGTCCTTCGGCGTCTTTCGGACGACGCTTCACATAATCGGTCGCGACGGGCATAGCGCTTTCGAAATTAGAAATGCTGGCGTAGGCTTTGACCAACGCCAACCGCGTGACATCGTTGTCGGGCTCGAGCGCCAGTGCTGCGCCATATTCATCGGCCGCTTCGCGAAATTGTTTTCCGTTCGCGTAGACAGTGGCTAGATTGAAGTGAGCCTGGGCAAGCTTCGGTTGCGCTTGAATCAAGCGCGACAGCATTTCAACGGCGCGAGCTGAATCGCCATTATCGGAATAGGCGACGGCAAGTTCTATCTGCAGATCGACGTCCCCTGGCGCGAGTTCGCTGGCTTGTTGGAGTTTTTCGATAGCAGCGCTAAATCGGCGTTCGCTTGAATAAAGCTCTCCGAGACGAGCGACAGTGTCGGCCGAGCGAGGGTTCAGATAGAGAGAGCGCTTCAACTCAGCTTCAGCATCCTCGGCATGGCCGCTCGATTGCAACGCCAGCGCAAGCGCGTTGCGTGCTTCTATCGAGTCCGGTTTGTATTTAACGGCTTGCCGGAATTGGATGACAGCCTTTTCGGGTTGCCTGCTGCTCATGAGGGCCAAGCCATAATTGAAACGAGCTTCCCAAGAAGCGGGAGCCAACTTCACGGCGCGCTCAAATGCGGCGAGCGCACACTCTGGCTGATTATGCTGCGCGAAATAGGCACCTAATGAAGCGCTGTCAAGGTTTGCCGGACCGTGGCACTGGGCCGCGAGCGATGCAGACATACACAAAAACGAGACAATCAGCTGCTTCATTTTTCAACTCGCGCCAAAATGCCGCGCATGAATGAGTCCTCAGGAAAAGTAACTACATAGTTCTTGATCAATGCCGTAGCTTCCCGGTAAGACTTCAAATTGATGTATTGCACGATCAAGGTCTTTTGAAGATCTGCGTTGTAAGGATCCATCTCAACGCCTTTTTTCAGATATTCTATCGATTCATCGCTGCGCCCCAGCTTGGCGAGCGCCTGGCCCAATTCGAGGTAAACAACAGAGCTATCGAGCGGCAAGGCAAGCTTGAGATGAGTCACCGCTTCTTCGGTCCGATCTTCGGTTAGCGCCTTGTGGCCAAGGGCGGCTTGTACGATCGCATCCTGCGCCTGAGATTTACTCAGCTCGTCGAGCAGATTCGAATAGCGCTGGAGATAGTCGGCGCTTTTCAGAGATAAGTCGCCATAGGCGTGTAAAAGCGTCGTTGCTGAGAGTTTCACGGATTTGCCCGCGGGAGGGGGATTGACCACGACCAGTCCGTCTACTTCGGTTTGCGCGATGGGCGGAATGGGTTCGTCGGCACGAGCAGGTATGCGGTGATTGGTCAGCGCGGAATGAGAGACTTGCTGTACGTCGCGTTTCGGCATGTGACAGCCAGCGCAATCATTAGGCGGACTTTGCGCGGATCTCACTGCCAACGGGATGCGGCAGCTTTGATCCGTGTGGCACGTGAGGCACTTGGCGCGATAGTAGCCGGCAGTTTCCTGTTTGCGCGGCTGCACATGCGGGTCATGACAAGTCAAGCAACTGAGTTTGCCGCTACTCGCGCGAAAGCAGCGGCTCACTTGCATAGCGGAGTAGTGTTCCAATAAGTCCGTTTGATCGGTGCGGCCAGCTTCCTTGACAATCACAGCCGTATCGAACAACCACTGGCCAGGACGGAAGTCGAGATAGCTCTTACCCGGCTGGAGGACGCGCGTGTCGCCTACCTGATGGCAATTCATGCAAATGTTTTCGGCGAGGCGCGGACTCAACTTCGCCGGGTTTACAATCGAGCCCAGCTTCTTGCCAAGCGATTGAACATGCCATTCACCGGGACCATGACAATTTTCGCAGCCGATAGCAAGTTCTGGAAACGGATTGTCCGCGTAGGCGCCGGGACGGTTCGCAATCGGAGCGGCACGGCCTGTATGACAGTTGATACACTCCTCGGGGACGACTCGGCTGAAGCCGAGATCAGCCTTTTCGTAGCCAGGCGAGAAATCCCATTTGTTTGTCCGCGAATAGAAAGAGAGTGGGGCTTGAAACAAATAGTTTCCGCGGCGGATCAAAAACGTGAGTCCGTTGGCGCCGGACCCCACCGTGTAAATAAGTGGATGTTCGGTGCTGAATACACCAGGCTCAGACTCGCTTTGAATCCATTCCGTGTCGCTGTGGGAGACGCTGAAAACGTGAGCACTTCCGGGCTGACTTAGCGTCGCTGCAGGTGGCAGCACGCCCACTTTCAAATTCTTAGCCAGGGACATGGAGCGACCCATGTCCGTCTGTGCGAACGAGCGGTAGATACCCGTATGGCAGCCGTAACAAGCTTTTGAGCCCACATACCCTTGCGTGCCTATCAGTAGTGCGATTAGTGCAACCACGCTGCGAGTTGCTCCTTGGCCCAGTCAATGCGTTTATCGGCGTGACATGTGAGGCAGACGTTCGGACTTTCTTCCTGCCCAAAGCTTTCGGTTAAATCGGCAGTCGGAATTTCGATCTGGTGCGACCTTGCCTTAAACAATAATGCATTCGCGATACGCGGCATATGGCACGAAACGCACTGGCTCGCCTCGCTATTCGCTGCATGACGCGAGTGTTCGGCGATTCGATTGCGATATTGCGCATGGCAAGGGAGACACATCTCGTTTGGATTGCTCCCGTATTTCAGAGACGTCTGGTTGCTTTCGAAGTTATCAAGATGTGGCGAATGGCAGCTTGCGCATTGGGCCTGGCCGCGCAAGTAGCAGGCGGACCGGGTGAACGCTTCCACGATAAAGGTGGTTTCGCGAAAGCGGCCATCTTTGAAGAACGCTTTTCGGGAAAAGGCATCAAACGGGCGCAGCCACGTTGCAGGCACAAAGGTCTCTTTGGTGGAGTAATTCATCTCCCCGCTGTCTCCAAATTCGCGCACGGCGCTTTGGCGATGGCACTGGGCGCAGACCCTTACGGCATCGCGGTTTGTGGCAGTGCGGAAATCGAAAGGCCGGTCGGTTGGGTGTTTGGCATGCCACGCGGAAGGACCGTGGCACATTTCGCAATCGATACCCGGCTGAAGGTACGCCGCTTTGTCCAGCGAACCGTTCGCCGCCTTCAACTGGCTTGTGTGGCAGATGGCGCAATTCTGCTGATAGTTCGTGGCGGCCGTGAGCTTCGGAAAATCGGCGATGATCGCGCGCGGGCTACCGGGCGGGTCGATCATCTCCCAGTAGTTGATCCACTTCTTTTCGCTGGCGTTGTATTCAATGGGAAGAACCTGCATGCGGCCGTCGGCGAGCTTGGTCGCGTAGCCTTGCTGCCACTTCGAACCAATCGTGAAATCGACATAGAAGCGCTGCCAGCGGCCCTGACTCTTCACCTCAAAAAATGGACGTTTGTCTAAACCAGTGCGGATGCCGTCGGAAGCATAGGAGAAATCACCCATGATGTTTTCTCGAGCATAAGGCTGAAGCATTCGCGCCATGCCTGTCTTCTGCCACGACAGATATTCCTTTAAGTGACAAGATTTGCAAGCCTCCGGTCCGGCATATCCGGCACCCATGGCCAGCGGATCGAACCTGTTCTGCGGTTCGCTCCGTAGGCTTCCGTCGATTTTTCTTGCAGGCGGATTGACGGGTAGAAGGGCAAGAATGCGTTCGGCTCTCGCTTTTAGAACATCTGACGTGCGCGAGACGAAGGTGAGATCGGCTGCGGCTGCGGGCTTACTTCCCTGCCCTATTTCGGCAATGGCTCGCAGGTAGAAGATCTCCGGATCGTCGCCGTTCCATGCGGCCGCGTGATTCAAATCATCAAGCGCAGCCGGCAACTTCTTCTGGCCCACTTCGGCGCGGCCGCGCGCGAAATACGCAGAAGCCTTCAATTGCGGCTTTAAGGCGTTCCATTCGCGTTGGCCCATGTTAGGAGGCCGTTCGATTTGGCCGAGATATTCCAGGGCGATACTCGCGTCTGATATGGCTTTGTCGAACAGATCTTTCTGGGCTTCGAGATTGGCCATGAGAATCAGTAACGACGGATTTTCGGGCAGCAAGCGCAACGAAAAGCGTCCGGCCGTGAGCGCCTCGTCATACTTGTCGAGATCGATCGCACTGCGCGACCGCGCGTCGTACGCTTGCGCTAAAAGCCACGATTGCGGATACGTCTTAATAAATGCGGTAGCGCGCTGATAACGGATGGCGGGTTCGGCGGCCTGAACAATTGCCAGAAAAGACTGCGCCTCCTTGCGATCTTCAATCTGCGAAAGGATTGTGAATTTCTGGGCGTCGTTTTTGAGAACGATCGTATCTACGTCTTGCGCCTGCGAAAAGGAGGCGCAGGACAACAGCAGCCAAAAGATTTTATTGCGGACTTTCATGCACGACTAACACTTGATCTGCCTTGACGTTGTTCAACCGCTGCTGTTCGCCGCTGGGCCACTGAATATTCAATTCTTTGACAATCGTATTCTGGCCTAATCCAAAATGCACCCGCTCGTCGCTTGCGGAGAGATAGCTGCCGGCGCTGCTCACGATGCCGTATTGATGCTTACCATCCGTAGTAACAATTTCCACTTGTGCTCCTATACCGTCGCGGTTGCTACGCGTCCCCACTGTATCGACAATCAGCCAGCGATTAGCATCGCCGCTCCATTCCATAAAAACCGCTGGTGCCTCATTGCAATTTAAAACTATATCCACCTTGCCGTCGTTGCGCAGGTAGCCAACAGCAGCGCCTCGCGCAGATAGGGGTCTCGAAAAAACGGCTCCGGCATCTTTCGAAACGTCTCGAAAATAAGGCGGAAGGTTTTTCAGCAAGAGAGAGGGTTCAAAGTAGCGGACGTCGGGCTGGGTGAGTTGAATGTTATCCATCACATGACCTTGTGCGACGAAAAGATCTTTCCGGCCGCTGTTATCGTAATCGACAAACTTTGTGCCCCAACCAGAGTGGGCTACGCTGGCGGCACCCAAACCAACTCGGCCCGAAACATACTCGAATGTCCCGGACCGGTTATGAAAGAGAGCGTACTTCTGTTTGGCAAGAGCATTGACAAACACGTCGGGCCAGCCATCGTTATCGTAGTCGGCAAAATCGACCCCCATTCCCGAAAAGACGTTACCATCTTCGTCATAGGCAACGCCAACAGCGGTACCGACTTCTTCGAACTTGCCGTTCTTCAGATTGTGGAACAACTGCTGGGGAGCGGAATCGTTTGCCACGAAAATATCAGGCCAGCCGTCGCGATCGTAATCGTTGAAGGCAACTCCCAAACCCTTGCCCGGCGATTTGGAAATGCCGCTTTCTTCAGAGACATCCCGGAATTTGCCGTGGCCTTCGTTGTGAAACAGCAGGTGCGTGACAGCCGGAAACTGATCGGGATGGCAATAGGCCCGATACCCCGGTTTCGTTAGACCGCAGAAGACGTCCTTTGAAAAATCCCACGTGATATAGCGCGAGACAAACAAATCAAGAAGACCGTCTCGATCATAGTCGACAAACATCGCGCCAGTAGACCAGCCGCCGCCTTCCACGCCAGCAAGCTTGGTCACATCGGTAAAGGTGCCGTCTCCGTTGTTGTGATAGAGCGTATTGTGGCCGACTCCGGTGACGTACATGTCTGAGAATCCATCATTGTCATAATCTCCGACAGCCACACCCATCCCGTAAGAATCGCCTTTGACACCAGCTTTTTCGGTGACATCTGTGAAAGTGCCGTCCCCTTTGTTGCGGTACAGACGATTCCAATACTCTGGATTTGCTTTATCGGGAACAGCGCTCGCCGTCATGGGGTCTTGCAATTCAGCTCCGTTCACAAAAAACAAATCGAGCAACCCATCTTTGTCGTAGTCGATGATACCGACACCGCCCACCATCGACTCTGGCAAATATTTGCGCGACGTATGACTGGCATGATTGACAAAATCAATCTTTGATCGCTGTGTCAGATCTTCAAATTGTTGAACTGCGAGCAAGCCGCCGCCCAAAATAGCCGCCAGCAGCAAAACGAGAGGCCGCATCGCTAAAGACTTGTCGACGCGCGTATCACCAACTCAGGGCGCAATCGTTCTTCGCGCGGCTCAGTCTTGCCGTCGCCGTTCACCAGTTCAAGCACCAATTTTGCCGCTCGCTCACCCATGGTCTCGCTATCTTGATTCACACTGCTAAGCGGCACGCGGAGTGCAGAAGCATAAAGAACATTACCGCAACCGACGATGGCAACATCTTGCGGAATGCGCAATCCATGCTCCAGGATGGCCTGCATGGCTCCAGTGGCGATGGGGTCGCTGAAACAAAAAATGCCGTCTGGGCGCGGCTTCAACTTGAGCAGTTCCTGGGTCGCGCGATAGCCGGTGGCAACGGCGGCATCGTCAAGCTGCGTGCGATGGCAGATGTATTTCTGCTGAACTTCGAAACCGTGCTCGCGCAGTGCAGTTTGATAACCGGCGAGGCGATCGGAAGCGGTGCTCAAATAATCGCCGCCAATGTGAGCGATGCGGCGACAGCCCTTCAAGATGAGATGTTCGGTCGCGATCATGCCGGCGCGCACGTCGTCGGTTCCGATGAAGTTTGTATGAAAGCCTTCCAGCTTGCGATCAACCAGCACATACGGGATATGGCGCGCGGTAATCCGCTTAAACGAATGGGCCGTTTTCTGAGTAGAGGCAATGATCAGCGCGTCAACATGGCGCGCCAGCATCTGGTCGATTTCCTGCTTTTCGAATTCCGGATTTTCTTCGGACGACGCCATGATGAGTCCGTAACCGTCTTTTCGCAGCGTTCGCGAAACGCCCTTGGTCACCTGCGCAAAGAATTGGTGCAAAAGATCGGGCACAATCAACCCGACGAGATGTGTCTTGCCCGTGGCCAGCGCACGCGCATTCTGATTCGGCTGATAGTTCAGCTCTTTAATGCGCTGCAAAACTCGTTCCCGAGTCTCGGGACCAATATCGCGGTGATTGCGCAACACCTTAGAAACTGTAACCGCGGAGACTCCGAGATCACGCGCAATATCCTTCATCCGAACAGGCATAAGCGGCTATACGCTCCGAGAAGCCAAACTGAATTCCTTACTATAGCGGGTTGCCGCCTCCAGCGCGATGGCCAAATCACATTAAAGGAGTTACGGGCAGAGGGTTGATGCGGACTGCAACTGGATAGCCATCAGCACCAGAACCGCGCCGATTCGAGAGGACGAGATCTTGGCCTTGCTGTTTGTACTCGCTATCGTGATTCGAGCCGAGCATTCGGACATCACTGCCCCGCAATACACGAAGGCCCGGAATCGTAATGGATTCAGCGCCTGGCTTGGGCTTTACGTAAGCGTAAAGACTGCCCAATTTCACCGTGAATCGAACATCGGGAGAACTTGGTGCATCTATCCAAGGCGAACTATCGAAAATGCCTTCGCCGTGAATAGCGAGCCAATCGCCGAGTTTGTTCAGCCGATCCATCTGAATCTCCGAAATGGACCCATCCGGTCGCGGCCCAATGTTGAGTAACAAGTTGCCGTTCTTGCTTACAATGTCCACCAGCAGCCAAACCAATTTATCGGCGGCAATGACTTGTTCGGGCCCCTCCGCCTGGTTGTAGCCGAAGCTGTATCCCAGGCCGCGACACGACTCCCACTTTTTCTCAGTGATTTTGTCGTACTTCGCGTACTCGGGCGTGGTGAAGTCGGCGAAGTCGACGCCGAAGCGATTGTTGATTACGCCTTCGGGAACGGTGTTGTAGTAGTGGGCAAACAGCTCGGGAATCTTGCCCGCCTTCGGATAGTTGATATCGTTCCACATCACGGCAGGTTGGTAGCGATCAGTGAGTTCGGTCCAATGCGCATCCGCATAACGCGCGTATTCTTCTGTCTGCGGAACGCGAGCCATCAAATCTTCCATAGTGACGATTGGCTTTTCTGTAAAGGTCCAATCAAGACCGCCGGAATAATACAGGCCCATTTTCAGGCCTGCTCCGCGCACAGCCGACGTCAGTTCGCCCGCCAAATCCCGCGTTGCGGTAATACTCGCCGAATCGCGATGCGGGTTCTTGACTTGACTCGGCCAGAGTCGAAATCCATCATGATGCTTGGTGGTGAGCACGGCATAACGTGCGCCGGTTTTCTTAAAGACGTTGGCCCACTTGTGCGGATCCCACTTCGCTGCGTTGCGGTTGAAAATAGGCGCGAACTGGTAATAATCGAAATCTTTCCCGTAGGTAGCGATGTGATGTTCGTAGCCAGGCGAACCTTTGATGCGAAGAGTGTTGAGATACCACTCCGCATACGCGTTGTTCGTGAACCACTTGCTCTTTTCCACTTTGCCGAGTTCGCCAGACGTGGTGGCCCAGGCGGGAACCGAGTACAAACCCCAGTGGATAAAGATGCCGAGCTTGGCGTTTTGATACCAATCGGGCACTCGATGCGCGCCGATCGATTTCCAATCGGGCGCAAACTTGGGAGTAGCAGCGGCAAACGCTTTCGAAAGCGGACCAACGGCGGTCGCGCCAAGAAGGCTCGTGGTGAAGGCTCTACGATTGATCATTCGGAGACACTATATCTCAAACGAGTATCGTGGACCTAAACTTGGCCCCCGCCGTTTAGAGGTTTGAGGTCTTCGCGGTAGGGTTGAGCGCGCTGAGATATTCCGTCAAGGTGGCGTCGAGTCGCCGATAAAGGAGGACATCGAAATCGCCCGTGCCTTGTCCCGACTGTTCCTTCTGCAAGCTCCGGATGTATTCAAGACGGTCCTCGGGCCGCACGGCAACCGGCACAAAGCCTCCGCGAATCAGAATCAGGTTCATGAGAAGGCGCGCCGTGCGTCCGTTGCCATCGTTGAACGGATGAATACCTACCAAACGCCGGTGCGCCTCGAATGCGACGGCCGGGGTTGCGGCCGCAGTGGCAAGCCATGCCGAGAAGTCGGCCATGAGCGCGGGAACTTCCACAGGCAGTGGGAAGCTGTAGCGCCCTGCCTCAGTTCGAACATAGCGGGGCAGGTCCGCATATTGCCCGGCAAGATCGGGAGTTGAGCGCTGCATTACCAGCCTGTGCAGATTGCGGACATCGCTTTCAGTAATCGGAGTTTCCTGGCGAGCCAGTTCCCGCACGTAACGGATAGCATCATAGTGATCGAGCGCTTCAAGGTGATCTTTGAGCGGTTTGCCGCTAACTGTCACGCCTTTTTCGATGACCAGCGTCGTTTCCACTGCGCTGAGAGTATTTCCCTCAATCGCATTAGAGGTATAGGTCAGCTCTATGTCGTAGTAGTGCTCGAGGTTGGCGAGCGCCCTGGAAGATAAAGGCCGACACTCATCGAGCCGCTTCTTTTTCTCGCTGATAGAGGCTTCGAGCATCTCTGGCATTGGCTTTCGGCGACGGTTCGTTTTGTTAAAAGATATTAATTGAAGAGATGTGTCGCGCCCGGAACATCCACTGCGTGGGTTTCCATAAACCACTGATTTACTTGGTGCTGGAGGTGGGGGTCGAACCCACATGACCAGTGAAGGTCGCGGGATTTTGAGTCCCGTGCGTCTGCCAGTTCCGCCACTCCAGCGCCGATTAGGCTAAACAAGTTGAGTATAACAAGAGTTCGTTTTTGCGTCCTAAGACTACGGGGGCTATAGTTGGATATATTGGGGTGAGGATGAGCCGCATCACGACGCAGAGTCTTTTTCACACATCAGTTCATAAACCTTCCTGGCAAAGCTACGTGGTTAGTAGTTTTGTACATTTGGGTCTAGTCGTACTGGCGTTCGTGGTAATCGTTCCGGTAGCTGTTCAGGTGCATAAGTCCATGGAACATATAACGTATGTAGCGCCCGTTCCGGAATATAAACCGAAGCCGCCAGTGGCCCGCTTGATCGCTCCTAAAATTATTCCCCATCCGGTGATTCCGCCGCCGGTGAAAACTTTCGTACCACCGCCAGTAGTTCTGCCTGTCGTAAAACCGAAGCCCGTGGTGGAGGCGCCAGAGATTAAGCCCGCCGTCCCGCAGCCCGTTTTGAAAGTGGACCTGCCGCCGGCACCCAAGGCGCCAATCAAAACAGGAACCTTCCAGCCAACCACAGAGCTAGCTAAGGGCCCGCCGCCGCCCCCGCAACAGAAAGTACAAGTGGGCGGCTTTGGCGACCCTCATGGCGTCCCGCCCTCCGATAACGCTCGTCCTTCAGCCGCAACACTCGCCCGGGTAGGTGCCTTCGATATGCCCGATGGCGCTGGCCATAGCGGACGCAACGGCGGTTCGCAAACGGGCGGCGAAATTCGGCAGGCCGGTTTTGGCACTCCAGGAACGCAAGGGCGTCCGCAAAATAATGTCACGGCCCAAGCCGTACGCTCAACGTCTTTTGGCGATGCTACACTTGCGCCTCCTCCCCCCAAAAAAATCGAGTCGGTGGCCGACAATCAAACGCCACTGCAAATTTTGTTTAAACCGAAACCTACCTATACTCCGGAAGCGCGCGACTTGCGTCTAGAAGGAGAGGTTTCTTTGCAAGTAGTTTTTCAAGCGGATGGAACGATCCACGTGGTGCGTGTCGTTCGTGGCCTGGGCCATGGACTGGATGAAGCTGCCGTACAAGCAGCCACCCGTGTTCGTTTCAAACCAGCAACTCGCGGCGGTGTGCCCGTCGACACCACCGCAACCCTCAAAATCAGTTTCGAACTTACATAAAGGAAGACCGCGCAATGACTCGGCAACCAGCAGCAGCACTTATACCATTGGTACGCATCGCAATCGCATCCGCATTTCTACTCAACTGGCCGGCGGCCGCGCAGAATCCCGCTACACCCACCGATCCCAATAAAGAGATAGATCAGGTGATCAACCATCCAAGCGGCGAGCGCGCCAGATCGTTTGAAGAAATAATTGACCGCGCCGTCAACAATGAACGAATGTTGATGCGTCGCTTGCGCGACAAAACGCCGGTGATTGAAACCTACATCCAGGAAATGAGGAACGATGAAGAACTCGGTCCCGTTCCGAAAAACGATTACTACTTCCTGGGGCAACTCGACATGAAAGACGGCTTGGTGGATATGTCCTATTTGCCGCCACGCCCCAAGATCAAAGCCGTCGAGCATTTTATGGCTTCGCTCTTCACCACGCAATACAATTCGCGTGGCTTTGCCGATGAACTGTTCATCGACGTTCCGGATTTCGACCGTGCCCACTATCAGTTCGAATACCGGCGTCGCGAATTTCGCGGCGAAGTTCGCTGCTACGTCATCGACGTTGAACCGCGCAAAGAAGCCTCCAAACGGAAATTTAAGGGCACAATTTGGATTGAAGACAGAGATTACAACGTCGTCCGCTTCAAAGGCCAATACCTCCCCTCGAACGACCATGAATATGTACACTTCGATTGCTGGCGCGTGAACGCTGGCGGGATGTGGGTGCCCGCCTTCATTTACGCCGAAGAAGGCGAATATCGCACCGCAGTTTTGAAGACTTCCGCCATGCGCGCCCAGACCCGTTTGTGGGGCTATGAACGCCAGTCTGAAAAGAGCGACGAGGCATTTACCAATCTCACGGTAGACGTCGCGCAGGGCGGGGTCAAAGATGAAAGTGACTCTTCCGTAGACAACTCCCCGCTGCAAAGTTCCCGGCTCTGGGAAGAGGAATCCGCACAGAACGTCATCGAACGCTTGGAACGCGGTGGGTTAATTTCCCCTTCCGGCGAGGTCGATCAGGTGCTCGAAACCGTAGTCAGCAACCTACTGGTAAGTTCGAACGTCAACTTGGATTTCAAAGTGAAGGCGCGCATTCTGCTAACCACACCGCTGGAATCCATGTCTCTCAACCATACGATCCTGATGAGCCGCGGATTGATAGACGTTCTGCCCGACGAAGCCAGCCTGGCGGCCGTGCTAGCTCATGAGCTGGCTCATATCCTCCTGGGCCATTCCATGAACACCAAGTACGCATTCGAAGATCGTTTGTTGTTTGACGATCCGGCGATTGCTAAACACGTACAGGTGGGCCGCGACCAGAAAGAAGAGACGGCGGCAGATGCCAAGGCGATTGAGCTTTTGCAGAAATCGCCTTACAAAGATAGCTTGCCGAAGGTCGGCCTATTCCTGCGCATGCTTTCCGACCGCAGCAACGAAGTTCCCCACTTGAT
>Ga0075030_100004805_pt1 | contig 12205 bp, 10 predicted proteins | sample LitLauG_LLR_2012_FD_71393 | JGI IMG/M metagenome (GOLD analysis project Ga0075030, IMG submission 71393) | Freshwater sediment microbial communities from Pennsylvania, USA - Little Laurel Run_MetaG_LLR_2012 | ecosystem: Environmental > Aquatic > Freshwater > Creek > Sediment | place: USA... | reverse complement strand
GCTGGCCCGCGAGGCCTTCGCCACCGACTGGGTCAAGCTCGAGGTGATCGGCGACGACCGGACCCTGCTGCCCGATCCGGTCGAGCTGCTCGACGCCGCCGCCCAGCTGGTGGACGACGGCTTCACCGTCCTGCCCTACTGCGGCGACGACCCGGTGGTGGCCCGGCGACTCGAGCAGGTCGGCTGTGCGGCGGTCATGCCGCTCGGCGCCCCGATCGGCAGCGGCCTGGGAATCCGCAATCCGCACAACATCGAGCTCATCGTCGAGCAGGCCGGGGTGCCCGTCGTGCTCGACGCCGGCATCGGCACCGCCTCGGACGCGTGCCTGGCCATGGAGCTCGGGTGCAGCGCGGTCCTGGTGGCCTCGGCCGTGACCCGGGCCCGGGATCCCGAACTGATGGCCGGCGCCATGCGCGACGCGGTGCACGCCGGTCGGGCCGCCCTGCGCGCCGGTCGCATCACCCGGCGGTTCGTGGCCGAAGCCTCGTCCTCCTTCGACGGACTGATCGACCGGTGATGCCGGCCGGTAGCGCCCGGGATCCGGGGCGGACGCCCCCGGTCGCCCTGACCATCGCCGGATCGGACTCCGGGGCCGGGGCGGGACTCCAGGCGGACCTCAAGGCCATGAGTGCGCTCGGGGTCTTCGCCACCACCGTGGTCACCGCCGTCACCGCACAGAACACGGCGGAGGTCACCGCTGTCCACCCGATACCCCTCGAGGTGATCCGCGCCCAGTTGGACGCCGTACTCGACGACTTCGACGTCCGGGCCGTCAAGACCGGCATGCTGGCCTCCCCGTCCACCGTTCGGCTGGTGGCCGAGCGGGCAGCCGCCGGAGACCTGCCCGGCCTGGTGGTCGACCCGGTCATGGTCGCCTCCACCGGGAGGCGCCTGCTCGACGACGACGCCGTGGACGCCTACCGGTCGCTCTTGGCCCCTCAGGCGCTGCTGGTCACCCCGAACCTGTTCGAGGCGGCGATCCTGGCCGGCGTGGCGCCGGCCGACCACGCCGACATCGACACCATGGTGTCCCTCGCCCGCAGGATCCATGCCCTCGGGCCCCGCTGGGTGCTGGTGAAGGGCGGTCATCTGCCCGGGGTCCACGGAGGGGACAGGGCACCCGCCCCCGAACGGGTCGCCGACGTCCTGTTCGACGGCACCGACGTCCACGTGCTCGAGGGCTCCCTCGTCGTGACCCACAACAACCACGGGACCGGTTGCAGTCTCGCCTCGGCCACCGCCGCCCTCGTCGCACGCGGCGCCGACGTGCACGAGGCGGTGACCGGCGCCAAGCGGTTCGTGCACGACGCCCTGGTCGGTTCGGCCGGTTGGTCGCTCGGTAGCGGCCACGGTCCGCTCGACCCGTTCGGTTGGTCGTCCGGACCGGACCGGTAGAACAGGGGCGGGTGGGCCCGAGTCGATGTGCGCACCGGTGCCGGTCCGGCGCCGCCCGACCCGGCCGTGGACGCGCCAGAGGCCGGGTCTTGCGACCCGGCCTCTGCCTCCCCCGGAATCCCCCGGTATGACTGGCGAACCCGGTCATTCGTGACCGGGCCTACCCCCTCCCCCACTGATGACTGCGACTCGCGGTCATCGACCTGCGCATTGTGAGGGATCGCGGCCCCAATGTAAACATCTGGTGAACGGTTTTCACGTTCAGCGGTCATACAACCCCTCAACGTGGCCTTTTGGCAGAAAGTTCCTGAACTGCAACCGGAATCCGTCCGAAGCGTCCGTCACGGTGGGCCCGGCCCTGCCGACCGGTACCGTTGGGTCATGACGACCCCGCTCCCGCGCCGCATGGCTCAGCTCGTCGCCCTCGGAAGGATCGGGATCGGCTGCACCGCGCTGGTAGCCCCCACCCTGATGACACGGCCCTGGATCGGCGATTCCGCCCGTTCCCCTGATGCCAGGCTGCTGGCCCGCACCATGGGTGGGCGTGACCTCGCCCTCGGGATCGGCACGCTGCGTGCCCTGGGCGAGGACACTGCCGGTGACGGTGACGGTGACGGTGCCGACGCCAGGGCCTGGGTGGCACTGGCCGGCATGGCGGATACCGTCGACGCCGTCGTCACCATCCTGGCCTTCCGCAGACTTCCGACGCTGAGCCGCTGGGGCATCCTGGCCTCGACCGTGGGAGCGGCAGCCGTCTCGTTCTGGGCGGCCGCAGGCCTCGACCCACGCCTCGACCCACGCCTCGACCTGCCGACGACCCCGCCGGCACCCCTGTCGGGCGGGACGGCACCCTCGGCCTCGACGCCCGCCGGGCCGACGCCCTGAACCGGACCGGGGGACGCCTGGCGGGCGAGGAGGTCCACGGCCGGTGCCCCGGTACGATGAAGCCATGACCACCACGCCGGACACCGTGTCGTCCGGTGGCGTCGAGCCGGTCGGGCGGGGCTACGAGCCCATGTCGGTCCGGGGTCCGGCGCTCATCGTCCTCGGACTGGCCGTCTTCCTGCTCATCGGCGGTGTGGCGGCGTCGGCGATCAGCAGCGGGTCGAACCCGACCTTCAGCGTCCGGCACGTCACCCTGTCCGACGGGACCACGGTGGCCCTGGCCCCGGCGACGTCCAAGCTGCACGTCCTGATCAGCAACGACGAACCTCCGGCCGACATCATCGGGAACCTCGGGGTGCCGAAGGAGTCGGTGGTGACCGGGGTGGTCAACTCCGACCAGCACGCCGCACAGTTCGACCGGACGGCGACCCTGCACAGCGGCCTCGCCCAGAGCCAGGTCACCGAGGCCTACGACCACCTGCTGCGTGCTGTCGGCTGGCAGGTCATCTACACCGGAGCGGCGCCACAGGGTCCCCCCGGGGCGACCGAGCTGCTGGCCAAGCGGGGCAGCGGTGACGGCTTCTACTGGGAAACCGGCGTCGTCGTCTCCCCCACCACACCCGCCGGTGTCACGCCGTACTCGGTCGAGGTGTACGAGACTCCCGACGGCAACTGACCCTCGTCGGCGTCGTCGCCCGACGGTGGGCCGACCTCGTCCATCGGGTCCTCGGAGCGTCGGAACATCCAGGCCCACAGGAACAGGTTGATCGGGTAGAGCAGGTAGCCCACCCGGGTGGCCGGGGCGAGCAGGATGGCCACGAGCATGACCCAGCCGGTGAGCTCGGCCACGGCCGCCGCATCGCGGGGCGGGTTGCGCACCAGCCGACGAGCGAGGAACGCCAGGCCGACCACCGCGGCCACGACGACGTAGGCGCGGTGGATGCCGGGGAACGTCGAGACCAGGATGTGGCCGGGCAGGGCACTGGCCGCCGGTGACGCCACCCCGGCCAGGCCGAGTGGGAACCGGATGACGTTGTCGACGAACGCCGACGGATTGTGGAGGGCCACCGGGAGCACCACCGGCACGGCCAGGGCCAGGACGCCGACCGCGTACCGGCCGACGGCACGCCGCCCCTGGCGGTCCGACACCGCGAACAGGGCCAGGAACACCACCGGCCACGCGGTGAACTTGAGGGTGCTGGCCGCCCCGAGGACGAGGCCGGCCAGCACCGGTCGCCGCCGTTGGAGGGCCACCAGTCCGAGGAGCATGAGGGCCACCACCGGCATGTCATCGCCCCCTGTGGCCAGTGGCAGTGCCGCGGTCGGCAGCGCGGTCAGCGCCTGGAGGGACCGGTAGCGGGCATCGGTACGCGGTCGGACCCGACTGAGGGCGACGAGCGTCACGATCACCGTGAACAGGAGGAACTGGATCCGTGCATCGGTCAACCTGGCCTCGACCTTGCTCCCGCTGGAGAAGCCGAACACCACCATGCCGGGCAGGTAGGGGTAGTAGAGCTCGTAGACGGGAATGGCGCTCTGGCGGATGAGGATGTGCCCGTTGCGGTCGATGACCTGGTACGGGTCCTGGCCGTGGGCCGCCCGGACCCCCGCCCGCTCCACCACCAGGACCTCGGGCTGGACGTGGATGGATGCGTCGCCGTGGCTGGCCCACACCACCTCGAGCGCCAGGGGGACCACGGTCGCCCCCAGCAGCGCCACACCGAACGCCGCCAGGCGGGCGGCCCGCCAACCACCACCCTGGCGGACCGGGGTCAGCACGGGGTCGACGGCGTCCGACGCCCGGATGCGGGACCGGTGTGCCCGGGCGACCAGCACCATGAGCACCGCCGCCGCCGCATAGGGGCCGACGGCCAGCCGGCCCCACTCCCGGTAGAGGGGGATCCGCATGGTGACGGCGGTCACGCCGGCGAACAGCGCCGAGGTCGAGTACAGGAACGCATCCCGGCCGTCGGGGGTCAGGGCCCGGAGCCGGCCCAGCGCCCTGCTGCCAGGCGCCCGGCGGCGCACCCGTCGGTCAGCGCCCAACGGGGGCCCCGACGGTGAACAGGTCGCGGTAGAAGTCCAGCTCGGCGGTGAGCGCCGCCTCGATGGTGTCCGCCCGACGGAAGCCGTGCGCCTCGCCCTCGAACACGACGAGCCGACAGTCGTTGCCGGCGGCGACCAGCTCGGCGGCGAACTGCTCGGCCTGGGAGAGGGGCACCACCGGGTCCTCGGACCCCTGCAGCAACAGCACGCGGCCGGCGATCCGGTCGGCGTGGTGGACCGGGGACCGGTCCCGGTAGACGGGCGCCGCCTCGGGGAGGGCGCCCACCAGTGAATCCATGTACCGCGACTCGAAGTCGTGGGTGTCGGCGGCCAGTGCCAGCAGGTCGGTCACCCCGTACCAGGCCACCGCACCGGCGAAGCACCGGGCACGGGTCAGGGCCGCCAGGGCGGTGAGGCCGCCGGCGCTGGTCCCCCGGATGGCCATGCGGGACCCGTCGACGAGCCCGGTGGCGGCAAGCGACTCGGCGTAGCCGATGCAGTCGTCGACATCGGCCGCCCCCCATGCGCCCCGCAGCAGGTCCCGGTAGACGCGACCGTGTCCCGAGCTCCCCCGGTAGTCGACCGCGGCGACGGCGATGCCCCGGCTGGTCAGGAACTGGATCACCGGGTCGTAGGCGGCCGGGGCGCTTGACGTGGGCCCCCCGTGGCAGAACACCACGAGCGGCGGCGGGCCGGCGGGGGGGGTGACGTCCGGGTTGACCGGGGCGAAGAAGTGCCCGGGAACCACCACGTCACCTGATCTCCCGGTCCAGGGGACGGACGCCGAGGCCCGGTCTGCGGCGACCACCACCGCCGGCGGGGCGCTCAGCCGCACCGGCCGCCCGGCGCCGGTCGGGTCCACGACGAACACGCCCTGGGCCTCGGTGGGCGTGGACCCAAGGACGGCCACCCGGTGCCCGTCGGGGGTGACGACGGCCGACAGGCTCACGCACGGCTGGTCGACCACCGACCACGTCCAACCGGGAGCGTCGCCACCGGCGGGCGGCGGGCGGAGCACCACCAGCTGGTCCTGGCCACCGGACCGGCGCACGGCGGCGATCGAGCCGTCGGCCAGCTCGGCGAACGTGTGCTGTCCGAACACCCAGTCCGGCTCGTGGTACTCGGCCTCGTCGTCCACCAGCGCCACGGCATCGTGCGGTCCCGGCCGGCCACCGCCGAACGCCGACTGGGGCATCCGGTACGGGAGCCACCATCCGGTCCGGTCGTCGACGAACAGCAGGGCACCGTCGGCCGTCCACCGTGGCTGGCCCACCGACACCCCCGGCCCCCCGGCCAGGGTGGTCGGGTCGCCCAGGTCGACCCCGCCGTCCCCGGTCTCCAGGGGGGCCACCTGCAGGCGGCCGGCATCCCACGGCATGTCAGGGTGGTCCCAGGTCACCCAGGCCAGCCAGTGCCCGTCCGGGGACGGGCGTGGGGCGGCCACGAAGTCGCCCGGCAGGGCCAGCGACCGGGCCGGCCCGGTTCCGTCGAGGCGGACGGCCTCCAGCCCGTGTGCGGTGCGCACCGCGCCCGGTGCGTCGTCGGCCGATCCGTGTCGCTCCACCACCGACAGCAGCCACCTCCCGTCGGGCGTGGAGCACCCGTCGGCATGGCGCACCGTCGACCCGGGTGGTGCCGGTGACCGTGGATCCTCCGCCCCGCCCAGTCGCACCGGGACCGCACCGTCGACCAGGTCGAGCCGGTGCCACGCCTGGTCGGCCTGGTCGACGAACACGAGGACCCGGCCCGAGACGCTGGCCGCACCCCCGCCGTACTCGTGGACACGGCTGCGCACGCTGACTCCGGCGGGTGACACCTCGCGTGGTCCGACCGCTCCCGGGTCGCCGGGACCGCTCGCCACCACGACCTGGCGCCCACCTTCGTCGGGACGGGACTCGGTCCAGTAGACGACGCCGTCGTCGGCCTGCAGGCCGCTCCGCGACACCTTGCCCCGTGCCACCTGGGCGGCCGACCACGGCGAGGGCCACCAACCGGCGCCCGGTGGTGCCTCCGCCGGCATCGGTCGGCCACCCTTCGCGTCCTCGGTCGTCATGGAATCTGTACGGTACCTGCAATGGCACCGCCTCCTCCGTCCCCCCCACCGGCAGACACGACCCCCGGGAGCCGCCCGGCCGTCGTCGACCGACCCTTCGACGCATTCCTGGTCACCGGTACCGGTGACCAGCTCCGCACCGGAACGGCCCCGCTCACCCTCGACGACCTGCCCGAGGGCGACGTCGTGGTGGAGGTGGGCTGGTCAGCGGTCAACTACAAGGACGGCATGGTGACCCGTCCGGGCAACCGGGTGGCCCGGACGGCACCGCTGGTGCCCGGCGTCGACCTGGTGGGCACCGTGGTCGCCTCCGACGCCCCGCAGGTCGTGGTCGGCGCCGAGGTGGTGGTCCACGGATACGACCTCGGCGTGGCCCGGCACGGCGGGTTCGCCCGGTTCGCCCGCGTCCCGTCGGAGTGGGTGGTTCCGCTTCCTGCCGGCCTGAGCCCCCGACGCGCCGCCACGCTCGGGACGGCCGGGTTCACGGCCGCGCTGTCGCTGAGACGCCTCGAGGACCACGGGCTGCGCCCCGGAGACGGCCCCGTCCTGGTGACCGGCGCCTCCGGTGGCGTCGGCGGCATGGCGGTCGCCCTGTGCGCGGCACGGGGCTACGAGGTGGTGGCCAGCACCGGACGGACGTCCGAACGCGCCTACCTGGTCGGGTTGGGGGCCGCCGACGTGATCGGTCGCGACGACCTGCAGGTGGCGACGGAACGCACCCTCGGGCCGGAGCGGTGGGCGGGGGCGGTCGACTGCGTCGGCGGTGCCACCCTGGCCGCCGTGCTCCGGACCCTGCGCTACGGGGCGGCCGTGGCCGCCAGCGGTCTGACCGGCGGATCGTCGCTCGAGACCACCGTCTATCCCTTCATCGTCCGGAACGCCGCCCTGCTGGGTATCGACACGGTGGTGACGCCGATCGCCGAGCGCCGGTCGGTCTGGGTGGAGATGGCCGCATCGTTCCCACCCGACATCCTGGACTCGCTCGTCGAGGGTGAGGTCGCCCTCGACGGCCTGGCACCGGTGCTGGAGTCCATCCTGGCCGGCGGCGTGCGCGGGCGGATGCTGGTGCGTCCACAGGGGTGACGCCGCCCACCGGCCGGTGACAGGTCCCTAGCGGACCGCATCGCTCAGGTGCGCTCGGGACAGGGACACGGGCCCCGGCGTCAGGACGAGAAGTCCTCCGGGCGGATGCTGTCCAGGAAGCTCCGGAACTCGCCGACGATCTCCTCGGGACTGCCCTCGTCCTCGGAGGTCGCGTCGTCGGACTCCTCGTCCTCTTCCTCGTCGACGGCGAGCATGATCCCCTCCGCGTCCATCAGATCGTCCGAGACGAACAGCGGGGCGCCGGTCCGCACCGCCACCGCGACGGCGTCGGACGGACGGGAGGACACGGGCACCTCACGGCCGTCCTGGAGCAGCACGATCTCGGCGTAGTAGGTGCTCGAACGCAGTTCGGTGACCACCACCCGGACCACGTCGGCGTCGAGCGCCTCGAGCAGATCGCGGATCAGGTCGTGCGTCATCGGCCGGGGCGTGTCCATGCCCTGCAGCGCGAAGGCGATGGCCGTGGCCTCGGGTGCGCCGATGAAGATCGGGAGGGTGCGGCCGAGGCCCTCCGATTCCTGCAGCAGCAGGACCGGCGTGTTCGACTGGAGATCCACCCGAACTGCGCGGAGTCGAACTTCGACCATGCCCCAAACCTACTCGGCGGGGCGGGTGGACGGAGCGGCAGGCGTCGGCCGACCTCGACCGTGGTGCCCGTCGGCTGACGGCGCCGAGGCCGCCCTCACCCGTTCAGCAGGTCGCGCAGGCCGGTGCGGAGCAGCGAGCCTTTCAGCTGCTGGCCCAGGGCCGCCAGTTCGTCGGCCGTCTGGCTGGCACGCGCCCGGGCCTCAGGATTGCGCTGGCGGACCATCGGGATGACGATCTGCTCGATGAACCCGGCCTCACGGTCGGCGGCGTTCTTGTAGAGGCGAAGGTGTCGGGCCTCGATGCCGTGGGCGGCGAACTTGGCGGCCACGCTGGCCACGGTCAGCGCCTCCTCATCGAAGTACTCGGTCCCGCCGACCACGGCGGCGCGGATCAGGCCGTACTCCTGGAGCTGGGCCACGTACTCGGCGCTCAGCCCGCTGGCCGCACACAGCTCGTCGAGGGAGAGGCTGGCGCCGCCCATGCCACCCATCGAGGCCACCGCGGCTCCCGGGGTCGCGGCGGGCGGAGGCGTCGGGTCCGGAGTACGGGTCACGGTGCGCTCGGCTGCGGGCGTGGGCGTCCCGGGCGCCTGTGCCGCACCGGACTGCGCCCGCGACGAGCGGGCCGTCGCCTTGGCGCCGGGCGCCGGGGACGGTGCCGTCGAACCGTCGGACCCGGGCGTGCTCGCGGTGCCGACCTCGTGCCCGGAGGGGCCGGCCGTTCCGTTGCCCGAACCGTGCGCCGGTTCGTCGGCTCTGTGGGGCTGCTGGGTGTGCTGGGTGTGCTGGGTGTGCTGGGCCGAGAGGCTCGCCCGGTGGGCCCGCTCGACCGGAGCAGGCGCTGCGGCCTTCGTCGGTGCCACCGAGGACGCCCTTGCACCGGCTCCGGGTCCGGCGGTCTGGGGTGCCGGACGACCCGCACCCGATTGGGTTCCCGGCGACCCGGACGACGCGGCTGCAGCCGTGGTCCGGGCGCCGGACGCCGAGGGCTCCGACCGGTGGGCGCCCGACGCGAGCTGTCCCACGAGTACCGGCTCGGCGGCGGTCGGCTCGTCCGAAGACTCCGCCGACTCCACCGACCCCGAAGGCTCGGCCGACCCCACCGCCTCCACCGGCTGCTCGTCGTTCGCCTGCTCGACAGGTGCGGCCACCGGGTCGACCGGTGCGGCGGCCGCGGTGGACGGGGTCACCGTCGCAGCCGTCTTGGCGGCGGACGGCCTGGCGGCCGTACCCGAGCCGTTGGCGTCCTCCTCGAGCCGGTCCTTGATCACCTTGAGCGGCAGGAAGTGCTCGCGCTGCTGGCGCAGGACCCACCGCAGACGCTCGACGTCGTGCTCGTAGAACTTGCGGTACCCGGAGGGCGTGCGTTCGGGGTTGACCAGCCCCTGGCTCTCGAGGAACCGGATCTTGGAGATGGTGACGTCGGGGAATTCCTGGCGCAGCAGGGTCAGCACGTCGCCGATGGACAGGTAGGAGCGGGCGCTCACTCGGCCGCACCGCGGAGGTAGACGAGCTTGAACTTCCCCACCTGGACCTCGTCGCCGCTGGCCAGGACCGCCTCGTCGATGCGCACCCGGTTCACGTAGGTGCCGTTCAGTGAGCCGGCGTCCCGCACCCGGGTCACCTGTCCCTCGGTCAGGAACACGGCGTGCTTGCGCGAGACCGTGATGTCGTCGAGGAAGACGTGGCTGTCCGGGTGCCGACCGACCGTCGTCTCCGGCACCTCGAGCGGGAACCGGGCGCCCTCGGCGTCGCCCCGGCGGACGACCAGGAGGCCGACGCCCCGGGGGAGCTCCAGTTGGCCGACCTGGGCCGACGGGTCCGTGCTGTCACCGAGCTCCTCGACCGGGCTGACCCCCACCGACGTGTCGGCGGCCGACGTGACCATCGACGCGCCGCACGAGGAGCAGAAGTTGACTCCCTCGGGATTGCGATGGCCGCAGTTGTGGCAGAACACGCGTTCCAACGTAGCCGTTCCCGACGCCCCGCTCCCGAGCAGTGCCGTGGTGGCGGGACTCAACCTTCCGTCAGCTGGCGGTAGGCGGCGGCGTCGAGCAGGGCGTCGACGGCGGCGGGGTCGCCGGGGGCGATCTCGCAGATCCAGCCGTCGCCGTACGGGTCGCTGTTCATCAGCTCGGGAGCGTCGGTCAGTCCGGAGTTGACGGCCACGATCTCACCGCTCAGGGGGGCGTAGATCTCCGAGACGGACTTGGTGGACTCGACCTCGCCGATGAGCCCGCCGGCCTCCACGGTGGTGCCGGGGCCCGGCAGGTCGACGAAGACGATGTCGCCGAGGGCGTCCTGTGCGTAGTCGGTGATGCCGACACGGACCCGGTCGGGGGCGGTCCGGGCCCACTCGTGGTCGCTCGAATACCGCAGATCATCAGGCACGTTCATGGGTCCGGACCCTACCTGACCCCCGCCCGTTCCGCCTCACCCGGCCCTGCGGTCCGCCACGCCCCGGCCCGGCCGCCGTGCCTCCCCGGGGGTCCGCTCCCGGCGGAGCAGCCCCACCCGGCCGGCGGCGACGTCCGTCCGGCCGTCGCGTCAGTGCAGCAGGTGCTCCAGCCGGGTGGCGTACTCCTGGGCCCGCGACTCGGCCTGGGCCGCACTCGGGGCCTCGGCCCACACGTGGGTCAGGGGCTCCTCGGGGTCGGGGAGCACCAGTGCCCAGCCGTCGTCCTCCAGGACCTTGACGCCGTCGACGAGCACCAGGTCCCGTCCCTGGGACCGCTCCATCAGGGTCCGCATCAGCATGCCCTTCTGGTCCCACGGGGTGTGCACGGCCTGGTGGGCGATGCGCACGGGGGGCATGGCGGCGACCAGCTCCGACAGCTTCCGTCCCGTCGAGGTGAGCAGCGCGATGAGGTTCACCAGGGTGGCCGCACCGTCGAAGGCGGGCAGGAAGCGGGGGAAGATGAACCCGCCGGACTGGCTCGCGGCCAGGGTGACCTTCTCGGAACGGGCCACCTCCATCAGGCTCGACGCCGACAGCTTGGTCCAGACGATCTCGGCGCCCGCGGCCTGGCAGATGCGCTCAGACGCGGTGCTGGCCGCCACGGGCAGGGCGATGCGTGCCCCGGGGACCGCCTCGGTGACCAGGGTGACCAGCACCAGCAGGGCCTCGTCGTGGCTGAGCGTGTGCCCCAGGTCGTCGACGATGTCCACGAACTCGCCGCCCGGGTCGACCACGGCCCCCAGGTGGGCCCCCGACGCCCGCACCAGCTCGGACACCCGGGCGGCGGCCGCCTGGCGGTCGAAGCCGAGCACGTTGGCCGTGTTGGCGTAGGGGTTGACCACCAGCACCTCGGCCTCGAGCTTGGACAGCAGCGTCGGCATCACGAAGCTGGCGGTCCCGAAGGAGTAGTCCAGCACGAGCTTCAACCCGGCGGACCGGGCAGCCGAGAGGTCGACCGAGTCGATCAGGGCCGCGGTGTAGTGCTCCAGGGTGCGGGGCGGAAAGCCGAGGTCCCCGATCTCCCGGGCCAGCACCCGCCGGAAGTCCTCGCGGTGGTACAGCCGCTCGATCTTGCGCTGGGTGGCCTCGTCGATGTCGATCCCGTCCTCGTCGAAGAACCGCAGGACGACGGACTGGGGGTCGTCCGGGTCGAGTCGCACGGTGACGCCGGCCGTGGATGCCGAGGAGGTGATCTGGAACCGGGTGACCGGCACGGTGGCGGCCTCGAGGTCGTCCACGTTCACCCCGGCCGCGTTGCAGCCGACCATGATCGCCCGCTTGAGGACACGTGCCGCCCGGCTGGTGTCGCGGGAGCTGGTCACGGTGGCGCCCTTCTCCAGGGTGGAGGCCCAGGCCATCGACAGGCGGACGGCGAGCTCCGGGCTGATGTCGACGTTCGCCAACCCGCGCACACCGTCCCGGCCGAACAGCGATCGGGCACCCCGGGACTCCCACACGATCGAGGAATTGACGATGGCGCCGGCCTCGACCGTCTTGAAGGGGTAGATCTTCACGCCGGCGCTGATCTCGGCGTGGGCCCCGACGAAGCACTCGTCGCCGAGGACGACGCCCTCCTCGCACCGCACGCCCTGCCGGAGGTCCGAGCCACGGCCGAGGACGCTGCCCTCGACACGCACGCCGGAGCCCAGATAGGTGTTGTCGTGCACGACGGAGCGC
>Ga0075030_100004802_pt1 | contig 12209 bp, 8 predicted proteins | sample LitLauG_LLR_2012_FD_71393 | JGI IMG/M metagenome (GOLD analysis project Ga0075030, IMG submission 71393) | Freshwater sediment microbial communities from Pennsylvania, USA - Little Laurel Run_MetaG_LLR_2012 | ecosystem: Environmental > Aquatic > Freshwater > Creek > Sediment | place: USA... | reverse complement strand
TCCCAGTAGCGCCCAGTGAAGGCCCGCTCGGTTCCCTTCTGGCGTGTGACGGCAAACTCCTCCGGGGATAACTCGCTCTTCCATTCGGCGTCGCTCTTGATGACCTTGTTCACGTCGCCTCCTTCCTTATCATGCTAACCCGGCGCCCTTCGTCGCACGGACGAAGCCGGCGCAGAGCACATTCGATTCTGGGAGAGACCTCCGAGGCATGCTGGCCGAATTCCGTTTACACGGCCCATTCGCTATCTGTCCACCAACTTGACAGATCCGTCTAGGATTGCTTTTAACCTACTGATTTAATTGAGGGAAACGTTTGGCGTTCCGAGTGCACATAGGGGTGTGCCATGACGACCAATCTGGACTCAACAAAGATGACAAAAATTTCGATGAAACGAGCTTACCTGCTTCTGCTATGTTTTTCTTTCTGCGCCGATCTGCGCGCACTTGGGCCGAACACCACGTACACTACGTCTTACCAGTCCTTCAACCCGTCGACCGGAAATTTCGATTTGACCGAAGCGATTGCCTACCAACTACCGGATCCGAATCGGTTCGGTCCCGGGCCGTACCCCGTCTTCATCTATGCTCCTGGAACTTATGAGCCGTACAACAGCCCCCTGGCCATGGAGTTCGTCAGTCAAATGACGGCGCGTGGTTTTTTGTCGGCCTCGCCGGCTTACAACAATACCGAGTCGGTGCAGACCTGCGGGGTTTACACCGAGCGCGCTCAAGGCATATACGATGCCACACGGTCGACCAGTGCCGTCGGCGTTGTCTGCTCATTGTCCGGTGCAGACTGCGGTAAGGGGATTGTCACTGCCGGAGTCAGCCAGGGCGGATTCATGGCGGTCCTGGCGCGCAACTACGCGCCTGATGTGAAGGCGGTTTATGCCTTGAGCATGTCCGACTATGCCCAGAGTATCGGTGAGAGTTTTGCCGCCTGCGTCGATAAATCCGTCACCGCCATCCCCGCGAATCGTCTGACGATCGTCAATGGCGTGTCCGATACCATTTTTGGCGGCCAACAACCCATGGAGAACGTCAGCGGATACACCTGCCCGACCGGGAGTATCCAGTGCTGGAGTCCCGAAGGCAACGGGGCAGGTTGGTATAACGTGCAGAATTCCGAAGTAAAAGACGGTGTTGCTAGCCATTGCTACTTCATGGTGTCCACTGCCCAGACGGACTGCGTCGGAAAAGGCGATCCGGGCTGGCTGCCGCCGGCCACCAACAACTGGTCGCTCAAGACCAATCTCGACTGGTTGGCAACCCTAGGCACGAAGCGCGTATTTTCTTCGACGGGGTATTAGAGCCGTTCGTTAGGCTTCCCCACCCGGCCCCCTGCGCGCCCCATCGGCGCACGGACGAAGCCGCCGCAGAGCGCATGCTATTCTGGGAGCAGCTTTCCAACTCACCCGATTTTCGATCCGGAGAGATGGCCGAGTGGTTGAAGGCGCACGCTTGGAAAGCGTGTATAGGGGAAACTCTATCGAGGGTTCGAATCCCTCTCTCTCCGCCATAATAGAATCAGCCTGACCATAGGAAAGGTGCGGCAGGCTTGGTTCCCCCCGGGTGCTGGAGCGCCAGTGAGTAGCGGGAGTAAGGCACTGCAGGCTGTCTTTTGCTCAGATCCCTAAAACCTTACTCGAGAAATGGATCTCGTAACGGACCAATGCGATCACCAGGCGCTGAGGAAATTCTTTGGATCTGCGCTTGTATCGGCTGGCGAAGCGCAGCGTCGGTGCGCGCGTACCTGAGGGCATCAGAATATTGCGATCGTTCCGGGTGTCCACGCAAACAGGTCTCAGCAAGTCTAGCCACGCAGGTTCCGGCGCAAGCGGAGGCGGTTGGGTGTAGAATGACTCGGGACAAGGAGGACGCCGATTATGGGTTCGACCAGACGCACCATACTGGCAGCGGGAGTTGCGGCAGCGGCAACCACCGCTGTGCCGCGCGTATTTGCTCAGCAATCGGGCAAAGTAGGAACTGGCAAGTTCTATGAAAGGGGCCCGGTTCGCATCTACTACGAGGAGGCCGGTTCCGGCTTCCCGCTGTTACTGCTTCCGGGCGGAGGGTTGAACGCGACCATTTCCTTCTTCACGGGCAACTCGCCCTTTAATGCGATCGAGGAGTTCAAGGGACAATACCGGTGCATCACGGCGGACCTTCGCAACGCCCCCAGCGGCCAGTCCACCGGTCCGGTAGAGGTCGGCCGGCCGTGGGAATCCTATGCCGACGACCAGCTCGGCTTGATGGATCATCTGGGGATCGACAAGTTCGCGGTGATGGGTTTCTGCATTGGCGGCCCCTTCATCTGGAGTCTTTTGAAGCGCGCACCCAATCGTATTCCCGCAGCCGTGCTGGCGCAGCCCGTGGGCTGGCGTCCGGAGATGCGCGACCCCAAGTACCCAGGCACATTTTGGAAGAGCTGGGGTGCGACGCTGATTGCCAAGCGGCCCGAGATCACGATGCAGACGACCGACCAATTTGTGACCAGGATGTTCGAAACCAACCCCGACTTCGTCTTCACCGTGACACGCGATTTCGTCCGTAGCTGCCAAAACCCAATCCTGGTCCTGCCGGACGACGTTCCCGCACACCCATACGCCGTCGCCATGGAGTGCGCGATGCTGGCGCCGAAGGCGGAAGTGAGCATGTTCCCTTGGAAAGAACCCAAGGAGCGAATCCCCTTGGCGGTGCGCCAAATTCATTCCTTCCTCAAGGGGCATCGGCCTGCTTAGGCGGTGGTGTCCAATAGGAGAGGGCCCGGGGGCACGCCCGCCGGAGAAGACTCTGGCGCCGGCCTGCTCAATTCCTTCTACCCTGTTTGTACGTGAGTGACTCGAGCGGGGCTAATTGCTCTTGCTTCTGTATTTGTTGCGCCACCACGTTGCCGCCGATCTTATGGACCCGATAGGCGCGTGAGTAGGGTTTGGAGGCGATCACCCGGTAGAATCGATCGTCGATGAACTCGATCGCGCAATTGTTCTCCAAGGCGATTCCGGTTCCCCCAACTTTACGAATCATCTCGCGAAACTCTCTTCGCCTGGGCACGCCACGCGTCATGCTGTTGTAGTGGGGGCAATGTACGCCCTGTATGAACCCAAGCCCCTTGACATTGATGTACCTCCAATGCTGCGGGTGATAAAAGGACATGGAATCGGAATGGCCCGAATCGAACCAGCATATTGCGCCTGCGCTAATGCCCGCCAGGACAATTCCGGCTTCGTACGCTGCCTTTAGAACCTTGTCCACCCCGAAACGCCGCCATGTGCGCATCATATAGAGCGTGTTCCCGCCACCGACATAAACGATGTCTGACGATAGGACCTTGCGCTCGATCTGTCGTGCGGAAGGTTTCTCGCTCACGAGAAACAAGGCATCTGTTCTACAGCGGAGGAACCGGCCAAAGTAATCCGAGAATCGGCTGCAATATATTGGCGAGTCCAAACTCGCAGTGGGAATGAAGACAATCTTTGGATGCTGCGTATTGGAAAGGCGAATTATTTCGCGATCGATATCCGCCGTGCCTCTGGTCCTGATGACTCCGCCTCCGATCGCGACAATTGCCCTTGCCATGTGTCCATCATAGCGTTGGCGCGGAATCCGCTAGGCCGTGATTACTCGGTCCGCAGTGCCACCATCGGCTCTACGCCTGCCGCGCGCCAGGCGGGAATCACGGATGCCAGCAGGGCGGCCAAGCCAAGCAGGAGTGTGGCGAGCGCCAGCATGATCGGGTCCCCTGGTTCAACGCCGAATAGCTGAGCGGTCATCAGCTTGCCGGCAGCGATTGCGGCCGGTATGCCCAGGGCAAGTCCGGCGCCGAACTGCCAGAATGCGCCGCCGAGCACCATCCCGATGACACGCCCGGGATCCGCGCCCAACGCCATCCGCACGCCGATCTCACCGGTCCGCCGCTCCACGTTGTATGCGAGAACGCCATACAACCCCACGGCTGCCAGCATGAGCCCAAGTACACCGAAGAGCGTTGTCAGGGTTGCAATCATATTCTCTTGCTGGAAATCGGCGCTCAACACTTTGCCGTACGGGTCAACCCCGTAGAGCACCAAATTTGGATCAACGCCGGCCAACGCCTGGCGCACGCGCTCTTCCAGGCCCGGCAGGTTTCCCGGCGCCCAAAGCACGATGTTGTAGAGATAATGCGACCAGATTTCACCGCTCACGAAGGCCGGATCGTCGTACGGCACGGTTTGCGCTTCCGGAACCCAAAACATGGGCCGCACCGGTTTCTTGTATTCGTAGGTCAAGTACCGGACGTCATTCGTCACTCCGACGATTTCGAATGTACCGGAATACTTCAGTTTGTCGATGCCGAAGTGCTGCCCGATGGGGTTCTGGGCCTGGAAGAAGCGCTTGGCAAAAGCCTGGTTGATCACCGCCACCTTGCGGGTCGCGGCCGTGTCAGCGTCCGCAATGGGCCGGCCCAACAGGATCTTCGCGCCAACGGCGTCGAAGAAGCCTGGCATCACCCGCGCCCACGAGGCGCCGGTGTCTTCCTTGGCGGGTGGCTCGGGCCGGCCCTCGACGCGAATCCCGTCGTTCCAACTATCACCGGTCATGGGGGCATAAAGCGCAGGGGCGACCATCCGCATACCGGGGATCTGAAGCAGGCGATCGTCGATTTGCCGAAACATCGGCTCCATTTGCCCGGGTTTGTAGTTGCCGAGCATTGGATTGATCCAGGCGATGTACCGGCCCTGTGTCTCGAATCCAAAATCCTGGTGCTGCAGGTTTCGCAGGCTCCGGCTCAGCAGAGCCGCCGCCGACAGCAATACCAGCGAGACCGCGATTTGCGCGATCACCAGGGACTTCTGCACCCACGCGCGCCCCGAGCCAACCGAACGGCCGGCTCCCCGCAGCGCATCCGCCGGATCGGTATGCGAAGTCATCCAGGCCGGAGCGATCCCAAAAACGAATCCGGTCAGGAGGGTTACTCCCAGTGTGAACAGCAGGACGGGCCAGGATGGCGCCGCTTCGATCGGAACGTAGTTATTCGGACCGCCGATGCGGAAGGCCAAGGCCAGAATCAGCTTTGTTCCGGCATACGCGACCGCGATGCCCAAAACTCCTCCCATCATCGCCAGCAGCATGGATTCGATCAGGACCTTCCGCACCAAACGCCCTCGCGACGCACCCAGGGCGACGCGTATCGAGGTTTGCGCCCGGTCCTTCAACCCGCGCGCGAGCATCAGATTTGCCAAATTCGCGCAGGCCAGCAGCAGCACGGACGCTGCCGCCATCAGCAGCAGCTTCAGTCCATCCTGATATTGATCCCTCATGACGGCCACGCCGGAGCCGCCTGGAACCAGGCGCAGAGTCTGCTGGCGCCAGAGTTGCTTCTCGGCCGGCTCCATATCGGGCACATGGCTCGCCAGCCAGTCATGGAGCTCCACTTTCAGTTTCGCTTCGAGCGACAGCGGGTTCACTGCCGGACGGACTCTACCGATCAGATCGAGGAAGTTGCCATTCGGCCTTTTCAACCGCGCCGTAGCACCGTCGATCAATGGTTCCGTCGTCAGCGGCAGCCACAGGTCCGGCATTCCCCAGCCTGCCAGCTTGGCCCCATAAAATCCCGGGGCCGCCACGCCGATGACCGTGAACGGATGGCCGTTAATCTGGTAACCAGCGCCAACCGCCGAAGGGTCGGAGCCATACTTCTCCCGCCAGATGCGGTAGCTCATCACCGCGACGGGCGGCGCGCCTTCCCGGTCGTCCGCATCGGTCATGAGACGGCCGATCCAGGGCTCGACGCCAAAAGTCCGGAAGAAATTGCCGGAGACGTACTGACCATTGCGGGTATCCGCCTGCGCCCGCGATCCGGCTCGACGGACCCCGAGCGGCGCATTGCCGGCCTGGAGCGCCGCCAGGTCAATGAACTCGGGTGTTTGCTCGCGAAAGTTTCTGTATGCCTCCCAGGAGAACAGCGAAAAATTTCCGTCACGATCCTGGGTATATCCACCCCAATTGCAGCAGCGAACTTTGTCGCCAATTCTCCACAACTCCTCCGGCTTGGTCACTGGCAGCGACTTGAGCATCACCTGGTGAACGAGCGTAAAGATCGCCGTGGTCGCTCCGATGCCCAGCGCCAGCGTGATCACCGCAGTGGTCGTGACGCCCGGCGCCTTCCGTAGTTGCCGCATCCCTTCGCGCAAATCAGACCGCACTAGTCCCCCAATCCTCCCGGTGCCGTTTGCAGGCGTCAAGAAGCTATCGCTGGTCGACACGTATAGGACGGCAGCAGCGGGAGTTGGTTAGCTGCAAACCGCGCTCCGACTACGGACGCCACCAGGCGGGGTAGGTGCGCCCCGGGGGCTTACCCCGTCGACTATTGATTCGCAGGGCGGACGTTGGCGCTTTCGACTATGCCGTCAGGTCCCACCCAGATTCTGTACTCCAGCGAGCCGTTGTCGAATTTGACCTGGTAGATGTCAGGGCCCGCCGGCCCAACTCCTTTGAAGGACACCGACTGCACAGAGCCAAGTTGCTTCAGCATCGACTGGAGTTGGGGCAGCTGCTGGCGGGTTGCCGCCGCCAAGCCGGAACTCATCAGATCGTAGTTCGGTTGGCCGAGTTGCGTCTCGGCGATCAATCTGCGGAGCGCGGCCTCGCTGCCCGTCGCCGGCGTCTGGTCCTTGATCCTCTTCGCCGTGGCTGCGGCGGCATCGGCGATGCGTTTCGCCTCCGCGTCGTCCAGCCGCGTTCCTATCAGGTCCCGGCCATTCTGGCGAAGGGTCAGTTGTCCGGCCTTTTCCTGAGCGGTTGTAGGTGGAAATTCGATTTGAGCGTTTACGGCCTTCAGGAAGAACGTCGTTTCCGACTCGGGAAAGATCGGCAACGGGGGCTGGCCGGTCAGCTGCCCAGAGAGCTGATTGCCTTCGAGGGTGATCAGCATGTTGCCGCCCGGGGCTGCCATTCGGTAAGCGCCCACGTAGCGGCGCAGCACCGCGGGGTTGAGCGTAATTTCTTTCCGCTCGCCCGGCAGCGTCACTGTCTCACCGTGCGCCTGGGCGGCAAGCTGGCCGGCAATCTGTAGCGGCGCCTGCCCGTTCAGATTGGCCAGTACCACCACCGTCAGTTTGTCATCGGGATAATAGGCCAGCAAGGTGTTGAAGCCTTCGATACCGCCGCCGTGGTCGATCCACTTGCGCCCGTTCACGGCGTGGACCTGCAACCCGAATGCGTAATCGCTCTTGAATGGGGTGGTCATCTTCTGAAGCGAGGCAGCCGAGAGCACTTTCCCGCCGAAAAGGCCCTGCTCCCACCGCAACAAATCCTCGGTGGTGGAATAGAGCGCCCCGGCCGCGAACGGGACGCTCATGTGGATGAAGCCCGCGTTCACCGGCCCGTCGGGACCCGGCGCATACCCGGCTGCGCGGCGCGCGATCAGGGCGGAATTCGAATCGTAACCGGAATCCCTCATGCCCAGCGGCGTGAAGATGTTCTCCTGAAGAAACTTTTCGTAGCTCGTGCCGCTAATGCGTTCGATCAGGTATCCGAGCAGAACGTAGCCGGAGTTGCTGTAATTCCAATTCTCGCCGGGCTCGAACTCGAGCGGTTTGTCACGAAAACGGGCCACAAGTTTCTCGGGGGTGGTGGGGAACGGCTCCGAGGTTGGGTAGTCCAGGAAGGCGGTGAAGTTCGGGATTCCCGCGGTGTGCGTCAGGACATGAAAGATGGTCATCTTGTCCCAAGCGGCGGGGGCCTCCGGCAGATACTTCTTGACGGGGTCCTCCACCTTTAACTTGCCGCGCTCTTCCAGCAGAAGGATGGAGGCCGCAGTGAACTGCTTGGTGACCGATCCCAGGCGAAACCTGGTGGAAGGAGTGTCCGGTATTTGCCACTCCAGATTGGCCGAACCATAGCCTTTGCTGAGTAACACGTCGTTGCCGCGAGCCACCAGCACGGAGCCCATGAACTGCTTGTTGGAGGCATAGGACTGCACGATCTGATCCATCCGGGAGTCAACGTTCTGTGCCAGGCAGGCGCCCGCCAGCGAGAGCGTAGCGAGGAAACGTAAAATCATATTCCCTCCTTCCCGGTGCTGGAACGAAGTATATCGTTCCTGCGATTCTGGGTGGGCATCTTGGGTCAATGGGGTCTACGCTTCCGTTTCGAGGGCTAATTTCCGGTTTTGAGCTTGACTTCCGCCGTGTCGCCTTTTATTTCCAGCTTGGTGCCGAAGGGCTTCGACAACTCAGCCAGACGCTGCAGAATATAACCTGCGCGTGCGCCCGCCGCCGGCGATGGCAAGCCGCGCGTGTGGAGGAACTGGTTACTGGCGTACTCGTTGTGGATATCGGGCTGGCCTTCGCCTACGTAGTTCAACACGATCGGTTGAAACGAGACCGATTGCAGGTTCCTGCCCTGAAACTGGACGTACGCGACTGCGCTCTCCCAATTCATCGGTTCGTGGATGTAGGTCAGCGTCGGCGGCAAGTTGTAAATGAAGTTGCCCAGGTCGTAAAAGATGGGCTTTCCGTGATAAATCTCAACCCCGTGCAACAGGGGCGCACCGTGCATCACCACGATGTCCGCCCCGGCATCCACCTCCGCATGGGTCCACTTCTTGAGCCAATCATTGGGGGCGAGGCGTTCCTGCATCCCTTCCGTGAAAATTGTGGTGAAGGAGTGGTTCCCGAAGACGTGGTTGTGCTGATACACGATCACGAGGCCGGCCTGTTTACGGGCGTCCCGGATGCTTTGCAGGATGCGTTGGGAATCCTCCGGATTGGGCGTGTTCGGGGGGGCGCCGGGCAGATCGATGGTCGCCTCATTCTCTTTGTCACCGGCCTCGACACGAAGCTCATTGACGCCCGGCCGATCCGCGCCCGCACTTCCTCCCGGCGCAATGAGCCCCGACGCGCTCGCGATTAGGGCGATGGTGCCGTTCGGGGTACGCAGATAGCCTGGCGCTACCGCTTCCATCAAGTTGTTACCTGTCCCGGCGTGAACGATCTTCCGGCCATCCGCCTCGCGGATGGTGTTCTGAATGCCAGTGACTTTCAGGTCGAATGCATGGTTGCCGGAAAAGGACAAGAAGTTAAAGCCGAACGATTTCAGCGCATCGAGTGCTTCAGGCGGAGCGAGAAACCCCCGGCCCTCACGGACCGTCTCGCCTTTTTCGGCCACGGCGGCTTCGAAATTGGTGAACACCACATCGCCCTTCAGCAGCCGCTGGATCACCGGAACTGCCGCCGGCGCGGTCTCGCGAAGATCCGATCGGATCATCGACTGTCCCGCCAAAGTGATCGTGATCCCGGTCGAGTTCGGAGTCTGGGCGGCGGCAATCATGCACACGATTGCGAACAGGGCTGCCGGGCCCGCAGCTACGGTCAAAATCCGGCCAGTCTTCCACAGATTTGCCATTTGGGTTGCTCCACAGTGTCGTCCTTCATCGATAGTACTCGATTCGGATTGCCGGGGTCAGGCCGGAATCCGGAGGCGGGTGCGTGGCTACCTTGGAACCTCCTCTCGGTCACCGCGATTCCATGACCAATGGGGGGAAAAGCATAGTTCCTGGTTTCTAGTGGCATTTGCGGGCGCCTGCGCGCTACGCTCTATTTATGGGTTCCTCCTGGGAGCCTCCGTCTCTGACCTATGCCCCCTGAGATAGCCCGCAAAACGCCCGAACAACTTCTCCGCGAAGTCCAGGCCGAGGAGGGCGCCGCCGCGAAGGGCCACCTCAAAATCGTCCTGGGCTATGCATCCGGCGTAGGCAAATCGTTCCGCATGCTGGATGAAGCGCGCCGGCGCCGGGAGCGCGGGCAGGACGTGGTGGTGGGAGCGGTTCAGCCGAAGGTCCCGCCCGAGGTGGCAGGGCTTATGCAGAGGCTGGAGGTCATCCCGCTCAAGCCCTTGGGCGATGGCAGCGCCATCGATGTCGATGCACTGCTCCGGCGCCACCCCGCCGTCTGCTTCATCGACGGCCTGGCTTACGACAACCCACCCGGCGCGCGCCATCCTACTCGCTGGCAGGATGTCGAGGAACTTCGGGCGTACGGCATCAAAGTCATCGCCTCCATCAATATTCAGTATGTCGCCGAGCTGCGCGAGCAGGTGGAAGCCATCACCGGCAAGCATGTCGCCCAAACGGTGCCCGTTTCGTTCCTCAAAAGCGCGGACGAAATTGAGATTGTAGACGCTCCCGCGGAGGAACCGCTGGGCCGTTCCCCGGAAGAACAAGAGAGCGCCCAAAAGCGGGCGCAGCGGCTTTCGAAACTCCGCGAACTGGCTCTGGTGCTCGCCGCCGATGTCGTCGATGGCCAGCTCACCGAGTATCTCCAGCGCCATGGCGTCCACCAGCAATTTGGCGCGCACGAGCGAATTCTGGTTTGCATCACGCCCCGCGCCAATGCAACCGATATGATGGAAACCGCTCAGATCATGGCGGAGCGATTTCACGGGGAACTCGTCGTGGCTTACGTCAACCAGCCCCAGATTTCGGCCGCCGATCAGTCCGCGCTCGACGAGAAACTGGCGCTGGCTCGTAAACTGGGGGCGCGCATCGAGATTCTCGAAGGAGAAGACCCGGTAGACGCCATCCTCCAGTTCGCTCGCAATGCCGGCATCACCCAACTCTTCATCGGCCACAGCCAGCGTTCCGGACTCTGGTCCCGGATTCGGGGCAACCCGGTGGACCAGCTTCTCCAGCGCTCACGCGGCCTGGACGTCCGAGTCTTCCCCCAGTAGCGACATGGCGGAATCGCGGCGTGGAAAGCTGAAGATCTACATGGGCTATGCCGCCGGTGTCGGCAAGACCTATCAAATGCTCGACCAGGCCCACGAAATGAAGGCCCGCGGCGTCGACATCGTGGTTGGCTACTTTGAGCCGCACGGCCGGCAGGACACGATTGCCAAGACCGACGGATTGGAGCTGATTCCGAGAAAGAAGGTGGAATATCGCGGGTCAGTCTTCGAGGAAATGGACACCGATGCCATCCTGGCGAGACATCCGCAAGTCTGTGCCGTCGATGAATTCCCGCATACCAACGTTCCGGGGTCGGTGCGTGGGAAGCGGTGGGAAGACGTGGAGGTTCTGCTCGAAGCCGGCATGGACGTTTTGACCACCATGAACATTCAGCACCTGGAGAGTCTGAACGATCATGTTTTCCAGATAACCGGCATTCGCGTTCGCGAGACGATCCCCGACTGGGTCGTCCAGCAAGCCGGCGAAGTCGTGATGATCGACCTGACTCCGCGGGCCCTGCTGCATCGTCTGCAGCGCGGCGTGGTCTACGGCCGCGAGAAAGCCGAGCAGGCGATGCAGAATTTCTTCCGCGAGTCGACTCTCGTGGCGCTGCGCGAGCTCGCGTTGCGCGAGACGGCCCATGAAGTGGAGCACCGAACGGTGGTCGATGGCAGAGACGCGCAGCGTCAGGCGGCGGGGGGCTCCGCCATCCCCCGCGCTCCTCATAAAATACTTGTCCTGGTCACCGCGGAACCGGAGACGGCCATGGTGATTCGCCGCGCCAAGCGCGTGGGCGACTTCCTCGGCGCGGAGTGTTTCGCGGTAACAGTTGAGACTGCGGGCGATCTGAGCAGCCTGCCGGAAGCCGGTCGCGAAGCCATCGAGCGGCACCTCAACTTCGCCCGCAACCTGCACATCGAGACTCGTATCCTGGAAGGCGATGAGATCGCTCCGGTAGTGGTCGATTTTGCGCGCCGGAATCAGGTCACGCAGCTCTTCCTGGCCCGGCCGCAAGAACGACCCTGGCCCCTGCCGCTGTTCTCGCGCGATCTCGTGCAGAAGATCGTGAATATCGCCAAGGATATGCAGATTGTGATTGTGGCCGCGCGCGACCCCCTGGCGCATCCGTGAGTCGGCCGAGGCCCTGGAGAAACTGGCGCCACGATCATGGCGGGAATCCTGCCCGCGGCGGGAATCCCTGAGATTTTCATGATTCGTTTATGACTTTTCGATCTGCGGCGTTGTAACTTTAGGTCTCGCGGTCCAATTCAGCTCACAGTGGAGATTCGCAACATGAATTCCCGTGCCTTGATGTTTCTGCTCCTCCCGGGTGCAGCCATGGCCCAGGCGGTTCCCCAGGCTGCCGTTAGCCTGGACACGAGATTGGCGGCACTGGAGGCTGCTACCAAATCCGCGCAAAGCGCGGGAGACAACGCCTGGATGCTGGTCAGCTCCGCGTTGGTGTTGATGATGACCGGTCCCGGCCTCGCGCTGTTTTATG
>Ga0075030_100004797_pt1 | contig 12212 bp, 8 predicted proteins | sample LitLauG_LLR_2012_FD_71393 | JGI IMG/M metagenome (GOLD analysis project Ga0075030, IMG submission 71393) | Freshwater sediment microbial communities from Pennsylvania, USA - Little Laurel Run_MetaG_LLR_2012 | ecosystem: Environmental > Aquatic > Freshwater > Creek > Sediment | place: USA... | reverse complement strand
GATCTGCGCCTGCTGGGCGTAGCGGCCGAACGGGTAGCGCGCCTCGAGCTTCTCGTAGAGTCCGCGGGCCTTGCTCCAGCTGCCGTTCTGCAGCTCGGAGCGCGCCTCGTTGTAGAGGCGATCGGCGTCCCACTTGGCGGTGCTGTCCTTCTCGACGCCGGCGCAGGCGCCCAGCAACATGGCCAGCGCGAGCGCCGGCGCGGCCAGGCGCGCCGGGATGCGGTTCGTGCCGGACAGGCACCGGCGTTCTTCGGCCATCGGGGATCCGGTTCGGTTGGAATGGGGCGTAGCGGGGCATTGTATCAATGCGAAAAGCAGCGCAAGACGCGTCGCGTCCAGATCGACCGCCGGATCAACCGCCGGATCGTCCGGCGGCGGCCGCGGCCGCGCCGCCGGTCGCCGCCGCGCCCGACGGTGCGGTAGCCGTGCATCGGCTGCAGGTCGGCGTCGATGGCAACGGCGCGCGGCTCGACCGCTACCTGGCGATCCAGCTGCCCCGCATCTCGCGCACGCGCATCCAGCGCTGGATCGTCGACGACGCGGTGCGCCTCAACGGCGCGGCGGCGCGCTCGCGCGCCCTGGTCTACGAGGGCGACCACATCGAGGTCGTCGAGCGGGCCGCGCCCGAGGCCAGCGCCTACGGCCCCGAACCGGTCGAGTTTCGCGTGGTCTACGAGGACGACACGATCCTGGTCATCGACAAGCCCCCCGGCCTGGTGGTGCATCCGGGCGCCGGCAACTGGAGCGGTACGCTGCTCAACGGCCTGCTGGCCTTCGATCCGCGCCTGGCGCGCGTGCCGCGCGCGGGCATCGTCCATCGCCTGGATGCCGGTACCTCCGGCCTGCTGGTCGTCGCGCGGTCGCCCGAGGCCCAGTTCGAACTGGTCCGACAGCTCGCGGCGCGCTCGGTGGTGCGCGAGTACTGGGCGCTGGTCGCCGGCGAGACGGCGGCCGAGCAGACCATCGATGCGGCGATCGACCGTGATCGGCGCGACCCGCTGCGTTTTCGCGTCAGCCGCTCGGCCGCGGCGCGCGCCGCGCGCACCTTCGTGCGCCGCCGGGCGCTGTGGGACGCCGGCGCGGCGGCCGGCACCGCGCCGGCGCCGGCCGGGCGACCCGTTCCGGTCTCATGGGTCGTCTGCCGGCTCGATACCGGTCGTACGCACCAGATCCGCGTGCACATGGAATCCATCGGGCACCCGCTGATCGGCGATCCGGTCTATCGGCGCCACCTGCCGGCGGCACTGGTCAATACGCCCTTGCTGGGCCGTCCCGCCCTCCATGCCTGCCGCCTCGAACTGGTCCACCCGGAACGGCGCGAGATCATGGGCTGGGGCTGCGCGCCGCCGCCCGACATGGCCGGACTGATGCGCCGCCTGGGGGCGCGCGCGCGCCAGCTCGGCGCGCCGCAGGCGCTCTCGATCGCCCGGCCGCCGCGCGCCGACGCCGACCTCGACGATGCGGCCGTTGCCGATCTGGCCGACGATCCGGCCGCCGATTTCGACGACGACGCCGAGGACGCGGTGCCATGAGTTCGCTGCCGGCGCCGCCGCGCCATGCGTGCTGGGACGCACAGTGGATCGTTCCGGACTGGCCCGCGCCGTCGGCGGTACGGGCCCTCATCACGACCCGCGCGGGGGGCTGCTCGAGCGGCCCGTTCGGTGCGATCGACGGTACCGGCGGGCTCAACCTGGGCGTCGGCAGCGCCCTGGCCGACGATCGCGAGCGCGATGACCCGGCGATGGTGCAGCGCAACCGCGAACGTTTGCGCGCCGGCCTGCCGGGCGTGCCGCACTGGCTTCAGCAAGTCCACGGCTGCGCGATCCACGAGATCGACGGCGGCGCCGACCCGGTTGCAACCGTGCCGCAGGCCGATGCCGCGCTGACGCTGCGCCCCGGCACGGTCTGCTGCGTGCTCGTGGCCGATTGCCTGCCGGTCCTGCTGGCCGACGCGTCCGGGCGCGGCGTCGCCGCCGTGCACGCCGGCTGGCGTGGGCTGGCAGCGGGCATCATCCAGAACGCGGTGCACGGCCTGCGCCGGCGCATCGGCGAGCCGCGCGCGCAGCTGCTGGCCTACCTGGGCCCGGCGATCGGACCGGCCCATTTCGTCGTCGGTCCCGAGGTGCGCGCTGCAATGCAAAAGCTCTTGCCGCAGGCCGCCGCGGCCTTTGTCGCGCAGCCGCCGGACCGCGAGCGCGCCGACCTCTTCGCGCTGGCCCGCCAGGCCCTGGCGCAGGCCGGGGTGACGCAGACCTACGGCGGCGGCACGTGCACGGCCAGCGACCCGGAGCGCTTTTACAGTTTTCGCCGCGACCGCGTCACCGGACGACATGCGGCCTTGATCTGGATCGAAGAGCGTCACCCGGCGGGCATGTCGTAGGCGGCAAGGCCCTGCGTACAATGAGCCCAGCAGCGCGGCGCGTCGGGCCGGGGGCAGGGCGGGCCGCAGGGAGCGTAATTTGGCAAAGGAACCGGCGGCATCCTCGGGCACGGCCACCCGGACCAGGGCCCGGCCCGCTTCATCCGTTGCGCAGGCGGTCGCCGCGCCGCCGGTTGGCGGCGCAGCGGTCACGGCGATCCCCGAGGCGCCGTCGCAGGGGGTAATGGCCTCGCTGCATCCGCTCGATGCACCCTGGCTCGCCTGGTGGAAGAGTGATGCGCCCGGCGCCTTGCCGACCGTGCCGGGCGTCAGCCTGCCGCCGCACAAGCTGCTCGAGCTGCAGCAGGACTATCTCGCGCGGATGAGCCGGCTGTGGGACGATTTCGTCGAGCATCCCGAGCGCAATGCCGAACCGATACGCGATGGGCGCTTCGCCGACCCGAGCTGGCAGCAGAATTCCCTGAGCGCCTTCCTGGCGCGCGCCTACCTCATCAACGCGCATTTCCTGGCCGCGATGGCGGCGGCGGTCGAGGCCGACCCGAAGACCAAGGCCCGCCTGTGCTTTTCGGTCTCGCAGTGGATCGACGCGGCGGCGCCGTCGAACTTCCTCGCCCTCAATCCGAAGGCGCAGAAACGCCTGCTCGAGACGCGCGGCGAGAGCCTGACCCACGGCCTGCAGAACCTGCTCGACGACGCGGCCAAGGGCCGCATCTCGCAGACCGACGAATCGGCCTTCGAGGTCGGCCGCAACGTCGCCACCACCGAAGGCGCGGTGGTGTTCGAGAACGAGATGATGCAGGTGATCCAGTACCGCGCGCTCACGCCGACCGTGCGCCAGCGCCCCTTCCTGCTGGTGCCGCCCTGCATCAACAAGTACTACATCCTCGACCTGCAGAAGGACAACTCCTTCATCCGCTATTGCGTCGAGCGCGGCAACACGGTGTTCGTCGTGTCGTGGCGCAATCCGCACGAGGAGCAGGGCGGCTGGACCTGGGACGACTACCTCGAGCAAGGCCCGATCGCCGCGATCGACGCCGTGCGCCGCATCACCGCCTCGGAGCGCATCAACGTGCTGGGTTTCTGCGTCGGCGGCACGCTGCTGGCCGCCGCGCTGGCCGTGCTCGCCGCACGCGGCAAAGAGCCGGTGGCCAGCGTCACCCTGCTCACCTCGCTGCTCGACTTCTCCGAATCGGGCATCCTGGACATCTTCATCGACGAGGCCCACGTGCTGCTGCGCGAGGCCACGCTCGGCCAGGGCGGCATCATGCCGGGGCGCGACCTGGCCAATACCTTCTCGTCGCTGCGCGCCAACGACCTCGTCTGGAACTACGTCATCCACAACTACCTGGAGGGCCAGCGGCCGGCGGCCTTCGACCTGCTCTACTGGAACGGCGACAGCACCAACCTGCCAGGCCCGATGTACGCCTGGTACCTGCGCAACATGTACCTGGAGAACAATCTGTGCCGGCCCGGCCGGCTGGTCTGCTGCGGCCAGCCGGTCGACCTGCAGCGCATCCGCGTGCCGGCCTTCGTCTTCGCCGCTCGCGAGGACCACATCGTGCCCTGGCGCGGCGCGTACGCTTCGGCGCGGGCGCTGCGCGGCGTCGCGCTCGGCGAGCTGCGCTTCGTGCTGGGGGCCAGCGGGCACATCGCGGGGACGATCAACTCGCCGGTGAAGAACCGGCGCAGCTACTGGACCTGGAATGGCGCGGCCGATGGCGCCGCCCTGCCGGCGGACGCCGAGCAGTGGCTGCAGGCCGCGACCGAGCATGCGGGCAGCTGGTGGCCGGAGTGGGACCGCTGGCTGGAGCGTTTCGGCGACGGCGAACGCCCGGCGCCGTCGGATCTCGGCGCCGCCGGCTTCCCGCCGATCGAGCCGGCGCCCGGGCGCTATGTCAAGGAGAAGGCCTGAGGCGCCGACCGCAAGACGGTGCGCGGAACCGGCCGGGGCCGGATCGGAAGCGGATCTTTCAAGGAGGCATCATGAGCAAGGTGGCGTATGTGACAGGCGGCATGGGCGGCATCGGCACGGCGATCTGCCGCAAGTTCCACGATTTGGGTCATACGGTCATCGCCGGCTGCGGCCCGACGCGAAATTTCGAGAAGTGGCTGGCCGAGCAGAAGGCCGACGGCTATTCCTTCGTCGCCTCGGTCGGCAACGTGGCCGATTGGGAATCGACCCGCCAGGCGTTCGAGCAGGTCCTCAAGACCCATGGCCGGGTCGACATCCTGGTCAACAATGCCGGCATCACGCGCGACGGCGTGTTCCGCAAGATGAGCCTCGAAGACTGGCGCGCGGTCATCGATACCAACCTGAACAGCCTGTTCAACGTGACCAAGCAGGTGATCGAGGGCATGCTCGAGCGCAACTGGGGCCGCATCATCAACATCTCCTCGGTCAACGGCGAGAAGGGCCAGTTCGGCCAGAGCAACTACTCCGCGGCCAAGGCCGGGATGCACGGTTTCACCATGGCCCTGGCACAGGAAGTGGCCAGCAAGGGCGTCACCGTCAATACCGTGGCGCCCGGCTACATCGCCACCGACATGGTGATGGCGGTGCGCGAGGACGTGCGCGAGAAGATCATCCAGACGATCCCGGTCCGGCGCCTGGGCAAGGCCGAGGAGATCGCTTCGATGTGCGGCTGGCTGGCCAGCGACGACTCGGCCTTCGCCACCGGCGCCGAATTCTCGATCAACGGCGGCTTGCACATGGGCTAGCGGGCCGCGCCGGCCGCGTGCCGCCGGCGCGACCGCGGACGATCACCCGCAGTTTCGCACCCGCAGTTTGCCACCCGCAGATCGGGTGTTCCCCCGTACCGGCGGTACGGGGGACAAACCGCTAGAATTCAGCGGATGTCGCGACGGTTGCCGGGCCGTCCTATGCGCCGCCTTTGTTGCGTCGCACAAGACCCGCCGCGGATCAACGCGCGATGACCGGGACTTCTTCCTCTAAGGTTGCCAACGCCATGAGTACGCCCCGCCTGATCAAGAAGTATCCCAATCGCCGCCTGTACGACACCCAGACCAGCACCTACATCACGCTGGTCGACATCAAGCAGCTGGTCGTCGACCAGGAGGAATTCCAGGTCGTCGATGCCAAGACCGGCGACGACCTCACGCGGCCGATCCTGCTGCAGATCATCCTCGACGAGGAGCAGGCCGGTTCGCCCATGTTCACCTCACCGGTGCTGGCGCAGATCATCCGCTTCTACGGCAATGCGATGCAGGGATTCATGGGGTCCTACCTCGAGAAGAACGTGCAGGCCTTCATCGACATCCAGCAGAAGCTGCAGGAGCAGAGCCGCGCCTTCTACGACCCGAGCAAGGTCGGCCCGGAGGCCTGGTCGCAGTTCGTCAACATGCAGAACCCGATGCTGCAGACGATGATGACCAGCTACATCGAGCAGAGCAAGAACCTGTTCGTGCAGATGCAGGAGAACCTGCAGAACCAGACGCGCTCGATGTTCACCGGCTTCCCGTTCGCGCCGCCGCAGGACAAGAAGGGCAGTTGAAGGCGGCCGCGGCCCGCCGCCGCAAGGCCCCGCCTGCGGTCGGCTTCGTTTCCCTCGGTTGCCCCAAGGCGCTGGTCGATTCCGAGCACATCCTGACGCGCCTGCGCGCCGAGGGCTACGAGATCCGCGGCTCCTACGCCGAGGCCGACCTGGTCGTCGTCAACACCTGCGGCTTCATCGACAGCGCGGTGCGCGAGTCGCTCGATGCGATCGGCGAGGCGCTGCAGGAGAACGGCCGCGTCATTGTCACCGGCTGCCTGGGCGCGCGCCAGGATGCGGGCGGAGCGAACCTGATCCAGGGCATCCACCCCAAGGTGCTCGCGGTGACCGGGCCGCACGACACCGCGGGGGTGATGGATGCGGTGCATGCGCACCTGCCGCCGCCGCACGACCCGCTGGCCGATCTCGTGCCGCCCGGCGGCCTCAAGCTCACGCCGCGCCACTACGCCTACCTGAAGATCGCCGAGGGCTGCAACCACCGCTGCACCTTCTGCATCATCCCGGCGATGCGCGGCGACCTGGTGTCGCGCCCGATCGGCGCGGTGGTGCGCGAGGCCGAGGCGCTGGTCCGCCAGGGCGTGCGCGAGCTGCTGGTCATCTCGCAGGACACCAGCGCCTATGGCGTCGACGTGCGCTACAAGCTCGACTTCGTCGGCGGCCGGCCGGTGCGCACGCGCATGGTCGAGCTGGCGCGCGAGCTCGGCCAGCTGGGCGCCTGGGTCCGCCTGCACTACGTCTATCCCTATCCGCACGTCGACGAGGTCGTTCCGCTGATGGCCGAGGGCAAGGTGCTGCCCTACCTGGACGTGCCCTTCCAGCACGCCCACCCGGCGGTCCTGCGGCGGATGAAGCGCCCGGCCGCGGCCGAGGCCAACCTCGAACGCATCCGCGCCTGGCGCGCGATCTGTCCCGCGCTCACGATCCGCAGCACCTTCATTGCCGGGTTTCCGGGCGAGACCGAGGCCGAATTCCGGACCTTGATCGATTTCCTCGACGAGGCGCAACTGGACCGCGTCGGCTGCTTCGCCTACTCGCCGGTCGAGGGGGCGGCCGCCAACGAGCTGCCGGGCGCGCTGCCCGACGAGTTGCGCGAGGAGCGGCGGGCCCGCCTCATGCTGCGCCAGGAGGAGATCTCGCGCCAGCGGCTGTGCCGCAAGGTCGGTACGGTGCAGCGCGTGCTGGTCGATCGCAGCGACGTCCACGGTGCGACCGGGCGCTCGAGCGCCGACGCGCCGGAGATCGACGGCGTGGTCCACATCGGCGCCGACGCGCGCCTGCGCACCGGCGACTTCTGCGACGTGCGCATCGAGCGCACCGACGCCCACGACCAGTTCGGCGTGCTGGCAGCCTGATCCGGCGCCGCTTTGCTGCGGCGCGGTGCCGGCGGTGAAATTCCGGGGGAATTTCCGTCCGCCCTGGTGCATCGGTTCGGGGCCGGAAGGCGGAGAATGAAACTTCCCGCTTCCCGGTGCGTCGAAATGGACGAGGCCGATCCGCGCATCGGCTGCGGCACAGGACGCCGGCCAGCGGCGACGCGGCCGGCGCCCGGCTTCGCGCCGCCTCCCTGGAGGCTTGCCCTGCGAGATCGCCATGATGAATCGATCGCACGCATTTGACCTGTACCACCGGTATTTCTTCTACGGCTGGCTGTTCCGCGACGCCAGCCGGGGCACGTACTGGGAGCGCGCCGCGGCGCTGGCGCACAACCGGGAGCAGTCGCGCTGGCTGCCGGTGTACATGTGGCGCTGGCTGGTCCTTGCCCTGCTCACCCTGGGCCTGGCCAAGTTCTGCGAGATTTCGCTCGACAGCCATGCGCTCTCGGTACCGTTTTACCTCCTCATGACCACCACCGTCGCCTTCAACACGGTCACGGCGGCCTGCTGGCGCCTGCTGCGATCCGGGGCCTGACACCGGCGCCCGATCGCCCTCACCAGCGGTCGGCGAACAGTTCCAGCAGCCCGTCGAGGCGCGCGTGGTCCAGCGTGCACGCGGCACGCTGGCGCACCTGCGGCTTGGCCCGATACGCCACCGAAAGCCCGGCCAGGGCTATCATGTCCAGATCGTTGGCGCCGTCGCCCACGGCGATCGCGCGTTGCGGCGCGCAGCCGAGGCGGGCGCACTGGCGCTGCAGGATGCGCGCCTTGCCGGCCGCATCGAGGATCGCGCCGTCGTTGTCGGCCGGCCCCGACACCTCGCCGGTCAGGCGGCCGTCGCGCACGCCCAGTTCGTTGGCCCAGCTCTCGTCGAAACCCAGCTCGCGCGCCACGGCCTGGGCGAACAGCGAAAAGCCGCCCGATACGAGGAACGTGCTCCAGCCGATGCGGCGCGCCTCGGTCACGAGTTCGCGCGCCCCCGGGGTTGGCGGCAGCCCCCGGTCGCGCACCTGTTCGGCCAGCGCCAGTTCGGTCCCGGCGAGCAGGGCGACTCGCCGGCGCAGGCTCTGTGCATAGTCGGCGATCTCGCCGCGCATCGCCGACTCGGTGATGGCGGCGACCGCCGGTCCGTGCCCGGCGAGCGCGGCCAGCTCGTCGATGCCCTCGACCGCGATGGCCGTCGAGTCCATGTCGAGCACCAGCAGGCGCATGTCGGCGGTGCGCAGTGCCGGCTGGACCAGCGTCGCATCGCAGTGCCAGTAGGCCGCCAGCGCCTGGGCGATGCGCCGCGTCTGCGCGTCGGCCGGAACGTCGAAGAAGCGCGCCGCATCGGCGTGGCGCCGGGTGCGCGGCGCCAGCAGCGCGACGCGGAAGGCGTCGACCGCCTCGGTCGACAACCCGGTCGACTGGATGACCAGGTCCAGGAGCGGTGCGTCCGGCGTCATGGTCCCCGGTGCGTCGGCCTGCTGGCGGTGCGCGGCACGGCGGGCCTTCGGCTCAGGAGGCGCGGGTCGGCGCGCGCGCCGCCGGCGCCTTGGCCGCGGGCTCGCGCGCGGCGTCGCGCGGCGCATCGGCGGCCAGCGCCTTGAACACGGCGCGCAGGCGCTGCAGACGCGGTTCGAGTTCGGCAGTGCTGCCGTCGATGCGCAGCTTGTCCTGGCCGGCCAGGCGTACGCGCCGATCGCCCTGGATCAGCGCCAGGATGCGATCGAGCGCCACCGGCGGATTCGGGATGAAATGCAGCCACATCACGTCGGGCGCGGCGTCGATGCGCCGGATGCCCAGGCGCTGCGCATCGAGCCGCAGCCGATGGGTGTCGATGAGGGCGCGCGCCGGCGGCGGCAGGCGGCCGAAACGGTCGGCCAGTTCCTCCTGCAGCGCCACGATCGCGTCGGCGTCGGCCGCCGTGGCCAGCTTCTTGTACAGCGACAGGCGCTGGTGCACGTCCGGCACGAAGTCGCCGGGCAGCAGCGCCGGCACGTGCAGGTTGATTTCCGTGGTCGCGGCCAGCGGCTGCAGCAGGTCGGGCTCGCGCCCCGAGCGCAAGGCGCGCACGGCGCTGTTGAGCATCTGCGAGTACAGGTCGAAGCCGACCTCCTGCAGGTTGCCCGACTGCGAGTCGCCCAGCACCTCGCCGGCGCCGCGGATCTCCATGTCGTGCATCGCGAGATAGAAACCGCTGCCGAGCTCCTCGAGGTTCTGGATCGCATCGAGGCGCTTCTCGGCGTTCTTGGTCAGCGTGCCTTCCTCGATCATCAGGTAGGCATAGGCCTGGTGGTGCGAGCGCCCGACGCGGCCGCGCAGCTGGTGCAGCTGGGCCAGGCCGAAGCGGTCGGCGCGGTGGATCAGGATGGTGTTGGCGCTGGGCACGTCGATGCCGGTCTCGATGATCGTCGTGCACAGCAGCACGTGGAAGCGCTGCTGGTGGAAGTCGCGCATGACGTGCTCGAGGTCGCGCTCCGCCATCTGGCCGTGCGCCACGCCGATGCGCACCTCGGGCAGCAGTTCCTGCAGCCGGGCCCGCCGGTTCTCGATCGTCTCGACCTCGTTGTAGAGGAAGTAGATCTGGCCGCCGCGCTGCAGCTCGCGCAGGCAGGCCTCGCGGATCAGCGATGCGCTCTCCTGGCGCACGAAGGTCTTGATGGCCAGCCGGCGCTGCGGCGCGGTGGCGATCACCGAGAAGTCGCGGATGCCCTCCAGCGACAGGGCCAGGGTGCGCGGGATCGGCGTCGCGGTCAGGGTGAGCACGTCGACCTCGGTGCGCAGCGCCTTGAGGCGCTCCTTCTGGCGCACGCCGAAGCGATGCTCCTCGTCGATGATGACCAGGCCCAGGCGCGCGAAGCGCACCTCTTCGGACAGCAGCTTGTGCGTGCCGATGGCGATGTCGACGGTTCCGGCGGCCAGCCCGGCGATGGCCTGCGCCGTTTCCTTCCCGGTACGAAAGCGCGACAGCTCGCACAGCTGTACCGGCCAGGCCGCGAAGCGGTCGCGAAAGGTCTGGCCGTGCTGCTCGGCGAGCAGCGTCGTCGGGCACAGCACCGCGACCTGGCGGCCATCGCTGACCGCGGCGAAGGCGGCCCGCAGCGCGACCTCGGTCTTGCCGAAACCGACGTCGCCGCACACCAGGCGGTCCATCGGTGCGCCGGCGCGCATGTCGTGCAGCACGGCCTGGATCGCCGCCTCCTGGTCGGGCGTCTCCTCGAAACCGAAGCCCTCGGCGAAGCGCTGGTAGTCGCTTTCCGAATAGTCGAAGGCGTGGCCCTTGCGCGCCGCGCGCAGCGCGTACAGGTTGAGCAGCTCGGCCGCGGTATCGCGCACCTGGCGCGCCGCCTTGCGCCGCGCCCGGTCCCAGTCGCCCGAGCCGAGCGCATGCAGGGGCGCGGCGTCCGGATCGGCGCCGCTGTAGCGCCCGATGAGGTGCAGCTGCGCCACCGGCACGTAGAGCTTGGCCTCGTTGGCGTATTCGAGGTGCAGGAACTCGGCCGGGCCGCCGCCCAGGTCGAGCGATTCCAGGCCCAGGTAGCGGCCGATGCCATGGTCGGCGTGCACCACCGGATCGCCGACCCGCAGCTCGGCCAGGTCGCGCACCATGGCGTCGACGTTGGACACCCGCTCGCGACCGCGGCCGCGCTGGCGGCGCGGATTGCTCGCGAAGAGCTCGGCCTCGGTGACGATCGCCAGGCCGGCGCCGGGCAGGCAGAAACCCTGGTGCAGCGGCGCCACGGCCAGCGCGAACGGCGCGTCGCCGGCGACGAATCCGGCGAAGTCGTTGCCGTCGGCAAAGGCGAAGCCGCCTTCGTCGAGCAGCTGGGCGATGGTCTCGCCGCGCCCGGCCGAGTCGGCGGCCAGCAGCACGCGTCCGCCAAAGCCGCGGCACCAGTCGCGCAGGCGGGCCAGCGGGTCGCTGGCCCGCCGGTCGACCGACAGATCGGGCAGGGCGCGCAGGCCGCTGTCGCGCGCCTCGTCGATGCCCTCGCCGGTGCCCGCGCCGGGCGCGTCCGCCGCGGCGCTTGCGGGCGCCGCCGCCGCCGCGTCCGGCGCGAGCGCCAGGCGGGCGTAGGGCTTGATCCGGGTGAAGAGCTCCTCGGTGCCGAGGAACAACTGGTCGGGTCGCAGGCAGGGTCGCTGGGTGTCGCGCGACAGGAAGCGGTAGCGCTCGGCGGTATCGCTCCAGAAGCGCCGGCAGGCCGCGCTCACGTCGCCGTGGGTGACGATCTGGGTGCCGGGCGGCAGATAGTCGAACAAGGTCGCGCAGGCGTCGAAGAACAGCGGCAGGTAGTACTCGATTCCGGCCGTGGCGATGCCGCTGCCGACGTCGCGGTAGACCGTCGCGCGGCTCGGGTCGCCCTCGAAGAACTCGCGCCAGCGGCCGCGAAAGGCGGTGCGCGCCGGTTCGTCGAAGGGGAACTCGCGTCCCGGCAGCAGGCGCACCGCATCGACGGGGTACAGGCTGCGCTGCGTGTCGGGGTCGAAGGTGCGGATCGAATCGATCGTCGTGTCGACCAGGTCCAGCCGGTACGGGATGGCCGAGCCGGTCGGAAAAAGATCGATCAGGCCGCCGCGCACCGCGAATTCGCCCGGCGCGACGACCTGGGTCACGCCCTGGTAGCCGGCGATGACCATCTGCTGGCGCAGGCGCTCGGCGTCGACCGTCTCGCCCTGGCGGAAGAAGAAGGTGCGACCGGCAAGAAACGAGGGCGGCGCGAGGCGGGTCAGGGCCGTGGGCGCGGCCAGGACCAGCACGTCGATCGCGCCCTCGGGCCGGACGCCGCCGGCCGGCGCCGCTGCGGGCGGCGCGCCGCCGGCCGGCCGCGTGAACAGCCGGTAGAGCGCCTGCAGGCGCTCGGAGACCAGATCGGGGTGCGGCGACAGGGCGTCGTAGGGCAGCGTTTCCCAGTCGGGAAAATGCAGCACCGTGAGTGCCGGGGCGAAGTAGGGCAATTCCTC
>Ga0075030_100004794_pt1 | contig 12217 bp, 11 predicted proteins | sample LitLauG_LLR_2012_FD_71393 | JGI IMG/M metagenome (GOLD analysis project Ga0075030, IMG submission 71393) | Freshwater sediment microbial communities from Pennsylvania, USA - Little Laurel Run_MetaG_LLR_2012 | ecosystem: Environmental > Aquatic > Freshwater > Creek > Sediment | place: USA... | reverse complement strand
GCCTACCGCTCGCTGACCACCGGCACGCTGCAATCCCAGGACTCCAGCGACACCATCGCCGACGGCTTGCGCGCTTCTCTCTCCCCGCGGACCTTCGCCATCCTCCGCCGCAACGTGAACCGCATCCTTCTAGTCTCCGAGGAAGAAATTATCTCCGCCGCCCGGCTCGTCTGGGAACGCATGAAAATCATCATCGAGCCTTCCAGCGCCGTCGCTATTGCCCCCTTGTTGAAGCCCGGAGTCGTCGCCTCCCTGAACCTGCCCAAACGCCCCGATGGTTTGCCCCCAAAGCTAGGCGTAATCTTCTCTGGCGGAAATGTCGACCTCTCAGCCTTGCCCTGGAAGTAATTCGCGGCAATGCCTTTTTGAACCCGTAATCCCTCCGTAACTTATGCCCCAATTCCCTGCACTGTTTGTGTAAGGAAATAGGCACTTTGTTGCAAACCTCGGTCCATATGGGTTCTTTCCTATAGACAATACAAGACTTAACTGGCGAATGGTTTGGAGCGCCGCATGCTCCTACACTCACTAGAAGCATTGGGGCCAAGAATGAGCATGACGAACCAAGAACCAGTCGGAGAGCACCACGCAGCAGTCTTGCTGGGCCTCCCCATGACCGAAATCCGCCGCTTCTCGCGCTTGGCTGGCCTGGGTCGCCTGGAAATGAGTGACTGCGGCGAACAGGTGGTTTTCACTTTTGACGAGCTTCAGCGGCTCTGCCTCTTGGCCGCACAGTCTTCGAAATAGCTGCCAGTCCAGTTCGCCCAGACTCCTCCTCACTCCCCCCCACCCCCGGGTGCCTCCCCACAGGCGCCCGGGGGTTCTCCTCATCAAGCCAAACTTTGCGAGGTTAGCGTCCAGAGAAGCAGACTATTCTAGTACTGGCCCTTCTCCGTCCAGGTCTTCACCTCGTCTTCGACCGAAAAATCCGTTGCCGGCGACATCGCAAATCGCGTATCCAACTGAAACGCCTGCGCTTCCAGCGGTATGGCAATCCACGAACGCGTCTTCACGAATCCTCGAACGTAAAGCTCGATATACCGGTCAAATCCGAGCATAGCCATTTGCGTGGCATGAACGAGCCCGTGAAACAGCGTCCTGACCGCGATCTCGTCGTGAAAGACAATGATATCCATGTAGGTGATGGAAGCCAGGTGAACGAAGTCAGGAAAACTGCCGGAACTAAGCGCCACGGCTTCGGAATAAAATGGCGGTGGCGGAATCCGGGCGCCTTTCAGCACCACGGTCCGCAAGCTTTCCAGCACGTTCTTGGGGAAAAAGCCCTGGACCGTCTTCCTTAAATCGGGTGCCAGTAGCTCACTGGCCGGAAAATAAAGCTGTCTCTCCTGGCGGTAATACGCCAGGACTCGCGAAATCATCTCGGCTACACGATCCTCTGAGGGCTGAGCGTGATCCATAGCCGTCAACTTTCTTCCCCGGACAGCCGGACTCTACACTTTTGAACTATTCACCGTCAACGCCGCGATCGCAACGTGCTGCCGAAAACAGCAACGAACAACAACTCCGGTATCGCCAGCGTCGCGGAATTCTACTTTTCCTTCAGCTTCAACTTTCCTTCCGCTTTGTTCTCTTCCAGGAACGTCTTGAGTTGCGGCACGGCCTCCAGCAGCCGGATCCATTGCTCGTAGTACAGCGTCACCGGAAATCGCCCCAGCCCATACACGCTGACTCCGCCCTTTTCGCCCACCCGAAATTCCAGCGAGCCCGAGCGCTTCGGGCCTCCCTGCTTCTCCAATTCCGCCAGTTTTGCTTTTAGTTCTTCGTAAGTCGGCTCAGCCATGTCTTTCTCCTCCCCACAATCGCGTCGCGCAGGATTATACAATGCGTTTCGATTTCGCGCCGCGCACGCTATACTCTGCCGGCAATCTCTCGCAAAATGGTGGCACATGACCGAAGAGCAATCCCCTCTCGTCGATTGGACCAACCTTCCTCCCAACGTCCAGGAAATCTCTCTTTGGGCCGGCCTCCACGACGCGCAAATCGTCTCCATCCAATCCAATCTCCTCGATCGTACTATCACTCTCCATCTCGAAAGCGATCATCTCCTCGAATTCCACAATCTTCCGCTCGACATGCAGTTCCTCCTTCGTCTCGACGGCGTGCAATCCGCCCGCGTTGTTCACTACTCCATTTGGCCCGGTGAATTTTCCGTCCCCGCCGGCGCCTCTCGCGAAGAAGAGTCTCGCCTGATTGCCGAATACCAATCCAAGTGGCGCGAGGAATCATTTAGCTGGACGGAGTTAGAGGGCGCCGTCACCACGGAATGCAAGCAGGTGATTGACATTATGGATGCCACTCTGGCTGCTTCCGCGGACAATTCCATAGCACTTCGCATCGGTGGCATGCTCAACTACGCCAAATGGCACGAACTTTTTCTCCGCGCCGAGCGCCTCACCCTCACCCGTGGCGATGGCCAGGACTTGGGCATCGACGGCCTGCAAAAAATGGGCGAAGCCTATTGGGACGCCTTCGAGCAGCGCAAGAACGGCGCTCCATCCTCGATTCCCCCCGCAACTTAATCGCGCCAGCGGTGTTACCACTTTGGGTACCGCCTGGGAGGCCTTGGGCATCCTGCCAACCTGACCAAGCCATCCAACGAAGCAGGTGCACAGCAGTCTGACATTTCCAGGATGTCTCAGTTCGAGGGAGACTGAACCATGACGAACCACTCAGCACCGTCAAGTATTTCAAATTTGCTTTGCCGTGCCGCGGGAACCGCCACACTCCTGCTTTGCCTCAGCGCCGGCAGCTACGCGCAAGGCCAGCAACAGCAGCAGAGCCAAGATCAACAAGCCCAGCAGCAAGATCAGCAGCAAGGGCAACAAGCCGACCGTCCGCCGCAGCAACCCGCGGATCGTCCCGCTTCCAAACCCACCTACGCTTCGCAGGACGCCGACAAGCCGCCCTACGCTAGAGACGGCCGTTCCAGGTCCATGAAAAATGCCCCGGAGCCGCCACCTCAGTCCGACCAGTACGACCAGCCGGCTCAGGCGCCTCAGCCCGGCCAACCCGTTCCCAGTACATTGACCGTCCCTGCCGGGACCGTTCTCGTCATTCGCACCACCGATTTCCTCTCCAGCGATAAGAACAAGGCTGGCGACCCCTTCACCGCTACGCTCGACCAGCCACTGATCGTGAATGGATGGGTCGTCGCTCGCCGCGGCCAAACTCTCATCGGCAAAGTGAAGGACGCCAAGAAAGCCGGCCGCGTCAAGGGCACTTCTGAATTGGACGTCGAGATCACCGACCTCACCGTCGTCGACGGCCGCCAACTTCCGATCCTCACCGAGCTTTGGAAAGCCTCCGGCGGCACTTCTCACGGACAGGATGCTGGCACCATCATCGGAACAACAGGAGTCGGCGCAGCGATCGGTGCCGCCGCGGATTGGGGCACCGGCGCCGCGATCGGCGCGGGAGCCGGCCTCGCCGCGGGAATTGGCGCAGTGCTCCTCACGCGCGGACGCCCGACTATCGTCGAACCGGAATCGCTCTTGAGTTTCCGCCTTGTCGATCCTTTGAAAATTGACACCACGCAAAGCCAGCAAGCCTTCTTGCCCGTCACGCAACAGGATTTTGACGGCGGCCGAATGGAGCGCCGTGGGCCTCGCCGAGTAGCCGTCGCGTATCCCGGCTATGGCTATCCGTACGGCTACTACGGCCCCTACTACGGTTATCCCTACGTAGGATTTTATGGCGCTTACGGTTTCGGCTACGGCCGCGGCTACTACGGCCGTCGCGGCTTCCGTTACTAAGCTGCGAAAGTATCTTCGCGCAAAAGAAATCAAAATGGCTATTCCATCCAGCCATTACCGCAATCCCGGCGCTACCCTCCTTGTAGAGGCGGCTTTATGCCGCCATCCTCACTCTCTTGTAGTGGCGGCTTTACGCCGCCATTTTCAGTCGGAACTTCTAAGCGCCTTAAGGGGAATAAAATAGTTGGAGCTCCAGTCCAATTTATGCAAAGGGATAGTTTCTGCGGTCGTGGGCGCCGCGCCTGATCGCCTCAATGCGTGGCGCCTGCACCAGAAGAAACGAAAGCATCCTGCGGATTCTCGCAGGCATCACAGTGGTCATGCATTCGGTGAGGGGAATGAAGTTCTGTTGGAACGCATTTCGCGATACCCACTCGGCCATCGCCAGCTGTCTATTAGTCGCCTGAACAGCAGTACTAGAGAGCCTTTGATTTGCCTGTGATACTCTTAGCAAGTTCAGCAGTGAACCGTTTCCGGTCCAAGCCCCAGCCCGCGCTTCGCCATTTGAGCACGCTGCTCCTCTGCCCCAATGGCCGCGCCCCAGGCCGGTTGCGTCAGTTTAGGATCGAATTCAAATCTGCCAGCGTGGACGGACTATGAAACTCCAATCTTCTCTCTTTCGCACTTCACTACTTTTCGCTGCTTCCCTCTTTCTGATCCCGGTCTTCTCCGGAACGACGCGCGCCCAGCAAACGCCACCACAAAAAAAAGAAGAACCAACGCGCGCGAAATTCCCCGCGGCGAAAGCTCAATCAGCCGCGGTCGCCGACGCCGACGCAGATGGCGACGCGGATTCTCAATCTACCAAAGAACCAGGGCCCAACAAGGACAGTCCCGACGCCATCCGCAAACGCGAGCAATGGTTCTACAAACAGCGCGCTTCCGCCAATGGCCACATTCCCGCTGGCGCTCGCACCCGCGCCCTCGCGCACATGCAACAAAGGATGCTGGCTGAAGGCAAGCTAGTGCGCCGCCCTGATGGCTCTGTAGCGGAAGTCGCTGCCCTGAGTTCATCCGTAACCAATGCGTGGACATCCATAGGCCCGACCCCGACCACTGGCGGAGAGTTTAGCCCCGTGACCGGTCGCATCACTGCGATTGCAGTCGACCCCACAGACGCGACAGGAAACACTGTCTTGATCGGCGGTGCCCAAGGCGGCATTTGGCACACCACCGACGCGGGAGCGACCTGGACGGCAGTGGGCGACCAGAACTCTTCACTCTCGATGGGATCGATAGCGTTCGCGCCGTCTTCCCCAGCTACGGTATACGCCGCCACGGGTGAACAGGCATCGATTGGATTCGATATTTACTACGGCGCTGGCGTCCTCAAGTCCACTAATAGCGGTCAAACCTGGACACCCACCTGTACAACTCCGAGTGCGACCTGCCCCTTTATCGGACCTTTTAGCGACTCCACTCCATTCGGTTTCTTCACCTTTGGCGGCGCGCGCATTAGCTATGTCGCCGTGAACCCCACTAACCCTCTAATGGTCTTGGCCGCGGCGCAGTTTGGCACGGAAGGTCCTCTCGAAGGTGTGTATTGCTCTGCCGACGGCGGCGGTACCTGGAATCAGGTGGCCACGGCATCCGGCGAAATGTCGACCTTCGTCGGCTTCGCATCTTCGAGCGTCGCTTTCGCCGCGCTTGGCAATCCGTTTGGAAGCACCACAGGCAAGAATGGTGTCTATAAATCAACGAACGCCAGTAATTGTTCATTGACCTTTACGGCGCTTGCAGGCGGACTTCCAGCCGAGACATCGATGGGCCGCATCGATCTCGGGATTTCTCCGCTCTTTGCGACCGACAATACTGTGTACGCTTCGATTGCCGACGGCACCAAGGCTTCCTCACCCAATCTCGGCGTCTGGGTAACCACCAATGGCGGGACAACCTGGACCCAGACAGCCGCGACGGATATCTGCAATGCGCAATGCTGGTATGACAACGTTGTTAAGGTAGACCCCAATGGCGGAGCACATGCATTCCTAGGTGGCGCTGCGGTGTTCTCAGGCAGCAATCCAATCTGGGTGGAGCGCACCGCAAACACGGGTGCTGCCTGGTCCACCGTGATACCCAACTCACTTGGGCCGGGACTGCCGCACGTGGACAATCACGCCATGGCGTTCGTAAAACTCAGCTCCGGAAAAATTCGCATGTATCTGGGCAACGACGGCGGCATCTGGCGCACGGACGATGCGGAAGCAACGACGGTGGCGTGGACAAATCTGAACGACTCGACACTGACCTTGACTCAGTTTTACCCGGCGCTCTCTGTGCATCCTTCTTCACCAGCCTTCGCGTTTGCAGGCGCGCAAGACAACGGCAGCCAGATCTATGCGAGTGGAAGCACGACCTGGACTGACAACGGTGTTTGCGGCGATGGAACCGGGAGTGCGATCGACAATGTAGTCCCGAGCACCGTGTATGTCGCTTGCAACGGAACTGGTTTTAATGTCTCGACGCAAAACGGTTTGGCTAACACATTCATCCCCGCCGTAAACGGGATCAATCCGGCGGACAACTCGAGCTTTGTGCCCCCACTCGTAACGGATCCGAGCACTGCGAATGTTCTTTACGCGGGCACGACCAAGGTCTATCAGTCCGTAAACGCAGGGGCCTTGTGGACTGCCCTATCTGGCGATTTGGTGAGCGGTGCGAATGCAGATGAGTTGACTGCTCTCACCGTGGCGCCGGGAAACCCCCATGTGGTCTACGCTGGCGCAGATACGGGTCAAGTCTTTGTGGCCACAAACGTGACAGCTGGAGTGGGCACCTTTGCTGCCGTTGCTGGGCAGGCCAGCCTCCCACCCCGCCAAGTCGCGGCGATTACCGCGGATCCGGGGGACCCACTCGGCAAAACGGCGTTCGCTGCCTTCTCTGGTTTTGCCTTCGGTACGGATACGAAAGGCCATCTCTTCAAGACCACCGACGGCGGAGCAACTTGGAGCGATATGAGCTGCACGGTGGCCAGCTGCATCACACCTGCCGCGAGCGATCTGCCCAACACTCCCGTGAATGATGTCGTGATCGATCCGGACATTTCCGGAACGCTCTACGCAGCAACGGACATTGGAGTCTACATCGGCACATGCACGACCACTTGCACTTGGTCCACTCTCAGCACCGGCCTGCCTCGCGTCGCTGTGCTCTCGCTGAAACTGCATCGTGCCTCTCGCACGCTCTTCGCCGCCAGCCATGGTCGCGGCACTTGGACCATCGCTCTCAATAACTTCGCCTTCACAGGGCCGCACATTTCTTCCCTCTCTCAGGTTTCGGCGAATGCTGGGGCGGCCGGGTTCACGCTCACAGTCACAGGTAGCGGGCTAACGGGTGGAGCGATTCAGTTTGGTGGGACAGCTCTAACTCCGGTGGGAACCCAATCCGATACTTCATTGTCCGGTTCTGTTCTGGCGGCACAACTCGCTGGAGCCGGAGCTCCTCAGGTCACCGCAAAAGTTGGCGCAACTACGAGTAACGGGCTGACGTTTACTGTGCTCGGCACAGCCCCGACGATAGCCTCTGTTTCCCCCGTCCAGGCTAATTTGAGCGCATTGCCGACGCCGATCACCGTTACCGGTACGGGCTTTTCGTCCAACTCCGTGGTGCTTATGAACCCAGACGTCGGTGGCACACCGATTCCTACGACATTCGTCAGTTCGACGCAGTTACAAGCTACGATTCCGGCTTCGTTCGCGGCTGGCTTCGGCAGCACCAACTCCGTTGGTGTGCAGAATCCACCACCAGGCGGCGGCACCACAGTGGATACCACGGCCGTAACGTTACCGACGTTTGTAATCGTCGTCCCCGCTCCAGTGAACGACAATTTTGCGAACGCCACGACGATTCCTTCCACCTCTGGGGCTGTTTTCACCGATACCGTCGACAATTCGGGTGCTACAACGCAATCAACCGACCCGATACCTCCCTGTTCGCAAAGCGCTCAGATACCCTTCGCAACTGGAGTCTCCAATACCATTTGGTACAAGTTCACCCCGACATCCAGCGGAACCATCACGGACGTGGACACCATCGGAAGCAGCTATGACACCGTGCTTTCCATTTGGACCGGTACCTCGGGTAGCTTGGCCACGTTCGCCTGCAATGACGACATCGTGTCGGGAGTCGTCATCCAGTCGCAGTTGACGAACCTCCCTGTTACGGCGGGGACCAACTATTTCATCATGGTTAGTGGGTTCGGCCCCGCCGATTCTAATCCACAGGGTCTTGGCGGCAAGTCTGTGTTCAGCTTTTCGTTTACGGCGGCGAATCCGTCGGCTCCTTCCATCACCGGCCTAACCCCGAATTCCGGGCCAGTCGGGACACCTGTGACGATCGCCGGTACAAATTTCGGCGCCACGCAGGGCACCAGCACTGTTACATTTAATGGAACCGCAGCCACGCCGACAACCTGGAGCGCATCAAGCATCGTCGCCCCCGTTCCAACAGGCGCAACCACCGGCAACGTTGTCGTCACCGTCGGCAGCGTGGCCAGCAACGGAATGATGTTCACAGTCGGGGCCACCAAACAGACAACGACAACCACGGTGACGAGTTCATCCTTGAGCATCTCCTCGGGCGGCAGCGTTACCCTAACTGCGACCGTCATCGGAGCGGGCAACGGTGCCAGCCCAACGGGTACCGTGCAATTCATGAATGGAAGCGCGGCTCTCGGGTCTGCGGCGGCGTGTAACGCCGTGTCGGGCGCCGCGTCACCCACTTGCACAGCTACCCTGACCACCACCCTGGCATTCTTTGTACCGCCCCCATCAGGGCCGAATCGCATTCCCAGGTTCCGCGCCCCGCCGATCCTGTTCGTTGGCTTTGTTCTGCTGGCCCTCCTGTTGCTCAATCTGAGGCGGGTCCCGCCACGGTATCGCCGCGTCTACGCTTGCGCGAGCTTGCTTTTGCTTGTTGGTCTCGTCGCTGGCTTAGCTGTGGGTTGTGGCGGCAATTACGGCGGCGGTGGCGGAGGACCACACTACGATAGCATCACGGGAGTCTACAGCGGCGACGCAACCTACTCTGGATCGACGTCGACTGCAATTACAATCACCATTAAATAGTTTAGAAGTGCCACACCAAAGCGGCTCCGATCTCCGGAGCCGCTTTGCGAGTGCGGCGGTACCCTCAGTCTCGAAAGGTTAGCTTGCCTGTTTACTGTGAGCTGCGAAGGGGCCCTCGAAAGGCAGCCGCCTTTCCTACGGCACTAACTATATTTAGAATCAACACTTGTAAAAGTGTTGATTCTAAATAACTTTATCTCCCTTTAGAATGAATACTTTCGAAAAACAGGGGAGGGGGTAGGCGGTTATTGTTAACCAGATTTCCGAAAAGGAAATCTGTCCCGTTTACCCTGACGCGCGAAGGGAGGAGCCCGTCGAGGCGGACGACGAAGGACCTCTCTTAATCCGCTCCAGAGATCGCTTAAAGGCTGGGTCGAAGGAATGGTTCTCAGCGCGGGCTGTTAACTTCCAACTGTCAGCTTCCTCTTCGGTCAGTTGATATTCGGCGGAAAGAAAATATTCCAGAAGTTTGGCGCGGGCGCCAGAAACTCCACCGGAATCAGCGACCCTTCCTGATTCATTTGCGGCGGACGTACCACGTTCACTTCCACCTTCTGCTGCGTCTTCGGATTCTCCAGCGTAAACTTGGTCCCCTGCGACAATCCCTGGGGAAGAATAATCATCGCGCCGCTCGCGCTCACCGTGTGCGTATGGCCTTCCATGGGATCCGGCTTGTTCGGCAGGTGCACCAGCACGCGCATCTTCAGCAGCACGCGCTGCGCGCGCCGCCGCTCTTCCGCAGTAGGCTGCCGCGTCAGTGCTGGACGCGCTGCCGGAGTTGCTACTCCAGCCATTGCGCCGGGCTTTGCGTACGGTGAAGGTTTCACAGATCCAGCCCCCAGAAGTCCATCTCCGGCGCGACAAGCTCAATCCCGTATTCCCACCCGTCAGGCCGCTGATTGCCTTTCCACACCACCACTGCCGCGTTGCTCGTATCGGAAATCAGGTTGGTAAGCGCCAGCCGGTGCTCCAGCGTGAGCGACTGAGCTATCACCACCATGCACCCATAGGGGTTGATGACCCGCGTGCGCGCTTCCACACTGATGCGCTGGCCCGCCTCATCGTCCCATCCGAGGCGCACGGGCACCTGTGAGTTCATGCGGCGCCCACGGCGCTTCTCATGGTGCCGCGAACCAAGCTTCTTGGTTTCACGCTGCTTTACGGGCATTTATCCCTCTGCTATGCCATGCTAGAGTTGGCCTCCAGAGCGGTCAATGGTACGAATTCAGAGGGTCGCGCAAAAGAGTAGCTGTACCTGCGTACAGGTGAATCCAGGGGAGCGGGACAGGCCGTGAAGAACCTGATCGTCAATGCCGATGACCTGGGGTGGACGGAGGGGGTCAACCGCGGCATCCTCGAAGCCTTCCACCACGGCATCGTGACCAGCACTTCGCTGCTAGCCAACGGCGCCGCGTTTGCCGGGGGGGTGGAGGCGGCGCGCGCGGCCCCCGGCCTGGGGGTGGGGGTCCACCTGAACCTCAGCGATGGCCCACCGATAGCCGATCGGGAAACAGTTACTAGTTTGTTAAACGACGGGGGCGAGTTTGCGGGCGGACCGGAGAGCCTGTTGCTGCGGCGCGCGCGCGGCGGACTCTCGCTGGCAGAAGTGGAAACCGAATGGGACGCGCAAATTCAGAGAGTTCGCGACGCCGGAATTACACCGACGCACCTCGACGGGCACAAACACGTGCACATGCTGCCGGGACTATTTGAAATAGCGCTGCGCCTCGCAAAGCGCCATGAGATTGGCGCGATTCGCGTGGCGCTGGAAGCATCGAGCCTGCGCGCGGCGCTTTCCACGGGCGCAAAAGAGCACCCCGGCGTGGTTATGAAACAGGGCGTGCAAGCCCGCGGACTGAAGCTGTTGGCACGCGATGCGCGGGAACTTGCCGAACGTGCGGGGATTTCCACGGCGGATTACTTTTGCGGGATTGCGCAAACCGGGGAGTTGACGCGCGAAGGCGTGGAGCAACTTGCGAAGAGCCTTCCGGAGGGAACGACCGAGTTGATGTGCCACCCAGGCTACATGGATTCCGCGCTGCAAAAGACGGCTACGCGGCTGCAGGATTCGCGGCAGACTGAGCTGCAAATCCTGACTGACACCGGGATTAGAAATCTTGTCGCCTCGCTGGGGATTCGCCTGATAGACTATGGTTTCGTTGCCCAGGAAGCTTGAAAAGGGATCCGGCAAAAGAGAATGGCAAGCGATTCGCCAATTCAATATTCCATTGTCGTTCCGTTCTTCAATGAACAGGAAAACATCCCACCTCTGTACATGAAGCTCACCGAAGTGATGGACGGGCTCGGCGAACCATACGAATTGGTGTTTGTGGACGACGGCAGCAAGGACGATTCGTTCAAAGTGCTCTCGGAAATTTACGAACACGACCGCCGAGTGAATCTGGTGCGGCTGCGGCGAAATTTCGGGCAGACGCCGGCGTTGAAGGCCGGATTTGATTTTGCGCGCGGCGACGTGATCATTTCCATGAACGGCGACTTGCAGCACGATCCCGACGAGATTCCGCGCTTCCTCGAAAAGATCGAAGAAGGCTACGACCTGGTGAGCGGCTGGAATTACCAGCGACGCGGCCACTGGCTGTTTGGCCAAGTTCCGAGCCGCGTGGTGAATTGGATGATGGCCAGGCTTTCGGGAACCGACTTGCACGATTTCGGAACTACGTTCAAAGCCTACCGCCGGGAGATCATCCAGGAAATTCAGCTCTACGGAGAATTGCACCGCTTCATTCCAGCGCTGGCAAGTTCCACAGGCGCAAAGATTGCGGAGCTGCCGATCGCCAATGTCCCGGGGAAAGAAGATAAGAGACGGTACAGCATCGCGCGGACCATTCGCGTGCTCCTGGATCTGGTGATCGTCAAGTTCTTGCTGGATTACTCGACGCGGCCTGGACAGTTCTTCGGCATGGTGGGCATCGCCAGCACCTTAGTCAGTTCTGTGCTGTGGCTGATCCTGGCATTCGACAAATTCTATCTGCACATCGCGCTGATCAAAGATTCGTGGCCAGTAGTGTTCATGGCGGTGGGGTTGTTCCTGGTGGGAATCCAGTTTCTTTCGATGGGATTGCTCGGCGAAATCATCGCGCGCACCTATTACGAATCGCAGAACAAGCCAATTTACGCGCTGCGCGAAGTGAAAAGCCACCGCAAAGAGATGGGCGATTCCGCGGAGCAGACGCGGCCTTCCGGCTCGCCGGACCGCTAGTTTTCACGTGTCCTGGCGCTGCACAAGTGGGCAATCGAAAAAAGGGCGTTGATTGACAGTGATTCCGCTGTGACGTATGGTCAAGTTTCCATGCAAGTTTCGGGGGAAAGAAATCCAGTAATGTCCGAAGTTCGCGAAAACGTGCGGCACAGCATCGT
>Ga0075030_100004787_pt1 | contig 12225 bp, 9 predicted proteins | sample LitLauG_LLR_2012_FD_71393 | JGI IMG/M metagenome (GOLD analysis project Ga0075030, IMG submission 71393) | Freshwater sediment microbial communities from Pennsylvania, USA - Little Laurel Run_MetaG_LLR_2012 | ecosystem: Environmental > Aquatic > Freshwater > Creek > Sediment | place: USA... | reverse complement strand
CCTCCACGGCCGCCGCCTCCGCCTGCGGAAACGGGCGTGCCCGGGTCCTTATAACGGTCCTGCGAATTGCGGCTCCAGATTAGCTTCGCCTCGGCGTTGGGATTTTTCGGGTCGATCTTGAATGTGCGAACAATGCGCGTCAGCCGGGCGCTATCTTCCACCAGCGCGAAATCCTTGCCGAACTGGATGCCGGAAAACCGCTCCTGCGTTTTCACGATCTCCGCCGGTTCGCCCGAGAAGGGAGCGCGCAACGCGACCACTCGATCGCGGTTCGGCACCTTCTCTTTGGGATTGCCTCCGTCCAGTGCCTCCACCCACAGCAGCGACGCGGGTTCATTCGGCAGCCAGCGGAACTGGCGCGGGCCCGGAGCCACGCCGCCGCCGCGCGAAGCGGTCTTGGGCGTCGGCACGCTGGCCACTTTGTGAATCATCACGCCCACATCGTTCCAAATCTCCACTTCCTTGGGAAATTCGCGCGCCGGATGCAGGTAAGAAAACGGCCGGTGCTCGCGCGTGACGAGCAGATACTTGCCGTCTGTGGAGAGATTCACGCCTTCAAAAATCGAAGGCTTGCCGATGGGCGTGATCTTGCCGCTGGCCGTATCGATCGAAACAAGCTGCGCCGTCGCGTAGTATTCGTACAAGTCTTCGTCATGCGGATTCTGCAGCATGTCTTCGTACGTCGCCACGCCGCCTGCGTTGCCGTCCGATTCCTGCACGTGCGGACCCCTCGGCACACGGGGCTCGGCGGGCGCGGGGCCTCGTCCAGTGGGAACAGTCTTCACGATGATGGTTTTGTTGTCGGGCAGCCAGTCGATGGGGTCACCCAGCACGGCGTTCAATTTCACGCCCGCGATTTTGTGAAGCTTGCCGGTCACCGGCTCGCCGATCCATAGCTCGATTCCATTGCCTACGGTGTTGGAAAACGCGAACTGCTTGCCGTCGGGCGACCAGCGCAGCGGACCCGCCTGCGCGTTGGGCGGCAGAGCCAGCTTGGTCTTGGTGCCTTCCGGCAGCTTCACCAATTCCATTTCCAGAATGTGAGGCGCGAGGTGCAGGCCGTTGGTGCGCGGATCGATGCGCATGCCGGCCAGGCGCAGCATCGGCTCGGAAACCTCGGCGATGGAAGGATAGCGCGCGGACTGCGCCAGCGTCGCGTAAGTCTTGGTGGGATTCACGGCTAGCGTAGGCGTGGCGGGCGCGTTGAGAATGTCCAGCACCTCCTTGGGAGGCTTCTGGTACAGGACTTCATCGGCATACGCAGGCAGCAGGGTGAGGGCGAACAGCAAATAGCGCATGAATCTTCTCCTTCGGGGTCAAGAAGATTCAGTTTACTTCAGTTGGCCAGCAGTTTCAGCCACACCTGGGCGGTACGGCGATGCGCGGAGGCTCCCGTGGTTAAGTACGCTTCCACCTCGGCGCGCGCCTGGGCGTTGGAGCCTTGGTGCGAAAGCACGTCGGCCGCGGCCAGGTGAGCCTCCGGGATCGCGACGGCCGCGCGCCGCAGGCAGTCGAGCGTTTCAGATGTGTAACGATATTCGCGCGTCAAAGTCCAGCCGAGAAGGAACTGCGCGCGGGCGTTCGATGGGTCCATTTCGACGGATTCCCGAGCCGCCCATTCGGCCTGCTGCAAGCGGTTCGCCGAAAGCAGCGCCGAAGCAACATTAGCCCGAGCCTCAACTGAGCGAGGATTCGCAGCGGCCGCACCCCAGGCTTGTGCGAGAGGCTGGTCGGGCAAGGCGAGGTCAATTTGAGAGACAGAAATCGACTGCGCCGAGAGAGCTAACGGGAAGAGCAGCATCGCCATCCGCATACCTGTTTGTGTCAGGAAAACTCAGGGGTGGGAAGGAATCGAAGGTCGGGTGTGTACTGGTACTCGGGTCGCTCGGCATTACACTTAGTGTGGGAGCCTGACTGTCTGTGTATATCTGGAAACCAATTGAGCCGCTTTCCGACGTTGAGCGTGGGATCGACCTTGCCACAATGCGCCCCCTCTATGAAAACTGGCGCTCCGCAAAGCAGCGGCTCCAGGAATCCAGCGCTGGCGAGTTGCTGGATTTCAATCGGCGCCTGATCCGCAGGCTAAGCGTTGAGACAGGTATCCTGGAGCGCCTATATGATCTAGATCGGGGCACAACCGAGGCTCTGGTTGCCCATGGCTTCCTCGAAGACCTTGTTTCTCACTCCAGTACTAACATCGAGCCGGCCCGCCTTATTGACATCCTCCGGGATCAAGAGTCGGCTGTTCAGCTTGTGATTGACTGCGTCGCGAAGAATCGGGAACTCACAAAGGGACTCCTCCACGAGCTTCACACCATTCTCACGCGGCACCAAGAGACAACCACAGCGGTCGATCAGTTCGGGAACCGACTAGAGATTCCACTCTTAAAGGGCCAATTCAAGGCTCAGCCAAACAATCCTAAGCGCCAGGACGGGACCGTGCATCAGTATTGTCCCCCCGTTCACGTGGATTCAGAAGTGGATAACCTACTCTCCTGGCTACCGACCTATGACGGAGAAGACCCCGTGATTGTTGCCGCTTGGTTTCATCATCGTTTCACTCAAATCCATCCTTACCAGGACGGGAACGGCCGGGTTGCTAGAGCGCTGACAACCTTAATTCTCCTCCGCGCGGACCTCCTCCCTCTGGTTGTGGATCGAGATATCCGCACGGAGTACATTATGGCACTCGAGCTTGCTGATCGGTCGAGCCTCTCCACGCTTGCCGAGATGTTTGCCCGCCTAGAGCGAAACGCGATTCTCCAGGCCTTGAGCGTGGACGCCGACGCCGAGATTTTCCCCCAGAAGAGCTTGACGGAGGCCGTTATCGGAAGCCTTGCGGATAAGTTTGGAAAGCGTAAGCTCCAAAAGGTAGCGGCACTTCGCCAAGTGAATTCGGTGGCAATCGAGTTGCGTGCGAAGGCCCACTCGCTCATAGAGCGCGCCCTAGACCAAGTTGACGACACCCTTCGAGAGATCGGGAAGCCGACAGTTTCCGTCAGCGACGGCGGTCCTGACAAGCATAATGCGCACTGGTACAAATTCGAAGTGGTGCAGTCGGCAAAAGAGGCGGACAAGTTCGCGAACTTTGCGGAAGACCACTATTTTGTCAGAGGGCTGGTGCGGGTAGGAACAGAGCGCTTGACCTTCGTCGTTTCGTTCCATCATGTGGGCCGCGACCTTACTGGCATCATGGAGGCCACCGCGTTCTCAAAACTCGCGTCCTATGAAGACTCAGATGATCGGGAGTCAACATCAGAGAGGTTCTCTGTCTGCTCCGTTGAGCCGTTCGTCTTCACAAACAAGACCAGGGTGCCTGAGGTCGAGAACGCCTTCGGGAGATGGCTGGACCAAGCCCTCTCGGTTGCGATAAAAGAATACGGCGACAGACTCTAACTTGGCTCAGTGATTCCTATATATCGATTGCTTTGAAACGCAGAAGCTGCGACGTCATTCCCGATCGGCGCGCCCCTAGCAGGCCCTCGGTGCTCAGGTCCTCATCGACGTCCGGCCAATGAATCCCATAGCCCGCGCCACTGATTTTCCAGTGCGTCCTCTGCTCCGGGGTCGCGTCCAAAAGTCACGGGAACCAGGCTAGCGGGACGATAATCGTGCGCCCGTCGAGGAGATCGACAGCAAGCGTGTGCTCGGTGACTCGGACATCGCGCACGCGTTCGCCCGGATGAAGTTGGGAAACGTTCATCTCCGCCTCTATTGTGGACCTGCGGACATGGGTGTGCACGACCCTGTCGTGCGCCGCGACCCTCAAGTACTATCCTTATTTTACCGATAAGCCCGATGGGAAGAGATGGGGACGGAACTACTCAGGACGCTGGCCACCAACTTTGGCTCCAACACCGCCATGGCGGCGAAAGCCATGCGCGAGGTGTACAAGCGCGACCCCGGTGGCTTTGCGCCTGCCGTGGCTGAGGTGCTCCGGACCGGCGAAAATCTCCCGGGCGCGCAGTACCTTCTGGCGATTCTGCTGGGCGAATCGGACTGGCTGCAGGCGTTCTGCGATCCGGCGAAATATTCCCTCGATCAATCGCTGGAACTGGTGCGCAGGGCCCGCAAGCTGGATCCGGCCACTGACGTCAAGCTCGTGAAAATGCTGAACGCCGTGAAGTGCGGCGTGGAGGAGGAATCGCGCTTCGCCTCGCGCGTGCTGGAGGTGCTGGAGCGCAGCCCCGATCCATCGACCGCGCTGCCCGCCCTCCGCCAGCTGCGGCAGTGCAGCAATGAATTCGTCCGCAGCAAGGCTGCGCTGCTGATCGGCCGTATCACGCACAATCCGCAGTGGGCCGACCAGGGCGAGACGGAAACCGATCCGCGCGTGCAGGCCAACGCCGTCGAATCGCTGTGGGGATTGAAGACGCCCGCCGCGCGCGAGGCGTTCTTCGCCGCAGCTACGAAGGAACATCATCGCATCGCCGCCAACGGCATCGTCGGCCTGTACAGGATGGGCGATGAACTCAGCATCCCCTTTCTGTTTCATTTGAGCGATGCGGAAAAGCCTTTGTCGCGTGCGGCCGCCGCCTGGGCCATGGGCTTTCTGGAGGACCCGCGATTCCTGCCGCGCCTCAGCCGCCTGATGTCGGACCCGGACGAAGTCACTCGCAAGGGTGCATACAAATCTGTTGCTAAGGTACGCAGGAAGATGACCGAATTGCGCGCCGCGGGCCAACTCCGCGTCCAGTTACGCGACGTCGAATGCCGCTCGGAAAAGCACCGCGTGCGGCTTCTCGTCACGCGCGACGAGGTGTTGTTGAAAGGCCTCGACGTGCGGCGCTTCATCGTCTGGAGCGGGCCCGATGTGGTGGAGGAAATCTCCGTCAGCCTGCATTCCGGTGCGGTTCCATTCTATGAGATTACCTACGAAGGCCCTCCGTCGCCCACGAACCTGGTGAAAGTGCAGGTTTATGCGCCGGAAGGCGTCGGCGAGGATACCGGTTTCGAAATGTCGTTTAATTGAGGAGACGCCTGATATACTTGTCTCCTATGCGACGACGATTTTGCTCTCTCGTGTTGGCCTCGGTGGCGGCCCTCGCACCGATGGCTGTGGCCCAATCCTCCGGTCCTTATAAGGTGCTGAAGTCGGCCAAAGTGGGCGGCGAAGGCGGTTGGGATTACATTTATGCCGATCCCGCCGGGCGCCGTTTATACATTCCGCGCCGAGGCTCGCCTGCCAATGCAGAGCAGACCATCCCGACGCGCCTCTCCATCTACAATCTGGACACGCTGGAACTGTTGGGTGAAATCGCCGGCGTGGGCGGGAATGGCGCGGCGGTCGATCCCAAGTCGGGCCATGGGTTCACCAGCAGCAAGCCTGTCTCGATGTTCGACACCAAGACGATGACGCTGATCAAGACCATCGACGTCGGCAAGGCGCAGCCCGATGGTATTTACTTCGACCCGTTTAATCAGCGCGTCTATGTCTTCAGCCATCCGACCAAGGACGCCACGGTGATCGACGCCAAGGACGGCACGGTGCTGGGAACGATCGACCTGGACGGCGTTCCGGAGCAGGCCGTGGGCGACGGGAAAGGCATGCTGTATGTGGTGATGCAGGACGCCGAAGGCAGCGTCGCGGTGGTGGACGTGAAGACCATGAAGACCGTGGCGCATTATCCGTTCGGCGACAAGGGCCGCTGCAACGGCCTGGCGCTGGATGAGAAGAATCAGGTGTTGTTCGCGGCCTGCGGAAGCTCGGGCAATCCGCCGGCGACGCCGCCGCAGCCGATGATGGTGATCCTCAGCGCGAAGGACGGCAAGATTCTCACCAGCCTGCCGCTGGCCGGAGGCTCAGATGGCGCTGCGTTCAATCCCGCGACCATGGAAGCGTTCAGCACGCACGGCAACGGCACGCTGACGATCATTAAGGAAAAGAGCCCCACCAGTTTCGAAGTGGAACAGAACCTGGACACCATGAACGGTGCGCGCACGATCACGCTGGACACGAAAACGGGCCACATCCTGACCATGAGCCAGGAGCGGGGTCCCGCACCGCCTCCGCCGCCGGGAGGTGGACGCGGCAGGCCGGGTCCGGCCGTACCGGGTTCGTTCACGATTGTGATGGTCGGGCGGTAAGCTAGGCTTTCGCGACCACAGCCACTGCCTCTTGCGTCGCGGCTGCTGCTTCCTCCGCGGCGATGGCGGCGGCCAAGTTGAGCATGCCCAGTTTCTCCTTCAGCGCGGGGCTCCAGCCCGTGCCGTTTGCGAACTGCAGCCCGATGTCATAGCCGCCTTTGGCGGAGCGGCAGAATCGCACGCTTCCCCGTCCGCCGATGCCGAGTTTGCCGTAGAAAAACGTGACCGACGACCGTGGGGGAATTTGTTTGAGCACGCTCATGCGCGCGCCGGATATCGAGATATCGATCAGCTTGGCGTGCATCACCGTTTCGCGGCCATCGGGATCGTTGCAGAGTATGGAAATAGGAGCGCTCAGAGGGTCGCGCGCCTCGCGGCGGCGCTCGCTGGTCCGAATGGTGGAATACATGCACCCTTTCCATCGGACTGGACAGGCGAAAACTTCAGGGGCGCCCGCTCGAGTCCAACGCGAACTGTGGCCTATCCCCCCGCTGACGCCGGGGGCTGCTCGGGCTAGCCATAGGCGGAGCTCCAGCCTTTCTTGGAGCGCTGGGCGGTTCGGGCGAGGCTACTTTAGGGGGGTGACGCTGACTTCCTTGAACGAGAACACGCAGGAATCGTCGTGATGCTGCAGGGCGATGTAGCCTTCCGCCGGGCGAGGGCCTCGGTCAGGCTCGTAAGATTGGTGCTTTTCCGGCACGGGCGACACGCCGTCGTAATCGGTGACCAGAACGCCATTCACTTTGACGACGGTGCGCAGGCCGTCCAGCGTGATCTCCAGCGTGTTCCATTCGCCGGCCGGTTTGTAGGGACGCGCCATGGCTTTGGTCATCGAGTACAACACGCCGGTGCAGTGCCAGTCGTTATCGCGATTGTCGATCTGGACCTCAATGCCTTTGTTGATGGCATCGTCCTCGTTGGCGGGCTCCACGGGGATGCGGATGAACACGCCGGAGTTGCCGCGCTCATTCGACATTTTATAGACGACGCGGATCGTCGCGTTGCCGATCTTGCGCTTGGTGAACCACAGCACGCCCTTGCCCTGCGTGGTTTCAAGCAAGCCGTCATGCACGGCGAAGCCGGCGACATTGGCCGCGCCTTCCGAGCGCCCGATGGCCTTCCACCCGTCCATATCCTTTCCGTTGAACAACTGCACGGTCTGCGCGGGCGCAAAAATCGCACCGAGAACGAGGAGGGCGGAAAGCTTCAAGGTCATATCCGGTTGCTAGTTTCCTCCATCTCAGCCGCCTGCTGCAAGCGCGCGTCCGGCGTAATGATGCGGGAGCCGCGGTCGAACGTGAAATACTCAATGCCCCAGCGGATCAAAACAATCAATTTGCTGCGGAAATGCACCAAAAAGAGCAAGTGGACAAACAGCCAAGTGAGCCAGGCGAACACGCCGCCGAACTTCACAGGGCCGAACTCGGCCACACCGGCGCGCCGCCCGATTACGGCCAGGCTTCCTTTATAAAAGTAGCTGAATGGCTTGACTGCGCGGAATTTCAAGCGGTCGATGATCGTACGCGCCACGTACTGCCCTTCCTGAATTGCCGCCGGAGCGACGCCCGGTAGAGGCTGGCCGTTGTGCTCCACATGGGCCATATCGCCGATCACGAAAATATCGGGGTGGCCCGGAATGTTCAGCATGGGGTCCACCAAGACGTGGCCGTCCCGCGCCAGTTCCGCGCCGGCGCGATCCACCAACACCTTCGCGAAGCCCGACGGCTTGACTCCCGCGGCCCACAGAACTGTGCGCGTCGGGATGCGCTCCTCGCCGGTTAGCGATTCGATGGTCACGCCCAGTTCGTCGATCTCCGTGACCATGACGCCGGTGCGCGGCAGAACGCCCAGACTGATCAGCGTGCGCTCGGCATTTTCAGAGGTGCCGGTGGTGAACGAACTCAGTACGTGCTTGCCGCCGTCCAGCAGCAGAATGCGAGACTCTTCCGGCTTGATGGAACGGAAGTCGTGGCGCAGGGTATCGCGGGCGATCTCGGCCAGCGCGCCGGATAGCTCCACGCCGGTGGGTCCGCCGCCGACGATGATAAATGTCAGCCAGGCGCGGCGGATTTCCGGATCGGGCTCCTTTTCGGCCTGTTCGAAGGCGTAAAACAGCTTGTGGCGGATGGCATTGGCGTCCTCCAACGACTTCAGGCCGGGCGCGATTCGCTCCCAGTCCCGGTGGCCGAAGTAGTGGTTTTGCATACCCGTGGCCACTACCAGAGTGTCGTAGGAAAGCTCGCCGTCGGCCAGGATCAACTTGCGGTTGCCGGCGTCCAGATCGACCGCTTCTGCCAGCAGAACGCGGGTATTCTTCTGCTTCCGCAGGACCGCGCGCAGAGGCTCGGCGATCTCACCCGGCGAAAGTGACCCGGTTGCAACCTGATACAGCAGCGGCTGGAAAAGATGGAAGTTGCGGCGGTCGACCAGCGTGACCTCGACCGGAGCGTTGCGAAGCGCCTGGGCGGCGTACAATCCGCCGAACCCTCCGCCCAAAATTACTACGTGATGCATAACTGTCCTAATGTTAATCCGCTAAATAGGAACCCGCGTAATTGATTTCTATTAGAAATCAAGGCGACAAAAAACTTTGATGGGCGCTACCCTGCCTTCCAGTCGTTAGATGCGGCGTTTACACTCGGCGTCGCTCCGGTGTGCACTAGAGGTCTTGGGTTTGTTTCGTAATTTTCGATTGCAGCCAACGGACCTCTTGGGTTCGTTTCGTAAATCTCGCGAGGGGCATCAAGCCATTCTTTTCCTTGGGCGCCGCTGCCATTCCGTTTCTCAGTGTCTGGTGGCGAGAGCGAAGGAGGTGGCCGTCGAACCGCCAAGTTTAGGATTGCCGAGGAGTTATTCTGGCGCATTTTCCGTGAGGGCGATGCGTCAACGTTCCCCTGACTCATGCCAGGGGTTATCCGAGTCCCTGGCCGAACCGGGCCGCGCGTCAGGGCGGCAATAACGATTTCGCCGGGACACCTTACGTGTGTGCGGTTTTGCCTGGCGAAATCCCACAATCGGGCATAACGGCTCGCCAATGTTGAATTTTTCACGAACAGACGTGGCCCTCCACATGCAAGAAGAATGCACAAATGGGGATTTTCATTCAGGATTTACGCTATGCGGCGCGCGGTTTGCGCGGCCACCCGGCGTTTACGGCAACGGCCGTTGTGACGCTGGCTCTGGGGATCGCAGTGACCACGGTGGTCTTCAGTTGGATCGACATTCTGCTGCTACACCCGCTTCCTGGCACCAGCGGCGGCCAGAGCCTTTATGTGTTTGAGTCGAAGCAGCCTGACGCCGAAGGCTTGAATATCTCCTATCCGGATTTTCGCGACTACCGCGATCATTTGACGCTCAGTTCCCCAGCCCTGGCGTTCCAGAACAATCCACTGAGTCTGGGCGAGGGCGACCACGCCGAGCGTGTCTGGGCCGAACTGGTGTCCGGGAACTATTTCGACGTGATGGGCGTCCAGCCGGTGCTGGGCCGCTTTTTCCTGGCGGAGGAGCGGAGCGATGCGGCCGGGGCTGCTCCGGTGGCCGTGATCAGCGCGCGTCTCTGGGAGCGCCGTTTTCATGGGGATCCGAATGTAATTGGGAAAACGGTGCGGGTGAATCATCGAGACCTGACGGTGGTGGGCGTGGCTCCTGCTGAGTTCCGTGGCATGATGCGCGGTTTGACCTACGAAATGTGGATTCCTGCGACGATGGGTCCGCTGTTGGGCCGCTTCAGCGAGGGGGCTTTTGGAGGGCGCACCGCGCGGATGTTCAACGCGATTGCGCGGGTGCATGGCGGCGTATCCATCGAGCAGGCGCGCGCGGAAGCCGAGGCGCTGGCGCAGGAACTCGCCGTCCGGTATCCCAAGACCAACGAAGGGTTCGGGGTCACGCTGCTCAGCGAAACGCAGGCGCATGGAACGGAGCGGAACCGTCTGGTGGGCCCGCTGTGGATCCTGATGGCCATGTGTTCGGTGGTGCTGCTGATCGCCTGCGTCAACGTGGCGAACCTCTTAATGGCCCGCGGCATCAGCCGGCGGGGCGAACTGGCGATACGCACGGCGCTGGGCGCAGGCCGCGCACGCATCGCACGCCAACTGTTGACCGAGGCGCTGCTGCTGGCGGCGCTCGGCGCTGGGGTCGCCGTGCCGCTGGCCGCGTGGATGGGCGAGTCCATTGCCTACCTTGCCCCGGTGACGATCGGGATTCCGATTCAAATCCAGGCGGTGCCGATGAACTGGGAGATGCTGGGCTTCACAGTACTGACGGCTATCCTGGCGGCGGCGCTCTCCGGTCTCTCCCCGGCTCTGCAGGCGGTTGGAGGCACGGTGCATGACGGGATGAAGGAAGCGGGCCGCGGCGGGTCCTCGAACCGGCAGTCCCAACGCGTGCGCGGCGTTCTGGTTGTCTCGGAAGTCGCACTCGCCTTCATGGTGCTGGTTGGCGCCGGACTGTTCGTGAAAAATTTCGAGATCGCTAAAGCCGTGCAACCCGGGTTCGACGCAAAGAACGTTCTCGTCTCGCATTTCTACACGTCCACCGCTGGATTTACCGAGGAACAGCGGAAAGCATTCTGCGTGCGGCTGCGGGAGCGTTTGCAGGAAGCGCCCGGAATCGCGGGCGTCAGTTACGCGGACACGATCCCCCTGGGTTTCGGCCTGGGGCCAGGAGCGGAACTGCAAATCGACGGCTATGTTCCGGCGCGCGGCGAGAACATGACGTTGGGCCGAACGCTGGTGGCTCCCGGGTACTTCGATCTGCTCCGCATTCCCATGACCGGTGGACGCGATTTCAATGACCGCGACGACCTGAACACCGCGCCCGTGGCGATAGTCAGCGAGCCTTTCGCGCGGCGCTATTTTGCGGGCCGCGATCCCATAGGTCAGAAGATTTCGGCCGGAGGCAAAGCGTACATCGTGGTTGGTTGCGTGAGGGGCTCCAAACAATACTACCTGACGGAGGCGCCGCGTCCTTACTTTTACGTTCCTATCCAGCAGGCGCATCCGCCGCAGGATGTAGCGTTTTTTGTCCGCACGGCGGGCGATCCTTTGATTGCGATCGACACGCTGCGGCGCGAAGCGGCGTCGGTGGACCCGAATGCGGGTCTGTTCGACGCGATGCCGCTGGAATACTACATTGCAGCGCCTCTGTTCCCGCTGCGGTTCGCCGCCAGCCTGTTAAGCGCCCTGGGTGGGATGTCGCTGGTGCTGGCGGCCGTTGGCCTCTATGGCGTGATGGCGTACAGCGTCACGCAGCAGATTCACGACATCGGCATCCGGCTGGCGCTGGGCGCGGAACCGGGCGATGTACGAGGCATGATTGTCCGCAGAGGACTGGTGCTGATCGGCGCGGGCCTGGGCGCGGGGATCCTTGCAGCGCTGGCCGCCGGACGCGCCGTGGCGGGGATGCTCGCCAACGTGAGCGCGACGGATCCGCTGATCTTCGCGGGCGCAGCGTTATTCCTGATATCAGTAGCGCTGCTCGCCGGGTACTTGCCGGCGCGCCGGGCCAGCAAAATCGACCCCATCGTCGCGCTGCGGTACCAGTAGAGGTCAGTCTTCGTCGTGCGATGCGGCGAGCTTGGTAACCACACTCAGATCTTCCAACGTCGTGACGTCGCCACTGACGGTGTTCGACGTCACGATTTCGCGCAGCAGGCGGCGCATGATTTTTCCGCTGCGCGTTTTAGGCAGCGCGTCGGAAAAGCGAATTTCTTCGGGTCGCGCGAAGGCTCCGATCTCGTGCGCCACCCACTGGCGCAGTTCCTTGCCCAGCGCGTCGTGATCCCAATCGCCTTTCTTGAGCGTCACGAAGCAGCACACGGCCTGACCCGTGATCTCATGAGGCTTGCCGACCACCGCCGCCTCCGCCACCGCCGGATGGCGCACCAGCGCCGATTCCACTTCCATGGTGCTGAGGCGGTGTCCGCTGACGTTCATCACGTCGTCGACGCGGCCCAACACCCAGTAATAGCCGTCGTCATCGCGGCGCGCGGCGTCGCCGGTGAAATAAATGCCCGGCAGCTTGCCCCAATACTGCTCTTCAAAACGTTTCGGATCGCCCCAGATATTGCGAATCATGCTGGGCCAAGGCTTGCGGATGATCAGATAGCCTTCCTGATTGTTCCCGACTGGCGTGCCCTTC